>Ga0265340_10001886_pt1 | contig 11943 bp, 11 predicted proteins | sample 4CB225metaG_FD_202082 | JGI IMG/M metagenome (GOLD analysis project Ga0265340, IMG submission 202082) | Rhizosphere microbial communities from Carex aquatilis grown in University of Washington, Seatle, WA, United States - 4-CB2-25 metaG | ecosystem: Host-associated > Plants > Roots >...
TACCGGGCCTTATGCGAAGCGCCCGGCCTACGACATGGTCGTGCAGGCGATGGGCGGCGTGATGAGCGTCACCGGCCATCCCGGCGGCCCACCCACGCGCGTCGGCACATCGACCGGTGACATCACCGCCGGATTGTTCGCCACCATCGGCATCGCGACGGCGCTCTACGATCGCGAGCGTACCGGACGCGGACAAAAGGTCGATGTCGCGATGCTGGATTCACAAGTCGCGGTGCTGGAAAACGCGATCTCGCGCTATGTCGCGACCGGCGAAGTGCCGGGCAAGCTCGGCTCGCGCCATCCTTCGATTGCGCCCTTCGCAGCATTCGCGACGAAGGATGGCCACATCGCCATCGCCGCCGGAAACGACACGGTGTTCGCGGCCGTGGCGACAGTCTTGGGCCGCGACGACCTGATCACCGATGCGCGCTTCCTTACCAATCCGCTGCGCGTGCAGCACGTCGATGCGCTAGCCGCCGAAATGGAAAACGCGCTCGCATCGTGCACATCGGAAGAATGGCTGCGCGCACTGGAAGAGGCCGGCGTACCCTGCGGTGCGATCAACGACGTCGCGCATGTGATGAAAGACCCGCAGATTCTCGCCCGCAATATGATCATCGAGACGCTCGATCCCGATCTCGGCCCGATCAAGATGCAAGGCAACCCGATCAAACTCTCCGCCCACGAAGACCCCAAAACCCGCGACGCCGCGCCAGATCTGGATGCTGATCGTGCGGCGATTTTGAGGGAGCTTGGGGTGCTATAGCTTTTTCGGGGTAACTGCTCGGATCAACAACGATTATTTGTCGAAGATGCCTCCGAGCCGAACAGCACTGCAAACGGGATCGATCCAAGAGTCATGGTTTGCCAGCCACTTTTGCGGATAACGAGAGGCAGCATGCATGGCTCTACCGTGATCGACGCTAAGCATAGCAAAAAAGATAAGCGACCAAAGTAATAGCAAAACCGCTCTGATGGGACGGCGATTCAATACGCGCAATTTCGGATGTCGGGCGTTGAGGAAATTTTCGCTGAAAAGAATGGTGCAAATACCTACAAAGAACAGCAGCAATGGTGAGAAGAGATACCCCCCTTTAGAAAGATTCTTCTCCAACGTCGGGTTCACAAATTTCGAGAAATTCTCAATAGAGGGCGTAGCGTAATACGTGACACAGCTCTGAAATGCAGAGACCCACAAAAGAAGGATCGATCCGGCTAGACAGAGAATAGTAATCCAATTGCTCAGATAGACTTCTTCAGAATCATTTTTCGCTTTCCTCGCGTCCATGATCTTTGTAGGTCACCTTTGTTCAAAGAGAAGCCATTTTGGAATTACAACACGATTTTCAGAAAGCTGGGACTCTGGTCGTTCCACGACTGTCACGGCACGCGAATGAGGGCCATGACATTCGGGGGGTGAGCCCCTACATTAGCGTCATGCCAGAATCGACAGTTCCATGAGCGGCAGCGGCCGCTATCGCGATCCTTTGGATGCGGCGTTCGGCGACGAGCCTGAGAGCGCGCCGAGCGAAACCGCGCCCGCCGCACAGCGCGAACCACCCTATCTCGCCGGTCTGAACCCGGAGCAGCGCGAGGCCGTGCTGACAATCGACGGCCCCGTGCTGGTGCTTGCGGGCGCGGGCACCGGCAAGACGCGCGTGCTGACGACGCGCCTCGCCCACATTCTCGCCACGCGCCGCGCCTGGCCGGGGCAGATGCTGTGCGTGACCTTCACCAACAAGGCCGCGCGTGAGATGAAGGAGCGCATCGGCGCATTGATCGGCGGCGTGGTCGAGGGCATGCAGTGGCTCGGCACGTTCCACTCCATCGGCGCGAAAATGTTGCGCCGCCACGCGGAGCTGGCCGGTCTCAAATCCAATTTCACCATTCTCGATGCCGACGATCAGTTGCGGCTGATGAAGCAATTGCTGGAAGCGGAGAACATAGACGAGAAGCGCTGGCCGGCGCGCACGCTCGCTTCATTCATCGATGGCTGGAAGAATCGTGGCCTGCGCCCGGAAGACGTGCCCGATGGCGAAGCACATGGCTTTGCGTTCGGCAAGGGACGCGATCTTTACCGACAATATCAGGACCGGCTGAAATCGCTGAACGCGGTGGACTTCGGCGATCTGCTGCTCGAAGTGCTCACCATCCTGCGCAAGCACGAGGACATCCTTGCCGAATATCGCGACCGCTTCAAATACATGCTGGTGGACGAGTATCAGGACACCAACACGGTTCAGTATCTCTGGCTCAAGCTGCTGGCAGGAGCTGCGGGCAACATCTGCGTCGTTGGTGACGACGATCAGTCGATCTATGGCTGGCGCGGCGCGGAAGTGGAAAACATCCTGCGCTTCGAGCGCGATTTTCCCGGCGCAAAAGTCATCCGCCTGGAACGCAATTATCGCTCCACGCCCGCGATCCTCGGCGCGGCATCCGGATTGATCGCGGCGAACAAGGGCCGCCTCGGCAAGACGCTGTGGACCGAGGGCGATCAGGGCGAGAAGATCAAAGTGCAAGGCGTGTGGGACGCGGAAGAAGAAGCCCGCTCCGTCGCCAGCGAAGCAGAGAACCTTCAGCGCAAGGGCGACAGCTACACGCAGATGGCCATTCTGGTGCGCGCCTCGTTTCAGATGCGCGAGTTCGAAGACCGCTTTCTCGCGCTCGGAGTGCCTTACAAAGTGATCGGCGGCCCGCGCTTCTATGAACGCGCGGAGATTCGCGATGCGATGGCTTACTTGCGTTTGATCGCGCAAGGCGACGACGATCTCGCCTTCGAGCGTATCGTCAACAAACCCAAGCGCGGCATCGGCGATGCGAGCGTGCAGACGCTGCACACCTTCGCGCGCGTGCGGCATCTGCCGCTGCTCGCCGCAGCGCGCGAAATCGCGCAGACCGATGAGCTGCCGCCAAAAGCGCGCAAGGGATTGACCGAGCTGGCTGCAAACTTCGCGCGCTGGAACGAAACTTCGAAAGTTCTGCCGCACACCGAGCTTGCCGAAATGGTGCTGGAGGAATCCGGCTACACCGACATGCTCAAGAACGACAAATCCGCCGAAGCGCCGGGGCGGCTGGACAACCTCAAAGAACTTGTCCGCTCGATGGAGCAATATGAATCGCTCACCGGCTTTCTCGAGCATGTTTCGCTGGTGATGGAGCTGGAGCAGAACGACAGCGGCGACCGCATCAGCCTGATGACACTGCATGCCGCGAAGGGTCTGGAATTCGACACCGTGTTCCTGCCCGGCTGGGAAGAAGGCCTGTTTCCGTCACAACGCACGATGGACGAGAACGGATTGGCCGGTCTCGAAGAAGAGCGCCGCCTCGCTTACGTGGGCCTCACGCGCGCGCGCAAACGCATCTTTGTGTTTTTCGCCGCGAACCGACGCGTGCATGGCAATTGGCAAAGCGCTCTGCCCTCACGCTTCATCACCGAACTGCCGGAAGAGCATGTCGATACGGTGGTGGATGAAGGTTTCTATGGCGGCAGCGTTGGTTTCCGCGACAACGCGCAAGCCGCGAATTTCGGCAGCACCTACGACTCGCCGGGATGGCGGCGCGCGCAAGCCAATCGTGCGAGCCAGGGCGCAATGCGCACGCGCCCGCCGTTGATCGAAGCGCAGGCGTACACGGTTCAAACCAGCGATCCGGAATCGTCGCAATACAAACGCGGCGATCGCATCTTCCACCAGAAATTTGGCTACGGCCACGTCAGCTTCGTCGAAGGCAACAAACTCACCGTCGATTTCGACAAGGCGGGCGAGAAAAAGGTGATCGACAATTTTGTGAGTAGGGCGTGATAGGCGGAGCAACAATAACATGAATGGATGGCATCTGTTCCTCGCGATCGTTGCATCGCCATCGCTGCTCATCGCACTGACGTTCATATTTAGGCATGCAATAAAAGAATACATAACGTCGGGAATAAAGCACTCGTTCGACGTTCAGATTACAAAACTCGAGGCGGACCTTAAAAGCAAAGAAAACGAAATAAGCTCTCTGCGAAATAGCGTGATAACCGGTGCTTCTGACAGGCGCGCAAAGCTAACGAGCCGAAAACTAGAAGCAATAGATCAACTGTGGGAAGCAACCGTGCTACTTGGTGCGCTTAAGGTCGCTCCAATGTATGTATCAATTCTCAAAATGGATAATATCAACAAGCAGATTGAGAAGGACAGCAAACTTCAGACGTTCTTCAAGGCGATCAGCAGCAACCTTGATCTGGAAAAGACCAATTATTCTAAAGCAGAAAACCAGCGTCCGTACTTAACAACACGGGCGTGGGCATTATTCATAGCGTATCGAACAGTGATTACGAGCGCCACGGCGCGTCTCAGAATGTTGAGCCTTGGTACTCAAACAACAGATATGTTCGACGAGAAACAGATACTTGAAATTCTTAAGGTCGCATTGCCCGAGCGATCCACTTACATAGATTCGGCCGGATTAAGCGGCGGCTACTATTTGCTAGACGAGCTGGAGCAAAAAATACTTGAAGAAATTAGCGGGACGCTGGACGGACATGACGACGATCAAAAAAATGTCGAAAGCACCCGTAAAATCCTAGATGCAGTTCACAAAACCCAAACTGACATGGATAGGCCTTGAGTTGGAGCGCCATATTCGTCGGAGCGCCGTTTAAGCTGTTACGCGAGTGGCATAACGCAAACTCCTAATCGCCGCTAACCACACTCCGTCACATATAACGGCGTTTTCATCTTCTGCGTCGCGAACCGCGACATCCTCATACAAGGATGACGGCGTTTTCAGTTCAATTCTCCGAACACCGCTTTAGTGTGCGCGTAGACCAAATGCGATCACGCAAACCGGGGGTGGAGGAGAATGACATGAGTTTCATCGCCGACTTTCCCGAGACCGACGACAACGATCACCGTTCGCCGGAAGAACGCCGCCGGGATCGCAACCGCAAGATCGTCTTCATCGCCGTGATCGTCGCATTCGGCGTGCTCTGGATCGGAACGGCGCTGCTCTACAATTTCGAGATCCAGTGGTCGTGACGCCCCTCCGTCCCGCCGCTCGCGCGGCGGTCCACCTCCCGGTGAACCGGGGAGGAAAATATCTCGGCGGCGCTTGACTCTCAGAACTTTTGTTCTTATTATGTTCTTTCAGCCGTTTTGCTGATTCCAGACGCTTGAGAGCTTTCGTCGGCGGGAAGAGGAGCGTTGTCTTTTGAGCGCAACAGGGCAGATTCAGACGGGGACAGGGGGAGGGGGTATCGCGATTCTGGAAAACGACTGCTCAGTAGCCCGTCGCACCACAACATCTTGGGGTATGTATAGGAGTGGCAAAAATCGACAAACAATTAAGCGTGAAAAGTGATGAACGCCGTATGCGGCAAACGATGCCCTATTGCCGTATGCGATTGGCTGGATGCACGCCACGCAGCATCGCGTACACCACCGTCTGCTTCCGCTCGGTTTCGCACGCCAGTGAATGGCGAATGTCTTCAATAGCCGTTGCCTGTTTGCGAAAGCCTGCTGAGCGCAACTGTTTGGCTGCGTCTGACAACGCATGGTCGGCTTCGAGGGCCGCTGTGAATTTGTAAAGCATTTCACCTCTTTTCTTTTTCATTGCGATGCTCAGTGAGGATTGGTCGCTGGCCGCGCCGCCGATTGATCGAGCACGCCAGGCACATCCCGGCTGCCTTCCGGGCGCACCAGAAGATACGGATTGCTATGGGTTGTGAGTGGATCCGGATGCGGATCTACGTCCGCCTGCATCTCGATGAACTCGTGATCGGAGAATGTCAGGCGATAGTTCTTCGTCATCAGCTTGAAGCCGAAGCGACCCCAGAACTTCTCGACATGTTTCTCGGCATGGCCATACAAGCTGCGATAGCCTTTGCGCCGGCAGATATTGAACGCCGTATCGACAAGCTCTTTCGCCAGCAGCGTGCCGCGGAAGCGCGGGAGCACCGCTAGGCGTTCGGGCTTCGCGAAATCGGCAAAAAAGCGAAGGCGCAATGTACCGGCCGGCTCGCCATCGACATAACCGACGAGATGCATCGCCGCGCGATCGTTGCCATCGAATTCTTCCGCATAGGGACAATTCTGCTCGACAAGAAATACGGCGGCGCGGATTGCCAATGCTTTCTCGACATCGTCGGAAGTTTTCGCGACCTCGACGAGCAGGCGTCCTTCCCATGGATTGCTGCGATGTGGCTTTGGCTCGCCGCTTTTCCCGGCAGAGCGTTCGAGAACGAACACGCCGCCAATACCTGGCTTGTCAGGGTTCAGCGGTTTGAAGCCAAAGCCCTGGATGGCGCGCAGCCCCGATTCCGAAGCGGCCCCTGCATAAAGCGTAAGCCCCGCATAAGCGGACCCCATCGCGCGCGCGACCATGTCGATCGCAAGCTTTCCGCGCTTTGGGGCGACAATGCACCACAGATAAACGGCTTCGAGATCCTTCGTGCCTTCGGCGAGGTGTTCCGGCGATGGATCGGAAGTGTTCAAAAGGCCCGATTTTACGGCCTCAGCGCCGTGTTTGCTTAAGAACAACATTCCAACGTAGCCGTTCAATTTCTCGCGGGTTGTGCTGTCTTTTGGGAAAAGCCCCCAAAAACTGTCCTTGTTATGTCGATGAATCCGCTCGACAATCGGCAAATCGGCTACGGGGGTCGCCAGGTTTTCGTGTGTTATCTTCAGGATGTCGGCTATTTCACCTTCGATCAGAGGGCGGACGACATACTGGATGGATGACATGCCACCTTGGCGAGCTTCGCTCGCAAGGGACTGATCGACATAACCCATGGTATTGCCTCCATACCTCCAGTTGATTGCCGGCGAGCGATACAACCTCAAACACAGCACTCGGTGAGAGTATCGCCTTATGGTTGTAGCGAAAAAAGCCGTTAATTCTCTATCGGGGTATAAGCAAAACGCTGCACCCTCTGCTTTGCCGATTTCTCTGTCGCCGAACTGGGATGACATCAGGATTTTCGTAGCGGTCGCGCTCAGCGGAAGCTATCGACGCGCAGCGCGCGAACTCTCGATGACCCAACCTTCGATTTCGAACCGCATCGCGCGCATTGAGAAGGCCCTTGGTACGAAACTCTTCAACCGCGCGTCGAAGGGTACAGATCTCACAATCGAGGGCCGTCATTTGCTAAACCACGCCAGCGCGGCCGAGCTATCGCTTTCGCGAGCGTTCTCACTCGTGCGGACTGCTACCGACGAAGCAGAGGGTGAGTGCAAGATCGGCGTCGGCGATGGATTAGGCGGCGTGTGGATACCGCCCTTTTTACCTGGGTTCTATCGGCAGCATCCCAACATCAAGTTGAATGTGTTCACCACCAATGATCGCGCAGTGAACAAGCGGCCACTGTTCGACATTCAGATTCAATATCAGGCGCCAATGGAGCCAGATCTCGTGGGCGTTCCATTGGGCGAACTTCATTTTACGTTATTTGCCTCGGGTTCTTACGTCGATGTCAACGGAATGCCTGCGAATCGGGACGAGTTGATGAACCATCGCCTTGTCGATCTTTCCCTAGCGCTAACTGACAAGGGTACGTTGTCGTTTTGGGCCGGGCTCTCAGATCGAGCGATGTTTTTCACCAACTCCAGCGTCGCGCTCGCGGAAGCTGTCTGGTCAGGCGCTGGGATCGGTTTGTTGCCGACCTATGTCGCCGCGATCGATCCAGAGTTGATCGCTGTGCTGCCACAACTTCATCTGCGCGCATCGATATTTGCATGCTTCGAGCGTGACGTGGGTCGACGCTGTGCGAGCAACACTAAATTATTTCAAGGAATGCGTGTTCGACCGGCACGCCATGCCGTGGTTCGCGGACGCGTATCTCCATCCGGAATCGACATGGCGCAAGGTGCTGAGCGGTAAACTCGCGGCGCTTAACGGCAGCATTCCTGCAATTTCGCGCAAACGCGCGGCCAAGAATTGAAGCAACGAGTGCGAGTGGGAAAATATGGTTCGTTCCGCGAATGAGATCGACAAGGTCATTGGCTCACGTCTGAAAGGTGCGCGCCGCGCCGCCAAATTAACGCAAACTGAGCTCGCCAAAGCGATTGGCTCAAGCTTTCAACAGATACAGAAGTATGAGCGCGGCCAAAACCGCATTAGCTCGGTGGCATTGTTGAGTTTCGCGCAAATGCTGCGGGTGCCGCTGCTCTATTTCTACGAAGGTTTGGTGCCTGGCGTGCAACTCACCGGCAAGAAGGGAACGTCCGAGGTTGAGAAAAGCATCGCCAAATTCGCGAAATCCGCACAAGGCCTTGATCTCTTGCGCAAGTATTTGGCCTTGAAGACGACAGATCAGCGCCAGCTGGTGATGGAACTGCTCGACAATTTGGGCCGATAAACGCAACGTCTGGCATCAGTTGATTCTTGCGAGTGCCCAGCAAATTGATGCCGCTTCACGGTTTCGCCGTTACGTTCATTCGCGCATCGCTGTCCACGACATCAGGCGTGTCGTTCGCGATCATTGTGGGAGTTCTTGTACAGGAAGATGTTGCCACGGTCGCCGTGGGCATGATGGCAGCACAACATCTCATCGCCATCCCTGCTGCCGTAATCTCGCTAATGATCGGCACGATGCTGAATGATTGCGCGCTTTATGGCTTGGGACGTCTCGCCATCACGCACCCCCGCCTGCACCGCTGGATGCAGGACAAGAAGCGCCTTCCGCTACACGATTGGCTCCAGAAGCGTCTCGTCGCGACGGTGATCACCACGCAGTTTCTACCCGGCATGCGCCTCCCGGTATTTGGTGCATGCGGGATGTTCGAATTGCCGTTCCGTGTCTTTGCTCTATCGGTGATCGGCGTTGTTGTAATCTGGAGCCCGCTTGTGTTCACCTGCGCATATTTCTACGGCGTCTACACGCTGCACTGGCTGGGACTGTGGCGATGGCCGGTGGCACTGATCGCGGTGAGCGCCGTGACGATGATCGGACGCGCTTACTGGACACGCCTCACGCAACGCAAAGACGAATAATCAGCCAGCGAACACTTCTGGCCGGAAGCGTGCGATTGTCCCGACTGTTCCGATGAGAAGCGAAGACAGCGCCGCCATATCCGCAGGCATGTCGGGACGCCAGACGTCCAGAAGGAGCGCGATGCGCACTTTATCGGTGGCGTTCAAAACTTCGTGCGGATAGGTATCGTCCCACAACAGCGTATCGCCGTTGTCGAGCTTGTGCGGCTCACCGTCGATCCACAGTGTTGCGCCAAGCTCGCCCTTCTCGTCGCGCGGCATCGAAAGCCCGACATGGAAGCGCAGCACGCCACGAAACGGTCCTCGATGTTCTGGGATGTGTTTTCCCGGTGCCAGATACGAATATGTTGCAGACACCACTTCCGGATGCCGTTCCAAAAGAGACGCAATGACCGGGCATTTCGAAATGTTCTCGCGAACCTCCGCGCCATAGGCCTTCATCACATGCATGCGCCAATCGCGACCGTCATTCGCCGAGATCGCGGTTTGCTGCGGCATGATTTCGTGAAAGCGCGGGATCTGATCGTACATGCCGGCGACGGCCAGTGCCTCGTTGCGCAGTTCCTGCCAAGCTTCGCCGAAATCGGTGCCACCAGGAAAATCGCGCGCCTGATCGAGCACCGGCGGCGCATCGATGCGCTGGTCATAAATCCAGCGCAGGCCATCGCCTGCCTTGCTGTACCAGCTCGTCATAAGGCTGCACTCCCCGCGGACCACAAGGACGTAACGCGCGGACAACGCGTTCGGTATCAAAAAGCAATGTAGGATGGCCCACGGGCCGTTCACATGAATTCCAGGAAAGCTACTTCTTCTTTTTCCCGGCTCTGCCTTTGCGTCCCGTCGCCTTCTTAGGGACTTTCTTGCCCTTCTTACGGGCTTCGGAAAGGCCGATGGCGATGGCCTGCTTGCGGCTTTTCACCGTGCCGCCTTTTCCACCCTTTCCGCTCTTCAGCTTGCCGCGTTTTTCCTCATGCAGTGCGCGTTCCACATCCTTGCTCGCGCTCTTGGAATACTTCCGGGCCATGAAACCTCCATCTGCGGACTGAATATGAACACAGCTTAGTTGCGAAGGTTCCCAAAACCATGCGGGGAGAGATCGTCCGATCCCTCCCCGCCCGGCTCATCCGCTTTGAGCAGTGATTATTTCGGCATCACCAGACCGCGATGCTCGACCATCGGTCCGATATCCGGATCCTTGCCGTAGAACGCGCGCCACATCGGGCCGTAGTCCTCGGTATGGCCCTTCGACAGGATCATGTCGCGAAAGCGCTGACCGTTGGCGCGGGTCAAGCCGCCATTGTGCGTGAACCACGAGAACGCGTCGTCATCGAGCATCACGGTCCACTGATAGGCGTAATAGCCCGCCGCATAGCCGTTCGCCCATATATGCAGAAAGTAGGTCGAACGATAGCGCGGCGGGACATTCGTGAAGTCGGTATGCGTGTTCGCAAGCGCCTGCGTCTCGAACGCATCGACATCCTCTTTCGGCGTGCTAGCCGGAAGCGAATGCCACTGCATGTCGAGTTCGGATGCCGCCAGCAGTTCGCCCAGCGAATAGCCCTGGCCCCATGTCTGCGACTTCTTGATCTTGTCGACCAACGCCTGCGGGATCGGCTTGCCTGTCTTGTAGTTCACCGCGTAGTGCTTGAGCACGTCGGGATAGAGCGCCCAATGCTCGTTGAACTGCGAGGGAAACTCCACCCAGTCGCGCGCCGTGTTGGCGCCCGACAGCGACGGATATTTCGTGCTCGCGAAGAGGCCGTGCAGCGCATGGCCGAATTCATGGAACATTGTCGTCACATCATCGAAGCTGATGAGCGCAGGCTGGCCCGGCGCCGGCTTGGTGAAGTTGGCGACGTTGTAGACGACCGGCTTCGTGCCGAGCAGCGTCGATTCCTGGACGAGGTTGCTCATCCAGGCGCCGCCCGATTTGTTGTCGCGCTTGAAGTAGTCGAAATAGACGATGCCGAGCTGCGATCCATCCTTGTCGAAGACATCGAACACGCGCACATCCGGCTGCCACACCGGAAGGTCGTGGCGCTCCTTGAAGGTCACGCCGTAGAGCTGATTGGCGGCATAGAACACGCCGTCCTGCAGCACCTTGTTGAGCTCGAAATAGGGCTTCAACTGGCTGTCATCGATCGCGTATTTCGCCTTGCGGACCTTATCTGAGTACATCTCCCAGTCCCACGGCTTCAGATCGAAATGCTTGCCGGACTTGTCAATTGCCTGCTGGATCTGCTTTGCCTCGTCAGCGGCCTTCGCAGCCGTCGGTCCGACGAGGTCGCCGATGAACTTGTTCACGGCCCCCGGCGTCTGCGCCATCTGATCGTAGAGCACATAGGCCGCGTAGTTCGGATAGCCCAGAAGCTGCGCCTTCTGCGCGCGGATTTGCGCGAGTTGTGAAACGATATCGCGCGTGTCGTTGGCGTCGCCCTTCTCGTTGCGCGTAATCGAATTGTCGAAAATCTTCTCACGAACGCCGCGATCAGTCAGCGATGACAGAACCGGTTGCTGCGTCGTGTTCTGCTGCGGGATAAGATACTTGCCCTCCATGCCGCGAGCCTTCGCGGCAGCAGCTGCTGCAGCGATTTCTTCATCGCTAAGGCCGGCAAGATCGGCCTTGTTGTCGGTGACGAACGCCGCGGCTTTCGATGCTGCGACCAATTTCTGCTGGAACGCCGTGCTGAGCGACGCGTCCTGCTCATTGAGCTTCTTCAAGGTCTCTTTATCGGCGTCCGACAGGTTGGCGCCGGAATGTACGAAACCCATGTAATAGATCTTGAGAAGCTGCGCCGATTCCGGATCGAGATTCAGCGTGTCGCGATTGTCATAGAGCGTCTTAATGCGCGCGAAGAGATTGGGATTGAGATTGATCGCGTCCTGATATGCGGCCAATTTCGGCGCCTCATCAGATTGCGTCTTGTCGAGCGTGTCGTTGGTGTTCGCACCTACGACAGCAGAGAACGCCTC
>Ga0265340_10001889_pt1 | contig 11940 bp, 7 predicted proteins | sample 4CB225metaG_FD_202082 | JGI IMG/M metagenome (GOLD analysis project Ga0265340, IMG submission 202082) | Rhizosphere microbial communities from Carex aquatilis grown in University of Washington, Seatle, WA, United States - 4-CB2-25 metaG | ecosystem: Host-associated > Plants > Roots > Rhizosphere...
GACGTCGCCAGCGTGGAGGAAAGCGCCGAGAATGTGAATCTGTCGAGCTGGATGAACACCACGCCGGCGATCCTGCTCAACGTCCAGCGCCAGCCAGGCGCCAACGTCATTGCCGTCGCCGATTCGGTCAAGGCGCTGTTGCCCGAGATCAGGGCGTCGCTGCCCGGCTCCATCCAGATCGACGTGTTGACCGACCGCACCAACACGATCCGCGCCTCGGTGGCCGACGTGCAGTTCGAGCTGGAACTCGCCGTGGTGCTGGTGGTGCTGGTGATCTTCCTGTTCCTGCGCAACCTGTCGGCGACTTTCATTCCCTCGCTCTCGGTGCCGCTGTCGATCGTCGGCACGTTCGCGGCGATGTATTTGCTGGGCTATTCGCTCAATAATTTGTCGCTGATGGCGCTCACCATCGCGGCGGGTTTCGTGGTCGACGACGCCATCGTGATGATCGAGAACATCACGCGCTATCTCGAGGCGGGATATGCGCCGTTCGATGCCGCTATGAAGGGCGCCGGCGAAATCGGCTTCACCATCGTATCGCTGACCGTGTCGCTGATCGCGGTCCTCATTCCGCTGCTTTTCATGCAGGAGGTGGTGGGAAGGCTGTTTCGCGAATTCGCGGTCACGCTGGCGGTCACCATCCTGTTCTCCGCGGTGGTGTCGCTGACGCTGGTGCCGATGCTGTGCGCCAAGCTGCTGCGCCGGCACGCCGACAACGCCAAGCAGGGCGCGGTCGCGCGCAAGGCGGAAGAATATTATCAACGGTTGGTCAAGGAATACGACCGGGGGCTGCGCTGGGTCCTCGATCACCAGCCACTGACGCTGCTGGTCTTCGTCGGCACGCTGGTGCTGACGGTGCTGCTCTACATCGTGATCCCCAAGGGCTTCTTTCCGGAACAGGACACCGGCTTCATCCAGGGCTACACCCAGGCGGGGCCGACCGTCTCGTTCGCCGAAATGTCGAAGCGTCAGGAGGCGCTCGCCCAGGTGTTGGGACGCGATCCCGACGTCGAGAGCCTGTCGTCCTTCATCGGCGTCGACGGCACCAACACGACGCTGAACAGCGGGCGCGTCCTGATCAACTTGAAGGACAAGAGCGAACGCAGCGACGTCGCCGTCACGATACGCCGCTTGCTCGATGCGGCGCACGCCGTGCCGGGCATCCAGCTCTACTTGCAGCCGGTGCAGGACTTGACCATCGATTCGACCATCAGCCGCGCCGGCTATCAATTCGTGCTCGAAGACTCTTCCACCGCGGTGCTGAGACAATGGGTGCCGCGGCTGATGGCGCGCCTGTCGAAGGCGCCCGAGCTGACCAACGTCTCGACCAATTTCCTGGACCGCGGTCTTTCGGCCTATGTGACGGTCGACCGCGACACCGCCGCGCGCTTCGGCATTACCGCCGCGACCATCGACAACGCGCTCTACGACGCCTTCGGCCAACGCATTATCTCGACCATCTTCACCGAATCGAACCAGTACCGGGTGATTCTGGAAGCCAGTCCCGATGTTCAAAGCTCGGTCGCTTCGCTGTCGAACATCTACCTGCCCACTTCGGCCGGCGGGCAGGTACCGCTCGCGGCCTTGGCGCACATCGATGTCACGGCGGTGCCGCTTGAGAACGATCATCTCGCCCAGTTTCCTGCCGCGATGGTATCGTTCGACGTGGCGTCGGGATATTCGCTCGGCTCGGCGGTGGACGCCGTGCAGAAAGCGGAAAAGGACACCGGGCTTCCCGCCAGCATCAACACGAGTTTCCAGGGCTCTGCGCTGGCGTTTCAGTCCACGCTGGGCAACGAATTGCTGCTGATCCTGGCCGCGATCGTGACGGTCTATATCGTCCTGGGCGTGCTCTATGAGAGCTTCATCCATCCGGTGACGATTCTCTCGACGCTGCCGTCGGCGGGCATCGGCGCGCTCTTGGCGCTGATCATCAGCGGGCACGATCTCGATATCGTTTCGATCATCGGAATCATCCTCTTGGTCGGCATCGTCAAGAAGAACGCGATCATGATGATCGACTTCGCGCTGACGGCCGAACGGCTCGAAGGCAAGAACGCGCGCGACGCGATCTACCAGGCGGCGCTGCTGCGCTTCCGTCCCATCATGATGACCACGGTGGCTGCGATGTTCAGCGCGTTGCCGCTGATGATCGGCAGCGGCATGGGCTCGGAGCTGCGCCATCCCTTGGGCATCGCCATCGTCGGCGGCCTCGTCGTCAGCCAGTTGCTGACGCTGTTCACCACGCCGGTCATCTATATTTACTTCGATAAATTAGTTCAGGGCTCGCGGGCGCGACGCGGCGGTCTCCCGGACGGCCGGACCGTTACGCCATGAATTTCTCGCGCATCTTCATCGACCGGCCGGTCGCCACCACGCTATTGACGATGGGGCTGGCCCTGGCGGGCATCGCTGCGTTTTTCCTGCTGCCGGTCGCACCTCTGCCGAGCTTCGATTTCCCGGTTATCTTCGTGCAGGCGCAGATGCCCGGCGCGAGTCCGGAGACCATGTCGACCAGTGTGGCGACACCCTTGGAGCGCCATCTTGGCGCCATCGCCGACGTGGATGAGATGACCTCGTCGAGTTCGGTCGGCTCGACCAGCGTGGTGCTGCAATTCGGCATGGACCGCAACATCGACGGCGCCGCGCGCGACGTGCAGGCGGCGATCAACGCGGCGCGCGCCGATCTGCCGGCCGCGATGAAGTCCAATCCGGTCTATCGAAAGATCAATCCCGCCGACCAGCCGATGCTGATCCTGGCCTTGACCTCCGACACGCTCACGCCCGGGCAGATCTATGATTCCGCCTCCACCATCGTGCAGCAGAAGCTGAGCCAGGTGGCCGGCGTCGGCCAGGTGCAGCTCGGCGGTTCCTCGCTGCCCGCGGTGCGCGTCGATCTCAACCCGCGCGCCCTGTTCAAATACGGCATCGGCTTCGAGGATGTGCGCGCTGCGCTGTCCGCGGCCAATGCCGACGCACCCAAGGGCGCGATCGAACAGGGCCCTGAGCGCTATCAAATCTACGTCAACGATCAGGCCCGCTCGGCTGTCGATTTCCGCACGCTGATTGTGGCCTATCGCGATGGCTCGGCCGTCCGCTTGCAAGACGTCGCCAAGGTCTATGACGGGGTCGAGGACGTGCGCAATCTGGGCATGGCGAACGGCAAGCCGGCCATCCTGGTGATCCTCTACCGCCAGCCGGGCGCCAACGTCATCCAGACCGTCGATAACGTAAAGGCGACGCTGCCTAAGCTTCAGGCCGCGTTGCCGCCGGCCGTCCATCTGATCACCGCCCTCGACACCACCACCTCGATCCGCGCCTCGCTGCAGGACATGGAAGTCACCATGGGCATCGCCATCACACTGGTGATGTTCGTGGTCTACCTGTTCCTGCGCAACGCGCGGGCCGCGCTGATCCCCTGCGTCGCCGTTCCGCTCTCTTTGCTCGGCACCTTCGTGGTGATGTATATGCTCGGCTTCGCGCTCGACAACATGTCGCTGATGGCGCTGACGGTGGCCACGGGCTTCGTGGTCGACGACGCCATCGTCGTCCTGGAGAACGTGACGCGCTATGTCGAACAGGGCATGTCGCGCCTCGAGGCGACAATCAAGGGCGCGCGCGAGGTCGGCTTCACGGTCTTGGCGATGAGCCTGTCGCTGATCGCCGTCTTCCTGCCGATTCTGCTGATGGGCGGCATCATCGGGATGTTCTTCCGGGAATTCGCGGTGACGCTGGCCACCGCCATCGTGATCTCGCTCATCGTTTCGTTGACCACGACGCCGATGCTGTGCGCCTATCTCGACATCCACAAGCAGGAAGACGAAAAGCAGGGCTGGCTGCTGCGCCAGTCCGAACGGGCCTTCGAGTGGGGCAAAGGCGCCTATGCCTCCTCCCTGCGCTGGGCGCTCTACAATCCGCGCACCGTGATGTTCTTCCTGTTCGTGGCGGTGGGCCTGAATTTCTTTCTCTATTACGAGGTGCCCAAGGAGCTGTTGCCAAGCGAGGACAGCGGCGTCATCCAGGGCGGTATCCGCGGCGACCAAAGCATCTCGTTCCAGTTGATGGAGCAGAAGTTCACGCAGTTCGTCAAAACCATCGCCAAGGAGCCAACGGTGGACAGCGTTGTCGGATTCACCGGCGGGGGCGGCGGCGGGCCGCGCGCCGGCGGCGTCAATTCAGCCAACGTTTTCGTTCAGCTCAAGCCGCTGGCGCAAAGGCACAACCAGAGCACCGACGAGATAATCCTGAAGATGGAGAAGGACCTCGGCGGCATCGCCGGGGCGCGCATTTTCCTGCGCAGCACGGGCAATTTCCGCAGCGGCGGACGCTCAAGTCTGGCGACCTACCAGTACACGATCCTGGGCGACACGCTCGGCGACGTGCAGGTATGGACGCCCAAGATCACAGCGGCGCTGGAGAACGTGCCCGAACTCTTGGACGTCAATTCCGACCAGCAAGACAGTGGGTTGGAGGTGGGGCTGGCGATCGACCGCGCCACGGCCAACCGGCTCCATATCTCGGCGTCGCAGATCGACTCGACGCTCTACGACGCCTTCGGCCAGCGCCAAGTTTCCACGATCTACAATGACCTCAACCAGTATCACGTCGTCATGGGGGTAGCGCCGGAGTTCTGGCAGAGTCCTGACACTTTGAACGACATCTATATCAGCACATCGGGCGGCACCGTTTCGGGCACGCAGGCCACCGGCGCCGTCGCCGGCACGACCGTCATCTCAAGCACGGCGACGCAGACCGCCGCCGACGTCGCCGCCGATTCCTTGCGCAACCAGCAGCTCAACGCGCTCACCACCAGCGCGCGCGGCGGCGTCTCCACCGGCGCCGCCGTCACCACCAGGGTCGAGACCATGGTGCCGCTGTCGGCGTTCAGCCATTTCGGGCCATCGACCGCGCCGCTCTCGATTAATCATCAAGGCCCGTTCGTGGCGACCACGTTCTCGTTCAACCTGCCGGCGAACGTGTCGCTGGGCCAGGCCACCGACGCCATCCAGCGCACCATGAGCAATCTGCACGTTCCCGTTTCGCTGCACGGCGAGTTCGCCGGGAACGCCAAGATATTCCAGCAATCGGTGAGCGACGTGCCGCTCTTGATCGTCGCCGCGATCGCCGCGGTCTATATCGTGCTCGGCATCCTCTACGAAAGCTACGTCCATCCGATAACGATTCTTACGACCCTGCCGTCGGCGGGCGTCGGCGCGGTGATGGCGCTGCTCATCACCAAGACCGATTTCAGCCTATTGGCGGCCATCGGCGTTATTCTGTTGATCGGCATCGTCAAGAAGAACGCGATCATGATGATCGATTTTGCGCTCTTGGCGGAGCGCGAGCGCGGGCTCAGTTCGCGCGAGGCGATCTTCGAGGCCTGCCAGATGCGCTTCCGCCCCATCATGATGACGACGTTCGCCGCCATCCTGGGCGCCTTGCCGCTGGCGGTCGGCTTTGGAGCAGGCGCCGGATTCCGCCAGCCGCTGGGCATTTCGATCGTCGGCGGGCTGGTGGTCAGCCAGCTCTTGACGCTCTACACCACGCCGGTCGTCTATCTTTACATGGACCGCTGGCGGCTGCGTACCAAGCGCAGCTGGAACCGCTGGTATTCGGGCGTTATGGGGGACGTGGCGCCTGACGCCGCGGAGTAGCGCCGCTCAGGGATCCGTCGAGTCGGGGATGTCCTGCGGCTCGGGCGCACCGTTGCGGATTTCGGCATTGCGGTACTGGCGATACAGGCTGCGCGTCGTGGCATAAACGTCGATAGACGTCCGTTCGATCTGGTCTATCGTGTCCACGTTGCGCGCGCGCAGGTCGAGGAGGGCGGCGCCGCTGCGCACCGCATAGAGCGTGTCCGAACCGTGGAAACTGATGTAGGTGAGCGGATCCAAGCCGATATCGACCGCGTCGCCGGCCAGATCGCGCGGCGGGTCCGGTCCCATGAACGGCAACACCAGATATGGCCCTTCGCCAACGCCCCACACGCCGAGTGTCTGACCGAAATCCTCGGAATGTTCGGGGATCCCGATGAGACCCGCGACGTCGATCAGACCGCCGACGCCGACCGTGCTGTTGACCAGGAAGCGCGCCAGGGTCTGATTGGCGCGCATGCCGTCGCCCTGAAGAAAATCATTGGCGAAAACCACCGGCTTGTTGAGATTGGTGAGCGCGTTGTGGACGCTGTCGCGCACCGGCTCGGGAAAGGCGTGGTTGTAGAAGATGGCGACCGGCCTGGCGACGGCGTGATCGATTTTGGCGTTCATGTCGAACACCGCCCGGTTGGTCGGCTCGTATGGATCGTTCTGCGCCAGCGCGTCGGGTGCGTGCGTCGTCGAACAGCCGGCCGTCAACGCGCCCAGCAACGTGACTGCAAGCAAAATAGACCGACGCCGCATCCCTTGGTTCCGCCCGTAGACGGCCTCGAACTTAAGAATCACTCATGAATCTTTTAGTACTGCCCCGAATATCGGGTGTGCAACGGCCAACGACAAGAGGGGGCGCAGGTTTGTTACTGAACGGTCAGATTCCGCCATACCAGCTATAGCCCTGATCTTCCCAGTAACCGCCGCGCCCGCCGTTAATGCGGCTGAAATCGTCCAAAAGCTCAATGCGGTTTATGTATTTGGCCATTTTGTAGCCAAGTTGACGCTCGGCCCGAAGGCGGACGGGGGCACCGTGCTCAATCGGCAACGCTTGTCCGTTTAATTGATAGGCAAGCAGGGTCTGGGGGTGGACCGCCTCAACGAGGTCGAGGCTCTCGTAATAGAATTGCGGAGCGTCGCCCGCTTGCGCCATGTTGTCGGCGCAATAAAATACGACATAGCGCGCCTCGGCTTTCGGCTTGGCGGCGGCCAGCACCAGGCCGAGCTGAGTCCCCGTCCATTCTCCGATGCAGCTCCAGCCTTCCACGCAATCGTGCCGGGTGATCTGGGTGCGTGCGGGCATGGCGCGCAACTGCGCCATCGAGAGCGACAACGGATGCTCGACGAGACCGCCGACCTCGATGCGCCAGTCCCGAAATCCGTTCGCGGCATGGCCGGCGTAATCGGGAGTAGCGGGGTTGAGCGTGCCGTTGGCGCGGAAAACGGGCGCGATGTCCTGTTTAGAGAATTCGGGCGCCAGCGTATCGGGCCTGGCGAACAGGCGCTGGGCGTGGCGCGTCAGAACCTCCACTTCGGCCAGCAGATCGGCGACCCATTTCTGCTGGGAAAGTGAAGTGCAGCCCGACAGCATGAACGCGGCCGCGCCCGCGCCCGCCTTGGAGAGGAATCCGCGCCGGTTCTCAGTCATCCTTGCCCTCGATCGCATAAGAGCCGGTGATCATCGAGCGCAAATTGTTCCAGGTGCCCGACAGGATCACCATCACGATATGCACGATGAAAAATCCCAGAAACGAGAAGGCGCAGATGAAGTGGATGGTGCGCGCGGTTTGCCGTCCGCCGAACAACCAGAGCAATCCCGGAAACGCGCTGTCCATGGTCGGCGACATGGTGAGGCCGGTCAGCACGACGAGCGGGCCGAGAATGAAAATCACGAAGAAATAAGCGAGCTTCTGCAGCGCATTGTAGCGCTTGGCCGCTTCGCCCTTGGGGAATTTGAGCCTGATGTGATCGAGGATCTCGCGCGGCAGATGGGCGAGGTCGGCTTTGGTGGGAAGAAGGTCGCTGAGATGCCCGCGCGCGAAAATGTATGTCCAGAACAGCAGCCCGTTGATCACGAACAGCCAGGCGAAAAAGAAATGCCACAGCCGCCCCATGGCGAGCCATTGCGGTCCGGGCAACGTCGCCCAGGCGGGGAAGCCGCGCGCCGTCTGCATGCCGTCCACATTCGAGGCGCCGAGCACGCCGGTGGTGTCCCAATGCCAGGGTCCGATCTGGGTTACGCCGGTATAGCCCGTTTCGGTGGGCTGAGCCGTTAGCGACAGGATGGGATGGTCGAAGTCCGAACTCTTGCCCCAATAAAGCGCGGGATGGGCGTTGAAGATCTGCAGGCCACTCATCAGCAGGAACGCCAGGCACCCTGCATTGATCCAATGCGACAGGCGCACGATCAGCGTGTGGCGCGGGAAGAAGTAATAGGGGCCCGCCGGGACGAGGCCGAGCGCGCGGCGCAGGGATTTTGCAGGTCCGGACGGCATGTCTGCTTCGCTCCCGCCGCGACGATAGCAAGCGCGCCTGTCGACCTCCAGCGCTGCCGTAGCGGAAAGATCAAGTCCCGCCGCTATGTGCACGAATGACGGCGCGGACCTCGGCGACGCTTTCGCGAACACCCTGGCTCACGCGTCCGACGGTGATGACGGACTGCACGCCGGGGCCATACTCGCCCGGCAAGGGCGCGCGAACCGTGCCGCTGCCGCCGATCCAGACCGGCGAGCCGTCCGGCCGCATGAACTGCGCCTTTTTCCAATGCAGGATCGCGGAGCCGGTTTGCAGCGTCGCCGTGATGTCGCCGACATAGTCGCGCGTCTCGGCGGGCAACAAGCCGCCCCGCATCAGGCGCTCTTGGAGGTTGCCGGGTCCGTCATTGTAGGCCTCGAACAATGTCGGGTACGGATATTTTTCGCGAAGCCAGCCCAAATATGCCGCTCCTGCCAGGATGTTATCGCGCGGATCGTAAGGGTCCGGGCCAAGCCGGTACTGTTCGCGCATGTCCTCATATGTCGATGGCATGAGTTGCATCAGCCCCATGGCACCGGCGCTGGAGGTGATCGGTTGATTCTCTCCCAGAGAGGTTCTCCCGCCGCTTTCGATTTGCATCACAGCGCGAATCCAGGATTCGGGGACGTCGAAGCGGTTTGAGGCTTCCGCGATATCGGGATTCCATCTCTTCATGAGCTGACCAAAGCTCATCTGCTGCTCTCTCTCGAAGTCGGATGGCCCGGAAGCCGCGACGGCTCTTTGTTGCACGAGCTTTGGCAGGGAAACCGCGGCGCGATCTGCGCGGGCGACGGTTTGCGTGGCCCCGGCAGCAGGATGCCGATCGAAGAGGCCGGATTTCTGCAGCGAGAATATCGCGATTGCCACGACGCCGGTCAGCAACGCCAGCGCGGCGATCGATTGAATCGCCAGGGCTGACCGCGGATACAGGCGCTTCATGCAGATCGCCGCCTTCGATGGCCGTTACGAAAAGCCACTGGCGGAGCCGGAGGGATTCGAACCCTCGATACGGTTTTTCAGCCGTATAACGGTTTAGCAAACCGCCGCCTTCAGCCTCTCGGCCACAGCTCCGCGCACGACCCGTCAGGGTCACGGCACTCATGCCTTAGATTGACGCCTGCCTCAAGCCCACGCCCGCCCGGAAGACGGAAAATCCAGCTTTAACAGGGTGCTAACCGTCTTTGCCCCGGCGGTCTTGCAACAGGGTCGCAACGGGCGCAGCCTTTCTCGCAGAAACGACCGCCGGACCTCGCACCGGGCGGCAGGAGTGAGGCAAATGCAGGTCGGACAAATTCTCCGCAATAAGGGACGCGACGTCGTCGCGCTGCCGAGTGAGGCCACGCTGTCGGAGGCCGCGCGCCTTCTGGCGAACAAGCGCATCGGCGCGCTGGTGGTGAAGGACAAGAGCGGCGCGCCGTGCGGCATCCTTTCCGAGCGCGATGTGGTGCGCGCGGTGGCGGCGGAGAGCGTCGCCGCTCTGGCGCGCCCGGTCAGCGCCTACATGACGCGCGAGGTGGCGACTTGCACGGAACTCGACACCGTCGAAGAGCTGATGGAGATGATGACCCAGGGCCGCTTCCGCCACGTTCCCGTCGTTGACGAGAACAAGCAGCTTTGCGGCCTGGTCTCGATCGGTGACGTGGTCAAGATGCACATCGAGGAAACGGTGCGCGAAGCGGCGAGCCTGCGCCAATACATCGCCGCAGCGGGTTAATACCGCTCAAGTCTTGTTCGCCGCGATGTAACCGTCGACGATTTTCTCCAGCACCGCGAGCGGCAGCGCGCCCGAGAGCAGAATCGCGTCGTGGAACTTGCGGATGTCGAAGCGGCTGCCCAGCGCTTTCTTGGCTTTGTCGCGCAAGCGCAAGATGGTCAGCTTTCCGATCATGTAGCCGCAGGCCTGGCCGGGCCAGACGCAATAGCGCTCCACCTCGGTGGTGGCGCCGCTCGCCGGGTCGCCCAGCGTATCGCAGTAATATTTGATCGCCTGTTCGCGGCTCCAGTGCATCGCGTGCAGGCCGGTGTCGATCACCAACCGAACGGCGCGCAGCTGCGCATCATGCAACTGTCCGATATGGCCCCACGGATCGTGGTCGTAGAGTCCGATCTCCACGGCGAACTGCTCGCAATAGAGCGCCCAGCCTTCGACATAGGCGTTATAGCCGTCGATCTTGCGGATCAGCGGCAGCGGGGATTCCTGCGCGATGGTGCCTTGCAGATGATGGCCGGGAATGCCTTCGTGATAAGTGAGCGTGGGCAGCGTCCAGCTCGGCACCTCGGCGGTGTCGCGCAGGTTGATGTAATAGGTGCCGGGGCGTTTTCCGTCGAGCGTACCGTGCTGGTAATAGCCGCCGGGTTGGCCCTCTTCGATGGTCTTCGGCACGCGTTTGATCACCAGGCCGGTCTTGGGCAGCGTGCCGAAATATTTCGGCAACAGCGCGCGGATTTGGGCGAGGCGTTTGTTCAGATCGGCGATCAGCTTGTCCTTGCCGTCGTCGGTGTTGGGATAGCGGAATTTCTGGTCGTCGAACATCGCGTGCAGGCGTTGGCCCACCGTGCCCTTGCTGAGCCCATTCGCCTTCATCAGCGAATCCATCTCGGCGTCCTGGCTCTTCACGATCTCGAGGCCGAGCTTGTGGATTTCATCGGGGCTCATGGTCGTCGTGGTCTGCGACGCGAGCGAGGTGGCGTAATAGGCTTCCCCGTCGGGCAGCCGCCACACGCCGGCATCGTGCACCGCCTTGGGCTGCAGGCTCTTCAAGAGCGCGATCTGACGATCGAGCGCGGGATAGACCATCTCGTCCACGATGCGCGCGGCTTGGCCGGCGTAGTCGCCGGCGATCTTCTTCTGCTTGACGCGGCGCGCGACCGAGTCGACCAGAGGCGATTTTGCGGCGGGCTGGCCGCGCAGCTTCGCCATTTGATCGAGCGTGCTCTTGAGCACGAAATCGGGCGGAACGACTCCGAGCGCGATGTCGTGGCGCGCAACATCGCATTCCTGGTCGAGAGCGGTGGCGAACGCGGCGAGCCGCGACAGATAATCGTCGGCGTCTTGCTTGTTCGCGATCTGATGCTGGCTGTCCAGAAAATCGGGCACCGATTGATAGGCGCCGCCGAGTTGATAAATCACATAGGGCGCACCGGCACCGGGCGCGCCGTACTGGAAGCGCTTGTCGGCTTCTTCCTGCTGCGCGAGGCCATAGAGAAGGACGTCGTCGTTGACCCCATCCATGCCGGTGAGCGCGTCACGCTTGACGGCGCGCAAGCGGGCGAGCTGGCTGGTGTTCAATTCCTTGAGCGCGGCGACCCCGGCGAGCGAGCGGTCCGCCAGCATCCCCTTTTCATACGAGCGCGGACCGGTGTCGAGGCCGAGTGCGGTGGCTAGTTCCGGTGAAGCGTCCAGCGTTTCGTCCATGAACGCATCGCACAAGGCGCCGAGCTTGACCGCTTCGGGGTTGACCGATTTCGGATTGGTCTTGGCCATGGCCGCGCCTGAAACGGCCAGGACGGCAATCCCGGAGCGAAGAATGGAGCGGCGGTCGAGCATGATGGTCCCCCTTATGCATGCGCCGACGGAGAATTAGAGGCGCGGGGTGGCCCCCACAACACTGCGTTCCTCAAGGCCGCGACACTTCTTCGCGAGGTGCGGGACGGCTTTGCTGCCGCGGATGGAACCGCGCACAGATGTAGCTAGAAATCCACTTGTGCCCACAAAGGGTTGAGGAATTCCCTAGGATCGCGAAGACCACTGTTGCAGCGCAAGAGATTCATCCACAGACGC
>Ga0265340_10001890_pt1 | contig 11940 bp, 13 predicted proteins | sample 4CB225metaG_FD_202082 | JGI IMG/M metagenome (GOLD analysis project Ga0265340, IMG submission 202082) | Rhizosphere microbial communities from Carex aquatilis grown in University of Washington, Seatle, WA, United States - 4-CB2-25 metaG | ecosystem: Host-associated > Plants > Roots >...
CTGGGTGATGGGCGACCACCGGTCGGACTCGGAGGACTCGCGCTATCAGCCGACCCTGGCCGACGGCATGGTCCCGATGAAGAACGTCGTGGGCAAGGCGTTCATCAAGGTCTGGCCACTGGATCGGTTCGCCCTGATGCGGAACCCGTCGTCAACGTTCGCCAAGGTCCCCGCTCCGTGAGTGAGCCGTCGTGACCGAGCCGACGCTGCCGGGGCTGAGACCGCAGCGCGTCAGGAAGACGAAAGCCCCGTCGTTACGGGAGGAGCGCCGGCTGCTGCGCTCCGGTCACCGGCTGGTCGCCGCGATCGACGAGGTCGGCCGGGGGGCGCTGGCCGGGCCGGTGACGGTCGGCATTGTCGTGGTGGATGCCGGCACTCCCTCGGCCCCGGCCGGGGTGCGCGATTCCAAGCTGCTCACCCCGCACGCCCGCACGGCGATCGCGCCGCGGTTGCGGCGGTGGGCCCCCATGCATGCGGTCGGGCACGCCAGCGCGCTGGAGATCGACCGGATCGGCATTATCGCGGCCTTGCGGCTGGCCGCCTGCCGGGCCCTGGGATCGTTGCCGGCCCGGCCCGACTGCGCTCTGCTGGACGGCTCTCACAACTGGCTCAGCCTGCCGGCGTCGGCGCTGACGGCGCAGGAGCCGACGCTGTTCGAGTTTCTCGACACCACCGCGCCCGAGGGAGCGGCCGGACGGGAGCGGGCCGAGGTCCGGGCCGAACTGCTGCCGGGCACGGTGGTCACTCAGGTGAAGGCCGACCTGCGGTGCGCGGCCGTGGCCGCGGCCAGCGTGCTGGCCAAGGTCGAACGCGATGCGATCATGGTCGAGCTGGCTCGCCGCTACCCCGAGTACGGCTGGCACCTCAACAAGGGCTATTCCGCGCCCGAGCACATCTCGGCCTTGCGCCGGTTGGGACCGAGCGACCTGCATCGCGTCTCCTGGAATCTGCCCGGCGTCGGTGACCCGTTCGATCCGTCCGATTTCCCGGGCATGGTCGAGCTCGATCTGACCGAGGGTCCTGATCTGGTTGACGGCGTTGATCCGGGTGACGGCCTCGATCTGGCCGCCGGTGCTCAGACCCCGAGTCGATGACCGGCTCGCCGACGGGTTCCCGGCCCGGTCGGATCCTGGATCCGGACGTGGATCTGCGTGACCCGGTGCAGCGCCGGGAGCTACCGGCACGCGGCTGGCGGCTGCTGGCCGCGATCGCGGCGGGCGGGGTGATCGGAGCTGAGTTCCGCTTCGGCGTGGGCAAGCTGCTGCCGCCGGGGGAGGACGGGTTCCCCTGGGCAACCCTGCTGATCAACGTCGTTGGTGGCTTCGGGATGGGGGTGCTGATGGCGGTGATCGCCCGGCTGAAGCGGCCGCACCCATTGCTTCGCCCCTTCGCCGGCGTCGGTGTGCTCGGTGGATTCACCACGTTCTCCACCTACAGCACCGACACCTACCGGCTGATCGACGCCGGCCGGCCGGAGCTGGCGCTGGCCTATTCGGCGCTGACCCTGACGGCGGCTCTGGCCGCTACCGTCGCCGGTGGGGCCCTGGTAGCGGCCTGGCCCCGGCGCCCCGTTTCGACCGGTGATCCGTGCTGATCGCCCTGGCGGTGGCCGCTGGGGCCGCGGTCGGCGCCCCCTGCCGTTACCTGCTGGACCGGGCCGTGCAGGCCCGGCACCAGCGGCGGTTCCCGGTGGGCACCCTCCTGATCAACTGGATCGGGTCGGCCGTCCTCGGCGTCCTGGTCGGGCTGGCCACCGGGCCGGGCCTGCCATCGGTGGTCTTCGCCGCCGCCGGCACCGGCTGGTGCGGAGCCTTCACCACCTACAGCACCTTCGGCTTCGAAACGATTCAACTAGCTCGGAACGAGTCCGCCCGGCGGGCTCTGACCTACCTGGCGATCTCGGTCGCCGGTGGTCTGGCTCTGGCCGCTCTGGGGGTCGAAGCGGGACGTTCCCTGGTTTTCTGAGGGTTTCTGACCAGTTGCCCGGCGTTGTTACCGCCCAGCGGTCGAGGTGGGCGCGGAGTCTGCGCCATCATGGGGTAGGGCGAATCCCGCCCTGACCGCACTCACACAGGAGCAAAGAGGCGTGAGCGCCGAAGATCTCGAGAACTACGAGACCGAGATGGAGCTGCAGCTCTATCGCGAGTACCGCGACGTCGTCGGTCTCTTCAGCTACGTCGTCGAGACCGAACGGCGGTTCTATCTCGCGAACCAGGTCGATCTGCAGGTTCGGTCCGCCGACGGCGAGGTCTACTTCGAGGTGGTGATGAGCGATGCCTGGGTCTGGGACGTCTACCGGCCGGCTCGCTTCGTCAAGGCCGTGAAGGTGGTCACGTTCAAGGACGTCAACGTCGAAGAGCTGAGCCCGAACGAACTGCAGTTGCCCAAGTCGGGAGCCTTCGGCGACAGCTGACCCGTCTTGTGATCACGCAAACAAGTCTCGTGATTCCCCCGGCCGAAGGCTGGGCGGAATCACGAGAAGTGGTTATTCGTCGCCGGTGAGGCGGATGCTGCGCAGCCGGTAGCCCGCGTAGACGGTGGCGGCGACGGCGAGAACCAGCAGCAGCACGATCCCGGTCGGCAGTCCCACCGCCGACGTCACGTCGAGTCCCTTGGCCGGGGCACCGACCACCTTCTTGGTGATCGCCAGCGACCACTGCTGGACGCTCAGCGTCTGGGCCCCGGGCACGTAGCCACCGACGACGCCCTCCCAGATCAAGGCGTACAGCAAGCCGGCCACCACCGCGTTGCGGGTCAGGATGGCCAGCAGCAGGAACAGGGCGCTGTACGCGATCCCGGCGACGAGCGCGCCGACGGCGTAGCCGACGGCGACGTTCGCGGTCGTCCCACTCAGAATCAGCCCGGCGATCAGGGTCGGCAGCGCGGCGAAGGCGGTGGCGACGCCGATCGCGACCACCAATTTGGTCACCACGATCGAGTACCGGCTGAGCGGTTTGGCCAGCAGGTAGATGATCGAGCCGTCATCGATCTCCGGGCCGATCGCCCCGGTGCCCACGATCAGGCACAGCAGCGGGACCAGGAATCCGAGCGAGAACCGGCCGAGCAGATCCACCCCGTAGCTGGGATCCCGGCCCTCGACTCCCCGGATCACGAGGGCCAGCACGATCAGCACCGCGGGCAGCACCATCAGCAGGATGGCGCGGCGGCGGCCGAGCAGGCTTCGCCAGGTGAGCCGGGCTACGGTCGCGTTCATCGGGCCACCAGGTAGGAGAAGACTTTTTCCAGGGATTCGTCAGCGGGGGAGACCTCGAACAACCGGACGCCGTGCTGCTGGGCGAAGACCGGAAGCCGGTGACAGAACCGGGCGTAGTCGGTGGCCTGCACGTTCAGCACACCGCTGGCCAGCTCCACACCGGAGGTCGAGCCGTCGGCGATCAGCGCCGCGGCCAGCACCCGGTCGTCGCTGGAGCGGATCGTGTACTGATGCGGACGTTCGGTCATCAGCCGGCGGATCTCCCGGAAGTCACCGGACGCCGCGTGCCGTCCGGCCACCATCACCTCGATACCGCCGGCGATCTGCTCGACCTCCTCCAGGATGTGCGAGCTGAACAGCACCACCCGGCCCTGCCGGCCCAGCTCGTGCAGCAGGTCCATGAGCTGCAGTCGCTGCCGCGGATCCATCCCGTTGAACGGCTCGTCGAGCAGCAGCACGTCCGGATCGTGGACCAGCGCGGTCGCCATCTTGATTCGTTGTTTCATGCCTTTCGAGTAGGTCCCGATGTCCCGATTACGGGCGTCGGTCATCTCGACCGTCTCGATCGCTTTCCGGGCCGCCGCTCTGGCATCCCGCAGATTGTGCAACTGGGCGTTGTAGACCACGAAGTCCCAGCCGGTGACGCCGTCGTACATCGCCTCCCGCTCGGGTACCAGACCGATCCGCCGGTAGATCTGCTCGTTGTGCCAGGTCGGCTCGCCGCCGAGGGTGACCGTCCCGGAGGACGGCGCGAGGAAGCCGCTCATCAGGTGAATCAGGGTGGACTTGCCGGCCCCGTTCGGTCCCAGCAGACCGGTGACGCCCGGCCCGATCTCCATCGTCACGTCGTTGACCGCGACCACGTTGCCGTACCAGCGGCTGACCTGGTCCAGTCGGATGGACGCCGGTGTTCCGGAGGTCATGAGGCCGATACCTTCCGGTAGCGCAGAATCAGCAGCGAGTAGCAGGTGGCGATGACCGCCAGAGTCACGAACAGGGCGACCACGCCGCCGGTGGCTCCCGGCGGGACCGTTCCCCGGGGCCGGTGCTCGCTCAGCACCCACGCCTGGACGCTGTCCACCAGTCCGAAGGGGGAGATCAAGCCGAAATACCCGGACAGCGAGTCGTTGTTCCGGTTCAGGGCGACTTGTTGGAGCGAAGCGCTGACCAGACTCAGAAGGATCAGCACGGTGATCACCGCGGCGACGCCGAAACCGCGCTTCGGGGTGATCGAGGCGATCAGCAGACCGATCGCGGACAGCAGCGCGGACAGCAGCGAAATCCCGATCAGAGCGCCCACGAAGCCGCGGGTCTGGGTCCAGAACGAGAGCTTGTCCAGCAGCGCCCCGACGTACAGCACCAGCAGCGGGGTTCCCATCACGATGAACAGCGCGCTGGCCATCGCGGCGAACTTGGCCAGCACGTAGTCGTTGCGGCTGAGCGGCCGGGAGAAGTACAGCGGCATCACCCGGAACCGGAGGTCACGCGAGACGCTGGCCGGAGACTGGGACGCCAGGTAGACGCTGATCACCACCGAGAGGTTGATCGCGTACCGGCTGTAGGCCACCGGCAGCTTGTCGGCGTTGGTGGCCCCGGCCACCACCGCGATGATCAAGGCCGGCAGCACCATCACCGCAAGCAGCAGGAACGGCAGCACCTTGGATTTAGCCGAGCGGCCGAGACCGTAGGCGCCCTTCAGGCTCTCTCCGTAGAGCGAGCGCAGCAGGTAGTCGCGGCCCAGCCGGGGCCCGGTGTAGTGCCGGAATCCGATGTCATGGATGACGCCGAGTTCGTGCGGTGTTTCAGCGGGCGACGCCATCGGGGCTCCCTTCGCCGTAGGCCAGAGACGGATCGACGCGGAAGATCTCGGCCATCCGGTGCCGGCGCCGTTCCATCCGGAGCAGGCCGAGACCGAGGTTCGCGACGGCGTCCCGGACCGCGTCGTAGGTGGCGTCGCCGAGCAACTCGATCTCCAGTTGCCGGCCCGCCGGATGCACCGTGAGGCCACCGCTGCGCAGCACAGCGGCCAGTTCGTCGGCGCGTTCATCCACCTCGACGGCGATGATCCGGCTGGCCGAGGTGACATCGGCGGTGGCCGACGAGCGCAGCAGCCGGCCACCGTCCACCACCACGACGTGGTCGCAGATCTGTTCCAGCTCGCCGAGCAGATGCGAGGTGACCAGCATCGGAATGCCGAAGTCGGTGCCGATCCGGCGGAGCAACTCGAGCATCTGGTCGCGGCCGGCCGGATCCAGACCGTTGGTCGGCTCGTCCAGCAGCAGCATCCCGGGATCGTGAACCAGCGCCTGAGCCAGTTTCACCCGCTGCTTCATGCCCGTGGAGTAGCCACCGATCGCCCGGTAGCGCTCCTCGTAGAGACCGACATGGCGGAGGGTGTCAGCGGTGCGCTCCCGGGCGGCCGACATCGGCAGCCCTGACATCCGGGCCAGGTGCAGGACGAAATCGGTGGCCGAGACGTCGGCCGGCAGGCAGTCGTGTTCCGGCATGTACCCGACCCGCTGGCGGATCTGCGGTCCTTCGGTCGTGACGTCGAGCCCGAGGACATGCGCCCGGCCCGAGGTCGCGGGCAAGAGCCCCAGAAGGATCTTGATCAGCGTCGACTTGCCGGCGCCGTTCGCCCCGACCAGGCCGACAATTCCGGGCTGGATCTCAAAGCTCAGGTGGTCTAGGGCGGTAACCGGGCCGTACCGCTTCGTCAGGTCCCCAATACTGATCATCATGGCGAGGGAGAGCCTAGCGTTCTCCCGCCGGTGCCGCGCCCGAGCCGGATATTCGTGTCTTCCGCTCCACAGATCAGCCGACCGGCCGGTTATTCACAGATCGCCGGAGCCGGCCGGCGGCCCCGGCCGGCGCCTCCACCCTGGATGGGTGCTGAGGAGGTGGTGGAGATGCGAGCAAAGGATTCGCTCGGCCGCTACGGCGAGGATGTCGCACAGGCGTATCTGCAAGCCGTGGGGATAGAAATTCTGGAACGGAACTGGCGCTGCCGGATCGGCGAGATCGACATCGTCGCCCGGGACGGCGACTGCCTGGTGGTCTGCGAGGTCAAGACCAGACGCTCGGTGGCCGCGGGTGGGCCGCTGGAGGCGGTGACCCCGGCCAAACTCCGGCGCTTGCGCCACCTCACCGGGGCCTGGCTGGCCGATCAGGACCAGCTTTTCCCGGACGTCCGGCTGGATGTCGTCGGGGTGCTGTGCCCACTGCGGGGGCCGGCCTCGATCGAGCATCTGCGGGCGGTGGGCTGAATGGCGCTGGGACGCGCGCTTGCCGTCGCGGTGGTGGGAATGCAGGGCCACCTGGTCGAGGTGGAGGCCGACATCACGCCCGGGTTGCCGGCTTTCAGCCTGGTCGGCCTGCCGGATGCCTCGCTCAGCGAGGCTCGCGACCGGGTCCGGGCCGCGTGCGCGAATTCCGGTCACTCGCTGCCCCAGCGACGGATCACGGTGAACCTCTCGCCCGCCGGCCTGCCGAAGGCCGGTACCGGGTTCGATCTGGCGATCGCCGCCGCGTTGCTGACTGCCGCCGACATCATTCCGCCGCCGCAGGTCCGGCGGTTCGTGCACGTCGGTGAGGTCGGTCTGGACGGCCGGGTCCGGCCGGTCCGAGGGGTGCTGCCCGCGGCCCTGGCGGCGGTCGGCGGGGGGCGGGCCGACCTGGTCGTCCCGATCGAGAACGCGCAGGAAGCCCGGCTCATCCCCGGGGTTCAGGTCCACCCGGTCGGTCGGCTGGCCGACGTGATCGCTCTGCATGGTGGGGATCCGGGCGCGGGGGGCCGGCCGGGTCCGGCCGGAACCGATGACCGGGCCGGAGCCGGTGGCCCGGCCCGAATCGGTGGCGCGTCCGGATCCAAGGGCGCAGCCGGAATCGATGACCGGGGAGCGTCTGGTTCCGGGGTCATATCGAGCGCCCGGGCGCCCCGGACCGGGCCACCGCCGGACCTGGCCGACGTGATCGGGCAGCGCGAGGGCCGGTGGGCGGTAGAGGTGGCCGCCGCCGGCGGACACCATCTCCTGCTGGTCGGGCCGCCGGGGGCGGGCAAGACGTTGCTGGCCTCCCGATTGCCGGGACTGCTGCCCGACCTGTGCGATCAGGAGGCGGTCGAGGTGACGGCGATTCACTCCGTCGCAGGCACCCTCGACCCGTCCGCCGGTCTGATCCGGCGCCCACCGTTCGAGAACCCGCACCACACCTCGACCATGGTCTCCCTGGTCGGCGGCGGTACCGGGCTTCCGCATCCGGGCTCCGCCTCGCGCGCGCACCGCGGGGTGCTCTTTCTCGATGAGGCGGCCGAGTTCGACGCCCGGGTGCTGGATTCGCTGCGTCAGCCCCTCGAATTGGGTGAACTGGTGATTCACCGGGCCAACGGTGCGGCCCGTTTCCCGGCCCGGTTCCAGCTCGTGCTGGCGACCAACCCGTGTCCCTGCGGCCGGGCCCACGGAGCCGGTCTGGACTGCACCTGTGCTCCCTCGGCCGTGCGTCGCTACCGGGGCCGGCTGTCCGGGCCGCTGCTGGACCGGATCGATCTTCAGGTCGAGGTGCTGGCGGTCTCGCACGCCGACCTCGCCTCCGGGCAACGGACCGAGGACACGGCGACGGTTGCGGTCAGGGTGGCCCAGGCCCGGGCGATCCAGCGGGAACGGCTGGCCGGCACGGCCTGGGCCAGCAACGGGGAAGTCCCCGGGGGCTGGCTGCGCGGTGCCCTGAAACTGCCGTCGATGGTGACCCGGGAGGTTGATCTGGCTCTGGACCAGGGGCGCCTGTCGATCCGGGGCTATGACCGGGTGCTGCGGGTCGCCTGGACCCTGAGCGACCTGGCCGGCCGGAGCCGGCCCGAGCCTGACGACGTGGGCCGGGCGCTGATGCTGCGCCTGCGGGGGCAGGTGGCGGCGTGAGAGCGAAATTCGACACCGGCGACGAACGGCTGGCCCGGGCGGCCTGGAGCCGGCTGACCGAGCCCGGAGACAACGACGCTCAGGAACTGGTTCTCCACCAGGGGCCGGTCGAGGCGCTGGCCCAGGTGCTCGCCGATCGTGGACCACGCCGCTGGCAGGCCCGCCTGCCCGGCCTCGATCCGATCCGGGATCTGGAGACGCTGAACCGTTTCGGCGGCCGGCTGCTGATCCCCGGCGACGCCGAGTGGCCGGCTCGGCTGGCTCTGCTCGGGGCGCAGGCTCCGTTCTGCCTGTGGGCCCGGGGGCCATTGAGTCTTGAGACGGCGACCACTCGGGCAGCGGCCGTGGTCGGAGCGCGGGCGGCCACGGCCTACGGCGAGCGGGTGGCCACGGAATTGGCCGACGGATGCGCCGCCCGGGGGATCACCGTCGTCTCCGGTGCCGCCTACGGCATCGACGGCGCCGCTCACCGCGGCGCGCTCGGGGCCTCCGGCCCGACCATCGCCGTCCTGGCCTGTGCGGTGGAACGGGCTTATCCCCGTGGCCACGAGAAGTTGATTCAGCGGGTCGCCGAGGTCGGAGCCGTGGTCACCGAAATTCCTCCCGGTTCGTCCCCGACCCGATGGCGATTCGTGGAGCGCAACCGGCTGATCGCCGCGCTGTCCGCGGTGACCGTGGTGGTCGAGGCGGCCCACCGCTCGGGAGCGCTCAGTACCGCCTCCCGGGCCCAGAAGCTCAACCTGCCGATCGCCGCGGTTCCCGGACCCGTCACCTCGCCCTCGTCGTACGGGTGTCATCGGCTGCTGCGGGACGGGGCGATCTGCGTGACCTCGGCGGCCGAGGTGGCCGAACTGGCCGGCCGGATGGGCGAGTTCCTGCCGGAGCAGCTCCCCTACCCGGTGGCGGCGCACGACGGTCTCGACCCCACGGATCTGCGCGTCTTCGATGCCCTGCCGCTGCGTCGCCCGGCCGGGTTGCCCGCGCTGATGACGACGGCCGGGCTCGATGCGCAGACGGTAGTGGCCGCCCTCGGCCGCCTCGAGCTCCGGCGGCTGGCGGAGCGGGAACGGGGCGGATGGCGCCGGGGTACCCCCTGACCGGGGAGCCGGCCGTCCCGGCCGTCCTGGGCCGGACACGGCCGGTGCTTGGGCCGGGGTGCTTGAGCCCGGGCGCGCTGGGGTGGACGGTGTGGCTATGCCCGATGACCGGTCCGACGACCCGTTTCCTGAGGCCGGGGATCTTCATCCCGGGTTGGCGGCCGTGCTGGCCGGCTTCGAGCGTTACCTTGCGGCCGAGCGGGGGTTCTCGGCGCACACCGTCCGGGCGTATCTCGGGGACGCCGGTGATCTCCTCCGTCAGGTCCAGGCGATCGGCCTCACCGAACTGGAGCCTGGTCTCGATCTGGCCGTCCTGCGGTCCTGGCTGGCCCGGATGGCCGCGCAGGGGCAGGCCCGGGCCACGCTGGCTCGGCGGGCGGCCAGCGCCCGGTCGTTCACGGCCTGGCTGTACCGCACCGGCCGGATCTCGGCCGATGTCGGATTGCGGCTACAGGCGTCACGACGGGGCCAGGCCCTGCCCGGTGTGCTCAAGGCGGAACAGGTGCGCGATGTCCTCGCGGTCGCGGGTCAGCGAGCGCGACCGGGTGAGCCGGCGGCCGGGTCGGCGGAAGGGACGGCCGGGCCGGTCGCTTTGCGCGATGTTGCGATGCTTGAGCTGCTTTACGCGACCGGCGTCCGAGTGGGTGAACTTTGTGGTCTGGATGTTAATGACATTGATGCCGGCCGGCGGACCGTCCGGGTGCTGGGAAAGGGACAACGTGAGCGGGTGATTCCGTACGGCGTGCCCGCGGCCGAGGCCCTCGATGACTGGATTGCCCAGGGCCGACCACGTTTGGCGGTGGACATTTCCCCCCCGGCGGCCTTCCTCGGCCGCCGCGGGGGCCGTATCGATCAGCGGCAAGTCCGACAGGTCGTGCATCAGGCCCTAGAACGGGTTGAAGGCGCTCCATCCCTAGGGCCACACGGTCTTCGGCACAGCGCGGCGACCCATCTTCTCGACGGCGGCGCGGACCTTCGTAGCGTTCAGGAACTCCTTGGTCACGCTACGCTCGCAACTACGCAGCTCTACACACATGTTTCGGTGGATCGCCTGCGTGCCAGCTATCGCCAGGCCCATCCGCGGGCTTGAGCACGAAGGACGCGCCAAGCAGGGAGGGACCCGGGTGACTGCCGAAAGCGATGAGCTGGTTGACACCGTGAGCGCGCAGGATGCCGTCGCGGCCAACGACGCCGCGTTGCGCGCTCTGTGGGAGAAGTTCAAGCTGACTGCCGATCAGGGCACACGTGAGCGTCTGATCCTGCACTACTCGCCCTTGGTGAAGTACGTGGCCGGCCGGGTCGGCGTGGGTCTGCCGCCGAACATCGAGCAAGCGGATCTGGTGTCCTACGGCATATTTGGTCTGATCGACGCGATCGAGAAATTCGACATCAATCGGGCGATCAAGTTCGAGACCTATGCGATTTCCCGGATCCGTGGCGCGATCATCGATGAGCTCCGCGCGATCGACTGGATTCCGCGATCGGTGCGGTACAAGGCCCGCGAGGTCGAACGGGCCTATGCCGCACTGGAAGGCGAACTGCACCGTTCGCCCACCGAGCCCGAGGTGGCGGATCGACTCGGGATGACCCTGGAAGAGCTGCACGCGGTGTTCTCGCAGGTCTCGTACGTCAATGTGGTGGCGCTCGATGAACTGCTGACCGTGGGCGGGGAAAAAGGCGACAAACTCTCCCTGGTCGACACTCTCGAGGACACCAAGGCCGAGGACCCGGTGGCCGCGTTCGAGAGCGAGGAAACGAAATTCATGCTCTCGCGGGCGATCAACCAGCTCCCCGAGCGAGAGAAGATCGTGGTCACCCTCTACTACTACGAGGGGCTGACCCTGGCTGAGATCGGCCGGGTGCTTGGTGTCACCGAGTCCCGGATCTGCCAGATGCACACCAAGGCCGTGCTGCAACTGCGGGGCAAGCTGTCCGAAGTGAGCTGATTCGCAGGGCTTTACCGGTCGGCGCCGTGGTCCGGACCCGGTCGGCGGCTAGAGTCTGTCCCGTAGATCTCCGACCGGCTGCGGGCCCCCCGGACGGCGGCTCGCGGCGTTGTCGTCGGCCCCGTCCGTCGGCGCCGGGGCGCCTCCTCCCAAGTTCCGCTATCGGGGCCTCCTCCGCCTTGCGAGCCACTCGTCCGGGCGGCTCCTCGCTCGCCCGGAGATCTACGGGACAGACTCTAGTGCGGAACGAATCCGGGCGGCAGCGGCAACAGAACGGCCGGCCCGTGTCCTCCCGGAAGCAGGCTCAGCGGATCGATGTAACGACCAGCGCTGCGAACTCCCCAGTGCAGGCAGATATCTGGTGGGCAGTGACCGGCGGTCGAGGCCAGAACACCGATCGCGTCACCCTGGCGGACCAGGTCGCCGCGGCGCAGCCCACTGACGACCGGCTCGAAACTGCTGATCCGGCCGTTGCCCTGGTCGAGGCTCAGCACCGGCTGGCCGGCCAGCATCCCGGTGAAGAAGACGGACCCATTGGCGGGTGCGTACACGGTGGCCCCGGCGTGAGAGGCCAGGTCGACACCTCGATGCCCCGGTGACCACGGAGCGGGGCCGACCACGAATCCGCGTACCACAAGGGGTTTCGGCCGCAAGGGCCAGCTCCACTGCCCGGCTGCGGTCGGGCGTGTACCGGCCCCGGGCTGAGCGGAGACCGGCTGAGCGGAGATCGGCGGGCTGGGTGTGGGGTGGCTGGGTGTGGGCGGGCTGGG
>Ga0265340_10001902_pt1 | contig 11906 bp, 9 predicted proteins | sample 4CB225metaG_FD_202082 | JGI IMG/M metagenome (GOLD analysis project Ga0265340, IMG submission 202082) | Rhizosphere microbial communities from Carex aquatilis grown in University of Washington, Seatle, WA, United States - 4-CB2-25 metaG | ecosystem: Host-associated > Plants > Roots > Rhizosphere...
ACGGCCTTGGTGCTCGAATCCATGAACAAGGCGACACCTGTGGCGAGACGGGAGCCCGCGATAGTGCCAAGAAGCGAGAGCTGCGGCTTGTCAGGTTCGACCGGCTTCGGAGGCTGCACCACCGGTGGTGCAGCCGGTGCGACCACCGCCGCGACGGGCGGCGGACGCCGGGTTGGCGCAAAAAGCGGGTGCTCGCGGGTGGCGGTCAATCTCGAGACCGGGATGCCCCACAGCGGATTGCCGCCCGGCACGGGTCCGTCGTGCGAGGTCGCGGCCGGCGCCACGGCGGGAGGAGCGACCGGAACCGGGCTCCGAACCGCGCTTCCCGGCTTTGACGCAAACAGATCCTCGCGCGAATCGGCAGGGCTGGGGCTCGCCGTCAGCGGCGCGCCCACGGCCAGAGCCTCGGCGCTGCCAATCAGGATCAGCCCCATCAGCAGAACAAGCGTGCGCATCGACATGATCCCTGCCGCCTTCCCGCCGGGCGAAGATTGTGCGCGAGCTATAACGTTCATGATTGCCGATAATATGACATTGATTATATCGGTGCGCCCTCGCCCCGAATTCGTCGAATATCGTCGCAGCGCCGGGGGCATTGCTGCACAAATTGAATTCCAAACGCTCTCGTTGTCATCGCGAGATAACGTGATCGAGCGGTCTCAATCAACATCGGCGACCTCGCTTCGGCGGCGGCGTGCCAATAACGCAAGAGACGCCACAACAGAAAAAGTGCACCCGGCAAGTTGCCGGGTGCACAGGTCTTGTTGACCCTCGATCAGGCAAAAGACCCGAAAGAGATCAGTAGGCGCCCGGCTTGCCGGTGCAGCCGCTTTGCTGCAGACCGTTGGTCGAGTCGTTCAGCAGCGTGTAGACTTGGCCCACCCAGGTATTGGGTACCTGCGCAAAGCCGTTGTCGTTCATGATCGCAACCGAACCGGAGCCGTACACGTAGTCCAGGAAGGACTTGAACCAGAGGAACGCATTGTTGCCGTTCGAGTGGGTCTGGTAGCACTGATACATTTCGAACCAGGTGAACCCTGCGAGCGGATACGAACCGGCGACGACCGGGTTCGGAACGACACCCTGCAAGCTCCAGGTCAGCGGGAGCGGACGCGTGGTGTTGTCGAACTGCGGAATGGCCGTCTCCATCGCCTTCTGGGCACCCTGCCAGGTCGGCGGCTGGAACTGACCCGTGGCGGTGGTGATATCCCACTGCGACTGGAGGTTGGCAGTCTTCAGACCGCCGACCTTGACGGGCAGCCAGAAGTCCGCCGAGGCGTAACCGACCGCGCCGTTGGTCGCGGCAACGGCATTCACGAGCGAGCCGCTGCCGGATGCGTTTGCGAAGTGACCGCCGCCCGGATTTGCCACCGCGTTGCCGCACTGGTCGACCGCGAACTGATCCGGCCAGTTGTTCTGGTTGGAACCACGGGCCACCGGACGCGGGCAAGCGCCGGCATGATCCGTCCACGGGAACGCGTAGGAGACCACGGTCGCGTCGGTTTCGCTGTTCGGACCAATTTCGAACTGGCACTGCGTCGCCAGCGCGTTGGAGAACAGGAAGGTGGTGCCGCTGCCGTCCTGACGATGCACGACGGTGATGTTGCCGGTACCGAGAACGCCACCGTTGAGGGCGGTCAGGATCGGGTTGTTCCACTGGGTGATGTGACCCGAGAAGATGCCGCACATCGCGTTACGCGACAGGTTGAGACCGCTGCTGCCGAGTGCCGGGGTTGCCGGGAGGATGTTGAGGTTGGCACCCGTGGCGTCCTTGCCGTTGAACCCGATTGCAACCGCTCCGACGAGCGCGGGAATCTGGATGAGATTGCCGAACTTCGACTGCGGGCTGGAGGCGCCGCCCGTGGCCCAAGCGGTGACATCCGCCGAATTGACGACGTCGTCGCTGCCCGCGAACTGCACACCGTCATAGTCGGCGGTCGAGAGCACGCCGAGATTGCTGCTGGTGTAGGGAATGGAAGCGGAAGGCGTCCCGATCTGGGTCTTGTCGTTGGTGCGCAGCACCGTCTTGCCGTTGCCGGATCCGGTGCCGGCGTACAGAATCATGCCGTGAACGCCGCTCTGGTCAAAGCTCGGGCAGTGCGTGGCCAGGGGAAGCGGGCCGGGAAGCCCAGAGCTGCCCTGCGCCTGGTCGTAGATACAATCCATCAATTGCCGATAGACGATCTGTGGGAAAGTCGCACCGGCACCGAACGCATATGATTGGGCCTGCGCGGACTCGGACGCGATGCCCATACAGGCAAACGCAGTCGTTCCCAAGAGTATAGCCTTCAAGTTCCGCATTTTTTAACCTCCAGTTTGAACGCCCCTCGCCTGCCATTACCGGCAGCGCGTCGGAGTGAGCGGAACGTTACTGGCGATATGTGAGGCTTTGATTGTTGTTTTGTGAATTATGTTATTTCATCGCATAATAATGAGAGCCGGCGCAGCGCGGATGGAGCAATTACGCCAACGAAAACAAAGCATTCTTCCAGCCTGAACGTTATCAACAGAAACCTAGGCTGCAAAACTATCATAAACAATGATGTCGATTCTCGAATCATGATATCAGCACCGGCTCCACATCCGCCAACACTGCGCGCCGCGGACAGGCAAGTGTGTGATAGCCGATGATTCGATCGCGGCTGCGATCCTCGTTCATGCGGCACAAATACAGAATCGCCGCTCGCATCGGTGAATACCGCAGAACATCGGGCATCTATCGGCGTATTTGCCGGATCGCGACGAACCGAACACGTTTTCTCATACGGCCTAAATATAGAGTGTTACCGTCGCAGTTTGTGAAGAGCCGCCCGGACCAGACGTCGTCCGCTATCCGCACGCTGTCACCGACTTGTCTTTGCGATATCACACAATCGTTGCGGTCGCTTCGTTAAGAGTCGGACGCACTCCAACGGTTCGCATCCCACGCAGATCGAAGAAGTTATCAGATACCGCTTGTCGTTCTGCGCCGCTAAACCATCGACCAATCCAAGAATAGAGGACTTACGTGATGAACGTCGTTCCCGCTTTTCGTATGTCGAACACGGTAACCACCGCCCGAGCCGGTGCGGCTGCCGTTTGGCTGGCAATCATGCTTGGCACGGCGGGACAGACGTTCGGCCAATCACCAGGCAGCGACCCCGTTATCGCCGTGGTCAACGGAACGCAGATCCACGAAAGCGAGGTGAAGATGGTCGACGAAATCATCGGCCGGAACCTACCTACCCAGGACTTCGTTGAACGACGGGAGAGCATCCTGAAGATCCTGATCGATACGGTCCTGCTCGCTGAGGTGGCGAAGGAGCGAAAGATCGAAGAAGATGCGGACATCCAGCATCGGATCACATTTGCGCGCAATCAGGGTCTGATGAACCACGTTCTTTCCACCGTCAGCAAGCAGGCGGTGACGGAAGAGGCCATCAGCAAGACCTACGATGAAGTGGTTCTGAGGGCTGCGAAAAGCGAACCCGAGTTGCATCTGCGCCACATTGTCTTTTTTATTCCCGAACCAAAGGACGACGCGGCGGTAAAAGCGGCCGAACAAAAAGCCAACCAGGCACTGGACAGGATCAAGAAGGGTGAGGATTTCGCAGCCGTCGCGACCGACGTCTCCGAGGACCCCGTCACCAAGGCCAGGGGCGGTGACTTCGACTGGCGCCTGCGCGGCGAGTTGGGCAAGGAGTACGCCGACGCCGCCTTCAGGCTGAAAACGGGCGAGGTATCGCTGTTCAAGACCGGAGTTGGCTGGCATATCGTCAAGCTCGAGGATCAGCGCGCGCGCAAGTCGCTTTCGCTCGAAGCACTTCACGACAGGCTCGCCGCGCTGGTCGCATCCAAGGCCCAGCTCGAACTCATCGACAGGGTGCGCACGGACGCAAAGATCGAACGCCTCGACAAGCCGAACACGGCCGACAATGGGGCCCCGAAGGAAAATTGACGGGATCCCGCCGGCGGTCTGTCCGAAGGCTTCGATGACGAACCAGGCATGATGTCATGACACTTGCGGTCGTCATTTTGACGCACAACGAAGAGCGCCATATCGCGCGCGCCCTTGCCTCGGTTGCGGGAATTGCAACCGAGGTCTTTGTGGTCGACAGCTTCTCAACCGATCGGACGGTGGAGCTTGCACAGGCACATGGCGCTAAAGTGCTGCAGAACAAGTTCATCAACTATGCCAAGCAGTTTCAATGGGCGCTCGACAATGCCCCGATCACCGCATCATGGATCATGAGACTCGATGCCGACGAGGTGATCGAAGCCGACCTCGCTGCCAGAATTCGGGACGAGCTGCCGCGTGCTTCCAAAGAAATTGTCGGTATCAACCTCAAACGCAAACACATCTTTCTCGGCCGGTGGATACGTCACGGCGGCCGTTATCCGCTGGTGCTGCTGCGGATCTGGCGCCGCGGCCATGGCCGCATCGAGGACCGCTGGATGGACGAACACATGATCCTCGAGAGTGGCCGCACCATGACCCTCGAGGGCGGATTCGCCGATCACAATCTCAACGACCTCACCTTTTTCACCGACAAGCACAACAAATACGCGACGCGCGAGGCGATCGACGTCATCAACGAGCGCCGCCGCCTGTTTCGCCGCGACGTCGATCTGGTGAATGAAGGAGGCTCGCGGCAGGCTGCGGTCAAGCGCTGGATCAAGGAAAAATTGTACAACCGGATTCCCTATCAGATCAGCACGCCGGCCTACTTTCTCTTCCGCATGATCTTCCAGCTCGGATTTCTCGACGGCAGGGAAGGTCTGGTCTATCACGGCCTGCAGGGCCTCTGGTACCGCTTTCTCGTCGGCGCCAAGGTCGCAGAGCTGGAAGCCGCCATCGCCAATATCGAAGATCCGGCCCAGGCACGCGGTGAACTGCGCCGTCTCACCGGGCTGGCGATCGAACCCTGATCCCCGCCACAATCCCTGAATGGTTGCAGACATGAATCTGAAGTGCGCGGCCATCCTCGCGATGTTCCCATTCGTTTCGATCGGAAGCGCGAGCGCCGAGCCGACGATATTCTGGTTTAACGACCCGGTCGGTCCGGACGAAACCGTGCTTGTCACCGGAGCCGACCTCAACGAGATCAAGGCGGCGACGGTCGCTCGGATCGACGACGACCATTCGACGTCGAAAGCCGGACAGGAAACGTCCGTTGAAATATTGCAGGCCAACCCGCTTTCCCTCAAATTCGTGATTCCAAAGGAATTCACGCCGGGTATTTATCGCTTCACCCTGACGCACGCACAGGGGACGCTTGCCGGCCGCGTCAATCTGCCGACCGTGTACTGGACACAGGGAAACCTCGGCGAGGCCGCCGCGCCCGGAGGCTGGATTCAGGTGTTTGGCCGCAACATCATCCGTCAGGCCGGCGGCGCGCAGCTCATGCTGCTGCCGGATGGCGGCGGGGCGCCGGTAGCTGCAACCCTTACCAAGGGCGATATGTGGCGAGGCGCATTTCATGTTCCGGATCAATTACCGGGCGGACAGTACAAATTGCGACTGTCGAATGGCGATGGGGGGCGCGGCGAGTGGGTTGATGCAGGGGCGATGAAAATCCGCGCAGCCGATCCGGAGCCGTCGCAGTCCTTTGATGTCCGTGCCTATGGCGCGGTCGGTGACGGCAAGACGGATTCGACGCGGGGGATCAGGGCTGCGATCGACGCGGCGAACCAGGGCGGAGGCGGAACCGTATACTTCCCGCGCGGCCGCTATCTGGTTTCGGACACCCTTGTCATTCCATCTCACATCAAACTGCAAGGCGAGCGGACCGATCTTGTCAATCTTGCCTGGACGGATTTTGCCACACCCCCACCTGCTCTGCTTCAGGGAACGTCGCACTTCTCGATCGAGGATCTGACGATCTACGCCTCCAACCACCTGCACGTCATATCCGGAGGCTTCGTGTTCCGGGACACCCAGGCCCCGGATGCGGGCGACATAGCCATCAGACACGTCCGCATCCGCGCATCCGCTTTCCGCGGCTTGATGGAACCGGACGCGACCGTGCAGCGGATGAACGCGTTTTACCGGAGTCTTCCGGATTCTTCCCCGGACACCATTCGGCTCAGTGGCAATCGAATCGAGGTGTCCGATTGCGACATTCTCGGTTCCGGCCATTCTCTCAGGCTGTACAAGGCGACCAATGCCCTTGTTGCCGGCAACAGCCTGATCAACGGGCGATACGGCTCCTACTCCATAGTCGGATCGCATCAGGTCATATTCGAAAACAATCTTGTAACCGCCGCCGACCTCCAGGCAACCGGCGGCGGAATAAGCACGCTGTCGAAGTATGTCGGCGCATCGGAAAACATCTTTATCGGGGGCAACACGTTCAAGGCCATCTATGGCTGGGACCGGGAAGCCGTGACGACGGACGGACCCGGCGGCTATTATTTCGGCCATGCCGAAAGCACATCTCCCGATGCCCTGGCGCTGCTCGATGCTCCCGATCCGTATCCCGCTTCCGCGGATTGGGCCGGAGCCATCGTCATGGTCGTAAGTGGCCGTGGTGCCGGTCAATACGGCCGCGTCGCGGCATTCAAGAGCCAACCGCCAGGAATGTCGATTACGCTCGATAGAGCGCTTCAGGTCCCGCTCGACGGGACTTCGGAGATAACGGTTGCTCAAGCGCAGCAGAATTACCTGATCATCGACAATTCTTTCGAAGACACCGGCGTCGCGGCGCAGAGCTACGGGACTGCCCTTGGCCATGTCATTGCCGGAAACCGATCCAACCGGACCAGCGGCTTTGCCGCGGTTGGTTTGGATTACAACCACTTTCAACCGTCCTGGCGGATCCAGATCCTGAACAATCACATCCTCGAGGGAAATGTCTATCGTGCGGGCCCCGACCGAAATGTGTTTTCGAACGAGGCGCTGATTTTCGTCCGCGCAAACCAAACCGCAACAAAAACCGGTCGGCCGCCGCTGGTGCAGGCGGTCGTCGTGCGCGGGAATCTGCTCGACCAGGACGCTCACATTCAAATACAGGGCTTTTCAGCAGCCTCGCCGGGCGTTCGCGATGTCGTCGTCGAGGCAAATACCACGGGACCGTCACGCACGGGATTAGTTGTGGATGCCGGCGTCGCGTTCTGGCTAGGCCGTCGCAACGTCGATGAGCGGCGTGTGCTCAAATAGCCCGTCGCGCCGCTTCCATCGCGGCTGACCACCGGTTCGGAGCCGGGATACCATGCATGTTCACATGGTTGGAATAGTTGAGTGCACTCAATTCCTAATTGCACCGTAATCGCGAAATCGCGTAGCTTTCAGTTCCCATTCACAAAATTTAGCGTCACGACTTTTGTGCCGTCCAGAGGAGAAATTCCTCGAACGGGGGCGGCGACGATTTCACCGTATCCTTCAAAGACGCCAGTAATCGTAGCTGGATCGTTGGATACCGGAGATGAATTATTCACGAAAAGATCAAGAGCAACGTTCGGCGAAGAAAACGATGGGCTAAGCGAAAGACGCGCCTGTGTGATCAGATTGAATACGTTCATCGCTACGCCCTGTTTATGTGTGAGGATCGGATCTGGTTGCGCAGGAAGCACCCCCGACTCCACCGACGTGCAATCGAACTTCCATGCGTTGGTATAAGCACCACCATCGGTGGCGTCGAACCGAATTGTTCCAGCAATCGCCCACCCAGAAGCGGTCAGGTTACCATATTTCTCCCCGGTCACTACACGAAACCAAGCACCTCCTCCGCCGGCCAGAGAGAGTTTGAACGGCTTCAGCCTGCGAAATCCGAAGCCGTAAATCGGCGACACTACGCCCATTGGAGCAGCATTGCCGCTGGACGCAAGAGCCCCGGCGAGAGAGGGACCGCTTTCGACGATCCAATAGTAGGCGAAAAACGATGCAAGACCGAGCTGCCAGCCGACATAATTGATGTCGGATTGCTGGATCCCGACGTCACCGCTCACAGCGGCCGCAAAGGCGTGAATGCGGGACTGCCCGTCCGGGCCGAAAATGGTTGCGGTTCGGCCGACAAAATCATACTCGACCGAACAATTGAGCGGCGTACCATCGGTGGGCCATGGCACCCCCCAAGATCCACCGCCATAGGTCCCATTGTCCAGGCCTGATGTACCGGTCGCGGTTTGCTGCAAGGTGTAGCTATCGGGCGTCACCTGCACATGGAAAAACTTGCCTTGAAGCTGGGTTCCTGAAGTGGCCAGCATCACAGCGTTCGCAACGGCACGGTCACCCGATCCGCCCGGGACGGGCAGAAAGGAAACGACCTCTGACTGTCGATAAAACCTTCCGGTCTGGACTGGCAGATAGTTGTAGCAGTTGTCCTGAGCCGTCATGCGGCCGCCGATAATCTCCAGTGTTGATACGCCCGGTCCAGTGCAAAACCAGGTTTGTCCGGTCGGACTGATGCGCCCCTGCACGCGCGTTCCGTCCGGAGCATCGAAGTTGTCATAGATCGCTGGGGCTCTGGATGCGAGGTTGCCGCGCGCAAGAGTGAGGATGGATGCGGATGCGACGCTCGTCCACACGGCCGCACCGAGCGCCGTGCTCGAGCACTCCCACATGGTGCCGGAAGCGACGTTGATCCACGTCGAACCGACATCATAACCTTGCGACGAATCGTTCCTCGCGGACGGATCACTTGTCGCCAAATAATTGTTCTTCAATGCGACCTCCCTACGTGGCCGGGACTTCCTGGCGAGACGACCGCCAGCGCTGTTCATCAGCACGCCGCCAAGGACTCTCGGGGACTTACCCGCCCCGCCCTGACATCTCGTGCCCGACGCTGCCGCATCCACCGCGTTCTCTAGTCCACGACCGTGACAACTTGACGATCGCCCCTCTTCGCCAAAGCCGGTTCGCCATTCACACGCCGGGGTTGCAGTCCAGCACTGTCATCGTAACTTTGCAACGGTGCTGCAAATAGTGACGGGGATCGTCGTCCATCTCACGCAACATGGCGCCATCCCGATAGGTGGCAAGACCTTTGGTACGGGCCGCGAGCGAGCTCATTCAAACCTTGCGGGATGATAACAAGAGTAATTTGAGGGGGACTTCCGTGACCATCGGTCAACGCCTAGACGAGGTCGAGGGATTCGGACCTGGTTTTGATTTTCTGCGCATATTCTTGGCCGTCGGCGTTGTCTTGATTCACGCTCCGCTCATCACCGGAACGTGGTCTCCGCTCGACCCGGTCTGGATGTTCAGGTTCTCTATTCTGCCGATGTTCTTCGCTCTAAGCGGGTTCCTAATCGCGGGAAGCGCCCAACGGCTCGTGTTTAGCTCGTTTGTCCTAAACCGCGGATTTCGGATCTTGCCGGCCCTGGCAGTGGAAATCGTTCTTTCAGCGCTGGTCCTCGGGCCGCTTGTAACGACTTACGATCTCGCCTCCTACTTCAGCGACGAACGGTTCTTCAGGTATTTTCTTAGCATTGTTGGTCTCATCCAATACGAACTCCCGGGCGTGTTTCAGAACGCCCACTACACGAGGACCTTCAACGGGCACGAGGCGGGGATCGTCAACGGGTCTCTGTGGACCGTCCCCCATGAGATGTTCTGCTATCTCATTATGTCGGCCATCATTCTTCTGGGTTTGCTCAAGAGACCGTTCCTGGTGCTATCATTGACAATTTTCGTCCTGTCCGGAGCCGTCGCGCTTCAAACAACGGGACCGCATCCGGGTAGTCTTCTTGGGTCGCTCACCTACACCTTTGCCGATCGTGGCGGCGCCCGGCTCATTCCAGCGTTTCTGGCTGGACTGCTCCTATATCAATTTCGGTATGCCATACCGTTCAGATGGCCGCTCGTAGTGGGTTGCTTCGTCGGCCTGGCTGCGATCCAGCTCATGGGCACGGACGACTGGGTTGGACTGGTGCTCATCCAAGCCATAACCGTGCCGATGCTGGCCTACATCACTGTATTCTTAGGGTTGACGCCACTCCCAAAGCTTCGAATTATCAACAAGGGCGATTACTCCTACGGCATCTATCTCTATTCTTGCCCGATCCAGCAAACTCTGAATTGGCTGTTGCCGGACATTCGCAGCAATGCCTTCAACTTCCTTGCGAGCCTGGCACTGACGGCGCTATTTGCGGCCTTCTCCTGGCACTTCATCGAGAAGCCGGCACTCAAGCTGCGGAAGAGCTTTTCCTTGCGGCGGCCCACACGTCCTGCTGAGCCGCTCGCCGCTGAATCGACACGGCTAACAATTCCCTCCCGGGAAATCGCTTAGGCAGCGAATACGCATTCGGGCTTCTTCGACTGAAAGCAACCTGCATCATAACATAGTTATAATAACATACACTGTCACATAGTTATAAACTGGATTGTCTATCGTATGATTGCACTTTGGGCGAGCAGGGAGCGAAGTTGGTGAGCCTCAATATCCTAGAAAACGCTGGGGGCGTGTCTTGACGGTTTCTGCACTGCCGAGAGGTGAGAACATCTCCGTTCGGATGAAATCTACCAAAGGTTATACAACAGGCTTCGACTACCTCAGGATATTTCTCGCGACGGCGGTCATCTTCATCCACAGCAAAACGTTCACACTGGGCCCCGATATCCAGACCTTTGATGCGCTGGCTCACTCGGCGCTCCGCGTCGGCATGTTTGCCGTGGCGCATCCGCCGTTCTACCAACCGGTTCTTTGGGCCGTGCTGCCGTCTTTCTTCGCCCTTAGCGGCTTTCTAGTTTCGGGCAGCCTGCATCGCTCGAGGACCACAATCGGCTTTCTGCTGCTGAGGGCGCTGCGTATCTTCCCGGCGCTTTGCGTCGAGTCGCTCCTGGCGATGCTCGTCCTCGGTCCGCTTGTGACCAACCTTCCTCTGGGCGCATATTTCAGTGACCCTCTGTTTCTGGAATATCCCCTCAATATCATCGGCGATATCCATTACTTCCTGCCCGGCGTATTCCTTTCCAACCCAACGCCGGGGGTCGTGAATATGCAGCTCTGGACCATTCCGGCGGAGATGCAATGCTACGCATTCCTCGCGGCCGTTGGTATCTTGCAGCTCGCGCACCTACGCCTGACCGTTCCGCTCATCACGGTTGCGACGTTCGTCTGCCTACTGGCAATGATGGCATTACATATCCATGCACCGGCCGACTGGGCGGCGGGTCCCGGCAGGGTACAGATCGAGACTCTCGTCCTGTCGTTCATGGTCGGCGTATGCATCTTTGAGCTCAAGGACAAGGTCCCGCTGCGAGCCGACCTGTTCGCTGTCTCCGTTGTCCTGTCCTATGTCCTGCTCTGGGGCGGAACGTTACAGTATCTGGCGACGATTCCGATCGCCTACTGCACGATCTTCGCCGGGCTGTCCAACTTCCCGAAAACATTCGTCAATCGGACCGGCGACTACTCTTACGGCGTATACCTGTACGGACTGCCGCTGCAGCAGCTCATCGTCTACCTCGTTCCGGAGAACAAGAACTGGCTTTTGAGCTTTGTAATGGCCTATGCGCTCAGCCTGGTGTTCGCGGCGTTCTCCTGGCACTTCGTCGAATCGAAGGTTCTGGCGAAGAAGAAAGTCGTGGTGGATGCCGCCGAATCCTTCCTGAAACCCATTTCTTTCCGCTTGCCGTGGGGACCTTCAGCTGTGCCGGTTCCCCCATCGGCCGCGCCGCGATGAGGAAACCGCGATCTCGTCTTTGACCGGTTCGCCAACCCGCTCTGCAGGCGAACACCTCCACGGCAATGGCTGTTCCGAGCACGGATTCTCGCAGCTCAATTGAATCGCTTCGGTCGCGCGTTTTTCAAGGCGCAGGCAAACGGCCAGACGGCGCCCGCGCCCGAATGCCAGATAAGCCCGGTAAGATCGCCGCCGGAGGGAATGATCGGCCGGCTCGCGTTTGTCCTCCACCCTTCCTCCTGCGGATTCGAACGCGCCATGCGACGGCAAAAGTCACTGAAATGATATGTTTCATTGTTAAC
>Ga0265340_10001906_pt1 | contig 11895 bp, 14 predicted proteins | sample 4CB225metaG_FD_202082 | JGI IMG/M metagenome (GOLD analysis project Ga0265340, IMG submission 202082) | Rhizosphere microbial communities from Carex aquatilis grown in University of Washington, Seatle, WA, United States - 4-CB2-25 metaG | ecosystem: Host-associated > Plants > Roots >...
GATCGCTTCGTTGAGTTTTCCGCCCTTGGTCATGCGGAAGATCTTCGGCAGCGGCCAATGCGGGCTGTAGGCTTCGAGACGCGTGACGGCATTGGGCGAGAGCACCAGCATGCCGTGTGCGGCTTCGCCGCCCAGAACTTTCTGCCAGGAGAACGTGACGACATCGAGTTTGTCCCACGGCAGATCCATCGCGAACGCAGCGGACGTGGCATCGCAGATGGTGATGCCTTCGCGATCCTTCGCGATCCAATCGCCATCGGGCACGCGCACACCGCTCGTCGTTCCGTTCCACAAAAACACGATGTCGTGCTTAGGATTGGCCTGGTTCAGATCGGGCAGCGAACCGTAAGGCGCTTTGAGAACGCGGCTGTCTTTGATCTTGAGTTGCTTGATCGTATCGGTGACCCAGTCTTCGCCGAAACTTTCCCAGGCGAAGCAATCGACGGGCAGTGGCCCCAGCATGGACCACATCGCCATCTCCACAGCGCCGGTATCCGACGCTGGCACGATGCCGACGCGGTAATCCTTGGGAATTCCCAAAATCGCGCGCGTGCGATCGATCGCTTCTTTGAGTTTGGCTTTGCCGGGCTTGGAGCGATGCGAGCGTCCGAGCAGTGCGCCGCTAAGCGCTTCGGCTGTCCACCCCGGCCGCTTGGCGCAAGGTCCGGACGAAAAAAAAGGCCGTGCAGGGCGCACGGCCGGCATATTACCGGTCATATCGACATTCCTTCCAGAATGATCGCGCTCCGTTGGGGGAGCGTGGCCCGCTATCTTTTTAGGGAGTCGCCGTTGCGCGGTCAATCGTGCAAGGTTGCGGCATTAGAGCTTCAAGGGGAATTTCATGCGCAACAAATTGTTCACACTGGTCTCATTCGCGGTTTTGCTTTCCGTGCCAACCCTTTGCAACGCCGCGACAAAGATCGACGATCCGGCAAAATTCGTGTCGAGCGTTTACGCGAAGATGGCGAAGTCGACCGACTATTCCGCGCCTGACGATATTTACACGCCACGTCTTCAGAGCCTGTTCGCGATCGAGAAGAAGGATTCCGGCGGCGAAGTCGGTCGTCTCGATTTCGATTTCTGGACGAACTCGCAGGACTGGGAACTGAAAGACATCAAGGTCAAGGAAGAACCTGTCGAACTCGCCAAGGACCGCGAGATCGTCACCGCGAAATTCAAGAATATCGGCACGCCGGAAGAGATTCACTTCTATTTTGAAAAGACTGCTGAGGGATGGAAGCTGGACGATGTGCGCTCAGCCGGCCATGAGGCCTGGGTGCTGTCGCTGATCCTGAAATATGGCTGGGACAGCGGTAACTGAAGTCTACGGAACTCATAAGGCTGTGGCGGCGTTTTCTTGAGGTCGAACCTCAATTGAGAACCCGCCATGACCATTTCCGCGCAAACGCCTGACCTGCCCGAACTCAACATTGCGACCGACAAGATCGCCTTCATCGTCGAAAAGGCGCACGAATTCGACGTTAAAGGAGCCAATAGCGATCCTGACGAGGGCTCGAACGCGACCGATGACGGCAACACGGACGTGCTGGAAGACAATGGCGAAGATCCGGTGCGCGAGGAGTTGGTGTCATTCATCAACGATATGAACGTTGACGAGAAGGCGGAGCTCGTGGCGCTCGCCTGGATCGGACGCGGCACCTATGCGATTGGCGATTGGAAAGAAGCGGTGAACACTGCGCGCTCCGAACATGGCAAGCATACGGCGAAATATCTTCTCGAGATGCCGCTGCTCGGCGATTATCTTGAAGACGGTCTCGCAGAGTTCGGCGAAGGTATCGTCGATGACACCGACACCCGCGAAGGGCTCGATAGCGAAGACGAGCCGCTTGACGGCATGCGCGATAAGCCTGCGCGTCAGTAACTAAACGTCGATTTCGCCCGTCATATAGAGCGCGCAGCTTCCGGAAAGAATTGTGCGCGTACCCTCGTCGGTGCAAAGCAGGTTGCCGCCGCGCGCACTTACCTGTCGCGCTTTCAGCGTTTTCTTGCCGAGTCGCTTTGCCCAAAACGGCACCAGCGCGCAATGCGCCGAACCCGTCACCGGGTCTTCCGGCACGCCTTTCTCTGGCGCGAAAAAGCGCGAGACGAAGTCGAAATCCTCATCGCCGGGTGCGGTGACGATGCAGCCCCATATGCCGATGTCGCGCATCACGCGGCCGATATTGCCCGGACCTTTGATGGCGCGGATGTCGCGCGCGTTCTGCCAGACCGCGACAATATAACGGCCTTTGAGAATTTCGGAGGGCGCCGAGGTGCCAAGCGCATCACCGATTGTCTCTGCAAAATTCGCAGGGCCAGCGAATGGAAAAACCGGATCGGATGGTAGCGACATGATGAGTTGGCCGTTCGCGCCGCGCTCTACGGTCAACGTGCCAGAGCGCGTCTCGAAATCGACGCGCGCGAGCGATGGATCGAGCGTTTTGAAAACCACACAAGCGCTGGCGAGCGTGGCATGTCCGCAAAGATCGACTTCGCTTTCCGGCGTGAACCAGCGCAAATCGTATTTGCTTGGGCCGGTTTTCACGAAAAACGCGGTCTCCGCCAGATTGTTCTCGTTCGCGATCTTCTGCATCAACGATGCATCGATCCAGCGTTCGAGAGGAACGATCGCCGCTGGATTGCCTTCCAGCGGCTTCTCCGCGAACGCATCGACTTGCCAGAGTTTGAGCTTCATTTGATTTCTCCCCGCCGCAGCAATTCTTAGCGCAGTCGCGGGAAGAGCAAATGTGCTCTGGCGCATACCGGCACTGCGTCCTGGAAGAACCGGTTGTCATCGCCCGCTTCATGCGGGCGATCCATTTTGTTGGCTGCGAAATGGATGGCCCGGACAAGCCGGGCCATGACATTGAAAGATGGAAGGGAAGAAGAGCGCTAAGCCGTCGCGTGCGTGACGGCGTGGCGCTTCTGGGAAAGCGCGCGCTTCATTTCCTGCTGCAGCTTTTCGAACGCACGCACTTCGATCTGACGCACGCGTTCGCGGGAGATGCCGTATTTCTGCGACAGATCTTCCAGTGTTGCGGGCTCGTCGCGCAGACGGCGGGCTTCAATGATGTCGCGCTCGCGCTCATTGAGTTCGCTCATGGCGCTGGTGAGAAGATCGTGGCGTTCGCCCATCTCCTCGGCTTCGGCCATACGTGTTTCCTGGTCGAGCGTGTCGTCGGCCAGCCAATCCTGCCATTCGGATTCGGAATCCGCGCGCATCGGCGCATTGAGCGATGAATCGCCACCCGACAGGCGGCGGTTCATGTTCGTGACTTCTTCTTCCGGCACCGCGAGTTGACGCGCGATTTCTTTGGTATGTTCCGGCGTCAGATCGCCTTCTTCAATCGCGCTGATCTTGTTTTTGGCTTTGCGCAGATTGAAGAACAGCTTCTTCTGCGCCGCCGTGGTACCCATCTTCACAAGGCTCCATGAGCGCAGGATGTATTCCTGGATGGCGGCGCGAATCCACCACATCGCGTAGGTCGCGAGGCGAAAGCCTTTGTCCGGCTCGAAGCGCTTCACCGCCTGCATCAGGCCGACATTGCCCTCGGCCACGATCTCCGAAACCGGCAGGCCATAGCCGCGATAGCCCATCGCGATCTTCGCGACGAGGCGCAAATGCGAGGTCACGAGTTTGCGCGCGGCGCTCGGGTCTTCGTGTTCCCGCCACGCCTTCGCGGCCATGTATTCTTCTTCCGGCGCGAGAAGCGGAAATTTCCGGATCTCGGTCAGATAACGGGAAAGTCCACCTTCGCCCTGGAGGGCGGGAAGTCCGCGACTGCTCATATCCAAACCCCTTTCCGGCCCGGCATTGTAACCGGTTTGATCTGGCTAAAACGCCCAGATCGTCTGTTCGACACAGGCCAACGCCCCTTGGCCGACAGTGTTGGAGGGAAATATGAAGTTTTGACGGTTTTTCAAGCCCAGCTTTTGCCGCAAAGTCCTGGGGTGCGCTGCTATTTACGGCTTCGCTGGGCGGTAGATGAAATCGAAGGAAGGTTGCCAGCTTTTTCCGCCATCGTCGGACGATGTGCCTGCCTGTTCCACGCTGCCATCGGCCAGCTTCGCGTAGGTCATACGGGTAAGTTGATCCGGATGGCCAGGCTGCGGCCATTCCCCGGTCAGCACCATGGATTTGCCGTCCCAGCCGCCGGTGAAATCGACTGCCGCATTCGAAGAATCCACCCAAAATTGACGCCATTCTTTTTTGGCCGGGACGAATGTGCTGAGGCTTCCGCCATCGCCGCCACTGACCAGCGGCATCCAATTCTCCCGGACCGCGCAACCGGCATAACGGCTCTCGATCAAGCTATGCGCCACCAGCTTTTGCGGATGAGCTTTCGGATAGACATCCCAGTGTCCCACCCAGAAATCGAACTGATGGTTTTGTGAAGCGGTGCAAGCCGGCGGCGGTGTTGTCGCGCCGAAAGATGCTGTCGAAGTCAGAGTAAGTATCGCGATCAAGATTGCGTTGCGCATGTTATCCTCGCTGCTGGCCAGCGCGGCAATCTTATAGAAGATGCCGTCGCGAAATTCGCAATGCGGTGAGTTCTATTGGCCCTTCGGCAACGCGCGCAAAGCGTTCACCAAGTCTGAGAAATCGGCAGGCCATTTGGATTCGAAGCGCATTTGCTTGTGCAAGGTGGGATGTCGAAAACCGAGCAGCCATGCATGGAGAGCCTGCCGTGGAAAGTTTGCGGCAGCGGCAAAAGCATTTTCTTCTTCTGGTGTTTTGGCGCGCGGCGGCCGATGCGCTTTGCCGTAAGTCGGATCGCCGATTAGCGGATGGCCCAGATGCGTGAGATGCACGCGGATCTGATGCGTGCGGCCGGTTTCGAGGCGACATTCGAGCAAGCTTGCGAACGGCCGCGTCTTTCCGCCGAAGCGCTCCAGCACGCGATAGCGTGTGCGCGCATCCTTGCCTTGCCCGCGCAGCACCGCCATGCGTTTCCGGTCGAAGGGATTGCGGCCGATATTGCCTTCGACGATTCCCTCGCTCGCGCGTGGGCTGCCCCACACGACCGCGTTGTATGCGCGTTCGACTGTATGCGCCGCGAACTGCTTGGCGAGGCTTGCCATCGCGCGTTCGGTTTTCGCCGCGACAAGAACGCCGCTCGTGTCTTTGTCCAGCCGATGCACGATGCCTGGCCGCGCCACGCCGCCAATGCCTTTGAGCGACGGGCCGCAATGCGCGATGAGGGCATTCACCAGCGTGCCGTCGAGATTGCCAGCGGCCGGATGCACGACAAGCCCGGCCGGCTTGTCGATCACGATCAACTCCTTGTCCTCGTAGAGAACATTGAGTGGAATATCCTGGCCTTCGGGTTCGGCAGCGGTGGGTGCGGGCACATGAACATCGTAGCGTTCGCCCGGTTTGACCCTCGTATTCACGTCTTTTATCGTCGCGCCGTCTCGCATCACCGCGCCATTCAAGATAAGGCCTTGCAGCCGCGCGCGGCTGAGATCGGCAAGCGTTGCGGCGAGAAACCGGTCGAGCCGCCAGCCGGAATGTTCATCGGCAACGCGCGCATCCACGGAGGATTTTTCGGTGACCGACATTTCTGCTGCGCCCGCGGAGGATCCCAAGAACAGCGCAACCTATCGCGGACTGAAGGCCGCCGTCATTATTCTTGGCATCCTTCTCACTTTGGCCTTCGTGATGGTGGTGGTGGGCATTGCCATGCGGATGAGCGGCCACGCGCCGGGACAACAGGTGATAACAGGCCGTTACGCGCTGCCGGCGGGTTCCCACATCCTCACGATGCAGGCATCCGGCAACCGGCTGGTGATGGAAGTATCCACACGCGAAGGCAATCGCCTCTTCATCTTCAGCACCGATGACGCGCATCTGATCGGCGAGATCGCACCGGCGGAATAAATGGCGGCCCTCATCCTGCCTCTTGCGTTGCAGCAGCAGATCGAAGGCGAAGCCCGCGCAGCGTTTCCGGGCGAATGCTGCGGATTGATCGAAGGCGTGCGCGATGGCGAGACGTTCACAGTTCTCGCACTTCATCCCACGCGCAATCTTGCGAAAGAGCAGGATCGTTTCGAGATCGATCCCGCCGAACAATTCGAGCTCATGCGCGCGCTGCGCGGCACGGACCGCGCAATCATCGGTTGCTATCACTCGCATCCGAATGGTTTGACCGAACCCAGCGCGCGCGACGGCGGCGGCGAAGATGGATTTCTCTGGCTGATCGCGGCCGTGGACGGCGCGGGCGCCTTCTCGCTTTGGGCGCAAGTTCGCGATGGCGCAAACTGGCGGAAACTTGCGATAAAACCGGTGGAAATCGCAGCCTGATCCCGTTGCTTGAAGGGTCCGAACCGCGCGGCTATAAGGCGCGTCCTCCGCAGGCTCCCATCGTCTAGCGGTTAGGACGCGGCCCTCTCAAGGCTGAAACAGGGGTTCGATTCCCCTTGGGAGCGCCAGTTTCGCGCGGATTGAAAACGCTTCGCTTCAAATCGCACACAACTACGTAAGCATTGCGAAATTTTGCTGTGACGCGTTTGATTTCACCAACACGGTTCCTGCGCCATAATCGTACTGGACACAGCGGAGATCGTCATGACTATGAACGTCTTTGACCTTCTCATTGCATTTCTGAGCATTGCAGTGGCGTTTGCGGGCTTTACCGGTGTCGTATCGCTGATCGACCGCAAGGCTGCCCGGGTTTCGGTCCACATCGTCTCCTATCGTGTGCGGGCGTTAAATGTCGCGGTGCTGATCGTGATCGCGCTCAGCATCCTGCCATTTCTGTTGACGGCGTTCGCATTGCCCGGCCTTTCGGTGTGGCGCATTTGCTGCGCAGTTTTCGCCATCGTGGGCGTCATCTATCTCTTCTGGATCATCTGGGTCCGCACGGCGCTGCGCGGCGAGCAACTCGAAGGCTGGAGCAATACGCAGTTCAATATCCATGTGCCATCGGGATTTTTGAGTGTTGCCGCTGCAATCTTCGGCGCGAGTGGCGCGTTCAATGCGATGGGTGTTTATCTTGTCGGGCTTTTCTTTTTCACTATGGGTATCGCATCGCTGTTTTTCCGGCTCGTTCTGATGCTCGACGACAGCAAGCGCAACCGGGACGAGAACACAGGCTCAACGGTCGTTCGTCTGAAGGCCGGCTCGAAAAATGCGTTGAAGCGCGTCGGCGAAATCGTTGGCGCTCCGTTTCGCCACGTCAAACGCTAGACGAAACGGGATAGATCACTGCCGTAGCCGGCGTGCGCTATAAGCTAGAAAGATTGCAGGCATCACTAGCAACGCAGACGTGAAGAACGGAGCGTTCACACCCAGATCGGAGAATGCGAACGCGGCGATAGACGGACCGACGAGGCGCGCCGATGCGCCAACGGCGTTATTCAATCCCAGATATTGCCCCTGATGTTGCCAATCGACATTGCGCGAGATCAGCGCCGACACGTTCGGCCACGCGATGGATTGCCCCCATGCGGCAATGGCGAGGAAGGGAATGACCATGATCGCGCCTGTCGAGAGCGACTGCAACGCGGTAAAGACCATCGTCAGCGCCATGCCAGCGGCCAGCATCGTCGCTTCACCGAATTTCTTGGAAAGCCGCCCTGTCACGAAGATCTGATTGATCGCCGCGACGACGCCGGTTATCGCGAATGCCGTGCCAACTTGTTGCGGTCCCCACGAAAAGCGCGCCTGCGTCCACAATCCGAAGACGTATTCCGTTCCGTTGAAGGCGCAGCCGGCAAGAAATGTTACGAGCATCAATCGGCTGACGGTCGGCGTGGAAAGCGCGGTGCCGACAACCGCCCAGCGGCTAGGCTGATTGAGAAAGCGCGCGTGGTGTACGCGACTCTCTTTCACGAAAAGAAAGATGCTGCTTGCGCAGATTGCCGACAGACAAGAACACACAATCAGCGGAATACGAAAGCCCGCATGGCCCGCCGATGGATGCGCGAGCAATCCGCCTAGTGCCGGTCCAACGATGAATCCGATGTTGTACGCCGCACCGAGCAGCGACATCCGGCCGGTGCGATCGTCCGGCGGGCTCACGTCAGCGATATATCCCTGAATCACCGAACCATTGCCGCTCGCCATCCCGCCGAGGAGGCGCACAAAAAACGCTATCCCCACATTCGGCGCGAAGGCGAGCGCGAGGTAGCAGAGACAGTTTCCTGTCACGGTCGAGATGAGGATCGGCTTGCGGCCGATGCGGTCCGACAGCCGCCCCCAGAAAGGTTCGCCGAAAAATCCGCCGATGGCGTAGGCTGAGAAGATCAGCGCTATCTGCCAGGGCGGTGCATTGAATGACTTCGCGTAGAAGGGAAGAAGTGGAACGACGATGCCGAAGCCAAGCAGGTTGATGAACATCACGCACAGAAGCGTCGTCAGCGCTACGCTTGCGCCTGCATTCTGCGGTTGGGTTTCTGCCGCGTCGGCCATAAAGTGATGTATTGTCAAACAGGTGGGGGAACAACCATGAAGGCGTTTCCGTTAGCCGCGCTTCTTGTCGCGATGATGGCGGGGAGCGTTGTGTCCGCTGCGGACGCGCCGCCGCCCGCGGCGCCGGCTGGTCCGCCGCGCGATGCCTGGCGCGAAGTGAACCCGGACAATCTTCTGCTGATTCAGACGCGGTACGGAACTGTCGCGGTCGAGCTCGCGCCGGAATTCGCGCCGAACCATGCCGCGCGGATGCACAAGCTCACCGCCGCGCATTTTTATGACGGCAAGACGTTTTATCGTGTGGTCGATGGCTTTGTGGCGCAAGGCGGCATTGGCGAAGATGAGGAAGCGGAAGGTGGCGCGAAGGGCAACGATGCGCGCAACACCAAATGGCCGCCGCTGAAAGCGGAGTTCGACAGGCCGGAAGGCAAAGACATTACGTTCACGCCGCTCGGCAATCCCGATCTCTTCGCGCCGGAGGTCGGACACGTCGATGGATTTCCGGTGGGGCACGATCCCGCCGATCATCGTTATTGGCTCTTACATTGCCCCGGCACGTTCGCCTTCGCGCGCGACAATGACGACGACACGGCAACGACCGAGTTCTACATCGTCATCGGGCAAGCGCCGCGAAGGCTCGACCGCAATCTCACGGCCTTCGGCCGCGTGATCGACGGCATGCAATATTTGCAGAAGCTCAATCGCGGCGATGCCGATGTCGATATCGGGGTCATTCAGGACAAGGCGCAGCGCGATCCCATCGTGAGCATGAAATTCGCCTCCGATCTGCCGGCCAAGGACCGCCCGCAATATTGGGTGCTGAAGACGGAGTCGCCATTCTTCGCGGACCTGAAGGACAAGCGCCGCCACCCGTCGCCAGAGTTCTATCACCGGCCGCCTTTGGCCGATCTGGACGTGTGTTCGGTGCCGGTAACCGTGCGGAAAACCGCGCCTTAATCGGGCTGCTTGCTAGGGCAGGGGGCAGCCGCTAAATGTGCGCGGCTTTTTGAGAATTTCCCCTCCATGCCGATGCTCAGCTTCCTGCCGGAAGACACAAAGATCAATTTCATTGGCGCGCGCTATTTCGCGTTCGCCATCGACGGCTTGCTGCTGCTGATTTCGATCGTCTCGATCGTGGTGCATGGCTTCAATCTCGGTATCGATTTCACCGGCGGTGTGTTGCTGCAGGTGCAATCCGCGCATGTCATCGACATCGGCACGATGCGCAATGAAGTGGACAGTCTCGGCTTCGGCGATTCCGAGATTCAATATATCGGCGGCGGTCATTGCGACACGCCGGTGAATTCCTGCGCGTTGATCCGCGTGCAGCCGAAAGCAAACCAATCGGGCGATGCTGCTGCGGCGGCGATCCGCACCAAGCTTGGCACGAGCTATACCTATCTCAACGCGCAGGTCATCGGACCGAAAGTCAGCGGCGAGTTGTTCCATGCCGGTGTGCTGGCAACCGTGCTTGCTATTTTCGGCATTGCCGGATGGGTGGCAGTGCGTTTCGAGTGGCAATACGGAATTTCAGCTGCCATCGCGACGGGCCATGACGTGCTGGTGACGGCAGGCTTGTTCTCTATCTTCCATCTGGATTTCACACTGACGAGCGTCGCCGCGCTGCTCACGCTCGCGGGCTATTCGATCAACGATACTGTCGTGGTGTTCGATCGTATTCGCGAGAACCGGCGCAAATATAAGCGCATGGCGCTGACCGACCTCATCAACCTCTCAACCAATCAGATGCTGACGCGAACAATTCTGACGAGCGTAGCCACCGCCATCTCGATCGTTCCGCTTCTGATTTTCGGCGGCCCCGCGCTGTTCGATTTCACCGCCGCGATCCTGTTCGGCATCGTGGTCGGCACGTTCTCGTCCACCTACGTCGCGGCGGCGCTGCTGCTCTATCTGCCCGCGCCGGCGGGACGGACAAGCGACGAACCGGCGGTCGTGTAACTCAGAACGGGTTGATCGACTCTTTCCGCGTATAGGTGAGATAGCCCGCGTTCACGCCGGCGCGCAGGCCCACGCCCGTGCGCATCGGCGCGAGAGTGATGCCGTTCGAGCGCTGATAATTCACGCCGATACCGGCGATGAAATAAAACGTGCCTTCGACACCGGGAAACTTCTGGAAAAGCCGGTCCTCGTCACGCAAATTGTAGATCAGCGTGAAGTTCTTGGACGCATTGCCGCCGACGTCGAAACCGATGCTCGGTCCCTGCCAGTAAACCTTTACCGGCTCGTAGCCTTTGCGGATCAACCAGCCCGATCCGTAGCGCAAACCAACCACAAATGCGCCGGAACCCTCGTCGCCCTTGATGTAGGCGTCTGGCAGGCCGTTATCCGAGAAGATTTTCTGCACCGCTTTGGCGACGGCTTCCGTGGTAACGCCAAAAAATCCGGCTGCTGCCTGAACGATCTCGTTCTGTGTGAAATCATCGCCAGCATGGCCTTGGGCGCGGGGCGGCGGCGAATCCTCGTCCTGGGCAAAAGCGGGCGCGCTGAAAGCGAAAAGCGCCAGCGCGGCGAAAAGAGCGGTTAGACTGCGGGTCATGAAAATCTCCCGGTTCGGCTTGGGGATTGATGCAGTGCATCGTGACAATTCGAAGGCGCGGCAAATGCGGGCGAAGAATGTTGCGGCAACGCAGCACCTTAATAGATGGCCCGCGCATACCCATCTTTTGTAAGCTGATTCGGCGAGGTCCGATGGAAACAACGTCAAAAAAACTCGGTCCCGGTGGATGGTTCGCCATCGTCGTACTGGTGGGATTCCTGATCGCCGCGATCGCTTATGCGGTCCACGCCTGGACCGCGATGGATGGCGTCGGCGTATCCACCGCCGGCTGGGTGTTCATGATCCTGGGCGTGGTCGTGACCATCGCCGTCGGCGGCGGACTGATGGGACTGGTCTTCTATTCCAGCCGCCACAACTACGATCAGTAGGGCTTAACCGCCGCGCGCTACGAAAAACGGATTGGCGAATTTGTCCTGCACTTTGCCGTAGAGAAATGGCGAGCCGTCGATGCGCGTGACACTTCCACCCGCCGCCGTGAGAACCGCATGGCCGGCCGCGGTGTCCCATTCCATGGTGCGTCCGTGACGTGGATAGATGTCCGCTTCGCCCGCGGCGATGAGACAGAATTTCAGCGACGATCCGGCGGTAACAAAGTCCTTCACGTTGTAATGCGCGAGGTATTCGTCGGTCTTTGAATCGCGGTGGCTGCGGCTTGCGACAGCAATCATGCCGTCGGCAGCCGGTTTGCGAACATGGATCGGCTTTGCGGCTTGATAGTTTATCGCCGAAGCTGTCGTGATCTCGAATGCGCCGCTGGATTTTTCGCCGACGAAAAGCCGGTGCTTGGCGGGCGCGAATACGACTCCGCGTATGGGTTTGCCGTCGACGATCTCGGCGATGTTCACTGTGAACTCGCCGTTGCGGCTTATGTATTCCTTGGTGCCGTCCAAGGGATCGACGAGAA
>Ga0265340_10001908_pt1 | contig 11894 bp, 12 predicted proteins | sample 4CB225metaG_FD_202082 | JGI IMG/M metagenome (GOLD analysis project Ga0265340, IMG submission 202082) | Rhizosphere microbial communities from Carex aquatilis grown in University of Washington, Seatle, WA, United States - 4-CB2-25 metaG | ecosystem: Host-associated > Plants > Roots >...
GCTTGTAGTGGTTGTAGACGGCGACGGAGAGGACCTTCTTGGCGCGGTCCTGCGAGATGACGTACTGGTCCAGCGCGGACATGATCTGGCGCGGGTTGGGCAGCTTGGTCTGCTGCGGCTTGGCGCGGGGCGCCTCGAGCATCTCCTCTTCGATGATCTCCTGGCACAGGTTGATGCACTCGTCGCAGATGTACACGCCCTGGCCGGCGATCAGCTTGCGGACCTGTTCCTGGCTCTTGCCGCAGAAGCTGCAGCGGTAGGGAACCTTGGTGCCCTTGCTGCTGCTGGTGGTGGTCATCGAGGAATCGTGAAGCCTCCGATACGGCCGCTCGTCTCAGCCGCGGGCGCAGAGAGTACTCCGACCGACAAGATGCGGTCAGCCGATTCCGACCGCGCGTGGCCAGTCGAGAGTGTCAGCTCTTGGCCGGAGTTGGCCCTCCACCATCGCCCTCGTCCGGCGCCGCCGCCGCGGCGCCGCCCTCGCCGCCGAGCAGGCCGCGGTGCTTGGCCTCCGAGATCAGCGACTGGTCGGGTACCGCGTAGACCTCGTCGATGATGCCGTACGCCTTGGCCGCCTCGGGCGACATGAAGTTGTCGCGCTCCGTGTCCTTGATGATCGTTTCGACCGTCTGGCCGGTGTGCTTGGCGAGGATGCCGTGGTTGATGTTGATCAGCGCCTCGAGTTCCTTGACCTGGATGAGCACGTCGGGCGTGTTGCCGCGGAAGCCGCCGCTGCCCTGGTGGATCATGATCCGGCTGTTGGGCAGCGCGTAGCGCTTGCCCTTCGCGCCGGCAGCGAGCAGCACCGACGCCATCGACGCGGCCATGCCGATGCAGATCGTCGAGACCGGTGCGCGCAGGTACTGCATCGTGTCGTAGATGGCGAGGCCGGCCGTGACCACGCCGCCGGGCGAGTTGATGTACAGCGAGATGTCGCGCTCCGGGTCCTCGGCTTCGAGGAAGAGCAGCTGGGCAATGATCAGGTTGGCCACGTGATCTTCGATCGCGTCGCCCAGGAAGATGATCCGGTCGCGCAGCAGGCGGCTATAGATGTCGTAGGCGCGCTCCCCCCGACTCGACGTTTCGATGACCATCGGGACGAGCATCAGTCGGCCTCCTGCGCTTCGTGCATGTCGTGCATGTGATCGTGAGTATGCCCGTCCGCGTCCGATTCGAGGTGCTGGACGCTGGCGAACTCCGGGTGCGCGGCAATGTAGCGGTCGACGAGCATCTCGACCGTCTTGGAGCGCCGCAGCAGCGAGCGCGTGTACGTCCGGCCGCGCGCCGATTCGAGGTACGTGATCAGGCGCGGGTTACCTGCGTAACGTTCGCGCGAACGCTCGATCTCGCTGTCAAGCTCCGCGTCGGTGACTTCCATCTTCTCCTTGTCCGCGATCTCGGACAGCACGAGCAGCGTCTTGACGCGCTTCTCGGCGTCGGGCCGGAACTCGTCGAGGATCTGCTTCTCGGTCCGCTCGGTGACGCGCAGGTAATCCTCGTAGCCGATCCCCTGCTCGGCGAGGCGCACCTTGAGCTCGTCCATCATCACGTCCTGCTCGCTGTCGATGAGCAGGTCGGGCAGCACGAGAGTCGCGTTGGCCACGGCAAAGTCGATGATTCGGTCGGAGAAGTTGTGGCGCGCGCGATCGAGTGCGTTGCGCTCGAGGCGCTTCTGGATCTCGGCTCGGAGTCCCTGGAGGTCGTCGTACGAGCCGAGCGAGCGGGCGAAGTCGTCGTCGGCGACGGGCATCTTCTTCTCGCGCAGCTCGAGCATGCCCACCTCGAAGTCGACCGGCTTGCCGGCCAGGTCGGGCTCCTGGTAGTCGTCTGGGAAGGTCACGCTGAAGCTCTTCGTGTCTTCCTCGCGCAGGCCGACGAGGTTCTCCTCGAAGCCGGGCACGAAACGCTCGCGGCCCAGGATGAGCGGCATGCGATCGCTCGATGCTCCTTCAACCGGTTGGCCGTCGCGCGAGCCCGTGAAGCGGATGACGGCGTAGTCGTCCGTTGCCGCTCCCCGGCCCTCGACCGGCACGAGCGACGCCTGCTGGTCGCGCAGCTGCTCGATGACCTTGTCGACGGCCTCGTCGTCGACCTTGTCGATGCTGATCGAGAACGGGTAGTCCGTGTACGCGCCGAGCTTGACGTCCGGTCGCAGCGGCAGAGTCACCGTGTATGTCGCGCCCGAATCCTCGGTGAAGCTGGTCCACTCCGGGTCCGGAATCTGGAGCACGTCGAGCTCCTTCTCACGCACGGCGTCGAGCACGGAACGCTCGAAGAGATGCTCCTTGGCATCGTCGTAGATCGGGTTCTCGGCGTCCGGGTCGTCGCGGCGCATGCCGAGCGCGCGCTCGAGGAGCGCGCGCGGCGCCTTGCCCGGGCGGAAGCCGGCGACCTTGGTGCGCTGCGCCAGGTGGCGCACGGATTCATCTATCTGACGGCGGACTTGATCGGCGGGGAACTCGACTTCGAGAACCACGGACGAACGCTCCGCAGGCCGCGTTGTTACCTTCATTTGCCTCGTTTCGGCACTGATCATTGGAAGCAACGAGTATAGGGGCGTGGGCGGTTTTCTCCGTATCGTGGCCTTGTTCGGCGTGCTCGTCGCTGCCTTTGTGCTCGTCGGTCTGCCGCTGCTGCTGGGTCCGATCCTGACCCAGATGGTGCGCAACACGGGCATCCAGGCACAGTCGCTCGACGTCTCGGTCGCCCTCTTCGACCCGAGCCTGCTCACGGGCCACTCACGGCTCGTGACCCTTACGGCCACGGACGTGGTTCAGTCACCGGCGACGATCGGCAGCGTCAAGGTGTCGGTCAGTGACGCGTCCTTCTTCGACCGAACATTCGCCACGGTCTCGGGCGAGATCGACGACGTGACGCTGACGACGGCGACGGGCGACAGCGCGCATCTCGACACGGTCACCCTCGACGGGCCGGCCGACGCCGCGAACGCCACGGCTCATCTTTCTGCTGCGGACACCGAGGCGCTCATCCGGCTCGCCGGCGAGCGTGCCGGCGTGATCATCGATTCGGTCACCGTGGCCGCGAGCGGCGTGAGCGTCCATGTCAGCGGCGTCGAGGCGACGGCGCGTTTGGCAGTTACCGGCGGGGCGCTCGTGCTCGACCCGGGTGTCGGCTCGGCGATCGTGCTCCTGCAGCCTGCGCCGTCAGATCCCTGGCAGCTCCAGGAGGCGTGGGTCACGGCCGACGGCCTGAACGTCCGCGCCACGGTCGACGTCACGCGCCTCGCCGCGGACATCACCGGCTCGAACTAAGCCGCTAGATCGTCGTCATAAGCCGGGACGGTCTCTGACACGCGCCTATTCCGGACGCAATATTGGGGCCAAGAGCTCGCGGGTATATCGGTTGTTCCTGCGGTCGAGTAGGCGAGGTCGGATTCGAACCGACACGCCGCTCACGCGGCACCAGATCCTAGGTCTGGGGTGTCTACCGTTCCACCACTCGCCCGGATCAAGTGTACTTTCAGGCTTCCTGCAGACCTACGACTTGGGCTGAGCGTCGATGCTCCTCTGGTTGGACGACGCGGCCGGCGGTTGCGCAGTTCGCTCAACGTGTTGCTCGGTCGCCTCGGCCGGGACGGCAAGCGCGCGCTTGATCAACCCGCGCGTCGCGGCCGCTCCTGCGATGCCGAGCACGAGGTCATAGGTCTTCCAGAACGAGTGCCGACCGTTCGACGGATCCTTGGCGTGCTCTTTCTGGAGGTAGTTGGAGAAGTCGCGTTCGAGGTGTGCCCGGATCTGATCGCGATCCTCCTCCGGCAGGCGGTCGATCGTCCTATCGACATCCTTCGGCAGCAGCGTCGGTGGTCGGTTCGCGCGCGCTGGGAAGAATCGACGTTCCGCGGTCTTGGCCACTCGTTTCGGTCCACCGAGAAGCATGAACGCGGTGCCGCCCAGGACGCCCGCAGTCTCGACCGGATGGCGCTTGAGCTTGGCCGGAATGTCGATCGCTGCGCGCGCGCTCGCGCCCATCGCGTCGAGCTGCGTCTCCGCGTTGTGCCGCGCCGCGGCTACTTGCTGCCGCGCTTCGGCAGTCGCGTCTGCCATTGCTCCTCCAACCATGCTCGGGTCTCATTGGCGGCCTCGACCGACTGGCGCGGGTAGAGGCGCTTGAAGCGCTCTGCCGGGTCGAGTCGCGGGAAACAGATGATGACGTTCAGGATTGGCCATGCGATCAGTCCGACCGTGATTGCGAAGCCAACCGCCGGTGGCCAGGTCCATGGCGCGCCCGCGATCAGCCAGCCGACGATGGCGCCCGGGATGAGGCCGACGAAGAGGCCGCCGAGTGCTCCGCGCACGCCGCCGACGATGCCGAGCAGGATGGCGAAGAGCAGCGCGCCGATGATCAGGCCACCGATCAGGGCGACGACGCCCGGCGCGCCCAACGGGCTGGCCAGGTTGGTTCCGATCAGAGCGGCCTGGTTGTAGCCGACGTTCGAGCCACATGCCAGCGCGACGATGACGACGAAGACGACCGAGATCAGGAAACTCGTCACTGCGTAGCGCGCGCGAGCTCCGACGATCGCCAGCGCGAGGGCCACGATCAGGGCGAGGCCGAGCAGCACGCCATGTGCCAGGCCCCAGCCGATCGAGCCGAACAGCCACTCCCCGGCAAACAGGAAGCCACCGACCCAGAAAAGGATGCCGGTCATGAGCGCGATTACGAGCGCGATGCCGGCCTGGGTGGCGAGCATCTTGATCTCGCCCATGATCCCGTTGAGCTCTGCCTTGAAGAGGTCGATGTGAGCCTTGAGCAGGGCCATCAGTGAGGCACGCGTCTGCTGGAACTGGCCCATCAGGCTCGGCTGAGCGTGTCCGGTGGGACGCTGGCTGTCAGTCATTGGCCAAGATGCTCAAGCCGCATACCCCAATCGGTCAAGCGCCGTTCGGCATATCCAGGATTGGCGGTTCGCATCGCACGGGCGTGTTACGTTCGGCGCGATGAATCGCGCTGCCGAGTCGCGGCCCACGACGGTCGAGCGGACGCTGCGCCACGGCGACCTGGACAGGCGCTACCTCCTGTGTCAGCCTCGCCCCGAGGCAAGCGGCCTGCCGCTCGTGGTCGAGCTCCATGGCCGCGGCATCGACCCCGGCATGTTCGACCGCTGGACCGGCTACGGCGAACTCGCCGAAGCTGAGGGCTTCGTCCTGGCCATGCCGTACGCGCTCCACGGCGTCTGGAATGACGGCCGCTTCAACGGGCCCGGTTGGTCCGGTTTGGAGGCCGTCGATGACGTCGGCTTCGTGCTCGCCATCGCCGACGAGCTCATTGCCGCCGGAACCGTGGATGCCGGGCGGGTCTACCTCGTGGGCATGTCGAACGGCGCGGCGATGGCGGGCCGGCTGGCGTGGCAGCACGCAGACCGCTTTGCCGCCGTCGCCCAGGTCGCCGGCACGGCCTCGAGCAACGTGGTCGCGACAGCCGGAGGAGCGGGTCCCGTCCCGATCATGGAGATCCACGGAACGCGCGACCGGGCGAATCCGTACGACGGCGGCGGTCCAACGGGCCTCTTGATGCGCCTGCTCATTCGCCGCCGCGCGGACCCGGCGATCGCCGTCGAGGAGTGGGCGCGATTGTGGATAGAACGCAATCGCGTCGATGCGACACCGATAGTCGAGCACATCGGTCCGGACGTGACGCTGCGCACCTGGCACGGCGCGTCGCCAGCGTCGGATCTCGCGTTCTATCGGATCGACGGGGCCGGTCACACATGGCCCGGAGTGCGCATCTGGTCGCCGCCTCACCTTGGCCGCGTCAGCCGGACGATCGATGCGACGCGCGTTACCTGGGATTTCCTGTCCGCCCATTCGCGTTGACGCGCAAACGAAAAGGCCGCCGAGCGCTTGGCGCTCGGCGGCCGTCGTACTGACGCTATTGGTGCCTAGAAGTCGCCCATGCCGCCGGGCGGCATCTGCGGCATGGCCGGCCTGGGCTCCGGCTTGTCGGTGATCATCACCTCGGTCGTCAGCACCATGCCGCCGATCGAGGCTGCGTTCTCCACGGCAGAGCGGGTGACCTTCGCGGGATCGACGATGCCGCGCTCGAGCATGTCGCCGTACTCGTCCTTGAGGACGTCGTAGCCGATCGTCGTGCTCGACTGCTCGGCCTGCCGGCGGCGGACGTTCTCGAGCACGACCTGGCCGTTGAGGCCGGCGTTCTCGGCGAGCTGGCGCATCGGCTCTTCCAGGGCGGCGCGCACGATCTGCGCGCCGACCAATGCGTCACCCTCGAGCTTGAGCGAGTCAAGCGAAGACTGCGCGTTGATCAGGGCCACACCCCCGCCGGGGACGATGCCCTCCTCGACCGCCGAGCGGGTGGCCGACAGGGCGTCCTCGACGCGGTGCTTCTTCTCCTTGAGCTCGGTCTCCGTCCCGGCGCCGACCTTGATGATCGCCACGCCGCCGGACAGCTTGGCCATCCGCTCCTGGAGCTTCTCCTTGTCGTAGTCGGAGGTCGTCTCCTCGATCTGCGCCTTGATCTGCTTGATCCGGCCCTGGATCTCCGACTCCGAGCCACGGCCCTCGATGATCGTCGTGTCGTCCTTGTTGGCGACGACACGCCGCGCGCGTCCGAGGTCCTCGAGCGTGACCGAGTCGAGCTTGCGGCCGACCTCTTCGCTGATGACGGTGCCGGCGGTCAGGATGCCTATGTCGCGCAGCATCTCCTTGCGCCGGTCGCCGAAGCCGGGCGCCTTGACGGCGAGGACGTTGAGCACGCCGCGCAGCTTGTTGACGACGAGCGTCGAGAGCGCCTCGCCATCGACGTCCTCGGCAATGATCAGCAGGTCCTTCTTGCCCGCCTGGAGAATCTTCTCCAGGGCCGGCAGCATGTCGGCGATGGCGCTGATCTTCTTGTCCGTGATCAGGATGAACGGGTCGTCGAGGATCGCCTCCATGCGGTTCGTGTCGGTCACGAAGTAGGCGCTCGTGTAGCCGCGGTCGAACTGCATGCCCTCGACGAACTCCGTCTCGAACTGCATCGTGCGCGACTCTTCGACAGTGATCACGCCGTCCTTGCCGACCTTGTCCATGACGTCGGCGATCAGGTTGCCGATCTCCGGATCAGCGGCACTGACGGTCGCCACCTGGGCGATCTCGTCGCGGCCCTTGACAGGCTGCGCCGCAGCCTTGATGGCCGTGGCAACGGTCTCTGCTGCCTTGTCGATGCCCAGCTTCATCTGCATCGGGTTGGCGCCCGAGGCGACGTTCTTGAGCCCCTCGGTCACGATCGCCTGGGCCAGCACAGTGGCCGTCGTCGTGCCGTCACCGGCCACGTCTTCCGTCTTGGTCGCGGCCTCCTTGAGCAGCTGCGCGCCCATATTCTCGAACGGGTCGTCGAGCTCGATGTCGCGCGCCACGGTGACGCCGTCATGGGTCACGGTCGGCGCGCCGTACTTCTTGTCGAGCGCGACGTTGCGGCCCTTGGGCCCGAGCGTCGTCTTGACCGCCTCAGCGAGCGCGTCCATGCCGCGCTTCATCGCCGCACGGGCGTCTTCGTCGTACTGGATCAGCTTGGCCATGTCGGGTCGGCTTCCTCTCTCGTTTGATGGGCGTTGTGGGGGCAAATCGCAGCGACGTTCGCGGCCGGCAGGTGGTCTCCGCGGCTCTGTCGCCGTTAGCACTCTCGGTATGAGATTGCTAACAGATCAGAGCGGCGCAGTCAAGCGTGAACGACCGGCCGCTCGTAGGTCACGACGTACCAGGCGACTCCGAGCATCGGCACCGTGTGCTCCTGCGACGAGACGATATGGAAGCCCCGGCGCAGGAGGTCGATCGCGTCCTTCTCCATCGCAACCTGGACCGAGCGTTGCCAGCCGTCCATGCCCCGAGCAGCCATGATCATGGCCATCGGCAGGCTCAGGACCGCGAGCAGGCTGCCCATCCCGTAGCGGCGCACGATGCGCTCCGGGCGGGCGGGGTCTCGTTCGGGCATGGCCGCATCGTAGTTCGGGTACCGTGGCAGCGTGCCAAGACGGATTGCCACGGCCCGTTTCCTGGCCATCGGCACCGAGCTGACGACGGGGGCGACGCGGGACACGAACAGCGGTGACCTGGCGCGGGAGCTGACCGCGCTCGGCCTGCGCGTGCTCTCGACCACTTCGCTGCCCGACGACCTGGCGGCCGTCACAGACGCATTCCGCGTGGCGCTCGCCGACGCCGACCTGGTCGTCTCCACGGGCGGCCTTGGACCGACGCCTGACGACTTGACGCGCGAGGCGATCGCCGCCGCGTGCGGCCTCGAGGTGCACGAGGATCCTGCGCTGCTCGCATGGCTCGACGAGATGTTCAGCCGCCGCGGCGCCCCGATGCCCGATGCGAACCGCAAGCAGGCCTGGCTCATCGATGGTGCGACCGCGCTGCACAACGCCCACGGATCCGCGCCGGGCTGGTGGGTCGATCGGCCGGACGGGCGGATCGTGATCGCGCTCCCCGGGCCGCCGCGCGAGATGGGGCCGATGTGGCGCGATCAGGCCCTGCCTCGCCTGCAGGCCGGCACGCTTGGTGTTGATCGCGCGTCGCACACGCTGCGCCTGACCGGCATCGGCGAGTCGGCGCTCGTCGGGGTGATCGGCGAGGACGTGCTTCGCGCGACGAACCCGCAGGTCGCGACCTACGCCCGCGCCGACGCGGTCGATGTCGTCGTTTCGACCCAGGCGGAGGGCGGGCGCAGCGCGCACGAGCTGCTCGACGATGCGCTGGCCGAGCTGCGCAAGAAAGTGGGTCAATACGTCTTCGCCGAGGGTGACCAGACCTGGGTCGATGCGCTTGGCTCGCGGCTCGGGACGCGGACGATGGCCACGGTCGAGATCGGCACGGCCGGGCATCTCGCAGCGCTGCTCGGCGACGCTGGCTTCCTGACGTTCGCGGAGCTGTTGCGCACTGCCGACGAGACGCACCACGCTGCGACGGACCTGGGCCACTACGCGCAGCGTGTGCGTGAGGTCGGCCACGCAGATCTCGGCGTCGCCTTGTTCGCGCGCCAGGCACGCGACACCCACGTGCGCATAGCGGTCGCCTCGGATAGCGGTGTCGTCGAGTTGCAGCGGACGGCATTCATGGCCGGTGACGAGGGCCGGCGCCGAGCGGCGCTGGCGGCCTGCGCGGCGTTGTGGGAAACGCTCCGCCAGAATTCACAGGGATGACCGAAGCAGCAGACGCGGGCCGCTCGCGCGAGGCGTGTCCGGTATGCGGCGCGCATCAGCTTCAATTGCTCTATTTCCCGGATGTCGGCATCAGCGGCGTGCGGGCTTATGACGACATGCTCGGCTTCGGCGATGTCAAGCCCGACCAGCCACCGGGCATCGGGTGCGCGGCGTGCGGAACGGAGTGGGACTCGATCGAAGACTTCCGCGCAGCGCAGAGCAAGAAGTAAAGCGCGGGTAACCGGCTGACGACTAGGAGATCGTGATCGCCGGCGCCTGCTGTGCGGCCCGAACGCTCATCCGCGCCGCCACCGTGCGCGCGAGATGGCGCATCACGTCCGCCGCGGCGCCCGGCTCGCGCTGAGCCACGGCCGGGATCCCGGCATCGCCACCCTGGCGGACCTTGACGTCGAGCGGAATGCCGCCGAAATACTCGAGCTCATTGCGCTGCGCGAAGCGCTCGCCGCCACCGTTGCCGAAGATCTCCGTGCTTTCGCCGCAGTGTGGACAGACGAAGCCACTCATGTTCTCGACCAGGCCCATGACCGGCACGCTCATGCGCCGGAACATGGCCAGCGCCTTCTGGACGTCCATCAGGGCGACTTCCTGGGGCGTGGTCACGAGCAGCGCGCCCGAGATGGGCACGGCCTGGGCGAGCGTCAGCTGGGCGTCAGACGTGCCCGGTGGCAGGTCGATCACCAGGTAGTCGAGCTCGCCCCAGTCAACGTCACGCAGGAACTGCTGGATCGCGCCGCCCACGAGCGGGCCGCGCCAGACGATCGGCTGGCCCTCGGGCACGAAGAACTGGATCGAGATGACCTTCACGCCGTAGCGCTCGAGGGGCGTGATCTTGCCCTCAGCCGATGCCACGGGCGCGCCCTCGACACCGAGCATGAGCGGGATGTTCGGGCCGGTGATGTCCGCATCGAGCAGCCCGACCGAGGCACCTTCCATGGCCAGCGCCACGGCCAAGTTGGCACTGACGGTGCTCTTGCCCACGCCGCCCTTGCCCGACGCGACAGCGATGATGTTCTTGACGCCCGGCAGGAGCTGCTGGGCCTGGACGGGCTGGGCGCGCCTGACCATTGCGCCCCAGGTCACGGTCACTTCCTGCGCGCCCAGCGCACCAAGGACGGAGTGGATGTTGCGCTCGATCTCGTCCTTCAAGGGGCACGCCGGCGTCGTCAGCTCGATCTTGAGCGCGACCGACGCGTCGCTGATGACGACGTCCTTGACCATGTTGAGGGTCACGATGTCGCGCCCGAGCTCGGGCTCCTGGACAGTCTTGAGCGCGTCGTAGATCGCGCTCTCGGTCAGGGTCGCGGAGGCCATCGTCTAGCTCGCCGCCTGCGCGTGGACCTGCCCGCCGCGCTGGGCGTCAGTTGTCCGCGGACCGCCGTGGCGCTGCCGATATGCCCGGCCCTTCATCCTGTTGCCGCACGTCGCCATCGAGCACCAGCGGCCCGAACGGTTGCGTGACGAGTCATAGAACGAGAGCTGACACATCTCGTTGGCGCACACCTTGAGCCGGTTCCAATTGCCGGCGGCCATCGATCCGGTCACGGCCATCAACAGCTCGCCGATGGGACGGTCGACACCGACGCCCTCTGCGACGAGCCGGTACCCGTCAACCGGATGGAGGCGGACGCCGAGGCGTACGCGGCGCGCCGCCTCGTTGAGCGTCGTCACCGCCCGGCGCTGGAGTCCGGCACTGCCGTTCGCGGCGACGAGATCGTGCAACGCCCGCCTGACATCCGACAGGCGGCGCAGATCCTCGTCATCGAATTTGGTGCCCGGTGAAGCGAGCCGGCTCTCGACCAGCCAGGTGCCGGTCGTGCCGGCGTCGGAGAAGAGGTCGCGACCAGACTCGAGATCGAAGGTATTTAGAAATGACTGGACCAGGCCAAGCTGGCCAGATGCCGCAGCGGGACGCGCGTCGGCCACGCGGAGTAACCCCTTTCTGGGTGAGGAGGTGGTGCGCGGCTAGTTTACCCAGCCGCGCCGGATCGCCCTCAGTGGGCCGTTTCTAGCCCTTGGCCGCGCCGGCCGTGGTCAGTGCCGCGGGCAGCGGCTGATGCCGCTCGGGCGCGACGACGTAGCGCGTCACGTACTCCCTCGTCCCCGCGACCTTGAGCTGGTCGAAGAGGAAGCGGAGCTTCTTCTCCTGATCGGCAATGATCTCGTCCTTGGTCGACAGCTCCCACAGCTGCTGCTTGAAGGGGCCGAGCGCCTTCTTGCGCGTCTTGTAGATGAACTGGATGTCATCGTCGGCCGGCTTGCGTTCGTCGAGAGCGTTGGCGAAGCACCACGCCTCGATCTCCTTGAGCATGTCCTGCGGGAACGCGGGGTGCTCGTAGAGCGCGTTCTGGAAGCCCGTCGCGAGATGGATCTCGGCCGTCTCGACCGCGGGGAAGCGGTGGAACAGCTCGTCGGGCAGAGTCGACGCCCCGTGCTGGACGGCGCCCGCGAGGCCGTATGAGCGCGCCACTTCGCCCAGTCGTTCGAGCGTGCCGAAGTCGAGCTTGACCTCCGCGACGCCACCGTCTGGAAGCGGCACGCCGCCGTGGCTCGTGCCGGTCTGAACGCTGACCTTGGAGATGCCCGGAACGCCGGGACCGGCGCGTCGCTCGAGCTCGCGGTAGTAGCCGTCGAGATAGGCGCGCAGCTCCTCCTCGGTCGAGTTCTGCTTGCCGACCTCGCCAATTTCGCCGCCGATGCTGACCATCAGGTCCTG
>Ga0265340_10001909_pt1 | contig 11890 bp, 9 predicted proteins | sample 4CB225metaG_FD_202082 | JGI IMG/M metagenome (GOLD analysis project Ga0265340, IMG submission 202082) | Rhizosphere microbial communities from Carex aquatilis grown in University of Washington, Seatle, WA, United States - 4-CB2-25 metaG | ecosystem: Host-associated > Plants > Roots > Rhizosphere...
AACGCGCCGGTGCCGTAGCCGGCGAGCCCGCCGACGATCGACGCAAACAGCGCGACGGCGGCAACCAGCAGAAGCTGCAGCAGCGAGACGTCGGCGAAGCCGGAAGCGATGTTCACAGTCGGTTATCGCGGGTGAAACGGGTGACGGTCTGGTCGGCGATGGCGTCGAGCGCAGTTTCATCGAGCGGGAAATTCGCCGCGAGCCAGGCGTCTTCGGCCAGCGCCAGCACCTGCCCGAGCGCCGGGCCTTCGGCAATTCCGCGCGCAACGAAGTCGGCCGCTCGAAGCGGAAACTTCGGCGCGCTCCAGCGCTCCGGCAGCCGCGCAAGCTCGCGCCACGGCGTTGACCTGGAATTCTCCCCAGCCCGCGCCCAGGCCAGCATCAGCCGGTCGCGGTAGCGATCCGCGCCGAGCCGGTAGAGGCGCCGCCGCGCGGTCGCCTCGTCCATGCCGGCGAGCCGCCACCAGCGATGGCCCATGGAATCCAGCGCCTTGGTTTCCGCATTGGATAACCTCAGCCGGCTCGCGACCCGCCTTGCGTCCTCGGTGACGGCGACCGTGAGCGCGCCGAGCCTTCGCACGGGGTCCGGCTTCAGTTCCAGCGCGCGCTCCGCCGCGATCATGGCCGCGAACGGCCCGGGATAGGCGACGCCGCCGAAAATCGGCAGCAGCAGCCCGCCATCCGACATGGCCGAGATCGCGCCGGCAGCCCCGTCGGCGATCACCAGCTTCACCATTTCCATCCGCACCCGTTCGGCGGAAAGGCTGGCCAGGCCCGCGCGCCCGCGGATGCAGGCGAGATAGCCGGCGCGATCGGGCTCGCCGGCGCCGAAGGCGGCGTGAATGCGGAAGAACCGCAGGATGCGCAAGAAATCCTCCGCGATCCGCTGGTCGGGATCGCCAATGAAGCGCACACGTTTGGCGGCAATGTCGGCAAGACCGCCGACGTGGTCGTGCACGAGGCCCGCGGCGTCGACCGACAGGCCGTTGATGGTGAAGTCACGCCGCTGCGCATCGACGATCCAGTCGCGGCCGAACGCGACCTTGGCCTTGCGGCCGAAGGTCTCGGTATCCTCGCGCAGCGTGGTGATCTCGAACGGGTGCGCATCGACGACGAGCGTCACCGTGCCGTGGTCGATGCCGGTCGGCACGCTCTTGATACCGGCCGCCTTGGCGCGGCGGATCACTTCTGCCGGCAACGCGGTGGTCGCGATATCGAGGTCGCCGATCGGAATGTTCAGCAGCGCGTTGCGCACCGCGCCGCCGACCACGCGGGCTTCCTCGCCATTGCCGTTCAACAGCGTAAGCACGCGGGCGGCCGGACCGGATCTGAGCCAGGGCGCGTCGTCGAGCACCCGCGCATCGCTCATTTTTCAGCTCCGGGAACGAATTTGCCGTTCTCGTCGATATGCGCGGGAATGTAGGTCGAATGCGGCGATGCGCCGGAAAATTGCGCCAGCAGGACGAAGCTGACGATCACCAGCAGCAGCGAACCCAGCACCAGCTTGGCGATGATGTGCAGCGGCCACGACCCCGGCAGCATCAGGCCGGAACGGGTCGCGAGCAGAAACAGCACATACACCGCGAACGGGATCAGGAAGATCAGGACCTCGGTGACGGCAGGACGGATCATGTCAGGCAAATCCGTTCGTACAACACGCGGAGAATGCCTGCGGTCGCGCCCCAGATATATCGCTCGGCGAACGGCATGGCGTAATAGGAGCGCTCCATGCCGCGAAATTCCTTGCTGTGGACCTGGTGGTTGGCGGGGTCCATCAGGAACGCGAGCGGCACCTCGAACGCGTCTTCCACCTCTGACTTGTTGATGTGCAGCGCAAAGCCCGGCCGCACCCGCGCCACCGTCGGCAGGATGCGAAATCCGAAACCGGTTCCGTAGAGATCGAGATAACCGATCGGATCGACGAATTCGCGCGAAAGCCCGACCTCTTCCTCGGCCTCGCGCAATGCGGTGTCGAGCGGCGTGGCGTCGGTCGCATCGATCTTGCCGCCCGGAAAGGAAATCTGCCCGGCGTGGTCGTTGAGGTGGGCGGCGCGCTGCGTCAAGAGCACGGTCGGCTGCGGATGGTCCACCACCGGAATCAACACCGCGGCGGGCCGGACCGGCTGTTCGCGGGCGACGATCTCCAGCATGCGATCGGTGCCGAAATCGCCGCTCCTGGGGATGATGTTGGGGTCGACTAGGCCCGGGGGGACGTCGAAACCGAGCCGCGCACGGCTCCGTTCGAAGAACTCCCTTGAGCTGATTGTAGCTGGACCCGTCCTCAGCATCGGCTCGTTCAAAGCGCGCCCCTCACCACGTCCGCATCCGCCATCGCAAAAAATTCGCCGCCGGATGCCACGCCGAACATCGGATGACCATCGACCACCCGCTCCTCGCCCATGTCAACCAGATCGTAGTAGAGGGCGCGGGTGACTTTGGCCCAGAGGTCGGCACGGACGTGAAGATAGGGCGTCAGGCCGCCGTCGGCGGCCGCCTCGAAGCGCAGCCCGTGGGCGGCATCGCAACTCACCCAGTCGTCGACATTGGTGCGGAAGCGCAATAGCCGTCCGTTTTCGTCGCTCTCCCTGACCATCTCGACCGCGAGAAACGGCGCGTCGTCGACGCGGATGCCGACCTTCTCCACCGGTGTCACAAGAAAGTGCTTGCCGTCCTCCCGCTTGAGAATCGTCGAAAACAGGCGGACCAGCGCCGGCCGTCCGATTGGCGTCCCCATGTAAAACCACGTACCATCGCCGGCGATTCGCATGTCGAGATCGCCGCAGAACGGCGGATTCCACAAATGCACGGGCGGCAGGCCTTTTTCCGCCGAGTTGGTGCTCGCAGCGTCTTGTGCAGCCGCCGTTAGCCCTTCAAGACCTTGATCGCTGGTCTGCCCTTGCTTCGCCATTGTTTGACCTGAGTCTGACCGCCTCGATTTGGCACGATTGGTGCAAGCCACACAACGTACGTCCTCAACGGGTTCCGCCGTAAGGGCTCGGATCAGGTCGCCATATCGTGATGCCGTTCATACCCCGAAAACCCGATAATGTGGGGATAGTTTAATTCAACAAATACATGGCCTTTGCATAAGTTTAGCATGGGGCTCATGGCATGACGATGCAAGCGGAGGTCTCGCAAAGGCATCGTTTGAAGGAGAAGCAGATGGCTGGCGCAGACAGTGTCGAGAAACTCGAGGACGTGATCGTCCGTTCGGCCGAGCAGGTCGCCGAACAAATCCGCGCCGCGAAGGATGCGATCTCCACCGTTATTTTCGGCCAGGACCGGGTGATCGAAAACACCCTGGTGACGATCCTGTCCGGCGGTCATGCGCTATTGATCGGCGTGCCCGGCCTTGCCAAGACCAAGCTGGTCGAAACGCTCGGCACCACGCTCGGACTGGACGCCAAGCGCATCCAGTTCACGCCCGACCTGATGCCTTCGGATATTCTTGGCGCCGAGGTGCTGGACGAGAGCAACACCGGCAAGCGGTCGTTTCGCTTCATCGCCGGTCCGGTGTTCGCCCAGCTCCTGATGGCCGACGAAATCAACCGCGCCAGCCCGCGCACCCAGTCTGCGCTGCTGCAGGCCATGCAGGAACAGCACATCACGGTTGCAGGCGCGCGCCACGATCTGCCCAAGCCGTTCCATGTGCTGGCGACGCAAAATCCGCTGGAGCAGGAAGGCACCTACCCGCTGCCGGAAGCGCAGCTCGACCGCTTCCTGATGGAGATCGACGTCGATTATCCCGATCGCGACGCCGAGCGGCGCATCCTGTTCGAAACCACCGGCGCCGACGAGACGCTGGCAAAGGTATCGATGAACGCCGAGATCCTGATCACCGCGCAACGGCTGGTGCGGCGGCTGCCGGTCGGCGATTCCGTGGTCGAGGCAATCCTGACGCTGGTGCGCTCGGCACGTCCGGGTCCCGAGGGCGGCGAGGCCGGCAAGCTGATCGCCTGGGGACCGGGTCCGCGCGCCAGCCAGTCGCTGATGCTCGCGGTCCGCGCCCGCGCGTTGCTCGACGGCCGGCTCGCGCCGTCGATCGACGACGTGCTCGATCTCGCCGAGCCCGTGCTCAAGCACCGCATGGCGCTGACATTCTCGGCGCGGGCCGAAGGCCGCACCATTCCCGACGTGATCAAACAATTGAAGACGCGGATCGGTTGATGGCCGCAGAGACGAGGCCGGCAGCAGGCGGGGAGATTCTGGCGATCCGACGTGCCGATGGCGAAAGCCGAACGCTCGCCGCGACGCTGCCGCGCCTTGTGCTTGAAGCCCGCCGCATTGCCGCCAATGTCATTCACGGCCTGCACGGACGGCGCCGCGCCGGCGCCGGCGAAAGTTTCTGGCAATACCGCCGCTTCGTTTCCGGCGAGCCGTCGCAGAACGTCGACTGGCGCCGCTCGGCACGCGACGACCATCTCTATGTCCGCGAACAGGAATGGGAAGCCGCCCACACCGTGTGGCTGTGGCCGGACCGCTCGCCGTCGATGGCGTTCGCGTCAAGAGAGGCTCGCGACAGCAAGCTGGAACGCGCGCTGATCGTGACCTTTGCGCTCGCCGAGCTGCTGGTCGCCGGCGGCGAACGCGTCGGCATTCCCGGCCTCATGAACCCGACCGCGAGCCGTGCGGTGATCGACAAGATGGCGCAGGCGATGCTGCACGACGATGCGGCGCGCCTCAGCCTGCCGCCGTCCTTCGTGCCGTCGGCGCTGGCCGAAATCGTGGTGCTGTCGGACTTCTGGTCGCCGATGCCCGAGATCAAGACCATGCTCGCGGGCCTGTCGGCCTCCGGCGCGCACGGCACGCTGGTGCAGATTGTCGACCCCGCCGAAGAAAGCTTTCCCTATTCGGGCCGGATCGAATTCGTCGAGCCGGAAGGCGGCGGTGTGATCACCGCGGGCCGGGCTGAAAAATGGGCCGGCGATTACGTCGCCCGCGTCGCGGCCCATCGCGACGAAATCCGCCACGAGACCAACAAGCTCGACTGGCTGTTCTCGACCCACACCACCAGCCGCTCGGCGGCCGAACTGTTGCTGTTTCTGCATTCCGGCATGATGGTGAACAAGGGCAGCGTGCGCACCGCAACCGTCAAAGCGGGGCGAACCGCATGATCGCAGGCCTGCCGCTGTCGTTTGCCGAACCGTTCCTTTTGCTGGGCCTGCTGAGCCTGCCGGTGCTGTGGTGGCTGTTGCGGGTGATGCCGCCGCGGCCGCGCCGCGTCGAGTTCCCGCCGACCCGGCTGTTGTTCGACATCGCGCCGAAGGAGGAAACGCCGGCGCGGACGCCGTGGTGGCTCACGGCCTTGCGGCTGTTGGCGGCGGCGCTGGTGATCCTGGCGGCCGCGGGACCGATCTGGAATCCGCACGATGGAGCTGCCGCCGGCAGCCGCGCCCCCCTGGTGATCCTGCTCGACGACGGCTGGAGCGCTGCCGCGAGCTGGGACGCCAGGATCAAGGCCGCCGACGAACTGATCGCGGACGCCGACAACGACCGCCGCGGCGTGGCGCTGGTGCCATTGTCCGAGCCGGCGCGCGACATCACGATCATGCCTGGCGGCACCGCGCGGGTGGCGCTGCGCCAGCTAGCGCCAAAACCTTATTCGATCGAACGGGTTGAAACTCTCCCGGCCCTCGAGCGTTTGCTGAAAGCAACCGGCGATTGCGAAATCGCCTGGCTGTCGGATGGTGTAGATACCGGACGCGGGCCGGAGTTTCTCGAAGGCTTGAGCAAGACCATCGGGGATCGCGCGTTGACGATTTACGAAGGCGGCACGCCGCCGCCGCTGGCTTTGGCCGCCGCCGAAAACGCCGCGGCGAAGATGACCGTGAAGGTGTTGCGCACCGGCGGCGGAGTCGAGGCGGGCGTCGTGCGCGCGCTCGACCAGAAGGGCTCGCCGATCGGCGAGGCTCGCTACGCCTTTGCGCCGCAGGATCGCGAGACCGAGGCCGCGTTCGATCTTCCGGTCGAGCTGCGCAACGACATCGCGCGGCTTGAAATCGCCGGCGAACGATCCGCCGGCGCGGTGCAACTCCTGGACAAGCGCTGGCGCCGGCGCGCCATCGGCGTCGTCACCGGGTCGTCCAGCGATACCGCGCAGCCGCTGCTGGCATCGACGTTCTACCTGACCCGCGCGCTGGGTCCGTTCGCCGACGTCCGGCTCGGCGACAAGGGCGCGCCGCAACAGGTGATCACGCAATTCCTCGACCAGAAGCTGCCGATGATCGTCCTTGCCGACGTCGGAACGCTGTCGCCCGAAATCCGCGAGCGCCTCGCGGCGTGGATCGAGCAGGGCGGCGTGCTGGTGCGCTTCGCGGGTCCGCGCCTGGCGCAGGCCGATGACGATCTGGTGCCGGTCAAACTGCGCCGCGGCGGCCGCAGCCTCGGCGGCAGCCTGACCTGGGAAAAGCCGCAGCACCTCGCCGCCTTCACCGCCGACGGACCGTTCGCCGGCCTGTCGGTGCCGAAGGACGTCACCGTCAACCGGCAGGTGCTCGCCGAACCGGATGCGATCCTGGCGACGAAGAGCTGGGCCTCGCTGGAAGACGGCACACCGCTGGTGACCGGCGAGCATCGCGGCAAGGGTGTCGTCACCCTGTTCCACGTCAGCGCCGACATGCGCTGGTCCGACCTGCCGATGTCCGGCACCTTCGTCGAGATGCTGCGGCGGATCGTCGACATGTCCGGCTATACGTCCAATCCGGGCGCCGGTGTCGCCGGCGAGACCGCCGCCGATACCGTGGCGCCGCTGCACATCCTCGACGGCTTCGGCGCGTTCGGGCCGCCGCCCTCGACCGCCAAGCCATTGGCCGCGGACTATCGTGATCGCGCGACGGTGGAACATCCGCCGGGCTTCTACGGTCCGGCCGAAGGGCCGCTCGCGGTGAATACGCTGGCGGCCGCCGACCGTATCGCGCCGCTCGACACTTCAAGCCTGCGCGCGCGCCACGCCAGCTACACCAACGCCGAACCGCGCGACCTGCGCGGCATGCTGCTGTCGACGGCACTTGCCTTGTTCCTGATCGACGCCGTCATCGTCGCCATGCTCGGCGCCGGGATCGCGGCCCTGCTGCGGCGGCGCGCGGCGCCCGCCGCGTTGGCGTTCGCGATCGTCGGCGCGGCGATGCTCGCCGCTCCGTGGCCGGCGCGCGCCGACTCCAGCGACGATTTCGCCATCAAGGCGACCTCGCAGACCCGGCTCGCTTATGTCGTGACCGGCAATGCCGACGTCGATTCCATCGTCAAGGCCGGTATGGCCGGGCTGACCCTGTTCCTCGCGCAGCGCACGGCGCTGGAAGCCGGCGACCCCGTCGGCATCGATCCCGCGCATGACGAACTGGCGTTCTTCCCGCTGATCTACTGGCCCATCGTGCCGGGTGCGGCGAAGCCTCCGCAGGACGCCATCAACCGGATCGACGCCTACATGAAGCAGGGAGGCACCGTTTTGTTCGACACCCGTGACGCCATCGAGGCGCCGCCGGGAGAGAATGGTGCTGCGCAGACGCCGGGCATGCTGGCGTTGCGCAATATCCTTGCCTCGCTCGACGTGCCCGAACTCGAGCCGGTGCCGCGCGAACATGTGCTGACCAAGACGTTCTATCTGCTCCGCGACTTCCCCGGCCGCTTCAATACCGGCCAGACCTGGGTCGAGGCGTTGCCGCGCGGCGACGACGACGAGGATGCTTCGCGCCCGGCCCGCGGCGGCGACGGCGTGTCGCCGATCATCATCACTTCCAACGATCTGGCCGGCGCCTGGGCGATCCGGCCCGACGGCCAGCCGATGCTGCCGCTGACGCCAGGCGAACCGCGGCAGCGCGAATTTGCCTTCCGCTCCGGGGTCAACATCGTGATGTACACGCTGACCGGAAACTACAAGGCCGACCAGGTGCACGCGCCCGCGCTGATCGAACGGCTCGGGCAGTAAGGCCGCCATATGCAGTACGGTATCGCATTTACCCCGCTCGTCCCCACGCTGGTGCTTTGGCTCGCGCTCGCAGCCATTGCCGTGATTGCAGCCCTGCTGCTGATCGGGCGGCCGCGAGGTGCTGCGATCCGCATCGCGGCGCTGGCGCTGATCCTGCTGGCGCTGGCCAATCCGTCGTTCACCCGAGAGGACCGCGAGCCGCTGTCGTCGGTGGCCGCCGTGGTGATCGACAAGAGCCCGAGCCAGGTTTTCGGTAACCGCACTGAGGAAACCGAACAGGCCAAGGTTGCGCTGGTCGACAGCCTCAGGAAGATCAAGGGTCTTGAAGTGCGGGTGGTCGAGGCAGGACAGGCCGACGGCGAAACCGACGGCACCAAGCTGTTCGGCGCCCTGTCCTCCGCGCTGTCAGATGTTCCGATCGATCGCGTCGCCGGCGCTTTCCTGATCACCGACGGGCGGGTGCATGACATTCCGCCGAACGCCACCGCGCTCGGATTCCAGGCCCCGGTGCATGCCTTGATCACGGGACGCAAGGACGAACGCGACCGCCGCATCGCGATATCGGCAGCCCCCCGTTTCGGCATCGTCGGGCAGCCCCAGACCATCACCTACCGACTCGACGACCAGGGCGTCACCGGCGACCGCGCCAAGGTGGTGGTGCGTCGCGACGGCGAAGTGATCAACGAACGCACCGTGCTCAGCGGCCAGACCGTCAGCGTCGACGTCGACATCAAGCATGCCGGGCCGAACATCGTCGAGATCGAGGCTTCGCCGCTCGAAAACGAGTTGACCCCGGTCAACAACCGCGCCGTGGTCGCGATCGACGGCGTGCGCGACAAATTGCGGGTGCTATTGGTCTCGGGCGAACCGCATTCCGGCGAGCGCACCTGGCGCAACCTGCTGAAATCCGACGCCAGCGTCGATCTCGTGCACTTCACGATTCTACGCCCGCCGGAGAAACAGGACGGCACGCCGATCAACGAATTGTCGCTGATCGCGTTTCCGACCCGCGAACTGTTTCAGCAGAAGATCAATGAATTCCAGCTGATCATCTTCGACCGCTACGCCCGCCAGGGCGTGCTGCCGATCGCCTATTTCGACAATATCGCGCGCTACGTGCGCGCCGGCGGCGCGGTGCTGGTCTCGGCCGGGCCCGATTACGCGTCGACCACCAGCATCTGGCGCACGCCGCTGGATTCGGTGCTGCCGGCCGAGCCGGTCGGCGTTACCGAGAAGCCCTATTACGCGCATCTGAGCGACGCCGGAAAGCGCCATCCGGTGACGCGCGGACTGGAAGGCTCCGCCTCGGAGCCGCCGCACTGGAGCCGCTTCTTTCGCACCGTCGACACCCGCAACGCGACCACGCCGCCGGTGATGACCGGCGCCGACGGCAAGCCGCTATTGCTGCTGTCGCGTTATGGCGAAGGCCGCGTCGCGTTGCTGTTGTCGGACCATATCTGGCTGTGGGCGCGCGGCTATGAGGGTGGCGGCCCGCATCTCGATTTGTTGCGGCGAATGTCGCACTGGCTGATGAAGCAGCCGGATCTCGACGAGGAAGCGTTGCGCCTTCAGGTCCAGGGCCACGATCTGGTGGTGCTGCGCCAGACCATGGCCGACACCGTCGCACCGGTCACGGTGACATCGCCCACCGGGGCCACACGCCAGATGACACTGAGCGAAAGCGAGCCGGGAACGTGGCGCTCGACGCTCCCCGCCTCCGAACTCGGGCTGTGGCAGGCGACCGACGGCACGCTGAAAGCGCTGATCAATGTCGGGCCGACCAATCCGAAGGAGTTTTCGGAAGTCACTTCCACGACGGATATGCTCAAGCCGCTCGCGCAAGCCACCGGCGGCGACGCGCGGCGCATTGTCGATGGCGCCGGCATCGATCTTCCGCGCATCGTGCCGGTGCGCGCATCCAGCGTATTCCGCGGCGACGGCTGGATGGGAGTGCGGATGCGCGACGCCAGCGTCGTCAAGGGCGTCGGCGTGCTGCCCTTGTTCGCCGGTCTGATCGGTCTGTTGCTGCTGCTCGGCGGTTTTGCGGCCACCTGGCTGCGCGAGGGACGCTAAGCGCGAAATCCGCCAGCGTCTCGCGTTGCGTGAATCACACATGCTCCGCGAATTTTCGCCGTGCGCGGACCGACTACGGTTGACATCGTCCGCCTGTCCCTGCGATGTTATATTATAACGTCGGGGTGGCCGGGATGACTTGGCCGTTCGACGCAGGGCGCTTGTCGGCATGAAGTGGTTTCGATCGAAGATCAGACATGGCTCGCGGCTGGCGCTGTTCGCGCTTGTCGTCCAGCTTGGGCTGTCGTTCGGACATTTCCACGGAAGCGTTGCGCAGGCCGCGCCCGCGATCCAGTCTGCTGCGTCGCAGGCCAGCGTTTATTACGCCAACGGGCTTCCCGCAGCCATAGCTGACAATCAAGCCGCCCGGCCGCAGCCGGCGCCCGATCACGATTCCGGCCAGCAGCCGGGCGATACTTGCCAGATCTGCGCGGTCATGGCGATGGCGAGCAATCTGCTGTTCGCGACGCCGCCGCTGTTACTGCTGCCGCAGGCCGTCGAGTTTCTATACCAGACCACCGACGCCGAGTTCGTCCATCTGAACTCGGCCCGCGTCGCCTTCCAGCCTCGCGCTCCCCCTGTCTCCTGATCTCGATTGACTGATCGTGCCTGAGGATCGCCTCCTCCTGGAGGGGCGATTCATCCGGTGAATCGAAATCCAACCGTCTGACATCGACGGCAGGCGTCTTGTCGAATTCGTCGAAGACGAATCCGACAGCGACCTCAAGGACCGGGATAAATGTCCATAATCGCAAAGCCTGTTTTGGCCGGCTGCGGCGCAGCCTCGCTGATGTTCTGCGTCGGCGGCACAGCGCTGTCGCAAACGCCTCCCCCCGCAGCCTTGCCGACGCCGGCGCCCGCATCCACCGCGACGCCCGCGCCAGCGGGAAACGGCGTCACCGCGCTCCCGGAAATCGACGTGGTCGCGCCGCGGCGCGCACAAGCCCCCCGGCGTCCCAAGACACGCGTCGTCTCGGGGCAACGTCGCGAAACACCGGCCGCGCCGCCGCAGACCGAGGCGCAGGCGGTCGCGGGGCAGAACGAGAAATTCGACGAGGTCCGCCGCAGCATTGTCGCGCCGGCCGGCACCAATTCGTATCAGGTCAATCACCAGGCAATCGAAGCGATGCCGCAAGGCGCCAACACCACGCTCGACAAGGTCCTGCTGCAAACGCCAGGCGTGTCGCAGGACTCCGCTGCCAGCGGTGAACTGCATGTCCGCAACGAACACGCCAATCTGCAATATCGCATCAACGGCATCATGCTGCCCGACGGGGTCGGCGGCTTCGGGCAGGTTCTCGACACCGGCATCGTCGGCAGCCTCGCCCTGATTACCGGGGCGCTGCCGGCGCTGTACGGCCAGCGCACCGCCGGCGTGCTCGACATCCAGACCAAGGCGGACGCCTTCAATAATTCCGGCAGCGTCAGCGTCTATGGCGGCAGCCATGGCACCATCACGCCGAGTTTCGAATATGGCGGCACCGCCGGACAAACCCAGTATTTCGTGTCCGGGCGATATTTCGGAAGCAATCTGGGAATCGAAAATCCCACGCCTTCCAATGAGGCCATCCACGACCGCACCGCGCAGGAAAAGGGATTTCTCTACCTTTCGACGGTGCTCGATCCCACCAGCCGCCTGACCTTCATGAGCGGCGTATCGAACAGCACCTACCAGATTCCCAACAATCCCGGGCAACCGTCAGGCTTCAACGTCTCGGGCGTGACGAACTTCGATTCCGCGCTGCTCAACGAGCATCAGAACGAGTTCAATCAGTTCAACGTGGTCGCCTACCAGAAATCGGTAGAGGATATCGACTATCAACTTTCCTACTACAATCGCTACAGCCAGCTCCACTTCATTCCCGACGCCCTGGGCGATCTGGTCATCAACGG
>Ga0265340_10001910_pt1 | contig 11889 bp, 10 predicted proteins | sample 4CB225metaG_FD_202082 | JGI IMG/M metagenome (GOLD analysis project Ga0265340, IMG submission 202082) | Rhizosphere microbial communities from Carex aquatilis grown in University of Washington, Seatle, WA, United States - 4-CB2-25 metaG | ecosystem: Host-associated > Plants > Roots >...
TGCGCTTGGGCTGTTTCTGGCATCCGGTCTGCTGCGCGTTAAGGCCGCGCATTGGTGTCGGTATGCGACACTGATCCTAGCCTCGGGGCTCGCTCTTGCGCAATTACTGGTGCTGCGAATGCTAACGCCGCTTGCCATGCACGCGGACTTTCGCTATGTGTTTGCACTTCTAATTCCGGTGGCAGCCTTCTACGCGAAGCTACTCGAAACGGATCGGGCGCATTGGCGGCCCGTGAGTGCTGTGGGCCTAGCCATCGTCACTGCGCTCGTGCTCGCATCGGTGGCGTTCTTTCGACCAAGTTCGCAGCGCACGCACCAACGCCATGCCCCGCCGAGTCTGGCCGTACAAGCTTCACTTACGGACACCTCTAGTATCCGTCAATCCGGCAGTTCGATCAGTGACAAACCGACGATTCGCTTCGGGGCCCACCAATTCCTCGAGTTCCGATTGCCGCAACCACGGGACATCTCTCAAGTGGACGTCTCACTCGACGCGGACGATCAATACGAAATCGTCGTCGCGAGCCCGACATTTTCTAGAGCTCTGTGGTTTGGTCCGACGCTCTCCGTTGGGGGGCTCATGCGCTATGTAAAGCCACTGCCGTTCCCCATCCGCAACGCCACGACGATTCTAGTCCGCCCACATCAAAGTGACGGGGACTACGCGCTCGGGCATTTGAACGTGGACTAGCTTCGACATTAGACTGCAACGGAGACTCCCAGATCGCTCGTGGAGGCGTCCGCGACGGCACGGCTAACCTTTGTCTACCCGCACACAACTGCCACGTTGTACAGGCGTTTGTCACTGCAGGTGGCAAAGAGCAATGACACCGCTTGCACAGCTACCTCGATATTGGATTCCGAAAGTTGTCCGGTCGATACAATCGTTGTATGGACGGAGAACTCCGAGTTGTCCCTCGAACCAACCATTGTATGGACAGGAAACTGTCGGCTGTTCCAGCGCACGGTGACTATATCCACTCCACTTCTCGTGCACGAACTAGCTCACCCTAAGGGTCATTTCTCGGAAAAACAGCACGACCGAGGGACAAGGAGGGGGCAGCCCCGGTTCGCAAGGATTACTGAGTCCTGACCGGCGCGGCGTTCCCTCACACGCCGCGTCGAATTCCGTGTCGACTCAGCAGTCTGTAGATGTACGCGCGGCTAATCCCTGCGGCTTCTGCGGCCTTTTCCACGTCATCGCCATGCTTCTTGAGCAGCGCACGCAGGTACTGGGCTTCCCACACTAGGTGAGAACGCAACCTTGCCTCTTGGTAGTTGAGGGATGCATCGGTGGCTGCGCTGGCCGACGTGCTCAGCAGCTGCGGCTCCAGTTGGTCTGGTTCGCCAAAGGGCACCACTTGCCGCAACACCAAGCAGCTTTCCAGGTGATTGCGAAGCTCGCGCACGTTACCGGGCCAAGCTGCGCGTTGCAATGTCTCGATGAATTGGGGCGCGCGTAGCGCAGCAGCCATCTCGGGAGTGGCATTGTGAGAGGTCGCCAACAGTCGCTCGACCAGCAAGGGAATGTCCTCGAGATGCTCACGCAATGCTGGCACCTTCACGCGAATCAGCGCCAAGCGGTAGTAGAGGTCCGAGCGAAATCGGCCCTCATTGACTTCGCGCCTTAGATCTCGGTTGGTGGCCGCAATTACGCGCACGTCTACGCCATGCAGCGTGTCATCGCCCACGCGTCGCACCTGACGCTCCTCGAGTGCACGCAGGAGTTTCGGCTGTAGATCCAGCGGCAATTCGCCGATCTCGTCGAGAAAGATCGTGCCACCCTGGGCAGCTCCGAACGCACCGATCCGTCGCGATACCGCGCCCGTGAAAGCCCCGCGTTCGTGACCAAACAACTCTGACTCGAGTAAGTGCGTCGGCAGCGACGCGCAATCGACCACACAGAACGGCTTGCCTTTTCGTGGGCTGGCTTCGTGAATCGATTCTGCCGCAATGCCCTTGCCAGTACCAGTCTCACCTTCGAGCAAGATCGTCGCGTCGCTTTGTGCCGCGCGCTCGAGCAAGTCGAACATGGCACGCATCATCGTGGAATGGCCCACTACCGTGCCGAACTCAGTGCGCGGAGAGAGGCTCTTGGTGTGCGTGGCATTACCGAGCTCGAACTTGAGCACGGACTGCCCGACCTTAATCAAACTCCCGTGCTTGATGTCCGCGTCCCGTACGCGCACGCCGTCAACCGCTGTACCGTTCTTGCTCCCCAGGTCAATGATCTGAGAGCTTGCCATGTCCACACGTATCTCGCAGTGAAAGCGAGAAACCATGGGGTCGCTCAGAGACAGGTCATTGGACTTGTGCGTCCCGATGGCACAACGACCCGCGCCAAATTCCCAGGTTTGCCTGGCCACAGGCCCTTCAATGCCGGTGAGCGAAAAACCAAGCACGCTCTCCCCTCCCGGGCCCGCGTGCGGCAGTGTTTGCGTTGCGAGGATCGAAGCCATAATCGCAGCGCGATGCATTACATGCAAAAGGGGGTCCCGGCTAGGTTAAACGACGTTTCATCGCAGAGGGCTGGCTTGCGTGCCACGAGAGACCCACTCCCTGCCGCGGTTTCGCTTGCAATCGCGAGTCTATTCCCCTGAGCTTCACCGGGGGCAGGGGCAAGGTGAGCACCTTACTGGGCGAGTCCGAGCTGCTTCATGTACGTCTGATTGTCCCAGAAGAGGTATTCCTCGTCCATGACGCCATCTTTCCAGTGCCCGACAGTGCACATGTTGATCTTGTAGGACTTGCCCGTAGGTGCAATGGTCTTGCCCTCGCCAATGGGCATTGGCTGAGTGAAGGTACCTTCCATGACCCCGATCACAGCAGTCCACTCACCCTGGCCCAACTTGACGCTGTGAACCTTGATCCGCGTGTCGGGGGCATAGACAAACATCGCCTTGAGGTCCTCGATGTGCTTGTCAATGCCAAGGGTCGAATGCCCGTCTGGCCAGTTCACTTTGACGTCCTTCGAGTGGCTTTCGTGCAGACGCGTCCACTGTTGCTGTGTGAACACCACGTAGTCGAGTTCATCGAAAGTGGCCAGGTGATCGGCAACCAGTTTTTCAGCAGCTTGATACTGCGCAAGCTTCGAGTCTATTGGAGCCGCACCGGTGGTCGTGCATGTACATCCCGCCAGAGAGAGCGTTGCTGCCATCAGGGCGCTACAAAACATCGTCGTCTTCATTGTCGTTTTCATGCGTGCTTCTTCGCTTACGTTGCAGAGTTGATGTTTTCAATCGACCTAATTAGGCCACTTTTGGCGCAACCTGCTTGACGGCTTCGACTTCGAGTTCGATGTCGATGCGTTCGCCCACCATCACGCCGCCGGCTTCGAGCAGTTGATTCCAAGTCAGCCCGAATTCCTTGCGATCAATTGAAACCTTTGCCGCAAAGCCAGCGCGTTCATTTCCCCATGGATCTTTGGTTCTGCCCGCGTACTCAGCGTCGAGCACGACTTCACGGGTGGTGCCATGAATCGATAGCTGGCCCACGATCTTCAGTTCGTGATCGTTTATCTTCTCCACTCGACTGCTGTTGAACGTAATCTCTGGATGAGTGGCAACATCCAGAAAGTCCGCAGACTTCAGGTGCGCGTCCCGATCGGCAACGCCAGTGTCAATGCTCGACGCGTCAATCACTACGCTCACGGAGCCGCTGCTGGGATCGCCCGCTTGAGCACTGATGGTCCCGCTCCAACGAGCAAACTGCCCGCGCACCTTTGCGATTACCAAGTGGCGAACGGAGAAGTGAATTCCAGAATGGCTGCTGTCAATTTCCCACTTTTCGATAGTCATGTTCTTGTCTCCTGAGGTTGGTTCCGTTTGGGTTCCTCCCTGGAACTCAGCAAGTACCAGGCCAGCACCTGGTTGCCGTCGATTTCAGTGATTGGGCCCCGAAAGCCTGGCTCTCGTCTTATCATTATGATAATCGCATTCTCGTATTGATGGGGAGACCCGATGCTGGCTCAGGACCTCGATCTGAACGAATTGTTGCACTTCGACCCGAAGGGTGGGGTGATCCGCTTTGGCGGACAACGCGTTCTGCTTTTTGACGCCGTTGCGCTTGGCATTTTACGCAAAGAACTGATCGAGACCTTGGGACTCGTGGCGGCACGAGGAGTCTTGACGCGGTTCGGCTACGCTCACGGCTGGCGTACCGCCGAAACCCTGAAGAACGCGTTTCCCTGGGACAGCGAAGCAGAGTGGAGGCGAGCCGGCGGTCGTCTGCACACCTTACATGGGCACGTTGTCATTACTGACGCGGCCATCAGTAACCTTGAGTCGAGCCACCCATTCCTTGCGGAAGCAATGTGGCAGGACTCTTACGAGGCCGAACAGCACTTGCTACACAACGGACAAGCTGAGGACGTTGTCTGCTGGACGCTATCGGGTTTCGCGAGCGGTTACCTTTCGTATTGTAATGACCGTGAAGTGATCTGCATTGAGGACCGCTGCCGCGGAAAGGGTGATGCCGTGTGTCACCTTCTGGGTCGGTTCCGTGACGACTGGGGACCTGAGATCGCCACCCAGTTGCCTTTTTTCCAGCGAGAATGTCTAGATGCAGCGCTCGGTCGCGTCACCGATGAACTCAAACATGTCGAGCAGCGACTGCGCACGAAGAAGAAGGCGCTCGGCCGTGACGCAGCAGTTTTGGTCGCATCCGGCATCATGGCTCATAGCGACACCATGCAGCACGTGATCGAACTTTCGCGTCGCGTGGCCAGCGTTGATTCGACGGTCCTCATTACAGGCGAGAGCGGTGTTGGCAAAGAGCGCTTTGCGCGCTTTATTCACGATGAATCGGCGCGCACCGGTGGTAGCTTCGTGGCGATCAATTGCGGCGCGGTTCCAGAAACCTTGCTGGAGTCCGAACTCTTCGGCCACGCAAAGGGTGCGTTTACCGGTGCGACACAGGACCGCCCTGGTCTCTTTGAAGCGGCCAACGGCGGGACTCTCTTGCTAGACGAAATTGGCGAAGTGCCTCCATTGATGCAGGTCAAGCTCTTGCGAGTACTGCAGGAACGTGAAGTGCGCCGGGTGGGCGAGAACAAGAGCCGAAAGGTCGATGTGCGGGTGATTGCTGCAACTAATCGCGATCTGGTAATTGAAGTCAACGCGGCTCGGTTCCGGCAGGACCTGTACTATCGGCTGCGCGTGGTCGAGATTCGCGTGCCTCCGCTGCGAGAACGACGCGAGGATATTCTGCCGCTCGCCCGCCTGTTTCTAACCGAGGCCAATACGCGGACTGGACGCAAGGCGACCAGCTTTACACCACGCGCCGCCAACCAACTCATCCGTTACGGTTGGCCCGGGAACGTCCGCGAACTGGAGAATGCGGTTGAGCGTGCCGTGGTGCTTGCGAAAGGCAGTCGTCTCGATCTGCAGGACTTGCCGGAGGAAGTGGGGCTGGCGCTGCCAAGCGCTTATGCGCCAGGCGACGTGCGACCCCTAGAAGAAGTCGAGCGCAACTACATCTTGGCCGTACTTCGAACCAACAACGGCGACAAGGCCCGCACCGCCGTACAGCTGCAGATTGGCACCGCAACCCTGTATCGGAAGCTGAAGCAGTACGAAAACGAACCGCCGAATTCGAGTAAGAAGCAATAGTCCGCTACGCTGGACTTTCGGCACACTCAGCGATGATCAGCGGGGTCGCGAGGCGCCCGCGTTTGCACGCTTTCGCGAGTCGACGCAAGGGGGATTGCTGCTGCGGGTGCGCCACTTGAAGTCCTGGGCGACGCAGCGGCGTAAATTGCCGTCTTCGGGCGCGCAAGGCTTGTCGCTGAACCCGAGTTCGAGCGCGGTCGCGACGCTGCTGCTGTGGTAGGTTCGCGGGTTGCCTTTTCTTCTGGTCGGTACGGCGCGGAAAGGGTGCTTGCGTCACTGACCGCGGCCGTTCCCACGCTTGCAGCAGGTTGCGCCGCGGCAGCAGGTTGCGTCACGGTTTGCGCCGCAGCTGGGAGCCGAGGCTCGTCCCTTGAAACTGGCTGCCTTTCAGCAGACGTTTGCGCGGCTTGGGGTGCGACATCGGGCGCAGTCGAGCGGCGCTGCCGCATCGCGAACACGAGTAGTATCGCAACCACAAGGACGAGTGCCGCACCGACATACCTGAAAACGGCAATCCCATTCCTTCGCTCGGTGTCGGACGCGGCAGGGAGTGGTGCCGATGTTCTCCCTGCGACAGAAGCAACGGGCGTCACGTCCGTCATCGAGGGCCGCGAAGAGCGTTGCTGCAGCGCGCCCGGCGAGGCCAATGGCGCGCTGACAAATGGTTGCTCCAGTGCCACGCTGAGTGCCTTGACAGCAGCACTTGCCAGAACGAACCGGCGCGTAGGGTCAAGATTCACGCATTGCGCAAACCACTCGTCGAACGACTCAGGCAGACCAACGGCAACGCCCAGCTCACCCGCACGAACTGTTGCTGGCTGGGTGATACCATCAGCCACTTCCCTGATCACCGCCGGCAACACGGCGCGCTCGTTCTGCGCGGAAAGCCAGTAGCACTTGCCAGTGAGAAGAAAGAACGCAACCAGCCCAATTGCCCAAATGTCGGTGGCAGGTGTTACGGGCGCTTGCGAGAATTGTTCGGGCGCCATGTAAAGTGGCGTACCTCTAACTTCACTGCTGAGCGTGGCTGAAACAGACAAGACTTTGGCCAGACCGAAATCGAGGATCTTGACCAGTGGACTGCCGTCTTCGCGGTACGTCAGAAAGAGGTTCTCGGGCTTGAGATCCCGGTGAACGATGGGAGCGGCGCGACCGTCGCGGTCCTTCCAACCGTGTGCCTTGTCGAGCCCGGAAGCCACCTGGCGCAAATACTCGAGAGCAAGCGAGAACTCGAGCGGCCCGTGTTGCTCCACGAGATGTTGGAGATCCGATCCTTTGAGCAGCTCCATCACCAAAAAGGGGGTGCCGGTGGCAACGTCAACGCCCGCATCCGACACTTGCACGATGTGCTCGCTCTCCACGCGGCCGGCCACGATGGCTTCGAGCCGCAACTTCTCGCGAGCGGCCCGTTCGTGCAACAGATGCATCCCCAAGACTTTGACGGCAACGCGCTTCTCCGTGGTCAGATCAGTAGCTACGAACACAAGCCCATTGCCCCCGCTCGCCAATGGCGAGTGGATCTCGTAGCGACCAGCGATGAGCGTCCCGTCTTGCAGCAAAACCGTTCCTGACTAGCGTGCAGGAGGTTACCTAAATCTCAGCAAATAGGAACTCAACCCCGCGGCCGAACGGAGATTTGAACGGCGTTTGGGGCAACCCATACGCAACCGGGACTGTTCGCGGGCGATGCGCGCCGAGCTGTGGTTCTGCCAAATGGGCTAGTACATCGATTCCATTGGGTGACAACATCCCGCATCGCAAGCGCGGATTGCCCAAAACCGCTCGCGATCTATGGGCTCGCAGCGTAAAAGGCAGCTTGCACCATGCACCTACTCTTCGATCTCGACGGGACGCTCACGGATCCGGGCGATGGCATCGTTGCTTGCTTGCGACATGCGTTTCAGACCCTAGGGGTACCGTCGCCACCACAAGACGAGCTTTTGACGTTCATTGGACCACCACTTCAGGAGTCCTTTTTCAACGTTCTCGGTACTGCTCAGAAAGCCGATGAGGCGCTCCGCGTCTACCGTGAGCGCTACTCGACTTTGGGCATGTTCGAGAACGTCGTGTACCCGGGGATTGACGCAGTATTGACGACCCTGGCAGCGTTGGGGTTTCCGTTGCTCGTCGCAACCTCGAAACCGGAGGTTTTCGCAACCAAGATACTGCAGCACTTTGAGCTCGCTCGACACTTCAACGCGATCTATGGCGCAACGCTGTCCGGTGAGCGCTCCAAAAAGGCCGATCTGCTCGCGCACATCGTACAACAGCAGGGATTGGACCCGAGTTTGGCGATCATGATCGGCGATCGGTCCCACGATGTACTTGCTGGGCGGAACCTTGGTATGAACACCATCGGTGTGCTCTGGGGCTATGGTTCGCGCGATGAGCTGCTCGAATCCGGCGCAGATGTGGTCGTAGAGACAGTCGCCGCACTGGTGGATGAAGTAAAACAGCTGACAAAACAAACCTAGCCAACTGTTCGACCACAACCTAGATGAGCTACAGACGTTGTAAAGTACCCTCACCGGTCCACGGTGCATCCAACGGGCGGAACGTGAGCACGTTGCCTTCGATGCTAATCGAAACCCGAACGGACTCGCCTGTTGGTGCTGAAATGGCGATAGTCGCAAACACGCCGTCTGCCTGAAGCACTTGATAGGCTCTTACCACCTGTACACCTGGGCCTTGCACGGTCATCTGAGTTCCCTGGACCGTCACCCGCATCTGTCCCAGCTGCGGGTTGACGAGCGCAGCCAGTGGCACATCGAGCGACATTAGGGGACGGTAGCTTTTCAGCACCCAAGTACCCTGCAGTCCTTGATTGGCAACTTGAACATTATTGACATGCGGCTGACTGCCCGCACACGATGCGGTAGCCAACATCACGATCCCCAACAACGTTCGAATTGCGACCAATTTCAGTTTATTGGACACGGCTACGTAGTTTGCCTCTGCTAACTCGGTTTCGCCAACGCGACATGCCGGAGCCTCCTGGAAGACTTCCAGCATTACGCGTTGTATCGATCAGCCCAAGTCCTCAATCCGTTCAGGTTGAATGGCTGCAGCTCGAACTCAAGGGGGCATACGGCCCAGGCAACTCCATTCTTAATGGCTAAGCCGGTGATGTCGGCAAAACTATGGGCTGCGCATATCTACGAGGGTTTTGCCGCCGGCGCCTGCAGGCTCGGTCGCGACCGCGGCCGAGCACCTCCCTATTCGCCCTTGTCGCAGCCTTGCCCTTCAGGTACTGGCGGCGCGCAGCTCTTGAACCAGTTGCGCAGCGTTTCCAGTTCGTCAACGGTCAATTGTCCAGCATCTTGGTATGGCATGTGCGGGATAGCGTCGGGCTCGATCACCTGTGCCATACGTTGCCAACGCAGCATCCCTGCTACGCCGAAAGGTTGTTGAGTATCCTCAAAGCGCAGCAACGAGAAGTGTGCACCACGTAAGGGTGGATCTTGGTGACATTCTTGGCATCGGGTCTGAATGGCGGTCCCCACATCGCAGGGATAGTCTCCGGTTGCACTTGGGCTCGAGCCACAGGTCGTGGCTCCGTCTAGTGCTCCGAGGATAGCCGAGTTACCATTTCTGTTCGAGGCAGTGCTGCACGAAGCGACAAGCCAACATGCAATACTGCAAGTTACACAATACCGGAATAGTGCCATCTAGTGCTCCCCAATCTGGCGAGGCCAGAACCAAACAGAACTCTTGCTTTCAGCATTCAGCGATCAGCTGTTGGCCGGAACTGATGACTGGTCGCCATGATAATGCAAAAACGCGGGGACACGCGCGAGACAGCGTCCCTTATCGGCCCCATCTGATTCATCGGGCGATAGCTATGAACAAGTTACGGACCCAGCGGAAGTCCCAGCATCAGGGAGCTTCATGAGATCACCCAGACAGTGGTCGTCAGGTGCTAATGGAGACTCTTGGGAATGATACAGCAAACAGGCCTTTTCGTCGCCCGTTTGAATGGAGATATTGAAGCGGAGATCACCAGGCGTTGCGTTGCACGTTGCCATGCAGTCAGATTCGCTGGAATAGATTTTGGCGGTTCCGACGCAGAACATCTGGGTAATTTGGCAATAACCCTCGCACACGTCGCCGCACGTGCCATCTCCGCCGGGGCCGGCATGGGGGCAATGCAACGCCGCACCCGTGGCCGCCAGGTGGGCGTGAGTATTGCGACACCCTAGTGTATTACCACTGGTGTCGCTTGCGTTGCCGATTGGAAACGCTTTACATACAGCTAGGCAATTGTCGATAGAGCCGTACTGTTGATTGGACGTGGGCGAAGACTCACCGCCGGTGCAGTTGGCCATGATGGTGGTGCAGTAGTCCTGGCATTCAGCGCTATTGGCGCCCGAATCCGGCGTGACACCTGTCGTGCCCCCAGTTCCCGAATTGCTAGTAGTTTTGGTGGTGTCAGACGAGCACTGAGTGAACGACAATGCGGCAACTGTTAGAGCGCCACTTACTAACATCCAAGGGTGATTTTTCATGAGGTCCTCGTTATCGCATTCCAATGTAAACACGGTGCCAACATCCACGCGGAAAACGCCCATGAATCCGACACCCTCAACGAACCGCTGTGAGACTTGGGTCAAGCAAGCATGCGCAGATTCATGTTCCACACGTAAGTGAGCGTCAATGATGCGACTTGCCCACGGGGCTAAACGCCCTCAGTTGCCTGAAGCGCAGCCCGCAAACGGTGGTGACAATCGGCGAAATCGCCGCGTAGACGGGGCGTACGAGCAGGGTTGTCCCTAACCCAATTTCTCGTCACCGCCCATACGCTTCAAACGTTAACTTTAGCTCACTCTCGATGCGCTTGAGTCGCACCCGATCGGCGTCGCTCACGAAAGCAACGGACTTTCCGGTGCGTCCAGCGCGTCCGGTACGACCTGCGCGGTGCACGTATTCTTTGGCTGAGCTCGGCAATTCGTAGTGCATGACCCACTCGACATCGGAAACGTCGAGGCCGGTGGCTACTTGATCTGTGGTCAAGAGTACACGAGCCTTGGATTGATTGAACTCGATCAATGCCTGTTTGCATTGGTGTTTGGTTCGATCTTGGCTCACGGTCACCGGTTGCAGATTCTGCTCGGTCAGGAAACGATACAGGTGCCGAATCAGGTTAGGCTGATTCACAAATAGAATCGTACGCTTGCAGTGATTCTGTTCGAGAAACCGCGCGAGGGCGAGGTCCTTCTCACCGTCATGCCGGACGCGCACGAAGTGATGCTCGATATGCGTCTTGAGCGGATCGTCTTGGACCCTGGTCCTCACGACGTCTTTCCCCATCAGTTCGCGGATCCATTGCTCGGACTTGATGCCAAAGGTGGCGCCTACGAAGATGAGTTGAAGCTTTGGCTCGGGGCGTGATAGCACTTCGTGCAAATAGTCAGCGTCTCGACCCGCCAAGATGGGCTCTGGTTCGTCGAGGACCATCATATTGACCCCTTTGAGTTTGCGGCTGGCATACATCTCGAGAATGCGCTCAGGCGATCCGACGACAAGGCGAGTGCTCTTTTGAAGCTTGGCAGCCTGCAGTCGCTGGTTGCCCTGAGTCACCAGAGTGGCCGTGCTCAAGCCTGGCTCCTTGTACCGCTCGGCAACGCGATGGACTTGAATTGCTAGCTCGGTAGCAGGTGCCATGCATACGGCTCGACCTTCAGGGGCTTGGCGCAGCTTCTGCAGGATCGGCAGCAGGTACGCCAGCGTTTTGCCGGTGCCCGTCCCGGATTCGATGACCACGTGCCGGCCTTCGAGGATCGGTGGGATGGCAGCCACTTGAGCTTCAGTGGGTACGCTGATCCCATCTTTTGCGAAACCCAACGCAACTGTCGCCGTCACCTCGAACCCAGCGATGTTCTCGAAACCGCTAACCGGCGTGTCGTTTTCCACACGCCGGTATAGCACCGATTGCGTCCGTTGAACTATGCGGCCTCGAGCCAGCCCGCAAGGTTATGGTTATGCGCGACCGTAGGTAGGCTTGCCAAATCGTTCACGGCTGGGTCCATTGCGGTCCGCACCACTTGGACGGCCATTGCCGGGCAGGCGGGCGCCGGAACCTGGGCGGCCATTGCCGGGCGAACGAGCGCCGCCTTGCGTCTTGGTCGGCAACTTGATGTCGCTGCGCGCAACGTGAAACGGATGGGCTTCGTTGACGGGTATGCGCTGTTGGATCAGTTTCTGAATGTCGCTCAAGAGCGGTGACTCTTCGGCATCGCAGAAAGCCCAGGCAATGCCTTCAGCACCGGCAGATCGGAAGAGC
>Ga0265340_10001912_pt1 | contig 11888 bp, 10 predicted proteins | sample 4CB225metaG_FD_202082 | JGI IMG/M metagenome (GOLD analysis project Ga0265340, IMG submission 202082) | Rhizosphere microbial communities from Carex aquatilis grown in University of Washington, Seatle, WA, United States - 4-CB2-25 metaG | ecosystem: Host-associated > Plants > Roots >...
TCCGCGACCATTCCACAAATTCCACAAATGAGGTTTGGAGGATCGGCGTCCAGAAAATCGTTCCCATGCTTGCACGTACAGAAGTAGGATGATATGGATCCACTCCCCCATCCAGCAGGAAGAGAGCGTCTGCTTTGACCGCATCGAGGGTACGGAGTATCGTCCCGACATTGCCCGGATCCTGCGGAGTTATGATGCCAGCTCCATATCGAATTGGGCCGAGTTCATCTAGATTTGTTCTCTTTTGATGCACCACCGCAAGGATTCCTTGAGGATTATCTTTATCTGATAAGGATTCCATTAGTTGCTTCGAAACTGGTTGAAGATTGGTTGAAACCCGTGAAATCAAATCGTGCGCGAAATTACTCGTCAGGGTTTCCGGGGCATATAATATTAAATCGATTTTCCAACCGGCCTCAACCGCCTCCCCAACAGGATGGATTCCTTCAACGAGGAATAACCCTGTGTTCGCGCGAGCTTTACGCTGACGCAGGGCCTGCACTTGTTTTATAAGGGGATTTGAACGGCTAGTAATCATATTATCATGCGGGTCCATAAAACCTTCAAATAATTCCTAGACTTTGTAGATAATTAATCATATGAAATTTTTTTGACAAAATCAAGGTTGTTTTACTACGATCAATTGCGCAACCATACCAGCTTCGAAATGACCGGCTACGCCACATATAATTTGATATTGACCCGGTTCGTCCGGTGAAGTGAACATTTCCCTAACCGATTGGCCGGGAGCGATTTGTTCCACCTCCCAATAAATGTTTGGTTTATCCGTATCCGAAAAATGCCCAGTTACCTGAAAGCCGGATTTCATAATGATAAAGCTATGTGCAACAGCCCCATTATTCGTTGCAGAAAATGAGATCTGTTTCCCGGTGGGGACTATAAATGTATTGGGCGAAAACGCAAAATCCGTCATTGTGATGTCAAGAGACTTGGACGGTTCCGCCGGCCCTCCACAGGTCGCAAGAATTGTGGAAAGAAATAACGCAGCGAAAAAGAGGTACGATGCTTTTTTCATGTCGCCTGCTCTCCTCTGATTTTACAACTTTAACATAGACGAAGAAACCAAACAAGGCGAACATCTTGCTCTCATTTTCAAATTTATTTTATCGTGATTAAAAAATGAAAACTGTTGTAAACTTACTGCCAATTCTTAAGATTACTCATCAACTATTAAGGAGAAACCGATGAACACTCCAAAGTTCAAAGACTTGGATACGCCCACTCGCATACTACTTGGTCCCGGGCCAGGTATGCCGCATCCACGTGTACTCCGGGTATTAAGCGCTCCTACGCTAGGTCACCTCGATCCGGAGATGTATAAAATCCTACACGAAGAACAGGAATTGCTTCGATACGTTTTTCAAACCCAAAACCCATGGACATTCGCACTATCCGGCACAGGCACGGCAGGTATGGAAACATCCCTTACAAATTTGATCGAGCCGGGTGATACCGTATTGGCGTGCATCTGCGGTTACTTCGGCGCGCGGTTGGCTGAAATAGCCGAACGACTTGGTGCGACCGTGGATCGTATCGAGCGGCCGCTCGGAGAAATCTTCAATGTCGAAGAAATCGACTCCGCATTAAAGAAGAAGAAGTATAAACTCATGACTATGGTCCATGCCGAAACATCGACAGGAGCAGAGCAACGATTTATTAAAGAGATTGCGGCCGCTGCCCATAAACATGATACGCTCATTGTGTTGGATACGGTTACTTCGCTGGGTGGTATTCCTGTAAAGATAGATGAATGGGAAATCGACATGGCTTATTCAGCCAGCCAGAAAAATCTGAATGCACCATCGGGATTGGCGCCCATCACAGTCGGTCCGCGAGCCCAGGAAATCATCGAAAAACGTACCACATCGGTTACTTCCTTATATCTCGACCTGAAACAATATTCCAAGTACTGGGGGGAGGAACATAGTTACCATCATACAATATCATCGAGTCTGCACTTCGGTTTGCGTGAAGGCTTGCGAATAATTACGGAAGAAAGCCTGGATAAGACCTTCTCCCGCTTTCGAGCCAATGCAGCGATATTGTGGAATGGGCTGGATGAGATAGGCATTCGACCCTTCATACCGCTCGAATATCGGTTACCTTCACTTACATCCGTCCACGTCCCTCAAGGGGTTGATCCACACAAGATTCGTACAGAGCTGTTAAATAGATATAACATTGAGATCGGCGCAGGTTTTGCTACACTAAGGGACCTGGTCTGGCGCATAGGATTAATGGGTTATTCAAGCCGCAGAGAAAATATCACACTATTATTAGCTGCATTGAATGAATTAATGAAAATCAGATAAACCATATAATACGGGACAAAATAACCAACCCATATTGCCCTTCCGGTGAAACTGGCATAGTGGTTTTTTCATCAAACGATAATCGCAAATCATTCAATTTGTAGTTGTTAGTAATAATTTCCGGGAGCTTATGACATCAACACAATTATCCCCTACTACCACGTCTCAAACCGACGATGGGGGTGGCGTCAATCAAGAGAAATCCAATGTCATTCAGTCGATTGAATCGAAGTTCCTTTGGATAATAACCATAATCCTGGCACTCGCGGGTATACTCCTCCGGATTGATAAAGCAGTTCTTGGTCGTTCCTTTAGGGGAGACGAAGCTGCTCTTGCTTCATCCATTCAAAATCATTCTCTACTCGAACTGATCACGGTGCCCTTGGGCGGGAGCGTTACTGCGCCTCTCGGCTTCCTGGCTATTGAGAAGTTGGTTGTAAGTTTATTGGGCTTCCAGGATATTTTTTACCGTCTTTTACCTATAATCGCAGGCTGTCTTTCTGTAATCCTGATGTATTTTGTGGCGAAGGAAGTATTGGACGATTTCGGAGCTGCCTTTGCGGTTGTAGCATTCTCCTTAAATTGGATGTTGAGCTTCTATTCATCTGACCTCAAACAATACTCAACCGACGTGGCATTCACTCTACTTATTTATCTGATGGCGGCACGTTACTTCAAGAATAATTCAACAAAGAATATCATTTGGCTGACTGTCGCAGGCTTGATTGCATTATTTTGTTCACACCCGGCAATTTTCTTGTTGAGTGCTATCGGACTCGCTCTTGTTTATCAAACCTGGAGATATGGAGGAGATTACAAAAAGATATTCCTGATTGGAGGTTTGTGGGTCAGCGTCTTTTTGATACTATATTTTCTTTCATATAGATACGTTGGAGAGAGCACCTACAACGTCAGTTATTGGAGTAATTTAGGCGCCTTAATGCCTATTCCGCCGTGGAAAAACCTGGGCTGGTTTGTGCAGAGGTTGAGCAACTTTTTCGTTGTTGACCTGAACCTTTCTCAATTTGCCTTCATCGAGGCCGCCTTGTATGGATTTGGGATTGTTTTTTTCTTATTAAAGAAAAAGTGGCCGTGGTCATTCATATTTTTAGGATCGATGATATTTACATTTTTAGCATCAGGAATAGCTAATTACCCTTTTAAAGGCAGGCTTATTCTTTTCCTGGCACCCAGTACCTTACTGGCAATTGGAGCGGGGATCGATGGATTTGCGCTCATATCAAAAACATCTACTCTTCTGAGCCACGGAATACGCTGGTTATTGACAGCTTACCTATTAGTGGGACCAGTGATTTCCACGTATGGTTACCTTCAAGAACCCCGCGCTTACCCTTTCCAGGAAGATATCAAACCCGCAATGTCCTTTGTTGAGCAGCACATCGAGGCAAATGATCAATTTGTTGTCTACGATCAAGCTGTAGTTACATACAAATATTATGCACCATTTTTTGGCATGAGCAATTCCCCCACAATTTATTTAGGTGATTACAGGAAAAAACCAATAAACTATAATCAAGTCATTGATGCCCTTCCTAAAAATCAGCGCGTTTGGTTCATCTTTTCGAACGTCTATGAAACACGAAATAAAATTTCTGACAGGAGCTACATATTCGATTACCTTAAGTCGATTGGGGGCCAAATCATCGACCAATATGGTGGCACCGATACTTTCTCCTCTGCCTATCTCGTAATCATAAGGTAACCGTAAAACCGTAGGTAATTTATGAATTTTCCAACATTTTTGGAACTTAGTCGACTCGCCGCCTTGCGGGCATATGCTATAATTTAAGAGGTTTATATAACAGGTGTTAAAAGAATGTGATTCATCCAGTAATCCATAATTCTTCTAGTCTTATCCCACTTTGTTGATTCCACTCTGGTGATGTCATTTCACATGTATTCCTCTCACTTGAACGGTTATGGCTTAATAGAGCCGAGGGTTTTGCCCTCGGTTTTCTTTATAAATCTCCACAGGAAAACGGGTATATTGATGATTACCGCACATCGTATATACAAAAATCTTCGTCTTCGCCCTATATTACAAGAAGTATCTTTCACCATTAATCGAGGTGAGTGAGTAGGACTTATCGGGGGCTCACTTCTCTTATAATTACAAATATGAACCATTTTCGCTGGCTGGTATTCATAGGTTTTATATTTCTGTTAGCATGTGACCCTAATTTTCCAATCAATGTAACTATCATTGATGGCGGACAGCTCCGCCCTTTGATAACTAACAACAGGTTACCCACAGCGCTCTTAACCCAGGCTGGCGTGATCCTGGGACCTACCGATCGCGTGATGCTTAATGGTGTAACCATCCAAATTGATCAACCCCTCCCGTCAGCAAAGACTTATACATTGCAAATCCATCGAGGAGTAACCCTGAATATCAACGGGAAGAGCATACAGTCATCGGCCCCGACGGTTGGCGAGGTTTTATCTGACGTAGGCTATTCTTTGTATTTGGATGACAAGTTCGATCCTCCTGTTGATGCCCTGGTCAAAAGTGCAATGACAATTAACTATGTCCCCACTCGGGAATTAATTGTAACTTTGGACGGCAGGCAGCTTCACATCCGGTCTGCAGCCACAACAATCGGCGCTGCGTTACCCGAAGCAGGAATTCCCCTCCTTGAATTGGATACCAGCCAACCATCCGGGAATGATGCACTGCCGCAGGATGGCGAAATCCATGTCACTCGAGTTTCTGAGTCGGTCGTATTAGCTCAAAAATCCATCCCATACCAAAGTCAGACGATTGATTCACCTGATATAGCTCTTGGACAGCAAGAAATATTGAAACCGGGACAAACTGGTTTATCGGTCACCCGGACACGCATCCATTATGAAGATGGAAAGGAAGTTAATCGTGTTCAGGATGTTGAAAGCATAGTTCGTCCCCCAGAAGCGCGCGTTATTGCAACAGGATCCAAGATAGTAATTAACACAACAACCATTAATGGTGTAACATTCCAATATTGGCGATCCTTGAAAATGTATGCTACTTCTTACTCGCCTTGTAGGTCTGGTGTACCAGGTCAGTGCTTCAATGGCACAAAATCGGGTTTGCCACTTCAAAAAGGAATTATTGCGGTAGACCCTTCAACCTATGACTATCTAGTCGGACAGAAGGTTTTCATCCCTGGATACGGCAATGCAGTTGTGGGCGATATCGGAGGTGGCTACATCATCGAAAAAGAATTAGGTGTTCCAAGAGAGCTTTGGATCGATCTGGGATATACCGACGACAACTATCAGGAAGCACCTGGATGGGTCACCGTTTATTTTCTTATACCAGCACCTGCGACCATCCCGGCGTTCATGAAATAGATGATTGTATCCAAAGGGATAGCCAACAAAACAATGTTTGGCATCCATATTGAAGGATTTCAGCTTTGACTAAAACGCAAAAAATCATCACCGCATTTTTAGGTGCGACAGCATGCGTACTTGTTGCATTTGTTGGTTATTTCGGATGGCAAACTTATCAAGATTGGGCAGGACAGCCCCTTGGCGCCGCATTGCCAACTTCTCCGTACACACCGATCGGTTTACCGCCAACCTGGACTGCAACAGCCGGCCCGGTCTCTCTAAAACCTATAATCAACAGCACGCCTACCCATCCCGCTCTTTGCGGTGGACCACCGGTAATGAACATCCTAGCCATAGGCTCCGATACACGTAGTACAGGTTATACATGGGGACTCTCGGATGTTATGCGAGTCGTACGAGTGGATTTTGTTAAGCCAAGTATAACGGTCCTAGATTTTCCTCGAGATCTTTGGGTGAAAATTCCATATATTTCGGATAATCTTAACGGCCAAGACCATGAAAAATTAAACCAGGCCTATTTATATGGCAATCCTGGAGACGGCTTTCATTATTGGGATGACCCAAGCGCCGGACCAGGTCTTCTTGCCCTTACATTGGATCTAAATTTCGGGGTGAAGGTTGACCATTATCTGGCCGTTAACATGCAGACTTTTGTGAAAATGGTGGATGCCGTCGGGGGATTAGACGTAAAATTAGACCAAAATTATGGCGGCGGCCATCTTCAAATGGGGAATGAACATATTGACGGCACCGAAGCTCTGGCATTGGCGCGCAATCGAACAGAAGGTGTGTTTTCACGAGGCAGCAATCAAGATATAGTCTTATGTGCTTTCCAAAAAAAGCTGACGAGTCCGGATATGATTACGGAAATTCCCAGCCTGGTACAATCATTTCAAGGGTCGATTCAGACAGATCTAAGCCCTGCAATAATGAGCCAATTAGCCTGTCTCGCTACACAAACTCCACGCAAAAATATCGCCTTATATAGTTTCCCGGAAAACTTATTTACCGGCACCAGGATATACGATCCAGTATTCAAGAAACCTGTCTTCATTTGGGATGTAGATTTCATGATTTTACGCAATTACGTTGCCCAATTCCAATCCGGCTCATGGCCCGATTCTGGAGACACATCCACCTCAAATCATAGTGCTTCCTTCTGCCAGTGAAGAATATCCCGGACCTTAACCCAGCTGCTCTCATCAAGCAATATGGGCTTCACGCGGATAAACGTCTGGGGCAGAATTTTTTATGCGATAGATTTGAATTGGAGTGTATTGCTGCGGCGGCTGAAATCGAGGATACCGACTCAGTGTTGGAAATCGGCCCTGGTGTTGGAAGCTTAACTCGCTATCTGGCCGGTTACGCTCACGAAGTGGTAGCTGTCGAACTTGATGAAAAATTTGACGGTATATTGCAGATCATTCTGAAACCTTACGATAATGTTCGCGTGGTCTACGGCGATATTTTAGAGCTCTCTCCTAACCAATTGGGACTACCACCTAACTATATCGTCGCTGCAAATATCCCTTACAACATCACATCGGCGATAATCCGCCATTTGCTCGAATCGGATTCAAAACCGCGAAGGATCGTACTCACGATCCAGAAAGAAGTTGCCCAACGTCTTTGTGAGGAACCGCCTAAAATGAGTCTACTTGCATTGAGTGTCCAGGTTTACGGAAAGCCAACGATTATAAGGCTGATACCTGCTGCAGCATTTTATCCTGCACCACAGGTCGATTCTGCTGTAGTTAGGATCGAAATTCATCCGGAACCCATAATCAACGCTCCGTATCTTCCTGTATTTTTTCGACTCATAAAGGCCGGCTTCAGCCAGAAACGAAAAACTCTTCGAAACGCACTATCCGCCGGACTTGCGACATCCACTGAAGAGGTCGAAGCTTTGCTTGATCAAACCAAGATTGATCCGCAGCGACGTGCTGAAACATTAAGTTTGGAAGAATGGGGATCGCTTACTGAATCAAGCATTAACCTTAAAACTTGATGCTCTGGCTTTTTTCCCCGCTTTATATAGATCCCTGAAATTCCATTTAACAGACAATACTCGTAGCGCAGCCTCTAACTGGATTTTTAACGACATTTTTGAAATTCCCGAGCGGCGGTCTGCAAAATAGATGGGCACCTCACCAATTTTGTATTCCAGGCAAAAGGCGAGGTATACCATTTCAACCAGGAAGATATAGCCATTCGATTGGATCCGTTCAAAAGGCAGGCCGAGTAAAGTCTCGCGCCTCCAAAGACGGAACCCGGTTGTAATATCACGCTGGGGGAGACCAAGGATGGTACGTGCATAAAAATTTGCAAAAGCGGAAAGGTTCTTCCGCCATGTAGGCCAATTTTTGTCCACTCCCCCTCCAGGGATATATCGTGAGCCAAGGATTACATCACAGGATTCAAGATTACGTACCATTTCGGGAATTTTATTGGGATCATGCGAAAAATCTGCGTCCATCTGCAGAATGGCATCTCCTCCCCCATTAAGAACGTGTCGAAAACCTTCTAGGTAAGCAGAGCGCAGCCCCAGTTTGCCTTTGCGATGAAGTACTTTTACTCTATGGTCACTATTAGCAAGTTCGTCTGCAATCCTGCCGGTTCCATCAGGACTGTTATCGTCAACTACAAGGACGTGTATATCAAGTGGAAGTGTAAATAAAGCGGAGACCAATTGAGGTAGGTTCTCCGCTTCGTTATATGTTGGAATAACGGTGGTAATACGCAAATGAGCTTTTTCTCCTAAGAAACAGGTTCTTTCTGGATAACAAACTCACAAACATCGTCCCCCACACCCACACATTTAGATTCATTCACTCGGAATTCGTTACCTCCCGACACCCACTTTAGCGATTCTTGCAACAAACCGGTGGATATGAAACAAACTGGTTTATCTGCATTATGACGTCCCCAACAACAGGGACATTTGTAAATCGTCCAGACATACTCATTATCTTTTTCTTCGACACCTGTTTGCTGATCGGTTAATTGGACAAATATTTTGGCAAATGCAGGGAGGCCGATACGCAATTTGGCGTGCAGAGGAAGGACAACAAAAGCAAGGTCGGCAACTCCGGCTAGTGCGCCGAAGTTTTTTAAAGCATCAGAAAATGTGGCACGACCAGCGCGTAGGGCTAAACCTCGCCCGCCACGTGGACCATACATTTCTTCCAATGCCACTCCGATCGCGGACAACTCGGTAAAATCAAACCCCTTCTCGAGATTATCTGGGGGATAGCTGTCTACATAATGCGACATACCGGCTAGATTCAGAATAGCATTGAGACCGTTTTTACCCATCACTTCTTCAAGTGATTTAATGATGATTAAGCCAAATTTGTTAGGGTAATACAAACCACTTTTTTGAATGGGACTCATGCGATCTCCATTAAATCAACTTCGCCAAATCTTCGGTAGCCCGGCGCATATCCAGAAAAATCAAGCCAAGTTTGGCCTGTTCGCGTGCAAGCGCGGTCAAGACAGCTTCCTGGCCGACTGACATAAGCACAACATATCCTTTTTCGCCTTTTATATAGACTTGTTCAAGTGAGCCACGGCCAAGTTCAGAAGCAATCCTCTCCCCCAGGGATAGCATGGCAGCGGACATGGCTGAGACACGATCCTCCTCCACACCTTGCGGTAGTGCGGAAGCGATACTCAATCCATCCACACTTACAATCGCAGAGGCTTCTATATCCGGAGATGAGGCTTGCAATTCGCGCAGCCGATCCACCATTTGTTGTGTCCGATTTTTAGACAAAACTACCCTCCATAAACAACAGCGCCCTCACATCAACCTGCCTGTGGGGTAATCCTCTGCGAGCATTCTGTAATTTTAACACATGGCAAACCTATGTCAAGCTAACTATCTTGCAGCAGTATAATAATTATCCATGAATAAAAAGTCATGGATTTTTATTGGTACAAGCTTGATTCTGACCGGATTTTCCTTCAATCCTGCGTAATCTCAGTACTAAAACCATCTCCTTAGACAGATAGCGTAGGGGTCGTATGCTCCTATTAAGTTTATCTGATACAACCCGAACTCCTTCCATTTTCGGTAGTTCAGTTTTACGAAACTTAAACTGTAGGTGGCGCAGATTGGAACATGATAGGCCAGGACCAATGGGGCGAGGAGCGCAAAGTAACACAAGTCGTCATCAACTGAAAGCCACCTGATGGTGTAAACGGTATTCGATGGAATGACGTCAATCTGGCAGGGCAAACATTAACCATCTACGACAACGATCAACTGGTTTACGCAACTATAACTGCCAGCGGACTGAAACCATTCTGGACAAAATCAGGTTTATCTCAGATTTTCCAGAAAAAGGAAATCGACTATACGCATCAATGACCCGTCGGATTTTTATTATCTCGATTATGTTTCCTGATCCATGGACAACGATGGCCCTCAGAAACTTCACAATGTTTATTGACGGATCCGTTTTGGTTATGCCAAATCTCATGGAGGTGTAAATCTCTCCGTCGGTTACGGGCATTGGTTATAAAACTGGGCATATGTCGGCGATTGAGTCCCCGTTTATGATCCGACTCTCCAAACACCAACAGATCCATCGCTGTATACCGGCGGAGCATATTGATTGCTTGACACCCACTAATGCGTATGATAAACTCCTGCCCGCTCACTTAAAAAAGATGGTCCCGTGGTGTAGCGGCCAAACATGCGGCCCTGTCAAGGCCGAGATCGCGGGTTCGAATCCCGTCGGGACCGCAGAGCTATAAACATAATCGTCTGGTATATGCCAGACGATTTGCTATTAACGCAATCAGGTTCGATGATTTACAATGGAATACTTTCAAAATGGCTCAATCTTTAATAATCTCATAATGAGTTGGACCTGCAATGGTGCAGTATAATCTTGGCGCTTTAATTTTCTCGGAGGTCATATGCCTAAAACTCAAAACCGCGCCGTGATGAAGTGGATTCTCTCATTTATGTCATTCGCTGTTTTTCTCGTTGTGTTCGGTGGATATGTGCGCCTTACACGGTCTGGTTTATCAATCGTGGAATGGAATCCTGTCAGTGGAGCCATCCCGCCTCTAAATCAACAAGCCTGGCAATCCGAATTTGCCAAATATCAACTAACGCCTGAATATCAAAAAATCAATAACACAATGACACTTGATCAATATCAGGAAATTTTTATGGTCGAGTGGTTCCACCGGATATTTGCACGCATCGCTGGCTTCGTATTCGCCATCCCATTCTTTATCTTTTTATTCAACAAGGCCATTCCGATCAAAGAAATCGGAATCTATTTAGTTATGGGTGTTCTATTCCTGGCCCAGGCTGTTATGGGATGGCTCATGGTCTCCTCCGGACTTGTGGACCAGCCATCGGTTAGCCATTATTTGCTGGCGACGCACTTATTTCTTGCATTGACTCTTATAGGACTTTCCATTTGGATTGCACTTGGGCATTATTACGGTTTCCCAGATAATAAAAATGAAACCAAATTGTCTACGGCTACAAAAATGACTATCATAGGACTTGTTATCCTTCTTATCCAGATCGCGTATGGAAGTTTCACTGCCGGATTAAAAGCAGGCTATATCTCTGACACATGGCCATTAATGTTAGGCAAACTGATCCCGCAAGGATTACTAAATCAAGTTCAACCGAAAATCCTTAATCTTATCGATGCACCTCTCACCGTCGTATTTATTCACCGCTGGTGGGCGTTCGTCGTATTAACAGCCGCGGTCGCGATCTTTTGGTTTATTCACAAACAGGAAAATTCCTCGGATGTAAGGAAGGGCATCAATCTTGTCATCCTGTTGGTCATTCTGCAAATCATCCTCGGAATTATGGTACTACATTTCCATGTCGAAATCGTGATCGCCCTCATCCACCAGGCGAACGCCATCGCCTTGTTTGCGGCGATGGTTTATGTCCTAAATCGTCTGTACGCCACGGATCGAAGGCTAAGCGCCTAGCAGGAAGTGAGTTTCAAGTCGAGGCCGTTGACTAATTATGGGAAATTATTTCGCTGGCAATTACCATGGCGCGCCTTTCGTACTCTTTGGCCCTGCTCACCTGGCGGCCCTTTTATCCATTGTTTTGCTGAATCTTTTACTCACCCGGTTTAATAATTCCAGCGAAAAGACAAAACATTCGGTCCGCCTGGCTCTGGCAATTATCCTGTGGTCAGACGAGAT
>Ga0265340_10001913_pt1 | contig 11886 bp, 10 predicted proteins | sample 4CB225metaG_FD_202082 | JGI IMG/M metagenome (GOLD analysis project Ga0265340, IMG submission 202082) | Rhizosphere microbial communities from Carex aquatilis grown in University of Washington, Seatle, WA, United States - 4-CB2-25 metaG | ecosystem: Host-associated > Plants > Roots >...
GGTGCGACTGGTGTCCGGGATCGGAATGACCACATCGATGTCATGGTCGGGGCGCGCCCGCAGGATCTTCTCGGCGAGGCGATCACCCATGCGCATGCGCGCGCGATACACCGAGATGTTGTCCATGATCGAGTCGGGGCGCGCGAAATAGACGTACTCGAAGATGCAGGGAGTGTGCTGGACGCTGGCAACCAGCTGTTGCGAATGCAGTCGGCCCTGCTCATCGATGAACACCGCCTCGCCCGGGCCAATGTCGCGCACCAGCTGGAAGCTGAGCATGTCCAGCGCCACACTCTCCGAGGCCAGCATCCACTCCGGGCCCTTGGCCGTCTCGCGCCGACCCAGCACCAGAGGGCGAATGCCATTGGGGTCGCGGAACCCCAGGATGCCGTGGCCGATCACCATGGCAACGACGGCATAACCACCCCGACAGCGCCGATAGACCGCATTCAGCGCCGCGAAAATGTCGCCGGGCGTGATCCGCGGGGTGCCGACACGTTGCAGCTCCGAGGCAAACACATTCAGCAGCACCTCCGAATCAGAGGTCGTATTCAGATGTCGACGGTCCTCGCGGATCAGCACATCCGCCAGTTCCAGCGCATTGGTCAGATTGCCGTTATGCGCCAGGCAAATACCGTATGGCGCATTCACGTAGAAGGGCTGCGCCTCGGTGGCGCCATCCGCCCCCGCGGTGGGATAGCGCACATGGCCGACACCCATGTCGCCGCGCAGCTCCAGCATATCGTGCTGCTGGAAGGCGTCGCGCACCAGGCCGCTGCCCTTGCGGATGAACAGCGCGCCGCCCGCGGCCGTGGCGATGCCGGCGGCATCCTGCCCGCGGTGCTGCAGCACCGTGAGCGCATCGTACAGGCGCTGATTGACCGGGCTGGTCCCGACGATCCCCACGATTCCGCACATGCCCGGCCTCCTTGAAGTTTTAAGGCGACGCTATGGCCGCAGTAATCCGATGATCCTTGAACCCACTGCCACCCAGCGACCACAACAGCGCCGCAGCGTCCTGCCCGTAGGGCATCAGCGCCGACTCATGCCACCACGGTTCGGTGTCCAGGCGCACGACTTCGCATACGAGCACGGCCGCGCCCACGATCAGGGCACCGCGCAGCAAGCCGAACACCAACCCCAGGAAGCGGTCGAGGCCGCGCAACAACGACACGCGCACGAAGTACCCGACGGTAACGCCGATCGCATGTCCCAGCAGCAGTACCGCAACAAACAGGATGAATCGCGCGGCCCAGGGGCGCACGCCATCGTTCGCCAGCAGCCCCCCCAGGTGCGGTTCGAGGCTGCCGGCGAAATGCCAGGCGACGAACGCTGCGACCAGCCAGGTGACGAGGGCGATGACTTCGCGTAACAAACCTCGCAGCAGTCCCACCGTGGCCGAGATGACCAGGGTCGCGATAATCAGGTAATCGGCGGTATTGAGGTGAACTGAGGCGTGCATCAAGGCCTGTTGGAGGGCTTAGACCGGCGCCCGGCATTGTACTAGAGGTCTGCCGCCAAGGTGCGGGCTGACTCAAGGATTTTCAACGGGGGACGATCTGCCCGCCCCGCTCGCCGGCGGCCTTGAGCCGTGCCAACAATTTCACGGCGGCCGCCCGATCCCGCTCGGCGCCCACCCGCACCCGGAACAGCGGATGGCCATTTTTCGTGGCCACCGCAATCGAGCCGCTAAAGCCGTGTGACTTAAGACGGGCGAGCAGCCGTGCGGCGTTTTCCCGACTGCTGAAGGTCCCCATCTGTACGGTCCACGCGGCGGGCGCCGGGGGCACGTGCAGCCGCGGATGGACCGCTGCAACGGGCGCGGCAACCGGCACCTCGGCGGGAGCAGCCTTGGGCACTGCGGGCGCCACCGGCTGGGACGAGGCGACGCGCGCGGGCTCGCTGCTGGGGGACATTTCCGGTTCGCTGGCAGCGGGTGCTGCGGTGGAGGGCGCCACCGGTGCGCTGTTCGCACGCGGGGAGTCGCCAAGATCCAAAGTGTACGAGCGCATCGGCGCCCGATCCGGCTGTGTCTGAGTGGGCGGCGGCGCGGTGCGCGGACCGGTCAACAGCTCCGGCACCAGCAGCACCAACAGCGCGACCAGGATCACGCCTCCCGTCAGTCTCTCTTTGGCTTGCTGTTCCAAATCCGCCTCTGTATCGCGTCAGTGTAACTGAAGCCATTCGAGCGCCGCGGTCACGGTGCTGAAGCTGCCGAACACCAGCACCCGATCGCCGGGCCGCGCCTGCGCGCGCGCCAGCGCGCAGCCCTCGCCCACCGAGTCCGCCAACTGCGACACGCGGATCGTGGGCGCCAGGCGCGCCGCCAGGTCTGCCGCGCTGCCGCCGCGCGGTCCGGGTAGTGCACAGGCAATCCAAAGGTCGGCCGATCCGGCCAGCACGCGGGCGATCTGCGCCGCGTCCTTGTCCTGAAGGATGCCGCACACCGCGAGCGTGCGACCCGCGACGGGCCTGGCGGCAAGATTGGCCTTGAGGATCTGCGCCGCCGGTTCGTTGTGCGAGACATCCAGTATCCACTCCACCGCACCCGGGAGGATCTGGAAGCGCCCGGCCACCTCGACGCTCGCCAGCGCCGCGGCAATGCGCTCACGCGTCAACGGCGGCCAGGCGTGAGTCGGGTCGGCGATGCGCGCCAGCGATTCCACGGCGGCCAGCGCGGTGGCGGCATTGCGATACTGAATGGCGCCCACAAGCCGCGGCGCGGGCAGCCCGGCGATCGTGCCGTTCAGGCCGCGGTAGGTCCAGCCGGTGTCCGCGGCAATCTCCCAGCTGAACTCACGCTCGGCGATGACGGCCTGTGCGCCCAAGCGTTCGATGGCGGCATAGACACTGGCCGGCAGCTGCGCCGTTCCCAGCACCGCCGGGCGCTGCGCCCGAAATATCCCGGCCTTCTCAGCACCGATCTCATCCAGGGTATCGCCCAGCCAGTCGCGATGATCGAAGCCGACTGAACAGAGCACCCCGACATCCGCATCCACGAGATTGACCGCATCCAGTCGTCCGCCCAGCCCCACCTCCAGCACCGCGACATCCACCGCCTCATCGGCAAACAGCAGCAACGCCGCCAGCGTGTTGTACTCGAAGAAGGTCAGCGTGGTGGTGCCGCGGGCCGCCTCGATGCGCTCGAACACATCGACCAGCTGCGCATCACTCGCCTCGTGGCCGGCAACGCGGATGCGCTCGTTGTAGCGCAGCAGATGCGGGGACGTGAGCGTACCGACGCGCAGCCCCAGGACCCGCAGCAATGCCTCAAGGGTCGCAACCGTCGAACCCTTGCCGTTGGTGCCGCCAACCGTAATGACCCGAAACCCTGGGCGCTCAACGCCCAACGTCCTGGCCACGGTACCGACGCGGCCCAGACCTAAGTCGATGGCGCGGGCGTGCACCTGCTCCTGCAACGTCAGCCATTCGGCCAGCGTGCGTGCACCGCCCGGCATCTAAGCGACGTGCGCCGGCAGCTTCATCAACATGTTGAGCATGCCGCCGATGCGATCGCGCATGTCGCGCCGGTCAACGATCATGTCCACCGCACCGTGCTCGAGCTGGAACTCGCTGCTCTGAAATCCTTCCGGCAAGGTCTCGCGCATGGTCTGCTGAATGATGCGCGGACCGGTGAAGCCGATCAGCGCGTGCGGTTCGGCGAGATTCAGATCCCCCAGCATCGCCAGACTCGCCGAGACTCCGCCCATGGTGGGGTCGGTCATGACGGCCACGTACGGCAGACCCGCCCGGGCGAGCTTGGCGAGCGCCGCGCTGGTCTTGGCCATCTGCTGCAAGGAGAACAGCGCCTCCTGCATCCGCGCGCCGCCACTGGAGGTGAAGCATACAAAGGGTGCGCGATGGGCAATGCAGTGCTCGACGCCGCGCCGAAAACGCTCCCCGACCACCGAGCCCATCGAGCCGCCCAGGAACTCGAACTCAAAGGCGCTGGCCACCACCGGATTGCCGAGCAGCCGGCCCGCCAGCACGATCAGGGCATCTTTTTCGCCGGTCGTTTTCTGTGCCTGCGCCAGACGATCCTTGTAGCGCTTGCTGTCCTTGAACTTCAGCACGTCCTCGGGCTGCACGCCGGCGCCGATCTCAATATTCTCGCCCGGATCCAGGAACCACGTCAGGCGCTGGCGGGCGCCGATGCGCCGGTGGTGGCTGCATTTGGGGCAAACGTCAAGATTGCGCTCGAGCTCAGCCCGGTACAGCACCGCATCGCAGGCCGTGCATTTGCTCCACAGCCCTTCGGGCACCGAACGGGAGCGGCGCTCGGTCTTGATGCGCGAGGGCATGATCTTCTCGAACCACGACATGGCTGTTCCACTGACCTACCCGGGGGGCGGGTCGTAGATCATAGCCGATACCGGACCTGCCGCCTCCTCAGGCAGCCCGAACGCTTTGGGGTAGCGGACCTTCCAGAAGTACAGCCCCTGGGCGGGGGCGGTCGGTGAGCTTTGGGTCCGGTCACGCGAGGCCAGCACCTCGGCGGCCCACTGGGGCGGCGCCTTGCCCACTCCCACATCCAGCAGCAGGCCCACGAGATTCCGCACCATGTGCTGCAGGAAAGCGTTCGCGGTGGCTTCGATCACGACCCGGTCCCCGAAACGTTCCACGGTGAGCGCATACAGCCGCCGGATCGGGGAGCGCGCCTGGCAGCCGGCCGCGCGAAAGGCGCTGAAGTCATGGTTGCCCACGAGCAGCGCCGCGGCGGCGGCCATGCGCAGGGTGTCCAGGGGCCGGTAGATCAGCGCGGCGCGCTGCGCCGCGAGCGCCGAACGGCCCAGGCGATTCACCACAAAGTAGCGGTAGGTGCGCGCCTCAGCGCTGTAGCGGGCATGAAAATGGCCGGGCACTGTGCGCGCCCAGCGCACGCTGATGCTGTCCGGCAGGTTGGCGTTGGCGCCCAGCACCCAGGCGCGCTCGCCGCGCACGGCAGCGGTGTCAAAGTGGACGATCTGAGCCATAGCGTGCACCCCGGCATCGGTGCGGCCCGCACACACCAGGGTGACGGGCATGGCCGCAATGCGGCTGAAGGCCGCCTCGCAGGTCTCCTGGACGCTGCTCACACCCGGCTGCTGGCTCTGCCAGCCGGCAAACTGCGCGCCGTCGTACTCGAGCGCGACGGCGATTCGTGGCAAGGCGCGCGGTGTCAGCCGGGCAGCGACTCAATGAGGCGCTGGGCTTCCTGCTTCTGGGCCACTGATCCCTCGGTCACCACTTCCTCGAGGATATTGCGTGCGCCTTCCGGATCTCCCATGTCCATGTACGCGCGCGCCAGGTCGAGCTTGGTACCCACCTCGCTCATGGTCACCGGTTCCAGATCCGGCAGCGCCAGATCCTCGGTGCCCAGTCGCTGGGTTTGCGCGAAGGCGGCATCCGGAATGGTCGCGGTACCGACATCCAGATCCAGACCCTGATGAGTGTCCACCTTCACGGCCTGGGTGGCGCCGGGGGCGCCTAAGTTGAAATCCAGATCACTCGACAGCGCGGCGAGACTGGCGGTCGCGCCGATATCATGCTCAGCGCCCTCGATGCTGATCGGGGCGTCGGTGGCGGAGCCATCAAACTGCCAGGACCCGGTCGGGGTCTCCGAAGGATCCATGTTGAACCCGGGGCTGCGCTGCTCGGCGGTTTCCAGCAGCCGCCGCGAGCGCTCATCCAGACCCGCGACCATGGTCGGAGCATCGGCACCGGCGCCCAGCACCGGCTGATCGACCGTGTCCAGCGAATTTAAATCCAGCCCCAGATCATCGATGGCCAGCTCCGCGGTGTGGTCGACATTCGCGGTCTGCTGCAGGGCTCTCTCGACCTTCTGGCGTACCGTCGCGGTGGCGCCGGTGTCGGGCAACGGCTGCTCAATGGTCGGTGACTCCTGGGTAACCCCTTCATTGAAGCCGCCGAAGCGCGCCGCCGCCAGGCGTCCGGCGGTCATCTCCTGGGTGGAGCCGGTACCCGAATCAGCCGCCCCGATGTGCAGGGCCAGATTCTTGTCGGTGGCCTGCGCCGCGGCCGACTCCGCCGTCGCATCGCGCGCGCCGATGGCGGTGCCGATGTCCAGGTCGATGTCATCGGAGGCCTTGCGTACCTCGGAGGTGGAGCCGATGACATCAAAATCATTGCCCCCGCCCTGGCCGCCTTCCAGATCCAGGTCCACGCCGGCAGCGGCTGCGCCACTGACGGCACCGGCGCCGGAGAACAACGGATCCTCGGGCGCCAGCTGCTTGCCCATGATGAGGATCTTTTCCCACTCACCCGGAGCCGCCTCGGCGCGCGTTGCGGCCAGCTCGTGGGCGCTGTGCAGGAACTGCTCCTTGTTGCCCCAGACGAAGAACACCTCGAGCAGTTTGAGCTTCAGATCACGACGCGTCGGATCACGCTGAATGGCGATGCGCACCAGATCCGCAGCCTGGTCGTACAGACCATAGGCCATGTGGAAATCAGCCTCGGCCAGTGGATCGCCCTGATCCAGGTTGACCGCGGTTTCCGCGCTGATGGTCTGATCCGCCGCGACATGCGGCGCCCGGCTGCCCACGCCGCCATCAAAGCGGGGCTTGGCATGGCTGCCGGACTCCTCGACCAGGATCGACTGATCGCGCAGCGGCATCAGCGGCAGCGTGTCAAAGCCCGTCTCGTGCTCCCCCGTGATGGTGTCGGTACTGGTATTCAGATGCCCCAGGGAGTCATCAAAGCTGGACTGGCGGCGCTCGCGCCAGGCGCGCAGTCCGAACAGGGCCGCGATGGCGGCGACACCTAAGGCGAGCGCCCACCACCACTGCTTCACCAGATCCAGGATGGAGGGGCTGCTGGGTTCGACCGGCGTGGTGATGATATGGGGTCGGTGTTTGACCGGCGCCGATGCAGCGGCCGCGCCTGAATCGACGGCGGCGGGTGCGGATGCCTGCGCCTCGCTCGCCGCAGACCCCTGATCAGGGCTGCTGGCGGCAGCCGGCGCAGCCTCGGGAGCGGGACTGGGCGCGGCGGGCACTGCAACGGCAGCCGTGGGGGCTGGCGGCGGGGGCGCGGCGGCGGCCGCCGGCCTGGCCGCAGCTTGCGCTGCCAGTTGCGCCTGCAGTTTCGCCAGGTCCGCATTGCGTAGCGCGAGCAGCCGCTGCGACTCATCCAGCTGCGACTGCAACTGCTGGACCTTGCCCTGCAGGGCGCGCGATTCGGGTTGCGAAGCCGCCGTGCCGGTACCGGCGCCGGCGCCCGGTGTCACCAGATGCAGATGACCGGCATCGCTCGCGGGGGCACCGGCCGGTTCATGGGTCGGGGCCGCGGCGCTCGAATGCCACGCCACGTTCTGTCGGCGCACTTCGGCTGCCGCATCCCCGGCACTGACCGCGCCCAGCGCGGCGGCGTCAGGCAGGTGCAGCACCGCGCCCGCCCGCAGCAGGTTCATGTTCTTGTCGAAGGAATCCAGATTGCCCTGGTAGGTGGCCACCATCCAGCGACGCACCTGCGCAGAGGAGGTGGTCCCGGCCTCATGGGCGGCTATGCGCGAGAGAGTATCGCCACGCGCGACCTGATAGGTCTGTGCGGAGCCGGCCGGTGTCGCACTGGCAGCCGTGGCTGCGGGCGGGGGTGGGGCCGCGGCGGGGGCCGCAGGCTCGCGCTGGATGGCGCCGCCCCGGCTGCTGCTGCCCACCGCCGGCGCCGCCACCGGGGCAGCCGCCTGACCTTGATCGGGTGTGAACACCGGGGGGTCCAGCAACACCGTGTATTCATGGGCGACATGGCCGCGCGCCCAGTTGATCTCCACCAGCAGCGTCACGAAGGGCTGGGTGATCGCCACCCCGGAGTGCACTTTGATGATGTCGCGCCCATCGCTGGTATGCATGGGCTTCAAGGTTACGGTGGACAGGAAGGCCGGCCAGTCGAGGCCGTTCTTCTGGAAAGTGTCGCGCGAGGCCACCTCGGCCTTCAGGTTCACGAGGTCCTCGGGGGTGGCGCCGATAAGCTCGATATCAGCGTCAAGGGGCGCATTAAGTGACGAATGCAGATGGATGTCACCGAGGCCGAGCGCCATCGCGGCTGGCGAGCCTACGATTAACGCCGCCAGCGTCCACTTAACGGAATTGGCAGTCATTCACGATACTCCGCGCACAGCGGCCGAGAGAAATGTCCTAAAAAACAAAAGCATGGACAGGATTGCGCAAATCCACACTACGGACGGCAATATAACTTATAAATAGTCGCGCGCCAAAATCTCGGCGATCTGGACGCTGTTCGTGGCCGCTCCCTTGCGAACATTGTCTGCGACGATCCATAGGTCGAGCCCACGCTCTGACGACATATCATCCCTAATGCGCCCCACATAAACTGTGTCGCGGTTCGCTGCCTCGACGGCTGCCGTGGGATACCCCCCGGGTCGGCGCTCGTCCATGACGGTCACCCCGGGGGCCTTGGCCAGGATTTTGCGCGCCGCAACAGCGGTCAGCTTCAGTTTGGTCGTCAGATGCACCGCCTCGGAATGCCCGAAGAACACCGGCACCCGCACCGCGGTCGGATTCACGGCAATCGCGGCGTCGCCCAGAATCTTGCGGGTTTCCCACACCATCTTCATCTCTTCGCGGGTATAGCCGTTGTCCTCGAAACGGTCGATCTGCGGCACCACGTTGAAGGCAATCTGCGCGGGAATCACGCCAGCCTTGACCGGGCCCTGACCACTCAGCAGGGCCGCCGATTGGGTCGCCAGTTCCGCGATGGCCTCGCGGCCGGCGCCGGAGACGGACTGGTACGTGGCCACGTTGATGTGTTCGATCCCGGCCACATCGTAGAGGGGCTTGAGCACCACCAGCATCTGGATGGTGGAGCAATTGGGATTGGCGATGATGCCGCGGTTGGTGTACTGCGCGATGGCCTGCGGATTGACCTCCGGGATGACCAGCGGCACATCATCCAGGTAGCGGAACTCCGAGGTGTTGTCGATCACCACGCAACCGGCCGCGGCGGCCTTCGGCGCGTACTCACGCGACACCTCGCCACCGGGCGAGAACAGCGCAATGTCGACCTGGGAGAAATCAAAGTCCGCGAGGTTCCCCACCGATTGGCGCTTGTCGCGAAAGCTCACCGACTTGCCCAGCGAGCGCTCACTCGCGAGCGCAAACAGCTGTTTGACCGGAAAACTCCGCTCCTCGAGCACCGTGATCATGGTCTCCCCGACCAGTCCGGTGGCGCCCACCACCGCCACATTGAAGCCTTCGCCCCCTGCTCTGCCGCTCATAATTTGCCTTAGCCTGTAGTGTTCAGATGACCGGGGTCGCCGACTTCACGTCCATGTTCTGCCCGCGATGGCGCAGGTAGTGGTCCATCAGCACGATGGCGAGCATTGCCTCCGCGATCGGCACCGCACGCAGTCCCACGCACGGATCATGGCGCCCGGTGGTGGCGACCTCGACGGGCAAGCCCTCCAGGTTGATGGTACGGCCGGGCACCTGGATGCTCGAGGTCGGCTTGAAGGTGACGTGCGTGATGATGTCCTGACCGGATGAGATACCACCGAGCACACCGCCCGCGTTGTTGCTGAGGAAGCCGGTCGGCGTGAGTTCGTCGCGATGCTCGCTGCCCTGCTGGCGGGCGCTGCGCGTTCCGGCGCCGAGCTCAACGGCCTTGACCGCGTTGATGCCCATCATGGCGCTGGCGATATCGGCATCCAACCGCTCGAACACCGGCTCCCCGAGCCCCGGCGGAATGCCGCTGGCGATGACGGTGATTTTCGCGCCCACCGAATCTCCGGCGCCGCGCAGCTCCCACAGCAACGCCTCGAGTTCCGCAATCCGCGCCGGATCCGGGCAGAAGAACGGATTCTCGTAGGCAAAGGCCGGGTTTACCGGCGCCAGGTCAAGCGGGCCCACCTGGCTGACGTAGCCGTAGATGCGCGCGCCCAAGCGCTCGCTCAGGTATTTGCGGGCGATGGCCCCGGCCGCCACCCGCATGACCGTTTCGCGCGCCGATGAGCGGCCGCCGCCGCGATAGTCGCGAAAGCCGTACTTTTGCTGATAGGTGTAATCGGCATGCCCGGGACGGAAGCGATCCTTGATCTTCTCGTAGTCGCGCGAGCGCGCATCGGTGTTCTCGATCAGCAGGCCGATCGGGGTGCCGGTGGTACGGCCCTCAAACACGCCGGAGAGAATCCGCACCGTGTCGGCTTCGCGGCGCTGGCTGACGAACTTCGAGGTTCCGGTGCGGCGCCGGTCCACATCGCCTTGCAGATCGCTTGCGGTGAGCTCAAGTCCCGGCGGACAGCCATCGACAATGCAGCCTAAGGCCGGGCCGTGGCTTTCGCCAAAGCTGGTGACTGTGAAGAGCCTGCCAAAGGTATTTCCGGACATGTTCCTTCAGAGTGCCTTTACGCCCAGAGCTGTTCGGCCGTGAGCACGAAAACGCCGCCACCCCCGCGCTCAAACGTCAGCCAGGTGAACGGCAGACGGGGGAATGCGCGCCGCACCGCAACTTCGGTATTGCCCACTTCCACGATGAGCAGGCCGCCGGGGTTCAGATGCCGCCCGGCATCGTTGAGGATCACCCGTACCGCATCCATCCCGTCCCGGCCCGCGGCCAGCGCCATGCGCGGCTCATGGCGATACTCCGCCGGGAGCGAGCGCATCTCGCGCGCCCCGACATAAGGGGGGTTGCTGACAATGATATCGTAGCGCTCGGCCTTCAGGGCGCCGAAGTAATCCGATTCCATGAGCCGCACCCGCGATCCGAGCCGATGACGGCGCACGTTCACGGCCGCCAATGCCAGCGCCTGCGCCGAGATATCGAGCGCATCCACGCTCGCCCGCGGCAGCAGTTTTGCGGTCGCGATCGCGATGCAGCCGCTGCCCGTCCCAAGGTCCAGCACACGCCGTACGCGGCGGGCGTCAATCCAGGGAGCGAAGCGGCGTTCAATCAGCTCGGCGATGGGCGAGCGCGGAATGAGCGCCCGCGGATCGGTCTTGAACGTAAAGCCCGCGAACCAGATCTCACCGGTCAGGTAGACCGCAGGCACCCGCTCCCGGATGCGGCGCGTGATCAGGGCGCGCGCCTGGGCCTGCTGTGCGGCGGAGGTGACTCGGGCATAAAGGGCGGCGGTGGGTGCGGGCAGTCCCAAGGCATGCCAGACCAGCGCGGCCGACTCATCCCAGGCGTTGTCGGTGCCGTGGCCAAAAAACACCCGCGCGCGCTTGAGGCGCCGCGCACCGCGCGCGATCAGCTGCTGCACGGTTATGTGGGATACTTTATTCATGAATCTGCGATCAACCCGCGTGCTTGTGATCCTGGTGGCAGCCGTTGCGGCCCTAACCGGCTTCTGGCTGGCGCACCGACTTGACCATTCCATTCCGGCGCTGACAAGTGGCACCTGGCTGCCGCGGCCCCGCGATCCGGGGGAATTCTCGCTGATTGACCAGAACAACGCGCCCTTTACGGCCACGCGTCTGAAGGGCGCTGCGACCCTGGTGTACTTTGGTTACACGCATTGCCCGGACGTGTGCCCCGTGACACTGCTGCAGCTGGCGCAGGTGGTCAAATCAGGGGTAGTACCAGGACTTCGCGTGGTGTTCATCAGCGTGGATCCGGGGCGCGACACCCCGCCGCAGCTCGCACAGTATGTCCACGCCTTTGATCCGGACTTCATCGGGCTGACCGGCACGCAAGCCATGCTGCAGACCCTGGCACAACGCTTCGGCGTAGCCTTCCTGCGGGTCGATCTGCCCGGCGGGGACTACAGCATGGATCACTCCTCGACCCTCTTTCTCATGGATGCGCGCGGCCACAATGTCGCCGTTTTCACGGCGCCCTATGATGTGAAATCCCTCACCGCGGACCTGCGGCGCGCCGCCGGCGAGCTGGGCTGAGCACCCCGCGATCGTGGCCATGACTCCCGGCAGCCCC
>Ga0265340_10001914_pt1 | contig 11883 bp, 11 predicted proteins | sample 4CB225metaG_FD_202082 | JGI IMG/M metagenome (GOLD analysis project Ga0265340, IMG submission 202082) | Rhizosphere microbial communities from Carex aquatilis grown in University of Washington, Seatle, WA, United States - 4-CB2-25 metaG | ecosystem: Host-associated > Plants > Roots >...
GCAGGAGAGGTAGAGCTCCCGCGCGATGTCCGACCCTTCCTCGACATAGAGCCGCCGCACGACGCGTCCCTCGGCGCCGCTCTGCTTGGTGACCAGCGTGTGGCCGAGCATCTGCCTAGAGTTGGCGACAACTTCCGCGACCGACTTGGAGACGCGCACGCCCCCCTTATCGCCCGCTTCCTTTTCCTTGAACCGGCCCTTGCCGCGGCCGCCGGCGTGTATCTGTGCCTTGACGACCCAGACCGTTCCGCCGAGGTCCTGCGCCGCCTTCTCCGCCTCTTGCGGCGAAAAGATCGCGATGCCACCGGCGACAGGTACGCCGAATTCCTTCAGCACCGCCTTGGCCTGGTATTCGTGGATGTTCATGCGCCCCTCAGCCCCGCCAGCTTACCCCGTGGACCCCAAGCTCTATGAGGCCAGAGCCGGCGCGATCTTGGTGCACGCTTCGATCAGCCCGTCGACCGCCGCCACCGACGAATCGAACATCGCGCGCTCGTTTTTGTTGAGGTCGATCTCGATGACCCGCTCGACGCCCTTGGCGCCGATGATCGCCGGCACGCCGATGTAGCGGTCGCGCACGCCATACTCGCCCTTGAGCGACACGGCGCACGGCAGAACGCGCTTCTTGTCCTTGAGATAGCTCTCCGCCATCGCAATGGCCGCATGTGCCGGCGCATAGAAAGCCGAACCCGTCTTGAGCAGCCCGACAATCTCGGCACCACCGTCGCGGGTGCGCTTCACGATCTCGTCGACGCGCTGCTTGGTGGTCCAGCCCATCTCGATCAGGTCGGGGAGCGGAATGCCGGCCACTGCGGAGTAGCGGATGAGCGGCACCATAGTGTCGCCGTGACCGCCGAGGACGAACGCCGTCACGTCTTCGACTGACACGTCGAATTCGGAAGCGAGAAAGTAGCGAAAGCGCGCCGAGTCGAGCACGCCCGCCATGCCGACGATCATATCCTTCGGCAGGCCGGAAAACTTTTGCAGCGCCCACACCATCGCATCGAGCGGATTGGTGATGCAGATGACGAAGGCCTTCGGTGCGTATTTCTTGATCCCCGCACCGACCTGCTCCATGACCTTCAGGTTGATGCCAAGAAGATCGTCGCGGCTCATGCCCGGCTTGCGCGGGACGCCGGCGGTGACAATGCACACGTCAGCGTTCTTGATCGCGGCGTAGGCGGACGTACCGGAGTATTTGATGTCGAAGCCGCCAACCGGCGAAGCTTCTGCGATGTCGAGCGCTTTGCCTTCGGGGATGCCTTCCATGACGTCGAACAGGACGACGTCGCCAAGTTCCTTGAGGCCGACGAGATGGGCGAGGGTGCCGCCGATCTGACCGGCCCCGATCAAAGCGATCCGTGGACGAGCCATGAGCCGGAATTCCCTTGAACAGGCAGGATAAACTCTGCGTGGGAGCTGAACGCGCGGTGGTCACTATCCCTATTGATAGTGCGGTGCAAGAGGTGGGTTGGGCTGAGGTACGTCCCGCACCCGCATGCCGGGCGAGTTGATCACGTTTGACAGCTCTTAGCGCCGCGCCGGCGCCGCCAGATAGGCCTCCGAGCGCATCTCGATCAGCCGCGAGACGGTGCGCGGAAACGACGCCGCTTCCTCACCCCACGTCGCCGTGTACAGCTCCGCCGGTTCCGCCGCCGCCGAGACGATAAGGCGGATTCCACGATCGTAGAGCGTGTCGACCAAAAGAATCAGCCGCCGTGCCGCATCGCGCTCGCCGTCGCGCAACACCGGCACGTCGTCGATCACGATCGAATGATAGGCACGGGCGATGACCAGATAGTCGCTAGCCGCCAGCGGCGCGCGGCAAAGTGAATCGAACGAAAACCGGGCCACTCCCTCGGCAGCCTGGGGTACCGGAATCGTGCGCCCGTGGTTGGTGAGCTCCGTGGGTACGCCTTTGTCGGTCCCGGTGAGGCGCAGCCACGTTGCATCGAGGGCCGCGCGCGCCGCCGGTCCGAGCGGCGTGACGTACACTTGCGTTCCGGCGAGCTTGGCCAGCCGATAATCGACGCCGATGTCGAGAAAGAAAATGTCGGCGTTGCGCTTGAGAACCTCGATGAAGGGCAGGAACAGATCGCGATTGAGTCCGCCTCTGTAGAGTTCGTCCGGCGGCGTGTTCGATGTGGTGACCAGGGTAAGTCCGCTCTGGAAAAGCTGGCCGAACAGCCGCGACAGGATCATCGCGTCGGCGATGTCGGCGACAAAAAACTCGTCGAGGCAGAGGAGCTGCGTCTCGGCCGCGATTGCCGCGGCCACCGACGCAATCGGATCTCCGGAAGACGAACGCCGCGCAACATGGATGCGGTCCTGAACGTCACCCATGAATTCGTTGAAATGCGTGCGCCGCTTGCGCTCGACCGTGGCGGCTTCGAAGAACCAGTCCATCAACATCGTCTTGCCGCGGCCGACTGCGCCGTGAATGTACAGCCCTCTCACCGGCGTCGCGCGCTGTGCCAGGCGCGCGAAGAAGCTACGGCGTGGCCGCCGTTCGAGTTCCTCAATCAGGTTGTCGAGCCGCCTCGCGAGCCGACGCTGGGCCGGGTTCGCAGCAATTTCGCCACCAGCGGTCTTGGCCGCATAGCGCGCCGTAAGCGGACCGTCCGTCACCGGCGGCGCAGCAGGCGGCATCGCGCTCTCGAGCGGCTAGCGGTAGAAGCTGATCGGCTGGCCGCCGGCCTGGCCTTCGAAGCGATTGCCGCCCGACGAGGTAAGCCGGGCGACCGGCGCGCCGGCTTGTCCGGCCAGCACTACTTCCGAACCGGCGAGGCTCCACGCCGAGATCGACTTGAGCAGCGTGCCGTTACAGCCGCGCGTCGATGCGCGATAACCGCCCGTCCAAGTTGTGAGTGTCATGAAGAGTTGGCAGGAATCGGCTCCCGAGGTGATCGTCCAACCGCCCAGAAGGTCGGTACGGCCGATGCCCCCGCTGTCGCCGGTTCCCGGCGCAGTTGCCGTCGTCCCGCCCGCGGGCGGGGTGAGAGGCTGGTTCGATGCGTTTGTCCCGTCGGCCGGCACGCCGGGCGATCCTGCCGGTGGCGGCGGGAGGTTGGAACTCTCCACCGGGGTGGTGGGCGCCGCCTGGATGTCCGGCGCCGCCGCTGGCTGCTCCCGTTTCCAGGGAAGACCGATCGCTCCGAACGAGCCGCAGCCGGCCAGCGTAATTGCCAGGGCAACCGGGACCACAACTTTCAACGCCATCGGCAATTCCTTCCGGGCAGTGCCTGCGAATCGAATCGCTGCACCTGCCAGTCTAATGCGTCACCCGTCAATCCAGCGCGTCGCGACCGAAACTCAACCGGAAAAGCGGCGCAATCGCGACTATTCCCCGCACGAGGGCCAAGGGCGGCGGCCCGGTCTACATCTGGCGCTCGACCATCATCTTCTTGATTTCGACGATCGCCTTGGCAGGGTTCAGACCCTTGGGGCAGGTCTGCGCACAATTCATGATCGTGTGGCACTTGTAGAGCCGGAACGGATCCTCGAGGTTGTCAAGGCGCTCCCCGACCGACTCGTCGCGTGAATCGATCAGCCAGCGATAGGCCTGGAGCAGCACCGCCGGTCCGAGGTAGCGGTCGCCGTTCCACCAGTACGACGGACACGACGTCGAGCAGCAGGCGCACAGGATGCACTCGTAGAGTCCGTCGAGCTTGGCGCGGTCGTCGTGACCCTGCAGCCACTCTTTTTCGGGTGTCGGCGTCTCGGTCTTGAGCCAGGGCTCGATCGAGCGGAGCTGCGCGTAGAAGTTGGTGAGATCGGGGACGAGATCCTTGATCACCGGCAGGTGCGGCAGCGGGAAGATCTTCACCGGCCCGTCGATGTCATCCATCGACTTGGTGCACGCGAGCGTATTGGTGCCGTCGATGTTCATCGCACAGGAGCCGCACACGCCCTCGCGGCAGGAGCGGCGGAAAGTCAGCGTCGGATCGACCGTGTTCTTGATCCAGATGAGCGCGTCCAGCACCATCGGCGCGGTTTGCTTGCGGTCGACGTAGTAGACGTCGATGCGCGGATTGTCGGGCTGGTCGGGATCGTAGCGGTAGATGCGAAACTCGCGCGCATCGGGGGCGGTGTTCGGCCAGGCCTTGCCGCCCTTGGGCTTGGAATTCTTCGGGAGCGTGAGCTGAACCACGAACCTGTTCTCCGCGCGCCGTTCCTAGTGCACGGCGCCTCTATAGCCGACGCCAAGGCAGGAGGCCAAGCCGGGCGAATGTGGAATATCAGCGCAGATGAACGGGGATGACGAGCTTCAGTCCCGACCACACGTCGTCGATCGCCGCGACCTTCACGTCCACCAGCGCAGTTTTCAGCGCTTCGGCGCGCACCACGTCCTCGGTGATGTCGGTCGGCACGCGCGACGCCTTTTTGGGCCACGATATCCAGATCATCCCGTCCGCGTTGAGGTGGCGGCGGAGCTTCGCGAGCCCGCCGGCAAGTTCAGCGCGGCTGGTCGTAAACGCGTGAATGGCGTCGTAGCTGCCGGGCCCGGCCGGCCGCGACCAGTCCTGCCGGCGCGCGATCTTGCCGAAATCGCCGGTCGAAGGCAGGTCGGAGAGTTCTTCCGGCAATGCAATGAAAAGCGCCGCGGAGCCGGCCTTGTAGCCAAGCTTCTCCTGAATCGGCTTCACCGAATACCCAGACTGCGAAAGTGTAGCGAGCGCCATAGACGTTTATCCTGCGGCCCAACCGCGGGTTCTCGCCGTTCTGGTGAAGAACGTCGCGGATATCGAAGCCGGCAGGATCGGGAAAACCGCTGGAAAGTCCGACAGTTACCTTGCCGTCTCGGGCGCCACTAGAAATAGGGCATTTCGGCAACACCGTCATGCTTTTTCGCCAACGGCTTATTGAAATGGCTAACGTCGAAGGAATTCACGTAAGAATTTGAAAAGAATGGGTTTTCCGAAATGTCACCTGGGGAAAACCGTTCGATAACGGCGCTCCCTGGCGACATCGCGACGTCCTGCGCGAGCGCGGTCATCAGTGCCAGCGGCAGTAACGGCGCTCCGCAGGCTCAGTAAACCCGGGCCTTGGGCGCGATGTACTGCACTTCGTTGGTCAGTGTGTGCGCGTGCACCGGCCGGTCGTCTAGCACCACGCGCTTGCCCGCGAAGTCGATCGAGGCAAGCGTGTGCTTCATCCAGTTCTTGTCGTCGCGCTCCGGGAAGTCCTCCCGCGCGTGCGCTCCGCGCGATTCCGTCCGGTTGAGCGCTGAATCGACCGTCGTTACGGCCTGCAGGATCAGGTTCTCGTATTCCAGCGATTCGACGAGATCAGAGTTCCAAATCAGCGAGCGGTCTCTCACGCGGATATCGGCGCTACCGGACCATACGCCGTGGATACGCTCGTGGCCCTCCTTCAGCACCTCGCCAGTCCGGAAGACCGCGCAGTTCTCCTGCATGACCTTTTGCATCCGAAGCCTGAGCTCGGCCGTGGACGTACCGCCGTCGGCATAGCGCAGCCGGTCGAGCCGCGCCACCGCCTCCTCACCCGCGCCCTTTGGCAGATCGCGGTGGCGCGTGTTGGGTTCGACCGTCGCCGCCGCGCGACGCCCCGCCGCCCGCCCGAAGACGATGAGGTCAGTGAGCGAATTGGAGCCGAGGCGGTTGGCGCCGTGGATAGAGACGCACGCCGCTTCGCCGATGGCCATCAGGCCAGGCACGACGGTGTCCGGGTTGCCGTCAATCTTGGTCAGCACTTCGCCGTGATAGTTCGTCGGTATGCCACCCATGTTGTAGTGCACCGTCGGCAGCACCGGGATCGGCTCGCGCGTTACGTCGACGCCGGAGAAGATGCGCGCCGATTCGGAAATGCCCGGCAGCCGCTCGTGGATGACTTTCGGGTCGAGATGCGACAGGTGCAAGTGGATGTGGTCCTTGTTCGGGCCCACGCCGCGCCCCTCGCGGATCTCGACCGTCATCGAACGCGAGACGACGTCACGCGAGGCCAGGTCCTTGGCGTGCGGCGCGTAGCGCTCCATGAAGCGCTCGCCCTCGGAGTTCGTGAGGTAGCCGCCCTCGCCGCGCACACCCTCGGTGATGAGCACGCCGGCGCCGTAGATGCCGGTCGGGTGGAACTGCACGAATTCCATGTCCTGCAGCGGCAGCCCGGCGCGAAGCACCATGCCGTTGCCGTCGCCCGTGCATGTGTGTGCCGACGTGCAGGAGAAGTAGGCGCGGCCGTAGCCGCCCGTCGCCAGAATCGTCTTGTGCGCCCGGAAGCGGTGCAGCGAACCGTCTTCCATCGACATCGCCACCACGCCGCGGCACTCGCCGTCTTCCATGATGAGGTCGATGGCGAAGTATTCGATGAAGAACTCCGTCGAGTGCCGGAGCGACTGGCCGTAGAGCGTGTGCAGGATGGCGTGGCCAGTACGGTCGGCTGCCGCGCACGTGCGCTGCGCCGTGCCCTCGCCGAAGTTGGTGGTCATGCCGCCGAACGGGCGCTGGTAGATCTTGCCGTCCGGCGTACGCGAAAATGGCACGCCGAAGTGCTCAAGCTCGTAGACCGCCGAAGGCGCCTCGCGGCAGAGGTACTCGATCGCGTCCTGGTCGCCCAGCCAGTCCGACCCCTTGACGGTGTCGTACATGTGCCAGCGCCAATCGTCGGCGCCCATGTTGCCGAGCGCCGCCGAGATGCCGCCCTGCGCCGCCACCGTATGCGAGCGCGTCGGGAAAACCTTGGTGATGCACGCGGTCTTCAGCCCTGCCTCGCTGGCGCCGAGCGCCGCGCGGAGACCGGCGCCGCCGGCGCCGACGACCACCACGTCGAACGTGTGGTCGACAAGCGGATAGGCGCGTCCGTTCACCTTGGGCGTTCCGTCGGCGCTGCCGCCGTCCGCCATTTCAGCCTCCCACCGCGAGCTTGAGCACCGCCACGATCGCGATCACCGCCACCGCGATGCTGAAGAACGTATTGGCGGCGAGTGCCACGACCTTGAGGCCCGCACCCGTGATGTAGTCCTCGATGATCACCTGCATGCCGATCCGCATGTGCACCACCGTCGCCGCGAATAGCAGCACGAAAACCGCGGCCGCGAATGGGGAGCCGACGATGTGCGCCACATCGGCATAGGGCCGCCCCATCGCCGCCGCCATGATCGCGATCGCCGCGATCGCAAGCACGATGGTGGCCGCGCCGGTCAGGCGCTGACGCCAGAAGTCTTCGGTGCCGCCGTGGGCGGACCCAAGGTAGCGGACGCGGGCAAGCGGAGTGCGCATGAAGTCTACCTGACGAAATAGATCACGGCCCACAGGATGACCGTGAGCGCAAGCGAACCGATAATGTTGAGGAGCGAAATGGTGTCGCGCGCCGGCTTGTCGAGCGCGTAGCCGAAATCCCAGACGAAGTGGCGGAGTCCCCCCAGCGCATGGTGGATGAGCGCCCACGAGAAGCCGATCATTACCAGAATGCCGAACCACGAGCCGAGCACCCGGTTGGCAAAGGCGAACGGCGCCGGCCCGGCCGCCAGCGCCACCAGCCACCAGGCGAGCAGCAGCGTGCCGAAATAGAGCGCACCGCCGGTGACGCGGTGCACGATCGACACGATCATCGTCACGTACCAGTGGTAAATCTGGATATGCGGCGAGAGCGGCCGGCTCGCCTTGGCTTCGGCGCTCGACATGGGCGACGCTTCGTTCCTCCGGAGTGTCCGGAACCGTTCCGTTGAATGCGCCGCCGTTCTAGCGCCGATGCCGCGGTGCGTCAAAGACCCAAGGTGTAGGCGCCGGAAGCGGGGCTGGGGCACGTCGCAGCGCCTGAACCCCACTTGCCCGCCTTGCCAATGTTCGCCCAGCCCTTTAGCAAACCCCCGGGCACCTCTTCGAAATTATCGGCTTGTCATGGCGACCCATAAGCTCCTCCTCCTCCCCGGCGACGGCATCGGCCCCGAGGTCATGGCCGAAGTGAAGCGCGTCATCGCCTTCCTCAACGCCGAGGGCGGCAACCTTTTCGAGTATGAGGAGGATCTGGTCGGCGGGTCCGCTTACGATGCCCACGGCAAGGCCATCTCCGAAGCGACCATGCGGAAGGCCCTTGCCGCCGATGCGGTGATCTTCGGCGCCGTCGGTGGCCCGAAGTGGGATGGCGTCCCCTATGACGTTCGCCCCGAGGCCGGCCTGCTGCGCCTCCGCAAGGACCTCGAGCTGTTCGCCAACCTCCGGCCGGCCATCGTCTACCCGGCGCTCGCCGATGCCTCCTCGCTGAAGCGCGAACTGGTCGAGGACCTCAACGTCCTCATCGTGCGTGAGCTCACCGGCGGCGTCTATTTCGGCGAGCCCAAGACCATCACCGACCTCGGCAATGGCCAGAAGCGCGGCATCGACACGCAGGTCTACGACACCTACGAGATCGAGCGCATCGCCCGGGTCGCTTTCGATCTTGCCCGTCATCGCCGCAACAAGGTCACGTCGATGGAGAAGCACAACGTCATGAAGTCGGGTGTGCTCTGGCGCGAGGTGGTTACCGCCACCCACAAGCGCGAATACGCCGACGTGACGCTGGAGCACATGCTCGCCGACGCCGGCGCCATGCAGCTGGTGCGCGCGCCGAAGCAGTTCGACGTCATCGTTACCGACAACCTGTTCGGCGACATCCTCTCCGACGTCGCCGCCCAGCTCACCGGCTCGCTCGGCATGCTGCCGTCCGCATCTCTGGGCCTCGCCGACCCCAAGACCGGACGGCGCCGCGCGCTTTACGAGCCCGTCCATGGCTCCGCACCTGATATCGCCGGCAAGGGCATCGCCAACCCGATTGCCATGCTCTCCTCCTTCGCCATGGCACTGCGTTATTCCTTCGCCGCCGGAGAGACTGCCGACCGTCTCGAGCGCGCCATCGCCGCCGTGCTCGACAAGGGTTTCCGCACCGCCGACATCTGGTCCGCCGGCCACGCGAAGACCGGCACCAGCGCCATGGGTGACGCCGTCATCGCCGAACTGCAGACGGCCAAGTGACCACCCTTTACGTCTACCGCCGGTTCTGGGGGCGGCACATCGGGCTGCTCGCCTTCCTGACGCTGGTATTCGTGTACGGTTGTTTCGAGTTGTGGCGCGCCGCGCGCGCGCCCTCGGGCGATACCTCGAACGGCGTCATGTTCGGCGTCATCTTTGTCGGTGGCAGCCTCTTCGCCGTCCGCCAGACGCTGCAGGACCACCGCGATCTCGTTATCTCGCTCCTGCGCAACGACAGCGATGGAACGCTCACCGCGTCGGTCTTCGACCGGCTTCGCGCGGTGGAAATCAGCGCGCCCGCGAGCGCCTTCACCGACTGGCGGGTCTACCGCAAGCCGATCGGCCGGCGCGGCGCCGCCTACTTCATTCACGTCGATTGCGCCCTGTGGCCACGCCCGCTCCGCTTCGATCTGAAACCCGGCACCGACCTCACCGGTTTGCGCAGCCTCGCCCCTGAAGCGGTTGCCGACTTCGAGGGCCCGGTCGCGCCGGCAAAAGCCTGAAGCCTCGGCGCAGCCCGAAAACGCTTCCTAAATCATTTTCTGCCGAATTCTCTCAGCAGTGGTGGGGAGTCCGGCGAATTGAACGCAACCGCGTCTGAAGCAGGGGAACGCAACGGCCGCGTCGCGGGGCTCGACCTGCTGCGCGCCGCCGCCATCGTGGCGGTCCTGCTCATGCATCTCATCAACCGGGAATTCACCGTCCGGCATCTCGCACAGCCGCCGTTGAGCAACTCGCTCGGTTATTTCGGCGTCGAGCTGTTCTTCATTCTGAGCGGCTTCCTCATCGGCCGCATACTGATCGACATAGCCGCTAGCAATTCCGGTCCGCGCGACTGGGCGCTCTTCCTGGTGCGCCGCTGGATGCGCACCCTGCCGGTTTATCTTGTCTGGCTCGTCGTGCTGCTGACGGTGACCCCACCGGCCGATTTCGTGGCAACAGCGGCACGCTACGCGACCTTTAGCCAGAACCTGGCTTGGCCGATGGGTGGCTGGTTCTCGGTGTCGTGGTCGCTGGCTGTGGAGGAGTGGTTCTACCTCCTCTTCAGCTTCGTCCTGCTCATCCTCGCCGCCGCCCGCGTGCGCGGCGCCGTGCTGTGGACCTGCCTGTTGTTCGTCACCCTGCCCCTGGCGGGGCGGATCTTCCTGATTCCGCCGGATGCGCCCTTTGATGTCGGTATGCGCGAGGTGGCACTTGTCCGCCTCGACGCCATCGCCTACGGCGTCGTCGCGGCGTGGTGTCTTACGCGCACGCCGGAGGTGATCCGGAGATGGCGGCGCACCCTATTTCTCGCCGGCATCTTTCTCCTGCTGGCGCCCGCGGATGTCCTCGCTGTGCTCGGCAGTCCAGCGGCCTTCGACGCCGCGAGGCCGTATCTTCTTGCCCTCACGCCAATCGGGTTCGCCCTCTGGATTCCGGGCGCGCTCGACATCGCGATGGCCGCGGCGCCGCTCCGCATCGTGCGTTGGGTGAGCACGCGCTCCTACGCGCTCTACATTGTCCACCTTTCGATGATCGACCTGGCCTGGGCGGCGGCAACGCACCTCCATATGCCCGTAGTGCTGTGCGCACCGGCAGCCGTTCTGCTTTCGGCCGGCCTTGCCGAGCTGTCGTACCGCTACCTTGAGACGCCGATCTTGCGCCTGCGTCCGCAGCAGCCAGCCGCCGCGGGACGAGCCGCGGCAATCGTCCGCCAGCCCCTGGTGGCATGAAGCCTTTCGCCTGTCAGCTGCCGGCGACGGTATCGTAGAGCAACTTGACGTTGAGAATGACGATCACTGCCGTCACCGCCCACGCCAGCACGGCGAGCGGTCGCGAGATGACGAGGCTCCCCATTTTCCTGCGGTCGCTGACGAACTGCACCAGTGGGATGACCGCGAAGGGCAACTGCATCGACAGGACCACCTGGCTGAGCACGAGCAGCTTGCCCGTGCCCTGTTCGCCGTAGAGCGCCGTCACCGCCACCACCGGGACGATGGCGATGCCACGCGTCACCAGCCGCCGCATCCATTGCGGCAGTCTCAGTCGCAGGAAGCCTTCCATCACGATCTGGCCGGCGAGCGTCGCCGTCACCGTCGAGTTGATGCCCGAGGCGAGCAGCGCCACCGCGAACAGCGTCGATGCGAGACCGAGGCCGAGCAGCGGCGCCAATAGCCGGAACGCCTCGCCGATTTCGGCCACGTCCTGGTGGCCGGTGTCATGGAACGCCACCGCCGAGATGATCAGGATGGCGGCGTTCACGAACAGCGCCAGCATCAGCGCGATGGTGGAATCGGTGGTCGCCCATTTGAGGGCGTCGCGCTTGCCCGTCTCGGTCGGCGCGAACGCGCGTGTCTGCACGATTGCCGAGTGCAGGTAGAGGTTATGCGGCATCACCGTGGCGCCGATGATGCCGATCGCAATGTAAAGCATCGCCGGATTGGTGACGATCTGCGGCGATGGGATCAGCAGATTCCTGACCAGCGCCGCGATCGGCGGTGCCGCTGCCACGATCTGAATGGCGAAGCAGAGGAAGATCACAATGATGAGCGAGATGATTATTGCTTCCAGAAACCGGAAGCCCTTGTTCATCAGGATCAGCAGCAGGAACGCATCGAGCGCCGCGATGAGGGCGCCCGCAATGATGGGAATGCCGAACAGCAGGTTGAGCGCGATCGCCGTGCCGATGACCTCGGCGAGATCGCAGGCGACGATGGCGAGTTCGCACGCCGCGTAGAGCACGAGGCTCACCGGCGCCGGGTAGTGGTCGCGGCACGCCTGCGCCAGGTCCCGCCCGGTGGCGATGCCGAGCCGCGCCGCCAGCGACTGCAGCAGGACCGCCATCAGGTTCGACAGCATGATGACGAACAGCAGCGTGTAGCCGAACGACGCGCCGCCGGCGAGGTCGGTTGCCCAGTTGCCGGGGTCCATGTAGCCGACC
>Ga0265340_10001917_pt1 | contig 11880 bp, 9 predicted proteins | sample 4CB225metaG_FD_202082 | JGI IMG/M metagenome (GOLD analysis project Ga0265340, IMG submission 202082) | Rhizosphere microbial communities from Carex aquatilis grown in University of Washington, Seatle, WA, United States - 4-CB2-25 metaG | ecosystem: Host-associated > Plants > Roots > Rhizosphere...
GATCGCGAACCGGCCGCTCTCCAGCACCAGGATCTTGTCGCCGCGCGACAGCACGTTGGTGAGCGCGGCCTCCCAGGCGCCATGGCCGTTGGCGATGTAGACATAGGAGCGGCCCTTGGTGGCGAACAGTTTCGACAGGTCGCGATGCAGGCTGTCGCTGAGCTCGATCATCTGGTCGGAATAGATGTCCAGCGCCGGACGATGCATCGCCCGCAGCACCTCGTCGGGCATCGTGGTGGGACCGGGGATCGCCAGGAATTCCCGGCCCGCGCGAACGGTCATTTTGCTGTTCCTTGTCGATGAAGTCTAACGGGAGGGATGCCGGGGAATGGCGGGAAATTCAAGCCAGAACGTGATGATAATAGAGTGAACCCGTCATTCCGGGGCGATGCGAAGCGATCCAGACATTGTCATTCCGGGGCGCGTCGAAGACGCGAACCCGGAATCTCGAGATTCCGGGTCTGGTCCTTCGGACCATCCCGGAATGACGGAGCTCGCTTTCGCCTACTTCCCCAGCGCATCGGCGATGCCGTGCCAGATCTGGTCCTTGATCTCGGTGGCCGACGGGCTCGGGATGACGGTGGCGGGGCCGGTCCGCTTCTGGCACGCCACCACCAGGCGCAGGATCCACACCTCGCCGTCGGTGTAATAGGGATCGCCGCCGCCGTTGCGCCCGGTCATGGTGGGGCCGATGCCGGTGACCTGGTATTTGGCGTCAACCAGGCCTGCGGCCTCCAGGTCGGTGGCCAGCAGCAGGCGCTCGGCGTCGATATTCGGGCCGATATGGTGGGTGATGGCGCCGGTATAATGGCTGACGCCGACGCTGCGGTCATAGGTCACCGCGCCGAGCCAGACCGGCCGCTGTTCCTCGCCCTTGTCCAGCACCTTCCAGAACCGCACGTGATGGCGGTGATCGGCGCTGTTGCCGTCGGGCTTTTCGAACGCGAGATCCTCGCGGCGGCCGAGATAGAACAGCGGGCTCACCGGCGCGTCGCGATAGGGTCGGTCCAGCAGCACGCTGCCGGCGATCTCGATCGAGGAGCGCAGCGTTACGGGATCGGCCGGAAACCAGCCGGCGTCCCGCATGGCGCAGAGCGCGTCCTTGTCGTCGCCGACCAGGCCGACATTGATCGGATCGCCGGGAATGCCCTGCGCGGTGAGCGTCACCATAGGCAAATTGGCGAGCTTCTTCTGGTGCTCGTAATGCGTCCACAGCGCCGGCAGCGCGAGGTAAGCGAGGAAGGTGTAGACGAGCACGACCGCCATCGCGGCCACAAGGAAGCGTTCCAGCCGCGAACGGTCCGGCAGGGGTTGCGATTCCAGTTCGTCGTAAAGTTCAGCCACGGCGCGCTCTTGCGAATTCGTGCGCGGAGTTTAGCGCATTTTCGGGTGCGGTGGCTTTTGCAACTACCGTCGCGTCTCCCGGCAACCGGCGGCCTCGGCGTCTTCCTTCGAGCAGAACCAGCGCGTGCCCTTGCTGATCTTCATCTGGATCTGCGCGTACCAGCGGCTGGCGGGCGTATGGTAGATGCATTCGCCGGCGCTGTTGACGTTGCCCTTGATGGTGCAGTCGGGCGACGGCGCGACCGATCCCGAGGCCGACGCCAGCAGGATCGCATGCGCGTTCGGCGGCGGCTTGGCGGCGCCGAGGATGGCGGTCTTCTTGTTGCGGACCCGCCAGTCCCACGGCGCGATGAAGGCGCCCTGCCACATCCCGGCCTTGGCTTCGCGCGCGGCTTTTTCGTCGGCATCGTAGTCGTGGGAAACGCGCGTGTAGGACAGCGCCCAGCCGCTCGCCACCAGCCATTTCTGGATGTCCTCGCCGTCGACGTCGCAGCGCGCCACGACCCGGCCGCGGCGGTCGGCCGCCTGGCGCTGGTGGCAGGTCCAGCTCTTGTCGCCGACGTGTTTTGTCAGTTCGTCGCGGGCGGCGACGCCGCAGGTCCAGCGCTCGCCTGAATTGTTGAGGCAGAGCTGGTCCACCGACGGCGCATCGATGCCGCCGAGGCGAATCCGGGTCGAGCCGATCTGGATCGAATCGCCCTCGCGGATCTTGGCGGCGCCGGTGATGTCGGCGGCTTGCGCCAGCGCCGGCAAGAAGGCCGGCATGAACAATAGTGCGATGGCCGGCAGGAACTTCATGCGCATGCAAAAACGCCGCCTTCAATGGAATTGGTTCGGTATTGCCGCGGATTGTGGTGCGGATGCGACCAAAGCACCAGCGGCGCGGCAGGATGGCCGCTTTCAACTTACCGAGAGATGCGGCTTCTTCACCTCTCCCCGCAAAGAAGAGCGGGGAGCGGGAGCAGGAAGGATCCTACGTCTTCCCCGTCCCCATCATCGCCCGGCGCGCCAGCGCCAGGCCCATCAGCACGAAGGCCGAGGTGACCTCGGGGCCGCCCACCAAAATGCGGGTCGGGGTCTTCATCTTGTTCCACTCATAGGCCTTGAACGGCCCGCGCCTTCCGCCTTCGCCCAGATGCGCGATGATGCAGTGCAGCGCCGGCGTGAAGGTCGCCACGTCGGCGCCGAGATGGCCGAGCGCGATCAGCGCCAGCGCGGCGTCGAAGGCGTTCATCTCGCACGCGATCAGCTCGCTCTGCACATAGGCCAGCACCTTGGCGCGGATGAAGGCGAAGGCGCCGCCGGGATCGATCGAGGCCTGGGCGGCCGGCGGCAGCGCGGCGAAGGCGGCGTAGCAGCGGCCGAAATAGGCGCAATAGAGCTCCGGCAGATAATAGATATGCGAGCGCGGATCGGCGAACGCGCCGCTTTCGGCGAGCCGCCTCTGGAACGAAAGGATGCGGTGCACGGTATCGAGCCGCGCCGGGGTCTCCAGCACCTTCCAGCGCGCCAAATTGCGGAAAGAGACTTCGAGGATGTCGAGATTGAGCGTCGGGTCGAGGTCGTTGCCGAACGGACGTTCGCCTTCAAAACTGTCGATCCAGGTGGCAACGCCGCCCTCGAAGTCGATATTGTCGTTGATCGGCACCGTCACGAGCGGCTCGTTGGCGCCTTCGCGGACCTGGTAGCCGGCGTAGAAATCCAGCAGCGGCTGCTCCAGCATCGGATCCTGCGAGCCGGCTTGCGTGGCGGCCGAGAACGAGCATGCCGTGGTGTCGCAATCCGGCACGTAGACGCCGAAGCCCAGATCCTGCTTGATCTGGGCGAAGAAGCGCGAAAAGCGCGGATGCGGCAGCGGCGCCAGCGCGGTGACGACGTCGAAGGTGGCACCATCCTGCGCGCGCACCTGCTCGCGGCTGGTGACGAGGCAGAACTCGACCATGGCGTCGATCGCGCCGCGCGCCGCCGCGCTGTCGCCCGGCGAGGCGAGGCCGGTTTCCACGAAACTCAGCAGCGCCTCGGTGAAGAACGCGTCGTAATAGGCCGAGCGGTGGCGGATCTGCACCGGCTCCCACATCGGCTCGGCGATGCCCGTCCACGGCGGGTTGACCAGGTCGCGCGCCGGCGAGCGGGCGATGAAGACCCGCGCCAGGTTGAACAGCAGCGTCGAATTCTTGTAGCCGCGCGAATTCAACCCCGTCAGCGCCATCAGGAATTCGCGTCCGCGCAAATCGGGATCGCCGAGCAGATTGAAGGCGGCATAGGTCGGGATGAACCCGTTGTTCCGGAACGAACCCAATAGATGCGCGCCGCAGGCCCGGATCGCCTGCTCGATTTCGACTAAATCGGGCGCACGGCCGGGTGCCGCGACCGGCTGCGGCCGGGGATGGCTGAGCTCGATCGTATCGAGCAGCGCCGCCACGGGTGCGCCGACCGCGGCCCAGTCCGGCTTTTCCTGGTCGCGTGCGCTGGTGAGCGCTTCGCGCAAGGCAAGCAGCCGCTTCTCGTCGCGCAATTCCATGAGCCCGGCCCGGCGCAGCAGCGGGCGCAGCGCCGGATTGCCGAGCGCGGTCCGATAGAATTTGCCGAGATGCGGGTCGCCGCCGTTGGGTTTGGCGAGCAGGGGATCGCAGACGTCGTACAGCGACGGGCCGTCTTTCCGGGCCGTCAATGCGCGGTAGGCGGCCCCGGCGAAATGCTGAAAACCCATGAAATTTTTACCCGTAGCGTTTTCGAGCGCAGTGGATCCCGGTTCGCGTGAAGAAAACGCGTCCAAAAACAAAGAGCGCCGGTTCGGGCAGGCAGCGGCGATCCGCCGCACGGCGGACTCCGTTTCCCCCCGAACGCCCCCAAAGCGCCCTCAAGTACTTGAAAAACTACACGGAACTCCGGGAAATACAAACGGTGCGGAGCTCACTGGGCCAGCGGCCTATTCCCCGGCCGGAACGGGCCGGGAAAGTGCGGCCGGGCGTGAGCCGCAAGCCATTGTTCCATCGATTGAAATTGGCTGGTGGCGCTCCGCGTGGAATGTCAAGGTCCTTAAACTTCTCATTAATATTGCCGTGTTTCTCCTGTCGGGCTAAACCTAGTTTGCTGCGGTGCCGCAAATTGAGCGCAATTGGACGTCACACGTCCGGCACTCCCAAAAACCAGAACGGCGTAGGGCGCGACTAACTTTCGCGCTGTCTTGAGTGATGAGGAAACGACCTGCGATGAATGTAACCCTCCTTCGCATCACGAGCCGCCCGGTCGCGATTGCCGCGGTGCTGGTCGGCATGGTTTCGCTGGCGATCGGCGCGCATGCGGCGCTCAACATGCGCAGCCTCGATGCCGACAAGGCGGCGACCGCCGCGAGCAGCGTCGATTTCGCCAAGAAGGGTTCGCGGATCGCCCTGGTGATCGGCAACGGCCATTATCCCGACGCCAATTTGCCGCTGACGCAGCCGATCAACGACGCCCGCGAGCTCTCGGCCGAGCTGCGCCGCGACGGTTTCGACGTCGACGTGATCGAAGATGCCTCCAAGGACGACATGACCCGCGCGGTGGCGCGGCTGCGGACCAAGATCCGTCCCGACAGCGTGGTGATGCTGTTCTTCGGCGGCTACGGCATCCAGGTCGGCCGTGAAAGTTACATGATCCCGGTCGACGCCACGATCTGGAAAGAGGGCGACGTCCGCCGCAACGCCGTCTCGATCGAATCCGTGCTGGACGTGATGAAGGAGCAGGGCGCCTGCGCCAAGCTGGTCGTCATCGACGCCTCCCGCCGCAACCCCTATGAGCGCCGCTTCCGCGGCTACTCGCACGGTCTCGCCCCGATCACCGCGCCCGACAACGCGCTGATCCTGACCTCGGCGACGCCGGGCATGGTCGCCGACGACGGCAAGGGCCAGCACAGCGTGCTGGTCACCGAGCTGCTCACCAACATCGGCGCCCACGATTCCGACAAGCCCACCGCGGCCGAAGCCATCTTCAACAAGACCCGCATCGCCATCGCCAAGGCGAGCGAAGGCGCGCAGGTGCCGAGCGTGTCGTCGTCGCTGCTCGAAGACGTCAGCTTCGCCGCCACGGACAAGGCCGGCAGCTGATTCCACTCTATCGCCGTCCCTGCGAACGCAGGGACCCATACTCCGCAGCCTATCGTTTTGGCAAGCTGGTAGAGACCTTCCGTATCCACACACGCTGGTGGTTATGGGTCCCTGCGTTCGCAGGGACGACACCGGTAAAATCCGAAGCTCCGATCGCAAGCCCTAAACCAGCAAATCGCTGAGATCGCGCCACTCCGGGTTCTCCCGCTAGATCAGCTCGATCTTCCAGTCCCGCTTCCATCGCTTCAATTGCTTCTCCCGGCCGATGGCTTCATCCGGGCGGTCGTAGGATTCGACATAGACAAGGCGATAGACGCGATAGGCCTTGACGAACGAGGACCCCTCGCCATTGCGGTGCTCCGCCAGCCGCTTCTGCAGCGAATTGGTCACCCCGATATAAAGGGTCCCATGACGCCGGCTCGCGAGAATGTAGACGTAATACATGCCCGAAGACTTAGATTAGCGCGAACTCCATCAACACGTCGTCCCTGCGAACGCAGGGACCCATACGCCGCGGCCCCTCGTTGGGGCAAGCTGGTAGAGACCTTCCGTAACCACACACGCCGGTGATTATGGGTCCCTGCGTTCGCAGGGACGACGATAGATAATGCTTAATCCCCCCTACTTCCGCTCCCCGGCCGCCGTCACCGCGCGCACCGGATCGCCCTCGCGCAATAGCGCCCCGGCGCGGGCCACGACGATATCGCCCTCGTTCAGCCCGCCCTTGATCTCGACCTGGCCGCCCGCCATCAGCCCGACGTCGACCTGCTTGGTTTCGACCCGCGCGCGGCGCACCACCTGGACCACGGTGCCGGCGTCGCTATAGAGCACCGAGGTCAGCGGCACCGCGATGTTGCAGCTCTGCCCGATCGTGATCAGCGCCCGTCCGGAGGAGTTCACCAGCAGCGTCCGGTTGGTGGTGATGCCGAGGAAGGCCTGGCCGAGCTGGCTGTTGGGCTCGACCGTCGGTGCGATCCGGCGCACCCGGGCGTCGACCTCGCCGGCCCCGGGAATCTTGATCTTCGCGGTCTGGCCGACCTTGAGCCGGGCGATGTCCTGCACCGGCACCAGCCCGACCAGGTCGAACTCGCCGCGCGCGATGATCGTAAACAGCGCCTCGCCCTTCCCCGACGCCATGGCGCCGATCGTGGCCGAGGAGGTCTCGACCAGCCCTGCCACCGGCGCCTGCACCTGGGCGATGCCGCCCTCGGGCAGCGTCAGCCGCGCCAGAATCTGCCCCGCGGTGACGACATCGCCGGCCTCGGCCAGGATTTCCGAAACCTTCAGCCCCTGCCGCTCGGGCCGCACCATTGTTTCCTCGCGCGCCAGCACGAGGCCGGACACCTCGACGATATCCCCGAAGCAGGATTTTGCCGCCGTCAGCACCGTGACGGTGGCGCCCTTGGGCGGGTCGGGATCGTCGGCGGCGAGGGTGGGGGAGGCGAGGGAGAGGAGGAGGGCGGCCGAGGCGAGGGAGAGGAGGAGGGCGGCCGAGGCGAGCCAGTTTCGCGAGCGCGAGGGGAAGGTAGGCATCGGAATTCCTGTTCCGGTTGGGTGGTTATCGATACCAGAAGGCGGCTGCTCGCGCCAAGGCGGGAAGCGCTGTCAGTCATTAGAGCGGATGGGCGCGGTTTGGTTCAAGGTCTTGGCGGACCACAACGGTCGTCATGCCCGGCCCTGTGCCGGGCATCCACGTCTTGCACCGCGGGGGGCGCGAAGGCGTATCTGGGCGTCATTGCGAGGCAAAGGGTCGCGAGCTGTACTCCGCTGTTATTGCGAGGAGCGAAGCGACGAAGCAATCCAGCTTACCTTTTACTTCAAGTGAGGTTCTGTTGGCCGCCTATGCGCTAGGCGTCTTCATGCTCCCGCTCACGCGCGGGGTGCTGGATGGTGAGGATGATGATTTCGTCCGCTGCCTCATCAACTCTGTAATAGACCAGATAGGGATATTTTCGCGTGACCAGCTTGCGCACTCCTTCGATGGTCTGCGCTCTGCCCACCTGCGGAAACAAGACGAGGTTCTGCAGCGATTGAAGAATGGCCGCGCGCACCCGTTCGGACGCGCCCGGACTGCGCTCGCGGACATAGTCCGCGATGGCGGCGATATCCTGTACCGCACCCGGCGTAAATCGGAGCTTCATTGCTCGAAGCGGCGGAACGCGGCTTCGATTTCGTCATCGCTAGCGAATTGGCGGCGTGTGGCTTGGGCCAGGCCTTCCAGGACAGCGGGAAGATGCGCCGGATCGATGGCCTCCGGCTCAGCCTCGTCTCCGGCAAGGGTGAGCATGGCCCGTGCGATTTCATCCTGGCTGCCGGGTGGTAATCGGCGCACGGCTTCGAGGGCTTTTTCAAGCAGCTTGGTCATAGCCCACAATATGCGATATGCCGGCCGAAATGGAAGGGCTTCCCTCGTCGTCCCTGCGAACGCAGGGACCCATACGCCGTGTCGCCTGTTGTGAAGCACGCTGTTGGTAGGCTTTCGTGCAGCCACTAACGGCTGCGGTTATGGGTCCCTGCGTTCGCAGGGACGACAGAATGCTTGGGGCTGGCAGCTTGCGCCACTAACACCTACTGCTTCCGCCGTCGCGCCGTCGCCGCCACCTCGGCTTCCGCTTCCTCCCCCTCGCGCCAGCGCAAGATCTCCACCGCGAGCACGGGATGATTGAATCCCTTCAGCTGCAAATCATCCAGCGCCTTGCCGTCGACCCATTGTTCCACCATGCCGAAGACGCGCCGGCTCACCACGATCTGGCCGGCTTTGGCTTCGTCGCACAGGCGGGAGGCGAGGTTGGTGACGCTGCCGATCGCGGCGTATTCGAGCCGCTGCTCGAAGCCGATCTGCCCGAGCGTCGCGTAACCCAGCGCGATGCCGACACCAAATCCCAAACTGTGGCCGCGGTTGCGCCAGCGCTCGGTCAGCACGCCGATGACGTCGCGCATCTCCACCGCCATCTTCACCGCGCGCTTGACGTGGTCATCGAGCTGCAGCGGCGCGTTGAACAGGATCATCACGCCGTCGCCGGCATAGCGGTCGAGCGTGCCCTCGTAGCGGAAGATCAGTTCGCCCAAGGCGGCGTGATATTCGCGCAGCACGTTCATCGCCTCTTCCGGCTCGGTACTCTCGGTGAAGGCGGTGAAGCCGCGCAGATCGCAGAACACCACCGTCACCTCGCGGCGATGGCTGTCGAGCAGCGCGTCGTGACCGTCGGACGAGGCGATCAGCTGCGCCACCTGCGGCGCCAGGAAACGTTCGAGTTTGCGGATGCGCTCGATCTCGGCGAGCTGCTTCTCCACCCGCTCCTCCAGCGACTTGTTCCAGTTCTTGAGCTGATCGGTCTGCTCCTGCAGCTTGGCGGCCTGCTGCTGCACGGTGGAATGCGCCGACGACAGCTCGCGGCCCTTCTGGTCGACTTCCGAGAACAGCCGCGCGTTGCGCATCGCCAGCACCGATTGATGCGCGAAGGTGCGCATCAGCCCGATCAGATTGTCGGAGAACGCGCCGGCCTCCTTGCGCAGCACCACCAGCGAACCGAGTGTGCCCTGCTGGTCGACCAGCGGCACCACCAGCACCGAATGAAAGCCGGCGGCCACCGCGACGTCGCGCAACAGCAGATCGGCGGCGGTGGCCAGATCGGGGATCGCGACCGGCTCGCCGGAGGAAGCGGCCTCGCCGAGCACGCTGGAAGCCTCGTCGATCACGAGATGGTCGCCTTCGGCATTGCGGTCGATGCCGATCGCCTCGCTCAAATTGAACTGGTGCTTCGCCGCGTCATAGCCGTAGATCAGCACCGCGTCGGCCTGCGTGATCTCCAGCGCGCGCGCCGCCACCGTCGGCAGCACGGCGTTGAGATCGAGCGAGGCGGCGACCGCGCGGCCGACTTCCTCCAGCACCTTGAGCTCGTTGATCGAGCGCGCCAGATCCCGCGTGCGTTCCTCGACCTTGGTCTCCAGCCCCGAATAGGTCTCCTGCAGCTGCCCGGCCATGCTGTTGAACTGGTCGGCGAGTTCTTCCAGCTCATCCTTGGTATGGACATCGATGCGGTAACTGAAATCGCCGGCGCCGAGCCGCCGCGCGCCGGCGCGCAGCGCGTCGATCGGGATCAGCAGGCGTCGTGCCATCAGCGTGCCGGCGAGAATCGCGACCACGAGTCCGAGCCCGATCAGAAGCGCGATCCGCACCAGTTGATCATTGATCGGCGCCAGCGCCTGCGCGGTCGGCTGCTCGAACAGCACGAACCAGCCGAGCTTGGGAATCGCGTTCGACGCCGTCATCACCGCATGGCCGTCGGCATCCTTGCCCGATTCCGGCTCCTCCTTGCCCTTCAGCAGCGCCTCGACCTGCGGCAATTTCGCCAGATCCCGGCCGACCTCGGGCCCCTTGGCGGACGCCGCCAATACCCGGCCGTGCGGATCCACCACATAGGCGGAGGTGGCCTTGCCGACCTGGGCGTCGCCGAGGAAGTCGGAGAGAAACGAAAGATCGATGTCGGCCACGGTGACGCTGCCATTGAGGCCGGCATGCGACACCGCGATCGACATGAACGGCCGCGTGCCGCGAAATTCCGCCGGCGAAAAACTCAACCCGCGGGTCACGGTCTCGATGAAGCGGATGTCGCGGGAAAAATCCGCCTTGCTGCCAACCACCGCGGCCGCGCCGCGCGACGCCTTCAGCTGCTCGCGGCCGGTGCCGTCGAGCAGCGACAGCTGGGTGACGGGCGTCACCTGGTTGAGCAACTGGGCGTAGTCGGCATGGTGCTTGGCCAGCGTGTCGGAGCTGGCGCGAGTCACCCAGCTGATCTGCCGCTCCAGTTCGGCGACCGACTGCTCGATCCGCCGGGCGGTGGCTTCGGCCTTCTCGCCCATGGCGTCGGTGAGCGTGGACTTGATGGCGCGGTAGGAAATCCAGGTCTCCATCGCGCCGTTGACCGCCAGCACGAAGATCACGAGCCCCACCAGCGCGAACACGTATTTGGCGAACAGGCCCTGCCGGAGCGACCCAATCTTGTCCGTAACGGCGATCATCCAGACCCTCGGACGCAGCCCCCCTCGGCCGCCTTCGTTCATGGCCGTCTTGGCCCGGCCCTGTTTAGCACAATTCGAGGGGGGCTGGCCCGCCGCCTGCCAGCGTGGTTAGCCCCGATTTTGGGCAGCCGGGGCGCGTCGACGCCGGTGGGGCAGGACGGCGCCAGACGATCGTCATTCCGGGGCGATGCGAAGCATCGAACCTCAGATGCGCAATTGCGCATCGGGGAATCTCGAGATTCCGGGTCTGGTGCTGCGCACCATCCCGGAATGACAAGCGCTGGAACGTCACCGTTCAAAAGCTTCCGCCTCGTGGCCTACCGATTGAACAACTGCCGTAGCACGTCGTTCATCGCCGGGCTGTCCTGCGGCGGCGGTGGGGCAGCATCGCTCTGCGCGGGCGGCGAAGGGCTGGCCGGTGCAGGCGAACCCGGCGTCGGAATCCCTCGGCCTTGGCTGATTCCCTGGCTCGTCCCCTGGCTCAGTCCCTGCTGCAGCAGGTTGCCGATGGTGGCGCCGAGCGCGCCGCCGAGCGGATTGGCCGTGCCGCCGCTATTGCCGCCGCTGTTGCCGCTGTCCTGCCCGCCGCCGAGCAATCCGCCGATCCCGCCGAGTCCGCCTCCAAGTCCGCCGCCGCCGCTGCCGCCGAACAGGCCCTTCCCCATCTCCTTGAGCTTGGCATAGGCGGCATCGGGATTGTCGAGGATGCCCTGCATATCCGGATAGATCCGCGGCTCGGCCCAGGGGCCGTCGATGACCACGGGAATGCCGAGCCCGACCGGATCGGCCGCGCGGCCCTGGCCCTCGGTGGTCAGCACCAGTTTCGGTTCGACGCGAAACGCCAGCGTCTGCGCGCCGAGATCGACGGTGCCGGCCCCGGTCATTTTCACCAGCGGGCCGACCAGATTGAGATCGCTGGTCGTGGCCTGGCCCTTCTCGACGCGAAACGACGCGCCGAGTTGGGTGAGATCCGTGGTCTGTTCCTTGCCCTCCTGCCAGCCCGACAGCGTGCCTGACGTGAGCGAGCGGATCATCTGCGCGACGTTGAGGCCGCGAATGGCGCCGTCCTGGAACACCGCGAACACGGTGCCGTCGAGGTTCGACATGATGGCCCGCTGGCTGTTGCCGGCCGAACGCAGCGCGAGCTTGGCCTGAAGCTTGCCGTCGAGCTTGTCGAAATTGGCCGCGCTCCGCAGCAAGGGCAAGGCGCGCACGCCGGCAAGTTCGCTGCGCAGCGTATAAGTCGGGCTTCCCATCGAGGCATCGATGATCAGATCGCCGCTGGCCTGGCCGCCATAGGCGCCGAGATTGGCAAAGCGCGCCTTCAGGACGCCGCCGGCCAGCGCGCCGTCGATTGCGGCCGGCGCGATATGCGCCTCGCCGATATTGATCTCGGCGGCGGAGATGCGGGCCTGGACGTCGACATAGT
>Ga0265340_10001919_pt1 | contig 11878 bp, 11 predicted proteins | sample 4CB225metaG_FD_202082 | JGI IMG/M metagenome (GOLD analysis project Ga0265340, IMG submission 202082) | Rhizosphere microbial communities from Carex aquatilis grown in University of Washington, Seatle, WA, United States - 4-CB2-25 metaG | ecosystem: Host-associated > Plants > Roots >...
GAGAAGTTTCCGCACAAAGACGTATTCATCACGAAGTAGAGGAATTGAAATCAGGGGCGGGGCTGCCCATCGCAGGCTGAGTTTTATCCGGGTGGAACATCAATTCGGCCTCGCCGCTGCCAAGATAGGTCCCGTTCCCGCGGCGTAGTTCGCCGCTGTGATGAACCTGCCGTCGCCCTTACCTGGGCTGTGCTGTCGCTTTTGCGGCTGGCACGCGAGTTGCTATAAGTTAGGTCGAGGACAAAACCTGTGACCATCCATGTCGCCATTGACGGCGTCGTTCAAGAAGCCCAGCCCGGTGAGCTCCTTGTCGATCTGATCACCCGTGTTGGCGGGTCGATCCCCCACGTCTGTTACCACCCTCAACTCGGCCCGGTTCGGACGTGTGACACGTGCATGGTGGAAGAGAACGGCCGATTAATCCGGGCGTGCGCGACGCCAGTCGCTGATGGAATGAAGGTCTCGATCAAGTCACCGAAGGCGGCAGCCGCGCAAGTGGAAGCATTCGATCGCATTCTGAGCAACCACATGCTCTACTGCACGGTCTGCGACAACAACAATGGCAATTGCACGGTCCATAACACGACGAAGTTGCTGGCCATCGAGCATCAGCGAATCCCGTTCAGGCCAAAGCCGTACGAGGTTGATAGCACCAATCCGTTCTATCGCTACGATCCCGATCAATGCATTCTCTGTGGACGCTGCGTAGAGGCTTGTCAGAACGTTGAAGTCAACGAAACCCTGTCCATCAACTGGGAGGATCCGAACCCCCGCGTGCTTTGGGACGGCGGTTCGACCATTGGAGAGTCGAGCTGCGTTTCGTGCGGTCACTGCGTCACCGTTTGTCCCTGCAACGCCCTCATGGAAAAAACGATGCTGGGCCATGCCGGCTTTTTCACGTCCCTGAGGAAGTCTGCGCTAAGCGGCATGATCGACGTGGTCAAGGGCGTCGAACCGGAAACCGGCTACGGAACGATTCTTCAGGTCTCCGAGGCGGAAGAGGCAATGCGGGAGCACCGCATCCGCAAGACGAAAACGGTTTGCACCTACTGCGGCGTGGGATGCAGCTTCGACGTTTGGACTAAAGATCGCCACATCCTCAAAGTGGCGCCGGAGCACGGTCCAGCCAACGGGATCTCCACTTGCGTGAAAGGCAAGTTTGGCTGGGGGCACATCAACAGCGAAGACCGCCTCACCACGCCGCTGATCAGGGAGGGCGGCAAGTTTCGGCAGGCCAGTTGGGACGAGGCACTCGGCCTGGTGGCTGGCAAATTAGCGGACCTCAAGGCAACGAGTGGTCCAGATTCAATCGCGTTCATCTCTTCTTCCAAGTGTACGAATGAAGAAAGCTACCTGATGCAGAAGCTGGCACGGGCGGTGATTGGGACGAACAACGTTGACAATTGTTCGCGCTATTGCCAGTCGCCGGCGACCATGGGTCTATTTCGCACCGTGGGCTACGGCGGCGATTCGGGCTCGATCTCTGACATCGAGAAGGCCGATCTTGTTCTCATCATCGGCAGCAACACGGCGGAGAGCCATCCAGTGATCGCCACCAGAGTGAAGAGCTCTCACAAGCTGGATGGGCAGAAGCTGATCGTCTCTGACCTGCGCGAGAACGAAATGGCCAGACGCGCCGATCTCTTTCTGCACCCCAAGCCAGGTACAGACCTGGTCTGGCTGAGCGCAATCAGCCGCCACCTTCTCGACAACGGCCTTGCACATACCAGGTTTCTGGATCAGTGGGTGAACGGATTGAACGAATATCGGAAGAGTCTCGAGCCTTTCACCATGGAAGCAGCGTCACGCATTTCCGGCGTTCCCAAGCAAACCCTCCTGACCATCGCCCGGATGATCTCCGAAGCCAAGCGCGTGTGCGTTCTTTGGGCGATGGGAGTAACTCAGCATAGCCAAGGTTCCGACACCTCCACCGCCATTTCCAACCTGTTGCTTATCACCGGCAATTACATGCGGCCAGGAACAGGCTCTTATCCGCTGCGCGGCCACAACAACGTGCAGGGAGCCAGCGACCACGGGGCCATGCCGAACATGTTGCCCGGTTACCAACCGGTGGATGACCCCGAAGTGCGGCAGCGATTTGAGGCCGGGTGGAAGGTCCAGCTGCCCTCGACCAAGGGACTGGACAATCACCAGATGGTGGAAGCCATTCATGAGGGCAAGCTTAAGGCGATGTATCTGATTGGCGAGGAAATGAGTATCGTGGACTCCAATGCGAATTATGTTGGAGATGCATTCGCCAAGCTGGACTTCTTTGTCGTGCAGGATATCTTCTTCAGCAATACGTGCCGGTACGCCGATGTTGTGCTACCAGGAGCACCAAGCCTGGAAAAGGAAGGCACCTTCACCAGTACCGAGAGACGCATTCAGCGGCTTTATGAAGTATTGGAACCGCTTGAGGGCTGTCAGCCGGACTGGAAGATCATCCAGAGTGTTGCCAACCGGTTGGGTGCAGGTTGGGATTATCATCACCCTTCCGCGATCATGGATGAAGTCGCCTCTCTCACCCCGATGTTCGCAGGGGTGAGCTACGAGAGGCTGGCGGGATACAAATCGCTGCAATGGCCGGTCGCGGCGGATGGAACCGACGAGTCCCTCCTCTATACCAAGGGTTTCGCGTTTCCAGATGGAAAGGCGCGGCTATTCCCCCTCTCGTGGATTGGCCCCACCGATCAGCCTAACGCCGACTATGACTTGCACCTGAACAATGGCCGGTTGCTCGAGCACTTCCACGAGGGCAACCTTACCTACCGCACGGAAGGGATTCGAGAGAAAGTTCCGGACACCTTTGTTGAAGTCTCCCCTCAGCTCGCGGAAGAACGCGGAATTCAAAGCGGGACGTGGGTGCAACTGATATCGCGCTACGGTCAAGTCCGGGTGCGAGCTTTAGTTACCGACCGCGTACATGGGCAGGAACTCTACATGCCGATGAACTCCGTTGAAAGTCCGGTGAACCGGCTGACCAGCAGCCACACGGATCCGGCAACCAACACGCCCGCCTACAAAGAGACCAGCGTTCGCATGACGGTATTGACCGAAGTCGGTGAGAGCCCATTGCCCCGCATCAATTCTCGCTTCGGTCATCCAACGCCGCAAAAAGGTGTGGAGGTGGAACGTAAATGGAAGCGGCCGGACTACAGCCCTCCAGGAAATGGTCTGGTGCAATTGCAGACGAACAAATGACGCAAGGAGAACGCCAATGGCTCAACCGATTCCTCTAAATATTCCACCGCGCAACCCACGGGCAGAGTTGCACGCTCGCGTATTAAACGCTCCGGAAGAGCATGCCGAAGCGGTGTTGGCTGCGTACGAAGTGCTCCAGGAGCTGCACGATCATGGTGTGCTGGAACTCATGCGCGGGACTCTCGCGGCTAGCGACGAGCTCCTGGATAGGGTGGTCGACAATGTGAGTACTCCGGCATCCATTCGAGCCATCCGGAATCTCCTCTTTTGGCGACGCATTCTTGGAAGTATCGAGCCGGAATGGTTCCAAGGCATTTTCCAGGCGATTCCCGAAGGCCTTGCCCAGGCGACAGCAGAGCGGAAGCCGGTTGGCCTCTTCGGCCTGTTGCGGCGGCTCAGCAACAAGGATAGCCTTCGCGGTTTAGCTGCAGCCGTTGATTTCCTGGAAGCCTTTGGACGTAACCTCCACCAGCATCCGCCGGCGCAACCTTCCACTATTTCGCAGAGAACGGAGAATATATGAACGTCTTACAAGTGATCAGGTGAACCTCGGAGTTATTGGGCTTGGCAACATGGGAAGCCGGATCGCAAAGCGGTTGCCGGATCACGGATAGCAACTCACTGCATATTGGAGACAACCCTCTACCCGCCGGCGATTACGAGATTCAACATGTGATTTCGTCGGCCTTGGTATTGTTCCGCAGGACGAATGGCGCCACGGCCCAAGACGGGTACATGATTCCCCTCGACGACAGCGTAGTGAGGTGGGAGAAAGGAACTTACTGGAGCCGACGATCGGACTTGAACCGATGACCTGTCGATTACGAATCGACTGCTCTACCAACTGAGCTACGTCGGCTTGATTCGATTCTAAATGTGGCTGAAGGTTACCGTAAAGGGACCAGGGACCTTGTTTTCCACTAGTTTCCGGGGATTTCCACTTGCGTCGCGAGTTATGTCCCCGGATAATCAAGGGGGAAGCTCAACTGGCGGCTCCGAGCTTACATGAACCGATATTGTCGAGTGGACGTCCTTCGGATCCTGCACATTAGCGCCAAGCAACTCGCGGGCTGGCAAAAGGCAGGACTGGTTCCTATTTCCGAGACGTTCACCTTCTACGACCTCCTCCAGCTGAAGAAGATTCGTGACTTGCGTGCCAAGCGGGTGCGTCCGGCAGCGATTCGCGAGTCGCTGCAGGCGATGCAGAAGCAAGTGGCCGGAATGGAGAATCCGCTGCTGGAGGCGGGCGCCTTCACCGTGGGATCGCGCGTGGCGTATCGCCATCAGGGCCATTCGGTGGAACCTATCGCCGGACAATTCCTGCTGGAGTTCGGTGGGGCGGGCACGGTGGTTTCCACCAACCCGCGCGCTGAGTCCGGCAAGATCAAGCCCATCGCGCAGTATGAAGACGCGGCGGAGTTGTTTGGTCGCGGCGTCGCGATGGAAGAGCACCCGAGCACCCACGACGAAGCCATTCGCAGTTATATTCGAGTTCTGGAGCTGGACCCCGACCATGCTGCGGCCCACATCAACCTGGGCACTCTGTATTACAACCGGCACGATTTTGACGCTGCGGAGAAGCATTACCGGGCGGCGGTGGCGGCCGACTCGCGCTACGCCCTGGCGTACTTCGATCTGGGCAACGTGCTGGATGAAACCGGCCGGGTGGAAGAGTCGACGGTTGCCTATCGCACTGCCATTCAGCTAGCACCGACCTATGCCGATGCGCATTACAACCTGGCGCTGGCCTACGAACGCCTGGGAGAAGCCCGCCAGGCATTGCGGCATTGGCAAACCTACCTGAAGCTGGACAACAGCGGGGCGTGGGCGGTACACGCCCGCAATCAGGTGGCGCGCATCCTCGAAGGCGACAAGTTGAAGATCGTGTACAAGCGGAAGTAAGGGCCACTCGCCCGAGCGGCCCTCACGTTGCCACCTACTCCGGAATACGCTTCTCGTATTCGCGCCTGGCTTCGGTGAATGTCCCCCAGAAGGCCTCCGGTTCCCTGCCCTCCAGACGGCTGACCAGCACCGCGAGATGAGCATGCCATCCCGGCCCCACCGCGAGCAAAGCTTTGCGATCGCGCAGGCGCCGATGGGTTAGAACAAGGCGGACCTTGTCGCCTTCGGGTGTGAGTTCGAAGGTGACCTCCGATGGCGCGTTGTCTTTGCCGCTTCCCCAGGAGAGGGCGAGAACACGCGGCGGCTCGCAGCGCGTGACGGTGTGCTCGGTCACCTGTCCTTCTTCCATCGATTGATACTGCTCAGGAATTGGCGCAGTCCTGGACGACAGGCTGGAATGAACGAACTTCAGTTTGAGCGGCGCACCGGCGCGCGGCTCCATGTCTCCCGAGGCCAGCCACTTCGCGCGCTTGTCCGACTCCGTCAGATACGCCCACACGCGCTCGATAGGGCCGGGCAAGAGGCGCTCGAAGCGAACCGTGTCGGGCGCGAGGAGTGTAGCGTAGTCGCCCTGACTCAACTGTCCCGCCAGGTTATCGAGAATCATGGTCCAGCCCTGACGGGTGCGATCGAGCCACTCGGGCAGGACTGCCTCGTGGGTCAGCGTGAGGTTGCAGCCGTTACCAACCGGCACGATGTCGATGGTGACTCGCGTATTTTCGGAGGAGTACTTCGGAACTTTGAAGGTAAAGGCCAGGCGGCGCGGCCGATCGACCTCGATATATTCGCCTTTGTGGTCGACGTCGTCGCCGTCGCGGCGGATGAGCAGAAACTTTCCGCCGACGCGGGCATCGATCTCGACTCGCGTCATCTGTCCGGTCGGAGTAGCGAACAGCCACTTGCCCGCAGCTGCGGGGTCGAGCCAGGCATCGAAGACACGCTCCGGCGAGGCGTCGAAGTGGCGAGTAAGGCGAACAACACGATCCGTATCCACGTTCATTTCGAATGTCCTTTCCGATCTTCTTCTTTGAGGAGGGCTTCCAAAGCATCGAGGCGCGTGGTCCAGAAACGTTCGTAGTAGCGCAGCCACTTCTCGGCGGCGGCCAGGGGCGACGGCTCGATGCGGCAAACATGACGCCGGCCCTGGCGCTTGCGGCGAATGAGCCCGGCGGATTCCAACACCTTTACATGCTTGGAGGCGGCGGCAAACGACATGTTAAAGGGCGCAGCAAGTTCCCCGATGTGGCACTCTGCGGACGCTAAGGCGCGCAGCATGGCGCGGCGCGTGGGATCGGCCAGAGCGTGAAAGACGTGGTCGAGCGAGGCCGAGCGTTGTGCAACCATGTGGTTGAATATAATCTCCGCCTCGGAGGATTGTCAACCATCTGGTTAAATATTTTATCCGAGTGGGTTTTCTTTTGAAACGAGCCGAGCTGACGCGATCGCCAAAGTCTGCATCTCACTGTCAAGACCACAAGTTTCAGAAAGGATGTTCTTGGCAAGAGTTGAACGCAGGCCCTGCTGGGTGCGACGCGCAGTGATTGGGTTTGCCTTCGCCGGAGTTCTGGTACTTCCTGCGATATGGGCGCTCGCGGCCCAGGCAAAACCGTCCGATAGCGACGCCATTCTGGCTCACTTGAATGCCGCCATCAGCTGGTATCGGCGGCTGGCCAGTCTGGACACTACTGCGGGACAGCCGAGCGACACGCTTTACCTCGATAACGCCCGAAGCTCGGCCAGCCAGGCGCTGCAACTGGCGTTTCAAGCTTCGCAGGCACAGGCTGCGTTATTGGCGCACAAGAAAAAGGGCGAGACGTCAACCGCCGCCGGCAGTCCTGACCTTCCCGTCTCCGACCAGCAGGCGAGTATTGCGAAGGCGGTCAGCAACACCAACGATCGCATCAGCCAAACGCAAGCCCAACTGGACGATCTGACTAAGCAGATCGACGCGGCGCGGGGAAAGCAGCGGCAGCCATTGCTGTCGCAGCGCGAAGTGCTGGTGGGCGAACTGGACCTGGACAAGGCCGTACTGGACGCGCTGCAGAAGATAGCGGGAACGGTTGGCAACGATAACGGCGGCAGCGGACTGGCCGGCCAGATTAACCAGTTAAAGCAATCGGTGCCCGAGGTGTTTGCCACCAAGAAGGAACCTTCAACCACGACGACGCAAGGCTCCAAGTCCAGTAAAGCCCAGGGTGAAGGACTCTTTGGGCAGACCTCGATTCTGTTCGGCCAGATGCGCGATGTCCACGACATCACCCAGCTCATGGCGGAAACTCAGCACCTGCGCGATACCGCGGACAAGCTGAATGCGCCGCTACGCGACTTGCTGAAGAACCTGGTGCAGGAGGGGCGGGCCATGGTCAATCAACCGCCTGCGACAGATCCGGCACAGGTGGCCGCCCTGCGACAAAAATTCGACGACCTGAGAGAGCAATTCAAGCAAGTCGCAGCGGTCACCGTGCCGCTGCGCCAGGAGATGATCCTGCTGGACCAGTGCCGCGGCGATTTGCTGGAGTGGCGCAACTCGATCGAGTCGGAGTACGGTCGAGTGCTGCGCTCGCTGCTGACACGGGTGGCGGGAATTTTGATCGCGCTGGCATTGGTGTTCGTTTTGTCCGCGGCGTGGCGGCGTGCGACCTATCGCTATGTCCGCGATGCGCGCCGGCGCAGGCAGGTGATGTTGATCCGCCGGTTTGTCACGGGCTCGCTCATGGTGCTGGTGATCGCACTGGGCTTCGTCAGTGAATTCAGCTCGCTGGCGACCTTTGCGGGATTCCTTACGGCGGGCATTGCGGTCGCGTTGCAGACCGTGATTCTGTCGATCGCGGCGTACTTCTTCCTGATCGGACGATACGGAGTGCGAGTGGGCGATCGGCTGACGGTCGGCGGAGTGACCGGCGATGTAATCGAGGTTGGACTGGTGCGACTGTACCTGATGGAGTTGTCGGGAACCGGGATCGATCTGTATCCGACGGGACGAGTCGTGGTGTTTTCCAATTCCGTGATGTTCCAGGCGGCGCCGTTCTTCAAGCAGCTCCCCGGCACGGCCTATGCGTGGCATGAGGTCGCCGTGACGCTAGCCAGTGAAGCCAACCTTGCGATGGTCGAGAAGAAGCTGCTGGAGGCGGTCAATTCGGTGTTTACGCGATATCAACAGAGCATCGACCGGCAGCATGCCCTGGTGCAGCGGATCCTGGATACGCCGATTGCCGCGCCTGCTCCCAATGCGAAGTTGCAGTTCTCGGATGGCGGGCCGGAGTTTGTGGTGCGCTATCCGGTGGAGCTCCAGCAGGCCGGCGAGATCGACGATGAGGTCACACGAAAGCTGATGGATGTGATCGGCGGCGACGGCGAGGTGAAGGCAGCGGTGGCAGGTTCGCCGAAGCTGCGGGCGGCGATCCGGGCGTAGGGCAGGTTGAATTCTGTGGTCTTGCCAGGGCCGTCCCTGCCGGGCCTGGGCCTTCTTAACGGCGCGCCCCCAGGACTTCGTCCTGGGCTGAGCTGAGTCGTCCCGCGCTGCGGGACGGGATTGTCGAACTGGACCTTTGATTCAACGGAACAGAGATCTGGACTAATTCTTGCTACCCGTCACCTTTCGGGACAGAAAGCAGGCCTGGCGCTGCCCGCTACGCAAAACTCAATCGTTCTGAGTGCTAGAATCAAGGGTTTCCTACTCCTATCCAAGGACTGTCATCATGCCTGAAGCTACTGCACACGCTGTCGCCTCCGCTCCTGCTCCGCTGGTTTCGCTAACCGAAGATGAAGTGCTGTTTCGCGATACGGTCCGGCAATTTGCCGATGAGAGTGTTCGTCCGCATGTAAAGAAGATGGATGAGGAGGGCGTGTTCGAGCACTCGCTCATCGACCAGTTCTTCCAGCTGGGACTGATGGGCATCGAGGTCCCGGAAGAATACGGCGGCGGCGCGGGAACGTTCTTTGAGGCGATCCTCGCGGTTGAGGAGCTGTCACGCGTCGATCCTTCGGCGGGTGTCGTGGTCGATGTGCAGAACACGCTGGTGAACAATGCTCTGCTGCGCTGGACGACAGCGGAGCAGAAGAAGCGCTACCTGCCGCGGATGTGCAAGGACACGGTCGGTGCCTACGCGCTCAGCGAGGCGGGATCGGGATCGGATGCTTTCGCGCTGCAAACGCGCGCCGAGTTGAAGGGCTCCGAGTACGTGCTGAACGGCCAGAAACTGTGGATCACGAATGGCAAGGAAGCGGGCGTCTTTATCCTGCTGGCGACGGTCGATCCGTCGGCGGGATATAAGGGCATCACCGCGTTCATCGTCGAGAAGAGTTTCCCCGGATTTACCGTCGGCAAGAAAGAAGACAAGCTGGGGATTCGCGCATCGAGCACCTGCGAGCTGATCCTGGAAGATTGCCGCGTGCCCAAGGAGAACGTGCTGGGCGAAGTCGGCAAAGGATACAAGATCGCGATCGAAACGCTGAACGAAGGCCGCATCGGCATTGGCGCACAGATGCTGGGGCTGGCGCGCGGCGCGTGGGAATTTGCCGTGAAGTATGCGCAGGAGCGCAAGCAGTTCGGCAAAGCCATCTCCGAGTTCCAGGGCATCCAGTTCCAGATTGCGCAGATGGCGACGGAAATTGAAGCTGCGCGCATGCTGCTATACAACTGCGCGCGCATGAAAGATGCGGGCATGAGCTTTCTAAAGGAAGCCGCGATGACGAAGCTGTACTGCTCGCAGGTGGCCGAGCGGGTGGCGTCGCTGTGCGTCGAGATTTACGGCGGCTACGGCTTCACCAAGGACTATCCGGTGGAGAAGTTCTTCCGCGATTCGAAGATTGGGAAGATCTACGAGGGCACCTCGAACATGCAGCTGCAGACGATTGCCAAGCTGGTGATGAAGTAGCTGGGATGAGGTTAATCGGACTTGGTAGAGTGTTGACGGCTGCCCATATCTGATGATATGGCTAGCCATATGAAGACGACCATCCAGATTCCCGACAATCTGTTCGAGGAAGCCCGCCGCCTGGCCGAGCGCGAGCATACGACTCTTAAGGCGCTGGTGGAACAAGGGCTGCGGCAAACGCTTGCCGAACGCAAGCGCCGAGAAAGCTTCCGCCTTCGCAAGGCCAGCTTCAAGGGCAAAGGGCTGCAAGAGTCGACCGCCAGGCTTAGCTGGGAGGCGATTCGCGAATTGAGCTACGAAGGACGCGGCGCGTGATCGCGGTTGACACCAACGTTCTCGTGTACGCTCACCGTGAAGACTCGCCCTGGCACGATGCGGCCTATGCTTGCGTTCGGGAACTGGCGCAAGGGCGCGATTCGTGGGCAATACCTTGGCCTTGTCTGCACGAGTTCCTGGCGATTGTGACTCATCCCCGCATCTATGAGCCACCCACACCGTTGGAAAAAGCGCTCGATCAGGTGAAAGCCTGGCTCGAATCGCCGAGTCTGGTGCTGCTGTCCGAAGCGGAAGATCACTGGCAGCATCTTGAGAGCTTGCTCCGTTCGGCTCGCGCCCGCGGGCCCAAGATCCACGATGCCCGTGTGGCTGCACTGTGTGTGGCCAACGAAATCGCGGAGTTGTTGACCGCCGATCGCGATTTTTCGCACTTCCCCCGTCTCAGAACACGCAATCCGCTGGTTCCCTAGCGAACGGATCGCAAGGCCCGAGCAGGGCGAGCTTCGTTCTTCGCCATCTTCCGGCTTGGCTGCTTCGTTTTGGCTTTGCCCCCGAGATTGAGCGCCACGGCAGCGCGGATGAGCTCCTTCAAAGCCGCCTCGTTGATCTTCTCGCCTTCGTGAATATCGATGGCGCGCCGGACGTTGCCTTCCAGGCTGGAGTTGAAGAGACCGGCGGGATCCTTCAACGCAGCTCCCTTGGCAAAGGTCAGCTTGACGACGCTCTTGTACGTCTCTCCCGTGCAGACGATGCCGCCATGGGAGAAGACGGGAGTTCCCCTCCACTTCCACTCCTCGACGATGTCGGGGTCGGCCTTGTGAATGATGTCGCGGACTTTCGCGAGCGTCTTGCCGCGCCAGTCGGCAAGGTCCTTGATTCTCTGGTCGATTAGTGCGGAGGCGGGTGCCACCGCGGCGGGGTTCTTCATAAGGAACTCCAATCTTGCATCTGGTTCGATGCAATCAGCCAAAACTTCGAACTACGGAATCCCGCCCTCTCGCCAAGCCACGGCGAGACGGGATCGGGACCCGACGGTCAGACATTGTCCGCGGCGCCTGGTTGGGCCGGTTTCTTCGACAGAAGTCGCCGAACAAGATGCCCCTTCCACATCCATAATCCCGAGAGGACCATGATAGGAAAGAAGACAAACCGGGTCGCGGGAGCGTAGCTGGGGAGTTTTTCAAACGGACTATAGATATAGCCGAGGATCGGAATGGCGACGATGATGTGAACCCAGCGAAAAATCGTGCGTACGGTGCCCTGTTTCATGATGACCTCGATTCACGATTCTTGATTTGTCTTGGGTGGCCAGTTGGGTGCTTGAACGCCGAACTGTGCGGCATACTCGGCGGTCAAACCCTGCCAGCCGTCCAAATGCATCGCCGCGGGCCCGGCCATGCGCGCAATCGGATCGCCCCCGAGCAGGCGATCCAGAACGTCGAAGCAGATGTGCCAGCCTGCGGCGCCCCAAGAGATGAAGCGGCGATCGATCTTGTGCCACAGCGTCAGACGCGTGCCGGTGTCGGAGGCCTCGAGTTCCCATCGAATCTCGCCGAACTCCAGCACGTGTGGAGGATCGGATTCGGTCACCTTCGCTTCCGTCGCCTGCCCCGTTCCTACCC
>Ga0265340_10001924_pt1 | contig 11868 bp, 9 predicted proteins | sample 4CB225metaG_FD_202082 | JGI IMG/M metagenome (GOLD analysis project Ga0265340, IMG submission 202082) | Rhizosphere microbial communities from Carex aquatilis grown in University of Washington, Seatle, WA, United States - 4-CB2-25 metaG | ecosystem: Host-associated > Plants > Roots > Rhizosphere...
GATAAATTTCGGCAAGGTTCCATTTATCTTTTTCGGGGATTTTCGTCCTGTCACGTTCTTGTGCAGCCGCAACCTGCGATTCAGCGAGCAGCATTCCAAAAAGAGAAACGGCAGCAATTGTCAATGGATGCATAGTGACGCCTTTCATGCAGTAATAGATAAAATCGTTGGGGGTATGAAAAAGTAATACGATAAGATTCATCATAGGTTTCATCTCATAGTAAGATAGAAGTTGTTCAAAATCAATCGCGGGGTTTTATTAAGGATGGACATTTTATCAGGGGAGGTTGAATCAGATGGAAAAGTTTGTAAGAGCAAAGCCGCCGAATGAACGGCATGTTTGTGCCAAAGAAAAAGGCGATGCATTTATCAATGCATCGCCTTTTCGACGATCAAAATATGTTAGAATCTCTTAGCTTAGCCTTGTATATTCACTCGCGTCTGGCTGTTGGTAGATGCGCTGGAGAGTCCATTTCACTCCATTATACTGCAGGATCGCAACCATCGTCACCTGAAACCCGTTGTAGGTTCCGGTCGAGGTCACTCTCATCTGCGTGCTGGCAAGTCCTGCCGGACGGTCGGCGACGTACGACGCGCTGCCTCCGTTCACATTCACGGTACTTGAAGGAAAAGCGGCGGCCGAGTTGCCTCCGACATCCCCCATCGCGAACTTAACACCCGCATTGGATATCTGCCGCGCCTCATCGTGGAACGCCTGAGACTGCGCAACGCTGTAGATCGCCTGGTCGGTCGTCGAATACAACAACGCGAATGTCCCGATCATAATATACGCACCGAGACCGATAATGATCTTTGAAGTTCCCATAAACACCTCGTTGATTTGGCTGCCTACAAGCAGAAGCTTTTTTCGAAGCCTGTCGTTCCCTACTTAGAACTATGCTAAAAATAACAACTCCAGGCGCGGTTACAATACGGGAGGGGGCGTATATTCCCATATACGGTATGTATACGATTCTCCATCCCGCATATTCCCTACAGGTTCTGTGGAAAAACCGTACGCTCCCAAAATGCTCTCACATATTTTTTCGGAAAATTATTGACGGTAGTGTCGGCAGTCTTTTCATGCGAATACAAACCCGATGCTACTGGTGCCGTCGTTATTTCATCGGACACTTGCGCGTTGGATTCCATCACGAGACTCACTTTAATAGATTTAATCCCCGAAACATTATGGCCACTCACCGTAGCTCCGGTTACAGTGTAATATGTAAAGTGTAAAGAATCGACGTCGCGTGCCAACTCGAATGGCGTCCCTCCATTTTTAACTCTGAACAAACTACGATGAGCGGACCCGGTGTATTGCGGACCCAAATAATAATAAATTGTCTCGGAAGTGCTGTCACTGTTGAGGTCGGCATGAAATTGAATCGCCTGAGAATGGGCAGTGTCGAAAAGCTTCGAGGTCGTCGGGCCGTAACCCGCTAGCCGAATATCATCGGTCAAAATTTCTGCAGGAATTACAGTTTTCTGCTTTACCGTGTACAACACACTTTTATAAGTATAGGCGGTTTGTAAGCCGACGCTTAAATAGAGAGTCATAAGCACGATGGCACCGCGAATGACCATCGAACCGATTATGTCCAGCATTGTGCTCATTAGTACGTCGCTATTGCGCTAAACGTGAGTGCTTTTGTCAAATAAATTGGGTGGGTAACGCTGACATCGATTCGCTTGTAAAAGGTCTGGAAGCCCGCAGGTGCATTTGGATTACTCTTCGTAACATAGTAGACGCTCACTGTTAAAAGATATCCTGGAATATCCGCGGAATTAGCTATCCGCTTGTATCCATTGTAGTCGTCAACATCATCAAACCAGCTTGAACTACCCTTCTGAATTGACTTATAGGGATCAGCATCGGGGTTTCCGCTGGGCATGACATTGCTTTCAGCGGTTGCATTGGCACCCAACGAAGCATCAAAAAGTGATGCACTGTGGCTTGAACTGGTTCCAGATGGCCAAGGCAAATTCAATTTATTATACGGACCTGTAATATTTCCCGACCCGTCAAGTGCCACTTGGGAATCAAATTTCTTGGTCAGGATCTCGCCGATCAAAGCATTTGCGAAATTTGACGCCTGTTCTATTGCCTCTTCCTGAAGATAATACTTCGTGTTTTCGAGGATAAGCTTGTTTGCACTCAGAATGGCCAGTGTAAGCAGCACAAAAAAGGCGGCCGAAATCATGGTCTGTCCAAGGCTCATGCGGAAGCCTTTTTGGAAAAACGTTCAACGAAACACATTCCGATACGATGCGACAATATACCGAATGCCTCAAAATGTGCAGTGAGATTTGTCACAAGTTTGTGATATCGTAATAATATAGGGCCAGCATGAACACGACCATGATTGATAAGTCTGCGTTTGATCCTGTTTTCCCGCTATGAACTCCGCTCCTCCCCCCGGTCCCTGAGATTTCTCACGAGGATTCGCATCGAACAATTCAATAATGATTTTCTACCCCGGAAGCGGAAGGGCTTAATGCTGGGAGTATTCGTCAAAAGAAGCGGATACCAGAAGCCAAATCCAAAAACGCCTCATCATCCTTCGGAACATGGGAGTATCAGGAAGACAATCCGACGTCCGTTGACAATTTAGCTCCTAATCATCGTCAGAGGTGACGCTTGCAACCTCCTCGATCGTCGTCGTCCCCCGCTTGAGAAGCTCGAGGGCGTTCATTCTGAGCGTGCGCATCCCATTTTTCAACGCGAGCTGCCGGATTGCCTCTTCGTTGACCGACGAGCCGGCGTCGAGGATCATCTGACGAATTTCTTTTGTGAAGTACAAAGCCTCGTGTATTGCAGTGCGTCCCTTGTAACCTTTGATGCATTCGCTGCAACCGATTGGCTGATAGAACGTCGTGGACCGGATATCATCTTCGGGCATCCCAAGCTTCCGAAGCAGCGGAAGATCGGGCTCGCTGATGGGACTCTTGCATCGTACGCACAGTTTCCGGATCAGCCGCTGCGCGACGATGATATTGATGCTGTACGCGATGAGAAACGGTTCGATCCCCATCTTATAGAGCCTGGAGACGGCGCTTGGCGCATCGTTTGTATGAAGCGTCGACAACGTTAGATGGCCGGTGTTCGCGAGCTTGACGGCAATTTCAGCGGTCAGCTTATCGCGAATTTCACCCACCATCACAATGTCGGGGTCGTGACGAAGGATTGCGCGAAGCGCTCCCTCGAAATCGAGCTTTGAATTGAGTTTCACCTGCCGCGCGCCGTCAATAAAATATTCGACCGGGTCTTCCACGGTAATGATGTTGAGCGACGAATCCATGACAGTCCGAAGAGCCGCCACGAGCGTTGTGCTCTTCCCGCTTCCCGTCGGTCCGGTAATGATGATGATCCCGAACGGCTTTGCAATGGCCTTGCGCATTGTGGTTTCGCTGTATGGGTCAAACCCGAGATCCTCGATGCTGCCGCCGACCACGGGCTCCATCAACACGCGGATGACGATCGATTCGAACTTGTTCTTCAGCTCTTTTCCGATCAGGGGGATGACAGAAACGCGGAAGCGGACTGTCTTCTTGTCGATGGTCAGCTGTGCAAAACCGTCCTGAGCCATGTTGCGTTCGAAACGGTCCAGGTTCTTTGCTCTGTCTTTTACGACGGCGGAAACAGCTTCTGCGCGCGTTTCGTTGTTGGTGTACCACCGCGAGAGCTTCCCGTCGACCCGGAAATGAAATTCTGTGATCTTGTCGCCCCGGGGAATCACGTGGATGTCGCTGGCACCAACGCGGACAGCATCCACAAAAATGCTTTCGACAAGGTCGACAAGTCCGCTCTTGCTTATTTCTTCTTCGAGTGCTTGCTCGTAATTTTCAGAATCTTCTTCTGCCTCATCGACGAAGGATTCTCCGCGGAGCATCGACTCTTTGTCCTTGTACACAGCCTTGTCGAGACTTACCCGTTTCCACAATCCGTCCCATTGACTGAGCGGAACATAGCAAATTTCAAATTTCTGGTAATGGAACGTCCGGGCGATCTTATAGACCTCGGGCTTAGTCGGATCCGGCGTAATCACGAGCAGCCTCCCGGGGCGTTCGGGGTCGATCGAATACGGGAGAACGTTGTTCTCGTGCACCATCTCGCGGATCGATTCGGGAAGTGACGTTAACTCTTTACGGATGAAACCAAGCACGCCGTCATCGATCGTCTCCATCGAAATGTCGAGGGTGCGAAACGCATAGTAATCTGCGACCTCACGGTAGACAAGATCCCTGTCCATCTTGAATTGCTCCACGAGGATCTGCGGCAGTTTGCGGCGGCCTTTATTCTCTTCTTTATTAAGCACGGCAACAGCGCGCTCAAGGACATCCGGTTGAATGATTCCCTTGTCGATAAGAATATCGCCTAGTTCTTTTTTTGCGCTGCGTGTCTGCATTGTACCGTTTAGTTACATTCTACTATTAGTGCGCCGCCTATAATCGAATATTCCCTACATTGTTTTTATATTCAGCGACGCCGTCTCCGACGAGAGAAGCGTCAGAAAGATCATCGCGACCATAATGATGACGGAGATGAATACTTCGATAAAATTTATCAGATTCTTCATCGCGTAGTGGTTTTCCATTTGGTAATAATCCGCGAGCTGGTTTGCGGTGTCTTTTACCGCCCCCGTCTCAGCGGCAGTCTTGAACCGGGAGATAAACATTTCGGGGAAAAAATCCACCGCTTCGAGCGCTTTTGCCAGTTCAGTTCCGTACTTCAACATCGCAGGAATCGCGACAGTCTTGATCTGGAGTGAAAGGTAGCGGTTCCCGCTCGATTCAGCCGCAAGCTGGATCGCTTCGATATTTTCGCCGGCGGAAGCGTACATAATTCCAAGAACCCGGCAGAAGATTTCTGTACTTGTATTGCGGAGAATGCCCCCGACGTAAGGGATCTTGACGATATACTTATGCATTTGGAGGCGGCCCCTGGGAGAGATGATGTAAGCATAAAATCCGCCGACAATAACAACGAAGAGGAAGAGAATGAGCACGAAATGGCTCTGAAGTCCATCGCTAAAATTGAGCGTAAACGCGGTGAGCGGCGGAATCTGATCGATAAGCGGCCCCATAAGCTTCATCATTTTCGGGAGCAGGAAGAGAACGTAAAACGCGATTGCGCCGACAAGCGTTAGCGAGGTCACTGCAGGCAGGATTAACGCACTTGTCAGACCTTTCTTGAACTCAGCCTGACGTTCAACAAGCGCGGCAACGCTCTTGAAGATGATCGTCATATCTCCGCTCTTCGAAGCGATGCCGAGCATGAGCGCCGTATGTTCGCCGAAGACTTTCCCCTGCTTCATGAACGCCTCGCGCGAATCCACGCCGTTCTTCAGGTCGAGGATGATATCGCGAAGCGCAACTTTCATATTCTTGTCCTTCACGCTGTTCACCATCACTTGAAGGACCTCGGCGTATGAGAGCTTTTGTTCGAGAAGGCGCGCGCTGGTCCCCACAAACGATACGATTTCGTTCGACGCAGCCTGAAATCGAAAATCATAGTGACGGCGCACCCACCGCACGTCGAACCCGATCCGTTCGAGCGCAGCGACGACCTCCTGGCGGGTGTACGCACTCTGAAATCCGTCGATGGTCTTTGCGCCATGGCGGACGCGATACGCAAAATTCTTCTTCCGTCGCACCGATACCAGAACCGTATCACGAAAACGGGGATTCAGTTTCGCTCTCCGTTTTGCATCGGAGGTCGAACTCGCAGAGATAAACCCTTGCACGGGTTTTCCCGAGGCTTCCCTTGCTACGATCTGGTATGAATTTGTCTCTGCCACTCGGATTCTCGGCGAATGATTAGAATCTCAACATTCTCCTCGTCGCTGCGCGGAAATGTGAGAACAAAGGGGGCGCCCCACAAAAAGCGCTTCCATTTCTAGGATTTGGAGTTTTACAAAAGTACCATAAAAATACGCAAACAAGCAAGTTCGCACTATCGGTGCAATTACGGATATTTGTTGTCGGGTAATGTACGGATATTACTCGAGCTTGACAATGCCCTTGGTCAGGGCGTACCGTGTGAGGCCAGCTACCGTATGGATATCCAGTTTGCGTATAATACGCTCACGGTGGGTTTCAACGGTGCGTACGCTGACAAACAACCGGCTGGCAATTTCCTTGTTCCCCAAGCCTTCGGCGATCAGCATCAGCACCTCCGACTCGCGACGCGAAAGTTCCACTCCCCCCTTTTTCCCTTTCGACCTTGCGATTTTGACGTAGTCGTTCATCACCGTTTGAGACACTTTGGGACTGAAATATGATTCGCCTCGGTGGACAGCTTCGATAGCGGTGATCAGTTCCGACGGTGAAGAATCCTTGAGTATGTACCCCTGCACTCCAGTAGAGACCATTCTGCTGACGTATTCTTTTGTGTCGTGCATCGTGAGGATCAATATTTTACTTTTGGGAACAGACTTCTTCAACAGCCTTGCCGTTTCCAGTCCGTTCATACCGGGCATATTAATATCGAGAAGGATGATTTCAGGAAGAAGATCACTCGCAAGCCTTAGAGCTTCCTTTCCGTCAACCGCCTCGCCGACGATTTCAAAAGACTTTTCCTGAACGAGGTACGACCTAAGACCCTCTCTTACAAGGGGATGATCGTCCACAAGCAGCAAGGTAATTTTTGCTTTCTTCATTTGGTCTACTCCTTTAGAGTGGGAGCTGTACGCTGATTTCCATCCCCCGTTTTGGAGAGGAATGAACCGAAACTGTTCCTCCCACGTAGGCGGCCCGTTCCTTCATATTCAACAGACCCATCCCTGAGTTTTTTGACGGATTTGCAGTCAGTTCGTGCTCGTCGGCACCTTTACCGTTGTCCTTGATCTTCATCGTGATATGTGAATGATCTCGTGCACACCTGATCATAAGCCGGGTTGCTTCGGAATGTTTAGCAACATTGCTGAGTGCCTCCTGGATGATTCTGTACATCGTTACTTCAATCTCGGGCGAAACCTTTTTGGGAAAACGCACAAACTTCAGATCGACATCGACCTTCGTCACCTCCGCAAAATCCTCACACATACTTCTGACGGCCGGAATCACTCCAAGGTCATCCAATTCGCTGGGCCGCAGATTTTGCGAGATCCTCCGCACCTCGTGCATTGCTTTTTCGAGCGAGACTTTCGCGCTTGCGACGACTTCCTTCAATCCTTTGTCTTTGCGCTTCGTCCGTTCTTCGATGCTTTCCATTCTGAATTTTACCGACGAGAGAATTTGATTGACGCTGTCATGCAGGTCGCGCGCGACGCGCCGCCGTTCCGATTCCTGAGCGTTGATGATGCGAATCGGGAGTTCCCGCAGCATTTCATCGGCAACTTTCCGTTCGGTGATGTCGCGGAAATTGACAACTACGGCCCCTACCGAAGCGTCTTCGAGCAAGTTCTTCCCTATCCCTTCGATCCATCTCCATGAGCCGTTCTTTACTTTGTAACGGATTTCCGCCGAAGCGATCATCATCGGTTCGCGAAGAAGCTCATCGAAGAGATGATTGATGGACTCGAGGTCGAGCGGATGGATCAATGCAAGTGCATTCGTCCCGATCAAATCATCGGAGGAATAACCGAGAACCCTGGTAACGGAAGGGCTGACGTAAGAGAACAGGCCTTCCCGGTCGACCAGTGCGACGACGTCAGAGCTCTCCTCGATGAGCGCCCGGAATCTCTTTTCCCTTAAGGCCAGCTCGTCGCGGGCATGGACTCGTTCGCTGACGTCGCGGACAACGTTCCGGTATTCTCTGACATTTCCGTCTGCGTCGCGGATGATCCGCGTCGATTGTTCCACCCATGTTGACGTGCCGTCCTTTCTCCTTCCTCGGAATTCGCACGCGGTGTCGATGGTGCCATCAGCGGTCCGGTCGCGGTAGAATTTCAATACCCGCGGGCGATCTTGCGCGATGATGAGGCTGAGAAAGGGCTTGCCGATTATCTCCTCGGGCAGGTAGCCGGTTTCGGAGTAGAAGTTCGGGCTGCTGTAGACGATCATCCCCTGGTGGTCGCAGACGAAGTAGACCTCACTGATGTTTTCGACGAGGTCACGGTATTTTTTTTCGCTTTCGCGCAGCGCCTGGTCGGCAAGCTTCCGTTCTGTGAAGTCGACAATCGATACAAGTACCTTGGAGTAATCGGTTTCATGCCCGGGCACAACCGACCACTTCAGGAAAATGTCCTTTCGCTCGCCGGTAAAGGTTCTGTTGAAATCTTCCGTTTCAAATGTCAATTTGCCGGCCGCGACTGCAACTAATTCTTCAATAAAAGCATCGTGGATCTCATCCCCGAAGACCCCGCTAAGGCCGGCAAAAAATTCTTTTTTACTTTCAACGCTGTACAACTTCATCGTTGCTTTATTGATATCGAGGACTTTTACTTTGGCGGCGCAAGCGGCGACTTCGCCAGAATGATTTAAAAAGTATCGTTTAAAGTCCTTTACTCCGGAGTTCCGCAGACGTTCGATGTACGACCTGACCTCGGAAAAGTCCTCTTCCCAAAGTGAAATAGGAGAGTTTTCAAAAAAGCTGTAGTACCGTGCTTCGCTCTGGCGCAATTCGATCTCATGGCGCCTCTGCCGGAGAAGCGAGCTCCACAACAAAATAGAAAACCCTGCAAGGAGCATTCCGACCGGAAGGAGGAAACTGAAATGCGGCGTCATGAACCGGTAGCCATGAATTGAAGTTCGTACATTGCGGGCAGCGGACGCCGCCGCAAAAGACAAAAAGACTTCTTGCTTCCGAAAACCGCAGGCCTCGAGAGGCAATTGTGAGCGCAGAGCCAAACCATGGTCGCGTTTTCCAAGTTATCAGCAAGACAACAGATGATCAGCCCTCTCGGCGGGATTATTCTGGAAAACCCGCTACTTCGCGAAATTGTAGGAATATTCCGCGCAAAAATCAAGCGAACCTTTTACAGAGTGTCGTGAAGCCTGCTGACAGCTGACTGACGGCGAGCATTGATCTTTCATGAAATTAATTGTACAAGCCATGTCATCAACTGCCGTCTCATTGTTCTTCCTTCACCGGCTCTTCGAAATACTCACGTATTTTCGCGGCGACTTTTTCTCCGACGATCTCCGACAGCTGCGTTTCGGTTGCAAACTTCACTCCCTGCACCGACCCGAACGCTTCAAGCAATTCCTTCGCCCTCTTCTTTCCGACTCCCCCGATAAGGTCGAGTTCGGTCTGAAGGGTCCGTTTGTCCCGCAGAGAGCGGTGGAACGTTATTGCGAACCGGTGAGCCTCGTCGCGGACCTGCTGGAGCAGACGGAGGGCCGATGAGGATTTTGGGATAGGGACCGGGTCGCTCTCATCCGGTACAAAAACTTCTTCGAGCCGCTTTGCAAGACTGATGATCGGCTGCGACTGAAGCGATAATTCTCTCAACACCTCGCAGGCGCTGGAAAGCTGCCCCTTACCCCCGTCTACCATGATCAAATCCGGCAGCGGCAATTGTTCCTCCAGCACACGCGAATACCGACGGCGGATGACCTCCCTCATGCTGGCAAAATCGTCGACGATATTTCCTTCCGCAGCCGACCTGATCTTGAACTTCCGATACTCGCTTTTCTTCGGCCTGCCGTCTTCGAAGACAACCATCGACGCAACCGTTTCTGTTCCCTGAAGGTGCGAGATATCGAAACACTCGATGCGGCGCGGCGGATTCGGCAAACGGAGGTCTCGCTGGAGCGACTGCACCGCGTGCGGAATAAAATCTTCCCGCTTCATTTTCTGCAATTTCAATTCGTCAAGCAGATATTTTGCATTCTTGCGGCACATCGAAACGAGTTTTGCGAGCTCACCCTCAACAGGCACGACGACGTCGACAGGCTTTCCCTTCTGGCCGGACAACCACTCCTTCGCCGCCTCGCCGGATTCGATCGGCGATGAGAGGACAACTTCGGAAGGGACGTCGTTTGACTCGAGGTAGTACCGCTGAACGAGCGCTTCGATAACTTCCGATTCGCTTTTTCCTTCCACTTTACCGATGTAGTAGTGCTGCCTGCCGAGCACTTTTCCCTCGCGTATCTTGAATACTACTCCGCAGGCGTCATCTCCCTCTGCGGCAACGGCAATGATGTCGCGGTCATGGAGTTCGACGTCCACAATCTTTTGATTCGAGGAATACACTTCCAGTTCCCGCAGCCGGTTTCTGAAAACCGCCGCGTCCTCAAATTTCAGGTCGGCAGCAGCCGACCGCATCTGAACGTCCAGGGATTCGATCACGCTGGTACTCTTGCCCAGCAATACCTGCCCTACATGATCGATCATCTGGTTGTAGCGCTCCTCCGATACCAGCCCCTCGCACGGCCCCTCACACTTCTTGATGTGATAGTCGAGGCAGACACGAGTCTTCTTTCTCTCGATAAATTCTTTGTCGATGTGGAAATTGCAGCTCCTGATCATGAAGATATCGCGCACGGTTTTCAACGCCGACCGCATGGTGTGAACGTCCGTGTACGGACCGAAATAGCGAGAACCGTCCCGCGACACGCGCCGCGTCACAAAGACACGGGGATAAGGTTCATTGGTAATGACGATATACGGATAACTCTTGTCGTCTTTAAGGCTGACATTGTAGCGCGGTCTTTTCGATTTGATGAGGTTCGCCTCGAGGATGAGCGCTTCTACTTCCGAATCGGTCGTAATGATCTCGACATCGGAGACCTTTTCGACCATCATCGCAATGCGCGGCTCGAGAACCCGCGATTTGTGAAAATATTGGCGGACCCTGCTGCGGAGAATTTTTGCCTTCCCGACGTAGAGAACCGTTCCCTCGTTGTCTTTGAACTGGTACACCCCTGGAACCGTCGGAAGATTGTTCAACTTCTCGTCGAGCGAGATCTCGTCTTTTGTGAACGATATTATTTTTTCGTTACTGGACACGTTTAGAGCTTCATGCCTTCGTTGGGTGTATCTGTTGACTGAGTTCGACAAGAACTCCGTTCGCCGACTTTGGGTGGATGAATGCCACAAGACATCCGTCGCCCCCCGGAAAAGGCTCATTGCTCGCGAACTGAAACCCGAGACTCGTCAATCTATGCATTTCCTTTTCGATATCATCCACCTCCAGACAAATGTGGTGTATACCTTCTCCCCGTTTATCGATGAACGTGGTGATGGCCGAACCGGCGCCGGAAGCATCCACTGCTTCGACCAACTCAATCGAGCTTTCTCCTATCGGATAAAAGGATACTGTAGCATTTTGGCTTGCAATCTTCTCGGTGCGCGGGAAATCGTTTCCCAGCAGCTTTGAAAACAGCTCTTTGGAAACGCCGAGATTTTTCACTGCAATACTGACATGCGCAATGCGTTCAATCATGGGAATTCATGCCCTAATGGATCCAATCGTGAAAAAGTAGATAACCGGCGAATATCATTGAAAATAATAAAGCGCGGGCAATAAACCAAACCTGGCCCGCGCTCTGAAAAATTTTTCGCAACGAAGGAACGAAAGGACTCACATCCCCGGCCACCTTTTCATTTCATTTTATCAGCAGCATTTTCTTCGTTTGAACAAAGCTCTCTGCGGTCAATCGATAAAAGTACACTCCGCTTGCGACAGCAGCATTGAACCGGTTCCTGCCGTTCCATTCGACAGCGTGAGTGCCGGCGTTGAACATGTTATCGACGAGTGTCGCGACTTCTTCGCCCAGCGAATTGTAAACCTTCAGAGAGATGTGCGACGCCTTCGGAATCGCAAACTCAATTTTCGTTTGAGGGTTGAACGGGTTTGGGTAATTCTGTTCCAACGCAAAGACGGACGGGATCGCGTTTGTCTTTGCGTTTACCCCGGTTGCCGTTCCGGAAAACGCCGCAATTGAGCCGCCGGCACTCACCGTCCAACCGAAGATGTC
>Ga0265340_10001927_pt1 | contig 11862 bp, 7 predicted proteins | sample 4CB225metaG_FD_202082 | JGI IMG/M metagenome (GOLD analysis project Ga0265340, IMG submission 202082) | Rhizosphere microbial communities from Carex aquatilis grown in University of Washington, Seatle, WA, United States - 4-CB2-25 metaG | ecosystem: Host-associated > Plants > Roots > Rhizosphere...
AACTGTAGGCCCCCGGGAGCATGACCATTACCCCCGCAGCCACCACCAGCGACACCATGAGCGCTGCGCGGGACAGATAACCCCGGTACCAGTCCGGATACGCCGCGGTGACCATCACGGCCAGAACGCTCAGGCTGATCGAGGCGTAATTGCTTTGGGTGATCCACGCGATCGTCGCGATGCAGGTCCACACCAGAATGCTGCGCCCGATCGGCAGCAGGGTGATGAGCAGGGGGGCGACCAGGTAGAACTGTTCCTCGACCGCCAGACTCCAGAAGTGATTGCCGGTGCCGTGCAGCGGCATCTGGCTGAGAGCGACCGTTTCATTCGGTGTGAGAGTGAACCAGTTGTGGGTGAAGGTGACGTCGTAGCCCAGGAACTCGAACCAGCGTGCCGAACGAACCGGCTCGTGTGCTGCGCTCACCAAGTAAAGAGCCGCCACGCACACGAAATAGGGGATCCATACGCGAGTGGAGCGATTGAAATAAAACCGGCTCAGCTCCGAGGCTCTGGTGCGGTACAGAATTGTCCCGATCAACCAGCCGCTCAACGCAAAGAACACCTGTACCGCGAGGTTCCCGGACCGACTCCAGCTGAAGATTCCCACATGACTCAGCGTTACGGTTGCGGCGAGTGCGAAGCGCAGTACGTCAAACGCGCCGTATTCGTCGAGCTTGCGTGATTCTGTATTGGCGGGGGCGAGCGAACCATGAGGCTGATGGGCGTCATGGAGCGGGATATCCGCTGCCCTGGCCGTCACGGTCATGTGTGCGCTGTCTCCCGGATGCTGACCCGAATACGACCGAACCATCAGTGTCAGTCCGGCCTAGTGTGTATCGAAGTCAAGAGAGCATCTGTCAGCCGATCACCCGTCCTGCATACAACGCGAAAGCTCTCTATAAGCTATTGATTTTGATGAGGGACGTTATTCACAGCGGCTTGAGCGAGGAGCGGTAAGGGGGGGGCTGCCTGCATGGGATTCGCAAGTGTCGATAAATGAGCGTCCCGAGCGCCGGAGGAATTTGCTGGGTCGCAACCAATCATGACGCCGATCTGATGGACGCCGAGGGCCAAGTCGCCGCCGTCTCGCTGGTCCACACCGCACGCGCCAGACAGATGATGGCGATCATAGCCACCGGCGATGGGGTGTCCGCGGCCGACACTGCTGTGCCACACATCACACCCGCGTTCGATCAACGCACCATCGCGCGGTTCGGTTGCGGCGAAAAAGATGATTTGCGGGTGCCCTATGACATTGCCTGCGGGATGTTCTCCACCGCAGTCTCTCTATTTTCCAGCAACGCGTGATGCGTTCACGTCGCTGTTTCCGGACACTCATGTGTAGCCGAATGGCGACGGCGGCGCGAGAGAGTTTGACCGGCGTTGGCGATTGCTGACAGTATCGATCAGTGCGCGGTTTTCAAGGCAAACAGGCGTTACGATCCACGTGCATTCTCCGCCGCAGGCGCAATCGAACGAACGTTCTCGCGGTCGGCGCAACGCGGTCGGCTTTGGTGTTCAGGGGCGAATTGATATGCGTCGAGTACTGTTACCGTTTCTTCTGGCTCTCCTTTCAGCGTGCGGCGGCCAGACCGCCTCAGACAGTGTGCCGGCAAGCGGCGGTTCGCCCGCGTCCAGCACTCCGCCGGTCTCTAGTGCGCCTTCAAGTGCTCCCGCCTCGAATACGTCGTCCAGTGCGCCATCAAGCGCACCATCAAGTGCACCCTCAAGCGCACCGGCATCGCTTGGCCCCAGCGGCCCGCTTGCCAGCCCCATTACATTCAGCCCGAGCTCTGGGGGCGTCGGCGCCCTGATCACACTGGATGGTACGAATATCGCTTTCGCCACCGTCGGCGGTGTGACCGCCAACAGCGTGGGCGTCAATGTCGGCAGCGTCAGTGACGGCACCTGGACCATCAACAACGCCAATGAAATCGTCTATAAGGTGCCTGCTGACGGAGCCACCGGACAGTTCTCGTTCTATAACGGCCAGGGCAGCGGGTATTCCTATTGGAATTTCCAATTCATTGCCACGGTGGTGCCGGCCGCCCCGCCGAGTCTTTCGCAGACGACCGCAAGCGCCGAGGTGGATCTTGTCTGGCAGCCGGTAAAAAACGGGGCCAGTTACAACATCTGGCGTTCGACGACCAGCGGTTCCGGATATACGAAGATTGCCAATGTGTCGACATCGGCCAATTACACGGACCTGACTGTCGCGAACGGAACGACCTATTACTATGTCGTCACGGCGGTCGACAATATCGGTGACAGCGCATACTCGCCCCAGGTCGCAGCGACACCGGCCGCGCCTGCGCCGGGTGCGGTAACGGTAACGGTATCGCCGGGTTCAACTCAAAGCATCTCGCCTTATATCTACGGCGTGAATGATGCGGAGTCATCCTCGGTGCCCGCCAGCCGGACGACCTTCAGCCGACACGGCGGCAATCGACTCACGGCCTATAACTGGACCACCGGCGCCTCGAACGCCGGCAGCGACTATCAGTATGAGAATGACGGTCTGCTGAATTCATCGCCCAATGTTCCAGCTGGCGACGCCAAGACGCAGATCACTTTCGACCTGGCCAACGGCTTGGCCAGCCTGGTCACGTTCCAGCTGCAGGGGCTGGTGGCAAGTGACGAGTCTGGACCGGTGAGCCTGACCAACCCACCTGATATGAGCAGATTCTCCACTGTGCAGTTTGCAAAAGGGTCTGCATTCACGACCAGTCCCAACACGGCGCATCCCGGGCCGGTATTCATGGACGAATACGCCTACAACATCGATCAGCTGTTCGCCACGCAGAAAGTATTCACTGCATCTGCAGCGAACCCCGTGTTTGCGCAGCTGGATAACGAACCGGACCTGTGGAGCAATACGCATCAGGAGATCCAGACTTCCACTCCGATAACCCCGGCCGCTTTCGTCACGAAATCGATCGCGCTGGCAACGGCGCTCAAGAATCAGTACCCGCAGATCAAGATTTTCGGCGCTGTAAACTGGGGGTGGTCCGGCGTGCAGAGTTGGCAGGGCGCCATCCAGAACACGTCGAACACCAGCAGCAACTGGTTCATTGACTACTACGCCCAGGCGCTGGCGACGGCGTCGCAAGCTTATGGCGCTCCCCTCGTGGACCTGTACGATTTCCACTGGTACCCGCAGGTCACAGACACCGTCACCGGTTGGGAGAACATCGGGAACTTGAACAGTTCGCCGCTGACCGATGTCCAGATTCAGGAAATCGTGCAGTGGCCACGCAGTCTCTATGACTCCACCTACATTGAAAATTCCTGGATTCCCGGCACGGTCGGCGGCGCATCTCCAAATGTGCTGCCGCGGTTCAACGCCAAGCTGGCCGCTGACAACCCGTCAATGAAACTCGCTATTACGGAGTACTTTACGGGCGGCGCCGGCACGATTGCGGGTACGATCGCCGAGGCTGATTTCCTGGGCGCGTTGGGCGCGAATGGAGTATTCGCGGCTTCACTATGGCCCCTTGGCAGCGGCCCTTCCATTGCCGGCGGTTTCGCGGCATTTCGTAACATAGATGGGGCCGGAACCAACTTCGGCGATACCTCTGTGAGCGCGTCGTCAAACAATATTGCGAATGTATCTGCCTGGGTCAGTACCGACAGTGCTCATTCCGGTCGCGTGGTCATGGTGCTGATCAACCGATCTGCGGCGCCGCAATCCACCACCGTCAATGGCGAGCCCGTATCCGGAAACGCCCGCATCTATCGCATGACCGCTGCGAACGTTCCGTCTGGCACGACGGCAATGGCACCGGTACTGGTGGGAACACAGTCCGTGTCAGGGTCATCGATATCGCTGGCGCTACCTGCCTACAGCGTGACGACGGTGATCATTAACTAAGAAAGCGATAACTGCGCGTGAGGTGGCCTGGCTATCGGCGCTCTTGTGGGCGATTCGGGTAGGTGCGGCGCTGATTGACTCGCAACAGTCCCTTTCCACTCCACCTTCCGCATCAAAATGTTATGCGCATGCTATGCGAAGTTCTACGGCATGGACTTAAGAGCCTTGCAGTAGCAAATCGATCGCGTTGACAATGTCGTCCCTGCGCTCCGCCAAATTCATGGTCTCGCGCTTGAGAATGCTGATTGGAACTGCTGCCAGGTACTGCGTGACCATCGTATGCTCGACCGCTTCGATTACGAAAAGCGGGTTGAGACGTGTGGCCGGCTGCGGTGCCTTCCCCAGCGGCATCAGTGGCACAACGACTCGCGTGTTGAGTTGCCTCATAATTTCTGCCTGAACATCAAGCAGGTAGCCGTTGCCCTCGGGATTAAGGTAGACACTGAATCTCGCCATTCAGAACATCCGGTACTTGGCGAGCGGTAGTCCGTGCTTCTCCACGTACTCATTCGAGCTTTGGATTGCGTCCCGGTTTTGCTGGATCCACTGCTCAGCGCGCTTCGTGGATACAGCCTTCGCGAGGCCTTCCTCGGCGGCCTGCGAAACAGTCATTCAAAGCGGATAAAGCAGTCGTTGAAGCCAATTGGATGTCATGCTCCGATGGACGGCTGTCTAATCTGAAACTTTGGCTACGACGGCGTGCGCATGCTCAAGAACGCGTAGGGCGGCTCCGTTTGCTCCACCGCAATTCGCGAGCAACGCGCGGTAATACCGTGCGGCCACTGCGGGGCGACCTGAGAGTTCTGCTGCGCGGCCTGCTCCGAGGAGGGCGTTGAATCGATTTGGATCACTCAGTAGCGAGGTCTGATATGCCTGCAGTGCTTTCGCCGCTTTGCCCTGAAGGAGCAACATGTCCGCAAGCATCTCACCCGCTGGCAACTCAACCTCCCCCTTACCGACCTTGCGTTGGCGTGCGGCGATGGGTCGCAATAGTTGCTCCGCTGCATCGAGATCGCCCTTCGAAAAATCTGCCCAGGCGTGAATCTCGTCGCGTAACGTCGCCAAGTTGCCGCCGGGGTGCACGATAGGTTCGCTGCTGAGGCGTATGTCGTAGGATCGCGCAGCCGCGGTCCCCTCCCGGCCATCGCGGCGATGCCCCGCGGCCATGGCATGTGCGAGCAGAGTCAACCCTTCGCTGAAGGTGTTCCCACCTGTCACCGGCTGAAGGTGCTCGGCCGCCAACCAATCCTGTGTCTCAACGCTGAAGAGCATGGAGAAGCGGGCCTGGACTGTCGCCCAGTAGTCCGGATAAGCCGGATCCACATCAATGGCCCTCACCGTGACTGCTTCGTCGAGGATCTTATGAGCTTCGTCGTCGCGTCCAATCTGGAGGTAGGCGTACTCGAGGAACTCCATCGCATGTAGGCGCTCTTCCGCACCGACATGCCTTCCGTCATGCGTCTCCGCCGCCACCTTTGACGCGAGATTCGATCGGATATCGTCCTGCCACAGCCCCAAACGGGCGAAGATATGGGAGGGCATGTGTAGCGCATGAGGAGAGGAGGGGGCGATAGAGGCATACCTGCGGGCCGCGTCGAGTCCCCGCTTGGCCATCTCGGGATTGTCCGAAGCGTGGATGATGTAGTGCGCAATTCCTGGGTGATCCGGATGAGCACGTAGTAACGGGTCCAGTATTGCGACGGCCTTCTTGGGGTTCGTCAGTGCGGTATCATCAGGCGGATCTGCCGCCAGGAGTGCGAGCGCGTAGAACAACTTCGCTTCCAGATCGGTCGGGTAGGCGGCAGACAATGCCCCCATCGCCTCGGCGTAGCGCTTCGTGTAATCGAAATACTTTGCAGCCTCGTAGCCATCGTACAGAACATGCACTGCCTTCAGGTAGGCGGCCTCCCGCGGGCTCACCTCTCGCGCTCTCGCCGCCTTGGCCAATGCGGAGCGTCCGGCGGCTAGGTCGGTCGGCGAGGGTTCGCCGTTGATCTGATGGAGATTGGCGATGGCCTCGCCCCAATAGGCAATGGCACAGTCGGGGTCGGCAGTGACCACCTTTTCGAAGGTTCGCTGCGCTTCGTCCAGCCAGAAAGAGTGTAGGAGCGCGACGGCACGGTTGAGATCAGCTTTCACACTGGGTTTGCACGAGTTTTCGAATGAGACTGTCCCCAGCCGTTCCGTCCCGGACATGTCGCTCATACCAGGCATGCCGTCGTGTGCATAGGCATTTACACTCGCGCCAAGCAAGAGTACCGCCATCAGGAACCGGAATAGCTCTGGAATCACGATTCACCACCCTCGCGGGCACCTCGGCCAATGCGTCATTGTGTTCCGTCTTCAGGCTGCAGACACCGACGAGAAGTTCCCTTCGTCTTACCTCCGCTTCGTAGAGTTCCGCCGTCTCGGCGTCAGTGACGGGAAGTCGCCGAAAGCGCCGGATTGACCTCTCGGAACCCGCCAGTCAGCACGGGCTTTCCTAAGTTGACAGTCCTGGCCGTTCTCGCTGGGTCGCCACCGGCGATCGCCGGTGTTTCGGTGAGCCGACTCGGCCGCCCGAGAGTTGGGGTCGTTAAGGGATTTAGGCTGTGTGAGCGGGGGATAGGGGCCTTACAGATCAACCATGTGCGAGGAAAGGGCAAAGCGCAACAGCCACTTGGCGTCACGGGCTAACTGTCCCAGATTGTCCCAAAGACGCGATGAAACCTGCTGGTGTTGACACGTCACACGGCTCTGAGCGCCGTCACTGCCGCGAGCCTCCCGGCCCGGATTGCGGGAAAAGCTCCGCCGAGAAGCGCGATGCCAGCGCCCCACGCAAGCCCTAGAGCCACCAGCGAGGCAGATACGTGCAACTTGAACACGCCTCCCGAATAAACCACTCGCCCGTCATATACGAGCCACGCCGCGAGGGTGCCGAGCGCCGCGCCGAGGAGTGCGAGAAGCATTGCCTCGAGCAGTACGGACCCCGCTACGGCAACGCCTCCGAAACCCAGCGCCCGTAGCGTGCCGATCTCGCGGGTGCGCGAGCGCACCGCCGAATACATGATCTTCGTCGCGCCAAACAGTGCACCAAGCGCCATGATTACGCCGATCACGTACGTCGCACGCGTCAGCAACGCGAGTTGCGCGCCGCCGCTTCGCAACAAATCGTCCGAGACCCGTTGCGCATTGACAGTGAGTTTTGGGTTGCCGGCGACCCAGTCGCGCAACTCGTCGAGCGATTCCGGTCTCGCAAGTTTTGCGATAACCGATGCGTACCCTGCGCGTTTCGTCGAGGACAGAAGCGTCTCCGCATCGGCGAAGAACGTCCCTTCGGAGGCGTCACCGCCGTCCGAGAACGTGCCGACGATTGGCCAAAAGCCACCAGGCATGAGCACCTTGTCGCCGATCTTCAACCCGAGGACATTGGCAGCGCCGATACCAATGATCAGCTCCTGCGCCCCGCTGCGGAACATCCGGCCGGACTCAACGCGAAACTCGTCTCGTATTCTTATTCCAGTTGGCCCGACGGCGCGAATCTGCAAGATATGGTCGAACGTTCCAAGCGGTGGCATGACTCCCATTTGGAATTCCGCGTCGGCCAGTGGCGAGCCATCAGGGCCTCTCGCGATGCCCGGTGCATTCAGGATTAAGCTGACCTCACCGCGCGAAAGATTCGAGTTGGACTCGCCACTCACGGCATCTTTCGGTCTAAGGATGGCGCGATCTCTGCCACCTCCTGAGAGGTACATGCGGGTTTGTCCGGCGGCGATCGAAAGCATGGAGACGAGCACGGCCACGACGCACGCCACCGCGGCAATGATCACGAATGAGGTTCCGAGCCGCTGCCGAATCGTGCTCATGCCGATTGCGGAGACGGTAAATAGCTGACGCAGCACGCTCACAGGCCCGCTAGTGCAGGCGCAAGTGGCATCGTCCGAAGCCGCCGCAGCGGGAGCACTGCGCTCAGCGCGCCGATGAGCAGCGCTACGCCGATTGCGAGTGCTACGATCCCGCCTGTAACGGATGCCGCCGGAAGGTTTAGTCCGCTGCCCTCGCCGAGCCGCGATGTGAGCGAACTCAACACTGCCGCGACCGCGGTTCCCAGCACCGCACCGGCGACGGTTGGAAGTGCAGACTCGAGGAACACGAGCAGCGCAATCCGTCCATCTCCGAAACCATACGTCTTGAGAACGGCGAACTCGGGCAGGCGCTCACGTACGGACTCCGCCACGCTGCTGGCGCACAGGAAAAAGATCATGAACAGGCCTGCAGTGCCGATCCCGACGCTCATTTGCCGCATGCTGATAATCGACTCGACCATGTTTCGAGCATCCATCTGCAGCGGCACACAGTAAGTCGGAGTCTCGGAGTTTGCGTAGCGGGTATCGATCTGGCGGCAGACGGATGTAGCCTCGTCCGGATTGTGAATGGCCACGACAAATTGGGCGAAGCCCCGTTCGTTCCGGATGAGATTGGCGTCGAGGTAGTCATAGTTGGCGTAAATGTTCGGCATCCAGTCGACCGGCGTTGCTGGATCGTCGACGATGCCGAGCACCGTGAATGGCCACGCTTCGGCTCGATCCTCGCGATGGTTGTCGAACGTCTTTACGGGGAAGAAATCCCCCGCTTTTACCTTCCACTTTGCTGCCTGTGTTCGTGTGAAGAGGAGCCCATTCCAGTTAGCCTGCAGCTGCTTCCAATGCTCCGTCGTGAGGCGCAGCTCCGGAATCGCTGCCATCGTGGCCCCATCGATTGCCCAGACGCCGACTTGCATTGAAGGTTCTTGACGAAACCCGAACACACCCTGGAGCACGGCGGTACCTCGCACGCCCGGAATGAGGTTGATTTCAGCGCGGCGAGCGACATTTAGAGCGGCGCAGCAAAATCGTGCAGTGACCAGCAGACGGTCCATGGGATTGACTTCAATCGCGTGATCGTAAGCGGCCCTGAGCGCCACCATTGCGCTGAACAGCGTGAATGCGACGATCAGTACGAGAAAAGTGAGCAGCGACTCGGTCGTGTGGCGGCGGAATGCCGCCCAGACGAGTGGAAGATACCTCATTGGCGCAGCATCCCTCGCAAATGTGAACCGGTTGAACTGCCGGCCGGCCATCGTCCATTAACCCGAAATATCACATGGACCGAAAATCGACCAGTAGGTCACTCCCGTCCCCCTTTGGATGATGCATTGCAGCAGTGGGCCGCGCACCTCAGTAGCGTCGTCAGGAGGCCGAGCAACGCACGACCGGCGTCACCGAGGAGGGCGTGTCGTGACGGTGGAACGGGCCTGCCGGCCTTACGTCGAGGACCGGCGACGCGTGAAGGGAGAGGCTGCGGCGATCGATGCTGACAAGCGGTTCGAAAGGACCGTTTATGGGTCCGAAAAGTACCTACGCGATGCCCTCGCGGGCATGAAGCTTGCGAAGGTGCGGGCGCACCATATCAGCGCCTGGCCTGCGAGGTTGCCGGGGCTGTCGAGAGGATCGGTAAACCGGATGGCAACCGTACTGCGCGCCGCGTTGATGCTAGCGGTCAACGATGGGTTGGCAGGTGCGGAAATTGCGCTCGAACTGCGCAAGGTCAAGCAGTACAAAAACGTGTCGAACCGGCGCTCCTTGTTTCTCGATCGCGGTCAGCGTCGACGGCTGATTGATGTGTGCACGGGTGCTGTGCGCAAACTCGTCGAAGCCGCAGCGCTGACGGGCTGCCGCGCCGGCGAGCTAACTCATGCGCTATGCACTTGCTGCGCCGCAGCTGCTTGCGAAGCGCTACCTTCCCCCGTTCATCGACCCCGTGAACCTGGAACACGTTCTTCGCCAAATCAATCCCGACCGTCGTAATCTTCATGGTGGACGGTCCCATTCGTTTAGGTGGTTGCTCGACACTTCCACGTTGGCACGTTGATGCCGCACCTGGTACGAAAACAACCAAATTACCGATCCCTGGATGACCTTCCGGCACCTTGCAATCTTGTCACCCGGAGCGCAGCCTTACAAAGCGGCGGCTATAAAAACAGCAACCAGGAAAATCCGGGCATCTGCAGGAGGGGAGTCGAGATGCGTGAGCTCGCTACTTTGGGGTCTGCAATTGCGTTGACGTGGTTGAGCGGGGCGGCTTCGGCCGCGAGTGCTCCACCCATCAGTGTCTTCGCCGGAGACAAGTCAGTCACGGGTGTGCAGATTTCCCCGGACGGTCATTACCTGAGCATGCTTGCGCTGCGGTCCGATCGGCGCGTTGCACTGGTCGCGGATCTTACCGGACATGATCCGGCGCGCATGGTGTTGAGTTCGGATCTGAATCAAGCCACGGATCTTGCCTGGTGCCACTTTGCGAATGATACGCGCCTGGTATGCGGTATCCGTGAAATGACCCCTGCGCCGAATGGAATTGTCTACATATCGACCCGTCTTATCGCGGTTGATGCGGACGGTAAGAACAGCTTGGTATTGATGCAGGATCTCAGCACAAACCCGGGGGTGAGCCAGGGCCAATTTCAGGACAATGTCGTCGACTGGGCGCCGGGGAAGCCAAACACCATTCTGGTTGCAAGCCCGGAAATCCAAGTTGACGCGAAAATGCGCGCATTGATGAGGACTGGTGGAGAAACCTTAGGCGCTCAATACAGTGAATTTCCGGCAATATATGAGGTAGATATTGTAACGGGAACCATGACGCTTCGACTGCACGCACAACAGCCAATCCGCCAATTCTTGACTGATGGGCATGGCGAGGCGCGGTTCGGATGGGGCTTTCAGGACCAGTCCACTCAGATCGAATACTACGTCCGACCAAACGCCGGCCAGGGCTGGCGGCTGCTCAACAAGAGTGACTTTTCCTCGGCGCGGCTCGACCCTGGGGCAATTTGTCCCGACAACCCGGATTGTGCGTATGCGTTTGGGCAGATGGAGGGACGCACTGCACTTTGGCGGATGGATCTGACAGGTGTAACGCCCCCGAAGATCGAGTTTTCGCACCCGGCGGTAGACGTACAGTCGGCCGTTCTGGACAACAACCAGCGACTGACTGGTGTGACCTATGAGACGGATCGTCCGTTCTTCTACGCGACTGATCCGAAGATTAAAGCGATTCTCGATGCCATGAAGCCGGTGCTGCCGGACGCCTATATCAGCGTGGTCAGCACAACCCGCGATGATCGATGGTATGTCTTACGCACGACAAGCGACATCGATCCAGGAAGCTACTACCTATATGATTCACAGACGGGAGCTCTGCGCCGCATCGCGACTGGCTTCCCGGATCTTGATATCAAGTCACAGGGCCGAATGCAGTCGATCAGCTATCCTGCGCAGGACGGTACGTCCATCCCTGGATATCTTACTGCCCCGCCAGGCAAGCGGGCGGAGAGTCTGCCCCTCGTCGTACTGCCGCACGACGGGCCGGAAACGCGTGACCACTGGGAGTTCTCGTTCTTACGGTCCTTCCTGGTCAGCCGTGGTTATGCCGTCTTACAGATGAACTTCCGCGGCTCGAGTGGCTACGGCAACAACTGGCGCGCGGCAGCGTCCCAAGACTGGAGCGGGTTGCCGCTGTCGGACGTGACCGACGGGGCTCGCTGGGCGATCAAACAGGGAATCGCTGACCCGAAGCGCGTCTGTATCCTCGGCTGGGGTTTCGGCGGCTATGTTGCGCTGTTGTCGGCCGAGCGCTACGGCGATCTGTACCGTTGTGCGGCGAGCATTGCCGGCGTCAGCGACCTGGCGCTGTTGAAGGAAGAGCAGCACATCTTCGCAAATTCCGCGATGAGCGAGAGGCTAATCGGCACAAACAGGAACAAGCTCGAGCAGGATTCACCAAGCGCGCATGCCGGCGCGGTTACCATGCCGGTTCTCATGATCCACGGCGATAAGGATGCCGGAATCAATGTGGGGCAGTCGCAGGCGATGGATACGGCCCTCAAGATGGCTGGCAAGGCGCACGAATTCATCATGATCAAGGGCGCGGATCATCAGATGACACGTGTGTCGGACCGCCTGGCGGTGCTCAAC
>Ga0265340_10001931_pt1 | contig 11848 bp, 10 predicted proteins | sample 4CB225metaG_FD_202082 | JGI IMG/M metagenome (GOLD analysis project Ga0265340, IMG submission 202082) | Rhizosphere microbial communities from Carex aquatilis grown in University of Washington, Seatle, WA, United States - 4-CB2-25 metaG | ecosystem: Host-associated > Plants > Roots >...
TCTGGATTTCCAATGGCCGCCGGGGGAATTTTCGAACCGCTATCAACAGGGTTGTTCGCTACGCTAAGCACAGCACCAGCGCTCTGCCTTCTGGTGATATTCCTGGTGATGATTGCAGCGCATGGGGCCTACACGTTCGCGCGCCATTTGGGTGCAGAGCGCACAGGCGCGGTGCTAGCTGGCATCGCATTTGCGGGCTCTGGTTACCTTGTCACCCAGCTGAAGCACTTGGCAATATCAATGACGGTGGCGTGGCTGCCGTGGGGATTGTATTTACTCGATCGAGCCTTGGCCTCGCGCGTCGTGCTACCGATCGATGTGACGGAAGACACCTTGTGTCAGCCGCCAAGTCCAAAAGCACGTCTGCGTGCTATTGGTCTATTCGGTTTGGTTCTCGCAGAACAGGTCGTCTGCGGCTTTCCTCAGTCCGTCTACATTTCAGGCCTCATCTACGGGGTCTGGGCGTTGGTGCTGCTTATCGGCATGCGCGAACGAGTGGGGCGAGTACCGTTGATGTTCGTGCTCGGTTCGAGCCTCGCACTGATGGTCGTGTTGGCAGCCTTGTGCGGCGCACCGATGTTGCTGCCGCTGGCGGAGCTCGGCAAGCTCTCTGATCGCAGAGGGGCATTATCGTGGGAGTTCGCGTCCATGGCCCCCTACGCGTGGACCGATCTGCTCAATTTTCTGTCTCCCTATGCAAACGGTGACATCGCTGACTCAACCTATCGCGGTGAAGGCATATTCTGGGAGAACTATGGTTATGTCGGAGCAGCCACGTTCGTCCTGGCTGGGTGGGCTCTCATTCGGGGTCTGCGCCGACCACGAGTGCTATTGATATTTGCAATTGCGGTCGGCTCAATGGCGTTGGTCCTGGGCCTGCATACGCCCATCTATCACCTTGCCTGGAAGTACATGCCGGGCATGGGCAAGTTCCGATTCCCGACTCGTTTCCTTGTTGTGGTCGAGCTAGCAATTGCGCTACTTGGAGCGCTCGGCCTCGGGTTACTGCGAAAAGATTGCTCGCGACTGCTTGCTAGGCGTGCGCCGAACGTCCCCAACCTGCTAACGATTGCGCTGGTTTTGGGAACCGCCCTCGATCTGTTCGCCAACCAATCGCACCAGAACCCTTTCGTGCCAGCCAGCGAGTGGCTCAGGCCGCCCGCGGCAGTCGCCGAGCTCGGCAAGGAGACGGCAAAAGCACGGTTCTACACTCCGCTTCACAACGATTTGCATATGCTAGCTTTTCGGATGGCGCGCGGCTGGGCCAGCCTTGATCCGTACCGGGTGTTGCGGGCGACCGTGGCTCCAAATACGGGCGTATATTGGGGAGTACCGACCGTTGACTGTTACGCGGGGATCGCTCCCAGTTGGTTCGTGGACGTCTGGGGCGACCACTCCCGTTATGGCCTGCTCGTACCCCCGATGATGCGACTTGGGGACAGTGGTATCCAAACAAGTGCAAACTATGCGGCAATACTTGCGGGATATGGCGTAACACACGTCCTGTCTCCCGTACCTATCGTCAATGCTCAATTGAGTGAAATCCCGAATGCCGATGGTGTCCACGTCTATGAAGTGCCGGGCAAGCGTGTACGGATCATTCCCGGGGCTCAAAAGGTCGACAGCAACCGAGAGGCCACTAGCATTTTGAGTCTGCCAAACTACGATCCAAACAATGTACTTCTCCTGCATCGTCGCAAGAACGATGAATCGCTCCATAACGCTAACGAGCGCCTCGATCCAAGCACGCACGCGCAGATCGTTGCAGAAGATTCGCAACACGTACGTATCGACGTGATTGCACCACAGGGTGGGTACTTGTTGCTTGCCGACACGTACTATCCGGGTTGGCACGCTGCGGTCGATGGCACAGAAACGACGCTCTATCGCGCTAACATCGCGCTCCGGGCGGTTTGGTTGCCCCCAGGCGCCCGAACCGTTGAATTCACGTACAGGGCCACACAGTTCTTTCGGGGGCTGAAGCTTGCCGCCCTGGGCGCCTCGCTATTACTGCTCTGGCTTCTGGTTTTCAGCTGGACCACACGCGCAGGTGCCGGTTAGTTCTCCGAGAATAGGGCGCTATCTCGAGAGCGCGGGAGTGTCGTGGCAAGTTGCTCGGGTTGGGTATCGGGTTTTCGTGATCCTGGACGCTTCGACAAGAACCATGCTTCGAAGTGTCGGTGACTGAGCGTCGCCAAGTAAATCGAGATCGCAAGCGCAATTGGGAACACAAGTATGGCTTTGCTGGCGATGCCCGGGAATGTCGCGCGGATGGCGCCAATGATCGTAACGTGAAACAGATACATGCCGTAGCTCACTCGCCCTACGTGGCCGAAAGCCGGTTGTGATAGCGCTCGCGGCAAGAACCGATCTTGTCCAACTGCGCAGGCAGCAACGAAGGTGGCAAGTGCCGCCTCGAACCATACGAATTCTCTAGGCGGCGCGATGAGCCACAGCACGACCAGGCCCAGCAATAGCGGCGCGCTCAAGGCATGCCCAAGTGCTGGCCGCAGCCACTTGAATGCGCGTGGGTCGTCGAGCAGCACCGCTAACAGTGCGCCGAAACCGATGGATGCCACGAAACTGGTAACGATAATTTCACCCCGACCGTGCGGAGGCAGAATGAACGTAAGCATTCTGTGTTCGGCAAGTTGATCGATGACGATCGCTGCAAGCAAGAGCAGGGCGAGCGTCGAACGTCGTGGAACCAGGCACACCAATACTGGGAGGCAGAGGTAGAACTGCTCTTCTGTGGAGAGTGACCACGCAAACGCAAATAGCACTTTGTGGTTGACATTGAAATCAATGAACCAATTGGACGTGTGACTGAGGTAATAGGGAAGGTTGGCTATGAAATGACTGCGCATGGCCGACGTGGGCGGCAGCATGATGGCAAATGCGATGAACAGCGCCAGCACTGCGTAGTAAAGTGGAAATATTCGCAGCGCACGACGAGTCCAGAAACGCAACAGGTCGACTTGGCCTCGTTCACGTTTTTCTCGCAGCAGTAGCGTGGTAATCAGTAGTCCGCTGATGCAGAAGAACAGCCTGACCCCAAGATGGCCTCGCCCGGCCAAACCCGCCAAGGGACGCGGTGTTGAGTGATGCCAGATGACTGCAGCAATACTCAGACAGCGAAGGCCATCGAGCGCCGGAAAGTAGCGGCGAGTACGAAAGCTCTCGTCGATCACCAGCCCAACTCGGCCTTGAGTTGCTGCTTGAGCTCACGGGCTAGGGCGACCCGCGTTGTGATGCTCGGGGGGTAATTACAACCGGGTGGACTCGCGTTGGCCGTCGACATTTCATGCGCCTTGACCGATAGGCAGAAAGACTGAACTTCTCTGTAGCCCAAATTGGATCACCGGAAAAGAGAAGAAATCTGAATAATGATAACGAGCTGGCCACCGCACCCGACTCAGACCGAAGGCTGTCGGCTGCTGCCAATGCGCACTCGCCAACCGCACCTCAGCCACGCCATCGGACTCAACTCGGCTCACACTGCATGTTATGCTTGTTTCGCTACTCGTCTTTCAACGGGGAAAGGGCCTGACGTGGATCGAGTCTGCGAGGGTTACTGACACGAGTCGGCGACCTTTGTGGCAGCCATCGCGAGCTGATCGGTGGCGCATTGGAAGCCAATCTGACCACCATGTCGAACCGGTTGGACGACATCATGAAAGTACAGACGGCAATGTCGACGGTCACACTATCGCTCACTTTCATTGCCGGAGTCTTTAGGGATGAATTTCGACCGAATCCCTGACCTTCGTTGGCAGTACGGCTGTGCATTTTCGCTGGGGCTCATGGCAACGACTAACATCGAGATGCTGGCGTATTTCAAACGTAAGCAGTGGTTTTGATTACATTACAAAACATTGCACCCACGCTCACTAACGTGCGCGTGGGTGCAAGAACAGATAGGCCGCTCGGGTGCAGAGCGTTGAAACTGTGTAACTAAGCGCCGGTGCCGGTGCTCGTGGATGTGACAGTGGCAGTTTCAGTACCGGTGCCCATACCAGTCAGCGTACCCGTGCCGGTTCGCGTGCCAGTGCCCGTGCCGGTAAATGTATTGGTTCGCGTGCCCGTACCTGTGCTTGTGCCGGTTTGCGTGCCCGTGCCAGTAAATGTATTGGTTCGCGTGCCCGTGCCTGTGTCTGTGCTTGTGCCAGTACCCGTAAATGTATTGGTTCGCGTGCCCGTGCCTGTGTCCGTGCTTGTGCCAGTACCCGTAAATGTATTGGTTCGCGTGCCCGTGCCCGTACCGGTACCTGTACCGGTGCCAGTAAATGTATTGGTTCGCGTGCCCGTGCCCGTGCCTGTATCCGTGCTCGTGCCCGTGCCGGTAAATGTATTGGTTCGCGTGCCCGTGCCTGTATCCGTGCTCGTGCCTGTGCCGGTAAATGTATTGGTTCGCGTGCCCGTGCCGGTATCCGTGCTCGTGCCTGTGCCGGTAAATGTATTGGTTCGCGTGCCCGTGCCGGTCTCGGTGTCCGTGATAGTGCCGGCTGTAGAAGCCCCGCCGGTAGCGTAAGCCCCGCCGGTAGCGTGCATGCCTCCGACAGCTCCGGCACCACCTGTGCCTTGGTGACCGCCAGTGTTTGCAGCACCACCCACTGAGCCAGCATCGTCACCTTCTCCTGACGGGGAGCTGCTGTTGTCTGCACCGCAGCCCACTAGCAAACCGAGACTTAGACTTGTAAGAACAATTGCCAACGATCGCTTGTTGATAAGCGCCATCTGGAACCTCCTCGCATGTGCGACTGAAAATGTCGCCGATTGAACGGCAAGACAACTTTGACACTCACTATGAAGAGCTGCAAGCGTCACCCGTCAGACAATTTCGCGCGAATGCGAGATTAATTGCGACAGCAACATCTGATATTTCGCATAGTGAGCGATGATCCGTGGGCCTCCGCGGACATACCATGATCACGCATTCACGCGACGGACCATCAATTGCCTCGAGAAAAGACTGTATTTCGCGGACAAAAGGCAATTAAAAATTCAGCTCACAAATCGTGTGGGTAATGAGAAATAATTTGTGAGCGTCACGGAGCCCAAAAATGCCGCAAGATTCCATAAGAGTTGCCCCAAGCGAGAAATAGTGATGGTCTCGCGATGTCTTTCAGTGCCGTCGCACTTTTCGCACTTCGACAGCCAGTTATTTCAACTTTTTTACTTCAGAGTGAGCCGTATTTGCAGCGGGCCATTTTCACTGTGAGATGTCGCTGCGAGCGAACGTCAGGGTGTTGGGGTCTGAAGCACTCCAACTAGTGATTGCACTCTACTTCGTCGGAGGGGCGCGCAGCTCCGCGTCGCCGGACGACCGGTGCAGCGGCACACATTCCTTCACCTCTGAGCGCCCCCTTGCGATAACGGGATCCGGAAGCAACCTAAGTATCGGTATTTACCTGCGCTACAGCTGGCACGCGGTTTGTATAGGCCCCGCGCTCGGAGTAGTAGCAGAGCATGAGCCAGTGCAACTTGGCGCAGAAAGCGCGAATTTTAGGTGGAGTGCCCGTGTGGGGGTCGATTCAAGGCAGTGCCGCCGATCAACTGGGGCTTCAAGGGGGCGACATCTTGTTACGCGTCAACGGCGTGCAGCTGCAGTCCGCAGTGGAGCTCTCGAAGGGCCGCTGGTGTCTGAACCAGACTCTCGAACTCGATGTGCTGCGATCGGAGTCCCTGGTGCGAATCATCATTCCATTGCAACCGGTTGCCCACGAATGGATCGATGAGTTGCGGCAGCAGGTCTTCGGTCGAATGAGCTAACGTCACGCGCTAGTCGTCTGAACCAAGTGAGAACGCTGCCTCGAGATCGTGACGCGAATAGGCGCGAAAAGCAGTGAGCGTTTCCGTCTCACGAATGCCCGGAACCTTGACGATCTCTGCGGTAACCAGTTGGGCCATGTCTTCTGCCTGCCGCACCCGTAGGATCGCCACTAGGTCGAAGCGACCGGCAACTGAATACACTTCGGCGATGCCGTCAATCTCCGCCAGGCTCTGAGCAACCTCAATCACTCGACCGCGCTCGGCATTAATCAGCAGAATTGCAGTAACCATAATTGGGACCTTCTTGCAGCGGCTTGAGTACCGCGAATCAAGACTAGCATTGTTACAACGTTGGCCCCAAGTGCCAAAGTGTTCTGGCAAAAAGCTGGCGCTGCTGCCGCTGCTACTCGCAGGTTCCCAGCCTGACTGCGTCAGCGCGCACGTGTGGTCACTTCCAGCCTAAACTCGCAATGTATCGTTCGACGGTCTGCGGTTTTCGCATTTTCCCTTTGTCCGAGCAATTCAGCTACGCGATTCTGTAGCATCCACAGACCTTGGATAGTACGCCGAAAGAGAGAACTGAATCGCGATGGAATTGCCCATCTGGTTCGTAGACGCGTTGACGTCGCGTCGGTTTGGCGGGAACCCCGCTGCGGTTGTTCCCTTTAAGGTCAACCGTCACGCGAACCGGCTCGCCTTAGACTTCCCGGTGAGCCGCGTTGAACGTGTGCCAGTCTCGGGCGAAATAGTTGTCGCCCTGGAAAATGAACCTGATGAGCTATATTCGGAGTTTCAGTGGTTAGCCGTGTATCGCAGTGAAGACGAGGTCCGACGCTTGGCGGGTGCGACGTCGCGCTCAGGGCCCGGGGAGCTAATGAATCGGTAGTCGCACGGGAGCGTGTCATGTACCGAACCCCTGTAAATGCGCGCCGCTACGACATAAAGAGCTCCATAAAGCGGCGCACCCAAGAAAATACGCTAGAGAGCCTCTATTGAATGCCTGAGCCAGCGCTACCAAGTGAAGTCGAGCTTTCCCTCGGGCTCGATGAGCTCGATGAACCCCAAGCGCTTCGTGCGCGCATTGCTCGACAACTGCATCGCCCGCTGGAGGCCGTGCCAGAGGTGCGCGTGGTGCGGCGAGCGATCGACGCGCGCAATGGCAAGGTGCAGTTTCGCGTCAAGGTCTCGCTCGAGCAGCAGCGAGAAACCCTGACGGCCAGTGCGCAACGCGCGCCCCGGGAAGTGGGCGGCCCACGGCGAGTGGTAATTGTTGGTGATGGCCCGGCGGGGTTGTTCTGTGCTTACGAGCTAGTGTGCGCAGGCATTGCCGTCGTCATCGTCGAGCGCGGCAAGACCGTACAACCGCGCCGCCATGATCTAAAGTCCGTGCTGGGCGGCGAGCTCAACCAAGACAGCAATTATTGTTTTGGTGAAGGCGGCGCGGGGACGTATAGCGACGGCAAGCTGTACACCCGCGCCACTAAGCGGGGAGACGTGCCGCGCGTGATCGAGATTCTCGTGGAGCACGGGGCACCGGCTGATATTGCGGTCGATGCCCGGCCACATATCGGGAGCAATCGGCTACCGAAGGTAATCACTGCCTTGCGTGAACACTTGCAGCAAGTCGGCGTTGAGTTTCTGTTTCAAACGCGGGTGGTAGGCTTGGATGTCAAAGCCGACACCACGCGCCGCTCCGTGCGCGGTGTGTGTTGCGCAGATGGCACGGTGATCGGGGCGGACGCCGTCGTGTTGGCAACGGGTCACTCGGCACGGGATGTCTACGACTGGCTGCTTGCAGCAGGCCTCAGTCTGCAGGCCAAGTCATTTGCACTTGGCGTGCGCTGCGAGCATCCGCAGAGTCTCATCAATCGAATCCAGTACGGTTCGCTTGCCCACCATCCGAAACTGCCGAATGCCACCTACCAATTGACGTTCAGCGAAGGCGAACGCGCGGCATTCTCGTTCTGCATGTGCCCGGGCGGGTTCATCGTGCCGGCCACCACTGAAAGCGATGCGCAAGTGGTCAATGGCATGAGCCTGTCGCGGCGCAATTCACCGTTTGCCAACTCGGGTATCGTGGCTTCGATTCACCCTAGTGATTGGCAAGCTGCGGGTTTTGACCCGGTGCTCGGCGGCATTGAACTGCAGCGCGCCGTGGAAAGAGCTGCTTTCATTGCTGGCGGCGGTGGCTTCAAAGCACCTGCTGCACGCTTGACGGATTTCTTGGACGGTAAGAGCTCGAGCCAGTTGCCACGGTGCAGCTATCAACCAGGACTGACTGCCGCCAATCTCGACGAGGTACTCGCCGCTTCGAGGCTTCCGATTGGCGACTGGCTGCGCCGTGGGTTTCGCGCGTTCGCCCAACAGATGAGCCGGTACATTACGGCAGAGGCTGTCGTGCTCGGGGTCGAGAGCCGCACCAGCTCGCCCGTGCGCATCCCACGCGACCGTGACACGCTGCAACACCCAGAGATGCAGGGCCTCTACCCGGTGGGTGAAGGCGCCGGTTATGCGGGCGGCATTGTCAGCGCAGCCTTGGATGGCATGCGCGCCGCGCAGGTGCTCGCAAGGACACTGCGAGATTAGACAATCACTACGCTAGCTTGCTCGACGCTAGCGTAACCCGCGTGATCTCCGCGGGTGCCGCAAGGCGCATGGGTGGGCCCCAATAGCCAGTACCAGTGCTCACGTAGAGCCAAACATTGCCGATTTTCTCGAGCCCCTTGATGACAGGCTGCTGCAAACGCACCAGGTAGTTGAAAGGCCAGATCTGGCCACCATGAGTGTGTCCCGAGAGCTGCAGACCAATGCCATGCTCTTGCGCCTCGTACACGGCGCGGGGCTGATGAGCAAGCAGAACGGCTTCCTGCGTGGGGTCACGGCCAAGAGTGGCCTTGGGCAGATCAGCGCCGTGACCGTTGCCAAACTGATGTGCATGCGCATCGTCAATGCCGATCAGGTCGAAGCTAGCTTCAGGCGAACCAATGCTCACCCGTTCGTTCCTGAGCACCCGGATCCCAATCCGTTTCAGCTCTACCAGCCATTCGTCTACGCCCGAGTAGTATTCATGGTTGCCAGTCACGAAGTACACGCCGTACCGCGCGCGAAGATTCCCGAAAATACTGACCATGGCACCCAGACGATCCACAGAGCCGTCCACTAGATCACCGGTAATTGCAATCAGGTCGGCATTGAGCGCATTGACCCTCGCCACTATGTCGCGAGCAAACTCCGCGCGTAGCGTAGGGCCCATATGCAGATCCGTCAGTTGCACGATAGTGAAGCCATGCATGGACGCGGGCAGGCGCGCCAACGGAATGCGCACGTTCTTGACTTTGACTTGAGCCAGCCCCTCATTGATAGCCAATGCGGTGGTGGTGCCAGTAACGAGAGTCGCGGCACCTGCGAAAAGCCGCTTCAAGAAAAGCCGTCGCTCGGGCTGCACTGATGAGCCGTGGGCAAACGCCAGCGCGCTCAGGAGCCGCACCAGGTCTGCTAGGCCAAGTGCCACAACGAGTAACAAGAGCACACCCATCCACGTGTACGCGGCATGGAGCAGCAAGCGACCGTTGTTGGGGGGCAGTGTCCGCGACAGTATGAACGTGGCCGGAACTGACAGCCCAAGCAGCACCACGCCCCAACCCAGCAGGCGCCTCAATCCCGGCGCGAACCCCACGTCACGGACGAGCCGGACCCAAATGTAATAGTGTGCCGAGGCAACGATGCTCAAAGCCACCGTAAGGAAAATGAGAAAGCTGATGATACTGCGCTGCACGGTGATGCGAGGTTCGTACAGAGATCTTCTGCCAATGGCAACTTGCACCAAGTTGGCCCCGAGGCTCGACTGCTTTTAACAAGACTTTGGAGCACCCGGCTAAGAGCGGGTAGCTCTGTTCCCACATTTGGCACCTACCCTCTTGCTCTGCGGGGGCACCAGCCCTAGTAGTAGTGGGCAGCAATTTGGGAAGCCCCGGCTGGGAAGCCTCGTCGGCGAGAACGGGCGGGGCAGTGCTAGAAGTTAGCGGCGGTTAATTAAGGAGTATACGCGTGACGATGTTCAGGAGTGATGTCGCTGATTCCGACCCGGTCGAGACACAAGAATGGCGAGAATCGTTGGAGGCCGTGATCGATCGGTCGGGAGCAGAGCGCGCGCGTTTTTTGCTCGACGAAACTCTGGCTACCGCGCGCCACCACAGTGTTGCGCCGCTAACCTCGCTCAGTACCGATTACGTCAACACGATACCTGTGGATCAGGAACCGTCCTTCCCTGGCGACCCTACCATGGAGAAGCGTATCCGTCGTATTGTCCGGTGGAATGCGGTCGCCATGGTGCATCGTGCCAATACCCAGTTCTCGGGCATTGGCGGCCATCTATCTACGTACGCGTCGAGTGCGGCACTTTATGAGGTTGGCTTCAACCACTTTTTCCGCGGCCCCGCCTACCCCGGTGGTGGAGATCACGTGTATTTCCAAGGCCACGCAGCGCCCGGAATGTATGCGCGCGCGTTTCTGGAGGGGCGCATCCCCGAGGAAAAGATGGACCGGTTTCGCCGTGATGCCGATCGCGGCAAGGGTCTTTCCTCGTACCCGCATCCACGACTGATGCCGGAGTTCTGGGAGCACCCGACGGTATCCATGGGTCTTGGGCCGCTCACGGCGATCTATCAAGCGCGTTTCGACAAATACCTGCACGACCGGCGCATCAAAGACACCTCAACGCAGCGCGTGTGGTGCTTTATGGGCGACGGCGAGTCCGACGAGCCCGAATCGCTTGGTGCGCTTTCGATGGCTGGGCGTGAGAAGCTCGACAACCTCATCTTCGTGGTCAACTGCAACTTGCAGCGCCTGGATGGACCGGTGCGCGGCAACGGCAAGATCATTCAAGAACTCGAAACCGTATTCCACGGTGCGGGCTGGAACGTGATCAAAGTCGTGTGGGGTCCTGAATGGGATGACTTGCTCGCGCGTGACCATGAAGGGCTACTGCGTGAGCGGCTCAACGAGTTGGTCGACGGTCAGTGGCAGAAGTACGTGACCATGCCCGGCTCTTACACGCGCCAACATGTTTGGGGCTCGGATCCTCGCCTGCTCAAGCTAGTCGAGCACCTGACGGATGAGCAGATCCGCAAGTTGCGTCGCGGCGGGCACAGCTATCGCAAGATCTTTGCGGCTTATGACCGCGCAACGCGCAACCAGGGTGCGCCAACGGTCATCCTTGCTCACACGGTCAAGGGCTGGACGCTGGGTGAAGGCTTCGAGGGCGTAAACGTTACTCACCAAAAGAAGAAGCTTGGCGTTGAAGAGCTGCGGCAATTCCGCGACCTGCTCGAGCTCCCAGTTTCCGACAAGGAGCTCGAGACAGCCCCGTTCTATCACCCCGGGGCACACAGCGCTGAGGTGAAGTACATGCTCGAGCGCCGCAACGCGCTCGGCGGCAGCATGCCCGCGCGGCGCAACCAAGTCAGCGTCGCGATCGAACTCCCGCAGTCAGTGATTTACGGGGAGTTCCTCGAGGGCATGAAGAAGGGCGAGGCCTCGACGACCATGGTTTTCGCGCGCCTGCTCTCGAAGTTGCTGCGCGACGATGGGATCGGCAAGCGCGTGGTGCCCATTATTCCCGACGAGGCCCGCACGTTCGGCATGGATGCGCTCTTTAGCCAAGTGGGCATCTACTCGTCAGTGGGGCAATTATACGAGCCAGTGGACAAGGGCAAGGTGCTCTACTACCGCGAGAGCAAAGAAGGCCAGGTGCTCGAAGAAGGCATCAACGAAGCTGGAAGCATGGCCTCGTTCATTGCCGCTGGGACTGCCTATTCCGTCAATGCGCAGCCCATGATCCCCTTTTACATTTTCTACTCGATGTTCGGGTTCCAACGCACCGGCGATCTGATGTGGGCCGCAGGCGACGCAATGGCGCGCGGCTTTTTGCTCGGTGCCACCGCGGGCAGAACCACGCTGCAAGGCGAGGGGCTGCAACACAATGACGGCCACAGCCACGTGCTTGCTGCCACGCTGCCCAGCTGCGTGGCCTATGATCCGGCATTTTCCTACGAGCTTGCGACCATCATCGAAGATG
>Ga0265340_10001932_pt1 | contig 11846 bp, 12 predicted proteins | sample 4CB225metaG_FD_202082 | JGI IMG/M metagenome (GOLD analysis project Ga0265340, IMG submission 202082) | Rhizosphere microbial communities from Carex aquatilis grown in University of Washington, Seatle, WA, United States - 4-CB2-25 metaG | ecosystem: Host-associated > Plants > Roots >...
TGGAAATTTCGCCGCAAGGGTCGGCATCGGCCGGCTGCCCGAGGAGACCGAGAGACCGGCGGCGCTGATGGTTCTGGCGCTGCCCGCGATCGAGGCGGCGGCGCGGTCGCGCCAGCCAAGCGCGGTCTGAGGTGGTGTTCGAAGGTCTCAGGACCGCCCGCGGTATGCTACGCTCGCTCCGCATCTACTACGGCGACAGGTCGCGTGCGGCTGCGATGGACCGGCTTTATGGCGGCTTGGTACGGCGCGGCGATCTGGTGTTCGATATCGGCGCCCATGTCGGCGACCGCGTGGCCTCGTTCCGGCGACTCGGCGCCCGCGTCGTCGCGGTCGAGCCGCAGCCCGCCATGGTCTGGGTGCTCAAGCTCTTGTACGGGCGCCGTGCCGATGTCGCGATCGAGGCGGCGGCGGTCGGCCGCGCGGTTGGTTCGACCGGCTTGATGGTCAACGCCGATAACCCGACCATTTCGACGGCCTCGCCTGCGTTCGTCAACGCCGCGCGCGATGCGCCGGGCTGGGAAACGCAACGCTGGACGGGGTCGGTGGAGGTGCCGGTCACGACGCTGGACGCGCTAATCGGCAAGCACGGCGCACCGGCCTTCATCAAGATCGACGTCGAAGGGTTCGAGGCGGAGGCGCTGGCCGGACTGTCGCACGCGGTCAAGGCGCTGTCATTCGAGTTCACGACCATCCAGCGCGATGTCGCGCTCGCCTGCATCGAGCGCTGCATCACGCTAGGTTATACTCGATTCAACGCCGCGCTCGGCGAGAGCCAGACGTTTGTGCGCGCCGATTGGGTCGGCGGCGAAGAGATCGCCCGCTGGCTCGCCGGGCTGCCGCACGCGGCCAATTCCGGGGATATCTATGCCGCTCTCGCCTGACCGCATGCGGCCGATGCGGCGGCGTTTGTATCTCGCCATCTGCGCGCTGATCGCCGCGGGCTATACCTTGACGCTGCTGATCTTCTATCCCGGCATCATGACCTACGACGCCAAGTTCGTTTACGAGGACATCGCCAAGGGCATGCTCGGCGACTGGCAATCCCCTGTGATGACGGTGCTATGGGGCGTGATCGACCCGGTCGCGCCCGGCGCGGGCAGCATGTTCCTGCTGATTGCGACCACCTATTGGCTCGGCTTTGGCCTGCTGGCATTGGCGCTGGCGCGCCGCGCTCGCCGGCTCGCCGTGCTGTTGCCGCTGCTGGCCCTGTTGCCGCCGGCCTTCGTCTTTGTCGGGGTGATCTGGCGCGACGTGCTGTTCGCGACAGTCTGGCTGCTTGCGGCCGCGATCGCTTTCGCTGCCGCCGGGTGCGACATGCGCCTTCGTGTGCCGGCGCAAGCGCTTGCGGTTGCGTTGTGCGCCTTTGGTGTCTTGCTGCGTCCAAACGCTCTGATCGCCGCGCCGGTGCTCACCGCTTACATTGCCTGGCCAATGCAAATGTCCCTGAAGCGGACCGCAATCCTGTTCGTCCCGGCGATGGCCGGATTGTTCGCGCTGGTGCAGGTGGTCTATTACGGCGCGCTCGGCGCGACGCGGCAACATCCGTTGCAGGCCATCATGGTGTTCGACCTCGGCGGCATCAGCCATTTTGCGAAACAGAACCAGTTTCCCGTCAGCTGGAGCGAGCCGGAAACCGCGCTGCTTTTGAACGGCTGTTACCAGCCGACCCAGTGGGACATCTATTGGCGGCTCGAACCCTGCGACTTCGTGATGCGCAAGATCGAGCGGGAGGAAAAGCTGTTCGGAACGCCGGCGATCACCGAAGCCTGGGCACGTGCGATATTGCGCCACCCGGTGTCCTATCTCCGGCATCGCGCGGCCTTCATGTGGAATTTCCTTAGCGGCGAAAACCTCACCATGTGGGTCGCCGACGTCGAGCGCCCGACGGCGAATGTGTTTCCGGACCATCCGGCCTTCGTCGCGCTGGTTTCCCTGCACGACCGTCTCAAGCCGACGCCTTTATTCCGGGCCGGCACGTGGCTGCTCGTCTGCATCGTCATGTGCGGGCTTGCCTGGCGGCGGCGCGAGACGCCGGAAGGCGCCTTTGCCCTGGGCACATGCGGATCGGCCGCTGTCTATGTGCTGAGCTTCCTCGCCGTCGGTGTCGCGTCCGACTTCCGTTACGCCTATTGGGCGGTTCTCGCCGGCATCGCCGGTGGCGTGGTCGCGGTGGCGGGCCGGCCCGAGCCCCAGGTGCGGTGAGTGGCCCTCAACGCGACGGAGCCGGCTGCGCCGACCAGGCCTTGTAGTCGGCCTCCGAGACGCCCGGCAACTTTTTCAGGAACGCGACGATGGACCAGATCTCGTCGTCCTTGGCGCCGGCCTGCGCGAAGCTCGGCATGCCCGTCATGTTGATGCCGTTCTTCACCACCCAGAACAATTGCGCCGGAGAGAGTTCACCAACGACGTCCTTCAAGTCCGGTGGATCGGGATGCAGGCCTTCCGAGAACTTGGTCCAGTTGACGCCCGGCGCGCCGTGGCAATTGGCGCAGCCATGCGCGGCGAACGCTTTGGCGCCGGCCTGCACGCTGGCGGCGTCATTGATGTTGATGGAGGCGGGCGGCTGGTCGTTCGCATGGCGATTGATCGACGCGGTTCGCACCCGGGTCAGTGCCCAGGTGACGACGGCGGGGTCTTCGGCGGTCCCGGCGATACTGTAAAACCCTCCGAAAAAGAACGCCGCCGCACCGATGCCGACCAGAATTGCCAGCGTGCCAATCACCGCAAGGAACCGCATGTGAGCCTCCAACGCGTTCGTATGCCAGCCAAGCCCGGCAAATATTACACCGAATAGGAAATAATGCAGCGGCCAAAGGGTTGTGTACGTGACGATATCGTGACCGCGGGGGCCCAGGATGCGCGGTCACGATATTTTCCAACAGGGCGCTCGATATGACTAGCGCGGTATTTCAAAGACACAGGCCGAGCAGCTTGATCCGGCAGGATTGAACAGACGGCTTGCGTTTGGGGGCGGGCGGCGTCTTCCTGCCGGCACCGACCAACTGCGGTGGCGGTTCGTAGTCGCCCGCGATCTCCATGGCCCAATAGGTCCGATGAGAGGTCACGCTTTGTGCGCTGGCGACGCCGACACGGGAGGCTTTGGGGAGCAGGAGATTTTTGCGATGCTCCGATGAGGTGATCCACTGATCGAGCGTCTTTTCGAAACTGTCATAGCCATACGCAATATTTTCCGCAGCTCGCCCTGCTTTCGATGGTGCGATCCGTGAACTGAAGGAGCCGAGCACTTCGTGGTCGAGCTTATCTCTCGCGGCCATCGCCTTGGCCTGTTCCAGCGCAATCCGATCCAGCGTAGCGTCCATGACGACACGCCCTTCGCCGTGCTTGAGACGAAAGCCGGAAATCATCTCTGCAGGTGACGCTGCTGCAGCAGCCAGGCCAGTGAAGAACAAGGCCAATGAGAGAAAAATGGCGGAAAGTGGTTTCATATACGACCGTGTTCGTGATCAGCGTAGCGGGCTTGAAGTATCATTCTTTCTCCCGCTATCGCAATGAGAGCGGGGACTGGAATCGCCGTGAACACCGCTGGCCGATCCTCGACTACTCCTGCTGAGCTGCCGAGACGAAGGACGCTGGTTCCAAAACAGGGAACCGTAGTTGCGTTATCGGCGCCGTCGCAAAATTTCGGTGTACTTGTGGTTGAGAATCTTGAAGCATCGACGCTCGTATCGATACCATAATGGGTGATTCCAAGACGGCCAACCGTCTGGTGGCGACCGCAACGTCGGTCAATCCGGGGGACTAAATGCTAGTTGATCTGTTCACAGTTCGTCGTTTGGGGATCGCAACGGGTCTGACTTTTTGTTTGACAATGCTGCCAGCAAAGGGGCACGCATTCACGCAAGACGATCAACGCCGGCTCTGCACAGGCGATGTTTTTCGCTTCTGTGCATCGGAAATTCCCAGCGTGGAGCGCATCACCGCCTGCATGCGCAAGCAGCGTGCTTACTTGAGCGAGGGGTGTCGCCAGGTTTTCGGCAAGCCAGTCGAACAATCGGCGTCGGCGAGGTGAGCCAGCCGTGGCTGCGCGTCTGTTGGCCACCCATGAATGACGGCGAGACCTGAGTTGAAGACCTTCGTGGCGCTACTGCGAGCCGTGAATGTAGGCGGCGCCGGCAAGCTTCCGATGAGTGACCTGAAGGCCATCTGTGAAGCTGCAGGCTTGGCCGAGGTCAAAACCTTCATCGCCAGCGGAAATGTGATCTTCAAGAGCGGGAAATCCGAAGCCGAGATCAGGGCGGCGCTTGAGGCCGGCCTGAAGGCCTATGCCGGCAAGCCCATCGGGGTTCTGGTCCGAACCGCCGCTGAGATCGCCGCGGTCCTCAAGGCGAACCCGTTTCCGAAGGCCGCTCCGAATCTCACGGTGGCGATCTTCTTGAACAAGGCGCCGCCCGCGACGGCCCTATCGCAAATCGCCGGGCACGCCGGCGAAGAAGTCCGGCTCGGCAAGCGGGAAATTTACGTCCACTACCGCGACGGAATCGGCAAATCCAAGCTCAAAATACCGGCCGCCGCGGACGGTACCGCGCGCAACTTGAACACTATCGCCAAGTTGACAGTATTGGCTGGATAAGCTCAATCGCTTACAGTGTTTTTCGCTGATAGCGTCGAGACCGGGCCATAACAAAATGAACGAAAAAGCTCCATCGACGGCGGCCAGCAGGTCCGCCGAAACTCTCGAATTCGATTTCATCGTCGTGGGCGCAGGTTCGGCCGGATGCGTGCTGGCCAACCGCCTGAGCGCGAACGGCAAGCATTCGGTGCTGCTGCTGGAAGCCGGCCCCAAGGACACCAATGTCTGGATCCACGTGCCCCTCGGCTATGGCCGGCTGTTCAAGGAAAAGACCGTCAACTGGATGTACCAGACCGAACCGGAGCCGGGCCTGGGTGGACGAACGGTGTTTCAACCGCGCGGCAAGGTGCTGGGGGGATCAAGTTCGATCAACGGCCTGCTTTACGTCCGCGGCCAGCATGAGGATTACGATCGCTGGCGCCAGCGCGGCAATGATGGCTGGGGCTATGACGATGTGTTGCCCTATTTCAAGAAGGCGGAAAATCAGGCGCGCGGCGCCGACGAATTCCACGGCGTCGGCGGCCCGTTGCCGGTGTCGGAGTTGAGCCACGCCGACCCGCTCTCCGCGGCTTTCATCGAAGCCGCCGCCGAGACCGGCATTCCCAAAAATGCCGATTTCAACGGCGCGACCCAGGAAGGCGCCGGATATTTCCAGACTACGACGCGGCACGGCAGAAGGGCCAGTACTGCGGTGGCCTATCTTCGCCCCGCCAAGGGCCGGAGCAATCTGCATATCGAAACTGCGGCGCTGGCGCAGCGCATCCTGTTCGAAGGGCGCCGCGCGGTCGCGGTCGAATATCGGAAGGAAGGCGCCTTGCGGACCGCGCGGGCGCGCAGGGAAATCCTGGTCTGCAGCGGAGCCTACAACTCCCCGCAATTGCTGCAACTCTCCGGTGTCGGTCCGGCGGAACTGCTGGGCCGGCACGGCATCGATGTCGTGCTCGACGCCGCGGGCGTCGGCAACGATCTGCAGGATCATTTGCAGGTCCGCGTGGTAATGCGTTGTACCCAGCGCATCACGCTCAACGATGTCGTCAATTCGCCGGCGCGCAAGGTTATGGCCGGCCTGCGATACGCGGCCTTCCGCACCGGGCCGCTGTCGATCGCGGCCGGCACCTCGGGCGCGTTCTTCAAGACCAATCCGCGGCTTTCGACGCCCGACGTCCAGATCCACTTCCTGCCGTTCTCGACCGACAAGATGGGCGAGAAGCTGCATTCGTTCTCCGGTTTTACCGCGTCCGTCTGCCAGCTGCGGCCCGAGAGCCGCGGCTCGCTGCGCATCAGGAGCGCCGATCCCGCGGCGGCGCCGGAAATACGGGTCAACTATCTCGCAACCGAGGTCGACCGCACCACCAATGTCGAGGGTCTGAAGATCTTGCGCAAGATCCTGCGGGCGCCGGCGCTCAAACCCTATGTGGTCGACGAGGTCGATCCCGGCGCGAAGGTCTCGACCGACGAAGACCTCCTGAACTATTGCCGTCAGCGCGGCAGCACGATCTATCATCCGACTTCGACCTGCCGGATGGGCAACGATCCGCTGGCCGTCGTCGATCAGCGCTTGCGCGTTCGTGGGCTGCAGGGCCTGCGTGTGGTCGACGGCTCGATCATGCCGGACCTGGTGTCGGGCAATACCAACGCCGTCATCATCATGATTGCCGAGAAGGCGTCCGACATGATCCTGCAGGATGCGCGGTAGCAGGGGCAGGCGCACTGGTCATGGTTTGCATTCCGGCATCGGCTGGCCTTATGTACCGGCCAGAAGTCTGCCGCGGTCCTGCGTGGCGAAGGGAAAGTGGATGGCGGCAATTCGCATCAAGATCGGCACACGCAAGAGCGTGATGGCGCTGGCCCAGACCGAGGAAATCGCAAGGCGGTTGACCGCGGCCGTTCCCGGCCTCGAGGTCGAGATCGTCAAGTTCGAGACCACAGGCGATTCCGACCAGACCAGCAAGCTGTTGCAGCACGGCGGCAAGGGCGGCGCGTTCGTCGCCGAGATCCGCAAGGCGGTCGTGTCAGGCGAGTTGCAGGCCGCGATGCATTCGCTCAAGGACATGCCGGGCAATGAAGACACCCCGGGGCTGGTAATCGGCGCGACATTGTCGCGCGATCCGCCCGGCGACGTTCTGGTGCTGCGCCGCGGCGTTTCGATCGACGATCTCAGGCGATCGCGCGGCAAGGGCTTCAAGATCGGCACCAACGCCGTGCGGCGCGCGGCCTATGCCCGGCGGCTGTTTCCAGAGGTCGAGTTAATTCATTATCGCGGCGCCGCCGACACCCGCGTCCGCAAGCTCGACAATTCCGAGATGCAGCGGCTGCCCGGCGGTGGTGCGGTCGGACCGGCGGATGCGCTCATCATGGCGCGCTCGGGGCTGCAGCGCGTCGGCCTTGCGAACCGCATCGCCTACGAGTTTTCGATTTCCGAAATGCTGCCGGCGGTGGGCCAGGGCATCGTTGCGGTCGAATGCGCCGTGCAGGATTGGCAGACGCGCCGCACCCTGTCGACCATCGACGACGCCGCCGCGCATAGCAGCGCCGACGCCGAACGCGAGGTGCTGTGGGTGCTCAACGGCCACTGCAATTCGCCGATCGCGGGATTTTCCTCGATCGACGGCACGCAGATGTCGCTGACCGCCTCGGTGCTCGACGAAGCCGGCGGCCTGTTCATCGAGGTCTCGCGCTCCGGACCCGCCGACCGCCCGCGCGAGCTCGGCCGCGCGGTCGGGCTCGAGCTCCTGGCCCGGGGGGCGGCCGAGATCATCGAGCGCAGCCGGCCGGCGTAGTACCTCACCCCTGATACGCGCGCACCCGCGTCAGCATCCGCTCGACATGCGCGATCGGGGTTTCCGGCTGGATGCCGTGGCCGAGGTTGAAGATCAGCCGGCCTTTTGCGTAATTCGCCAGTACGTCATCGACCGCCGCATCAAGCGCGGCGCCTCCCGCGATCAGCACCAGCGGATCGAGATTGCCCTGCACCGCGACTTTGGTTTGCACGTGCTCGCGGATCAGCGACGGCTCGGCGGCCCAGTCGATGCTGACGGCATCGACGCCGGTCGCTTCCACATATCCCGGCAGCAGCGCGCCGGCGCCCCGGGGAAAGCCGATGATCTTTGCGTCGGGCACTTTGGCGCGGACGCCTGCGACGATCCGCTTGGTCGGCTCGACCGACCAGCGCGCAAATTCGCGCGGCGGCAGCACCCCGGCCCATGTATCGAATATCTGCAGCACGTCTGCGCCGGCCGCGAGTTGCCCGAGCAGGTATTGAATCGAGTTTTCCACCAGCGCGTCGATGATCTTTGCGAACGCAGCGGGCTGCGAATACGCCATCATCCGCGCCGGCGCCTGGTCCGGCGTGCCATGCCCGGCCACCATGTAGGTCGCGACCGTCCAGGGCGCGCCGCAGAAGCCGATCAGCGCAATCTTCGGATCGAGTTCGCGGCGCACGCGGCGGAGCGCCTCGTACACCGGCTCGAGTTTGCCGAAGTCGGCCTTCGGCGTCAGCGTTTCGACCTTCTCCGGTGTGTCCAATGGATCGAGCCGGGGGCCTTCGCCGACCTCGAAGCGCACCGAACGGCCGAGCGCGTAGGGAATGACCAGGATGTCGGAGAAAATGATAGCAGCGTCGAAATTGAAACGGCGGATCGGCTGCAGCGTGACTTCGGCGGCGAATTCCGGCGTGAAGCAAAGGTCGAGAAAGCCGCCGGCCTTGGCGCGCACTTCGCGGTATTCCGGCAGATAACGACCGGCCTGCCGCATCATCCAGATCGGCGGCACGGGCTGGCGATGGCCGGAAAGCACTTCGAGGAATGGTTTTTTGGGCTGAGTTTGGGTCAAGCGCTTACTTCCGCAAGGAGTGATCGAGGGGCAGGATACTCGCTCCTGATACACTGTCGGTGCGGGATTGGCCAAGCCGTGATCCGCCCCGGACCGGCGCGGCCGCGGGCTGCAAGCGCCTTATTTGGCCTATCGCCCGACGAAATGGCGCCGTTTCGTGGGATGGCGTAACAACGGGACCTCGAACGCGCAGTCCTCCAGCCTGGCGTATAGGTCCAGCGGGCGCTCCAAATCGGAAATTCCAAACGGGCTGGGGTCGGAATTTGTCTTCGGAGCGCCCCGCGAGTTTACCTCAGCGATGAGGATGCAATCTCATCGCCGGCCTCAGTCGAGCCGAAGTTGCGGCGAATGTCTGTGCAATATCGGTCATACCAAACAAAAATCTCAGGGGACGGCGTGTGCCCGTTTCCGTGCATTTCCGGATGTGTCGCGACGGAACGTACCGATGGCGGGCGCGTTATCCCTGACAACGGAGGCTCAACATGGCTGAGAAATTCGATCCTGCGCCGCACGACAAGCACGCCGCCGATCCGCGCGAAGCGGCCGCGGCGGACCGCGATATCCATTCGAGACTGCAGGCCGGATTGGTCGGCAGCTTTCCGGCATCCGATCCCGTCAGCGCGGCGCAGCCGTCGCCCTCAAGGGCGGATCAGGACAACGTCTCGCTGTGGGACAAGGTCCTTTCGGTGTTTCGATAACTCGACGAACGGCAGCGCCGGAGCAACGGCGCTGCCCCGGAGGCGTCCAGATGGATCAGGAATTCAACCACGCCGCCAACGATTCCCCGCGTAGCGGGAGTTCGAAACAGGCAACGCCCGTGGTGTGGTGTGCCGTCGTGGTGGCGGCCGTTGCGCTGGGGACGTGGCTTGCCATCGGTCTGTGACAATCGGGTCCCGGCGAGGGCGTGTTGGCGATTGATCGCACGGTCTCCGGTGCGGAGCCGGCTGTAAATTCTTTGCACACCATAGCGGCGATGGGGGTGTCAGCGGATGACCGTATTACTACGGAAATCCCCGTAGAATAGCGCGCTGTGCAAAAATCACTTCAGAGATAAATAAGATGTGCGTGGGACTTTCCGCCGCTCGGAGAGCTCCTACTAGATGGATGTCGTTCGTCACAAGATGGGCCTTGCACGGCTGCCTTTTCGGGCAGCGGCATTCATTGCGCTGGTTTGCGTCGCGATTCTCGGCATGAGTGCCGCGCGCGAGTGGAGCGCGCGCGAAGCCACGTTGAAGATTGCGGAAGTCGAGCTCGGCAATCTGGCGCGTTCGCTGACGCAGCACGCCGAGGATAGCTTCGACTTGCTGGACACCAGCATCGTCGGTGTCGTCAGCCGCCTTGAAACAGATGGAACGGGCGCCGCGACGCTTTCGAAACTTCAGGACATTCTGGCGGCGCGCAAGGCGGCTTCCAAACGTGTCAACGCGCTCGCCATCGTCGATGAGCACGGCGACTGGCTTGCGTCATCCGGCGCGATGGGGAAAAACCTCGGCCACCGTGAATATTTCCGCCACCATGTGCAATCGACCGATCGCGGTGCGTTCATCGGGCGTCCGGTCAAGAGCAGCATGAGCGGGCAATGGGTCGTGACCCTGTCGCGGCGTTTCAATCATCCCGACGGGAGCTTTGCGGGCATCGTGATCGCAAGCATCAGTTCCGCGTACTTCTCGGATTTCTATGGCCAGTTCGACATCGGCGAGAGCGGCACGCTCTCATTGTTCAACAGCGACGGAATCACGCTGGCCCGCCTTCCTGACGATGGTGCCAATGTCGGGCGCGACGTTTCCGATGGACCGATTTTCAAGGCCATTCGTTCCGGCGAGTCCTCGCTGGTGCACTATTTTAAATCAAGCCTGGACCGTCTGCCGCGCCTGGGCTTCCACCAGCAGAGCAGCCGCTATCCCTTAATCATCCTGGCCACCAAGACGCAAGACGAGGTGCTGGCACCATGGCGTCACGCCACGATTACCGGCATGACGTTTGTTCTCGGACTGGTCATGATGATTGCGGTCATGGGGTTATACCTCGTACGGCAATTGCTGCGGGGACAGCAAATGGCGGCGGCGCTTGCCTCCAAGGAAGCCAATTTCCGCGTCGTCGCGGAAGGCTCGAGCGACATGGTGACCCGCGTCGGGCTGGACGAGCAAATCTGCTACGCCTCGCCGTCGTCCATTCGCATCGTCGGCTGGCGGCCCGACCAGCTGCTCGGAACGTCGGCGCTGGCCGGCGTCAATCCGCTGGACCTGCCCCGCGTCCAGGAAATTGTCGCCTCGTTGAAGCGCGGCGAGGTCGAGGAAACGCGCTTCACCTTCCGCACCCGCCATCGGGAAAAATCCGAGATCTGGGTCGAATCTACGCTGCGGGTCACGCGAAACGCCGGCGAGATCGACGGCGTCGTCGCCATCACGCGCGATGTCACACAGCAAAAGACGCTGGAAGGAAAGCTTGAGACGCTGGCGACCGTTGACGGTCTCACCGGCCTTGCCAATCGCCGCCGCTTCGACGAGCGCCTGCTCGAGGAATGGGGTCGGGCCTATCGCGAGCGCACCTGCCTATCGCTCCTGATGATCGACCTCGACCATTTCAAGCCATTCAACGACCAGTATGGACACCCCGCCGGAGACGACTGCCTGCGTCGCGTCGCCCATATTCTGGCCGCGGAAGCCAAGCGAACCACCGATCTCGCGGCGCGGTATGGCGGCGAAGAGTTCGCCATGCTGCTGCCCAACACGGACGCGGCGGGATGTGCGCGGATCGCGGAGCGGATCCTTCGCGAGATCCGGGACGCCGGCATTGCGCACAAGCTGAATTTTCCGTCCCGCATAGTCACCGCCAGCGTTGGCGGAGCGGAATGCCGACCGGGTATCGAACGCTCGGCGGGCCACGCCTCGCTGGTCGAAGCGGCCGATCAGGCGCTCTATGCCGCCAAGGATCGCGGGCGCGATCAGTTGATAATGGCAAAACCGGCGGTGCGGAAGCTGGACGTCATGTCGGCGGCGAGCTGACGCTGACGAAATCGCGATCCGCTATTTTCAGTAATGCGGCGGCGGTTCGTTCGCGGCGCCCGGCGCGCTCGCTTCAGCCTCCTGCAGGCGGTCGCTCAAGGACAAGACCTGTCGCGTCAGCGCGTCGATCTTCAGCCATTGCTCGGTGATGGTCTTGTTCAATGTCTCGATCGTTTCGTCCTGAAACATCAGCTTCGATTCGAGCGCATCGATGCGGTCGCTGAGCGCCTTCGCGTCACTCATCGGAATGCTGTTCCACTTGCCGCTCCTGCAAACCCTGGCCGAGCGCGACGCGCTCGTCGAACACGAAACATTCGCCGCGCCACCGGCTGTCGGCTTCCGGCACGCCTTCCAGATATTTCAGGATACCCCCCTTGAGGTGGTAGACCTCCGCAAAGCCGCGCGACAGCAGATAGCTC
>Ga0265340_10001939_pt1 | contig 11822 bp, 8 predicted proteins | sample 4CB225metaG_FD_202082 | JGI IMG/M metagenome (GOLD analysis project Ga0265340, IMG submission 202082) | Rhizosphere microbial communities from Carex aquatilis grown in University of Washington, Seatle, WA, United States - 4-CB2-25 metaG | ecosystem: Host-associated > Plants > Roots > Rhizosphere...
CGGCTGGGGCCACCAGATCCGCTCCTACGTCTTGCAGCCCTATCAGATGGTGAAGGACCTGCGCACCGGCGTGCAGACCTCGGACACGTCGGGCGTGCTCGACGGCGACCTCGACGAATTCATGGCAGCGACGCTGGCGCAGCGCGCGTTCGGCACCTCGCCGGGCGCGGTCGAGGACGTGGATTAGCGCATGGCAAGAGTGGCATTTATCGGCCTCGGCCGCATGGGCCACGGCATGGCGGGCCGCTATATCGATGCCGGATTCGCCGTTGCGGTATGGAATCGCAGCAAGGCCAAGGCGGAGGATCTGATCGCCCGCGGCGCGCGCTGGGCGACCTCGCCGGAGGATGCCGCCATCGACGCCGATGCGGTCGTGACCATGGTCGCCGACGACGCGGCCTCGCGCGCGGTGTGGCTCACCAAGGACGGTGCCGCGGCGACCATGAAGGCCGGAAGCATCGCGATCGAGTGTTCCACCGTATCCCACGAGCACGCGCTTTATCTCGCCCGCGAGCTTCGCAGCCGGGGACTGATCTATATCGATTGTCCGGTCACCGGACTGCCCGATGCGGCGGCGAGCGGAACACTGACCCTGCTGGTCGGCGCCGAGCCCGCCGACCTCGAACGCGCGCGGCCTTTCCTCGTGCCGCTCTCGAACTCGATCCGGCATTTCGGCGCCGTCGGCAGCGGCACGGTCTACAAGCTGATCAACAACCTGATGGGCGCGATCCAGATCGCCGGCATCGCCGAGGGCCTTGCGATCGCCGAGCAGGCCGGCCTCGACATGAAACTGGTGCTGGAGGCGGTCGAGACCGGCGTCGCCGCCAGTCCGGCCGTGATCCGTTATTCCAGGCGGATGGCGGCGCGCGATTTCGCCGACGCAACCTTCACGGCGGCGCTGCGCCACAAGGATGCCGCCTATGCGGTGGCGCTGGCCGAGAGCCTGCTGTCCGCCACGCCGCTGATGGGACGCGCTGCGGTCGAGGCCTATGCGCGGGCCAAGGCCCATGCGCCCGATGACGACGAAGCCAAAATGATCGAGATCGTGTCGCGCCCGAAATAGACACCCGGAAATCGGGTGGCGAGCCGCGCCGCGTCCAGATAAGGGTGCGCTCCATCTCGAACAGATGAGCCACCATGAAACCCAGCGATCATCGGATTGACGGCCGGGATTGGGGGCTGCTCGGCATCCTGTCGGTACTCTGGGGCGGCTCGTTCTTTTTCAACGGCGTTGCGCTGAAGGAGCTGCCGCCGCTCACGCTGGTGTTTGTTCGCGTGGCGCTCGCGGCGCTGATCCTGCTGCCGGTGCTGCGAGCCTATCGGATCGGTTTTCCCAGCGGGTTCTCGGGCTGGCGGCCGTTTTTCGGCATCGCGCTGCTCAATAACGTGCTGCCATTCTCGCTGATCGTGATGGGACAGATCTATATCCCGAGTGGCCTCGCCTCGATCCTGAACGCGACGACGCCGCTGTTCACCGTGCTGGTGATGACCGCCAGCGGCGACGAGAAACTCCTGATGCGGCGTGTCGCCGGCGTGCTTGCTGGCCTGATCGGCGTGATCATTCTTCACGGCCAGGACCTCGGCTTCAACAACAGCCAGGGTATCGGCATTCTGCTCTGCCTGGCTGCGGCCTTCTCCTACGGCCTGTCGGCGCTTTATGCGCGCCGCAAATTATCGAATTCGCCGCCGCTGGCGACGGCGACGTTTCAACTGCTGGCATCCAGCCTGATGATGGCGATCGTGGCCGCGGTGGTCGAGCGGCCGTGGCAACTGCCGATGCCGGGCGCGACCACGTGGCTTTCGATGGCCGGCCTTGCGGCATTGTCGACCGCGCTCGCCTATATCGTGTTCTTTCAGATCCTGAGACGGTCGGGCTCGAGCAACGTCATGCTGGTGACGCTGCTGATCCCGGTGACCGCCCTGCTGCTGGGGTATCTCGTGCTGGGCGAAAGCATTTCCAGCCGCGAGATCGCAGGCGCCATTGTGATCGGCAGCGCGCTGCTCTTGATCGATGGCCGCGTTCTCGATCTCGTTCGGCGCCCGTTCGCCGTTCGATAGCGTCCATGGCGGCGCCAGTGGCGAGCCGCCTGAGGTGGCTCCGTCGTCGCCGCTATTGTTCGAAGGTGCGCACGCCGGTGGACCCGGAGTCGGTCCGGATCATGCGCCCTTTTTTGCCGTCGGCGGTCACGAAAACGTCCCAGTGCGCGGTGCCGCCCGGCTGACCTTGCAGGGTCATCGTTCCCGTGCAATCCGCATCCAGCGTATAGGTGCCGCTCAGGGCTTCGCGCGCTGCGACGGCGTGGCGCAGTGAGGTCTGCTTGCCCAGGAATTTTCCGGCGCCGTCAAAGTCGAACGCGCCGTAATGCAGGTTTGATCCCTGGCCTGTGAAAACGTAGCGGCCCTGGAGCTTTCCGGCCGAGCAGGCGTCTTGTGCGCCTTCTGCACTCTGGGTCATCGGCGAGATCAGCAGAAAGCTTGCCAGGATCAGGCTTGCGCCGGCGGCACAGCCTCTTAGCGTCGCAGTTCCGTTCAATTTCATCGTATTGCCCTCCATCCCCTTGCGATCGTCGGAGCAGACGACGGGATTGCGGCGGGAATCGGGAGAGGGCGTGCGCTGCGAAGGCCGCCGTCATGCATCAATCAGCATAGGCGGCAGGCAAGAACGGCGGTTTCGTCAGGCGGAATAAGCCGATGCTTGCAAGCGCGCGGCCGACTTGCGAAGCTTGCAAAAAATAAAACGCCAAGGGGAGAGAACGATGCCGGCTCGTAAGCGACGCCTGATGGCGATGGCGGTTGTTGCTGCCGCTGCAATGATTGCCACCGCCGCGAACGCGCAAAAGAAATACGATCCGGGCGCGAGCGATACCGAGATAAAAATCGGCAATATCATGCCCTATAGCGGCCCCGCGTCCTCATATGCGGTGATAGGCAAGACCGAAGCCGCCTATTTCGACAAGATCAATGCCGAAGGCGGCATCAACGGCCGCAAGATCAAGTTCATCTCTTACGACGATGCCTACAGCCCGCCAAAGGCGATCGAGCAGGCGCGCAAGCTGGTGGAAAGCGACGAGGTGCTGCTGATCTTTCAGCCGCTGGGAACGCCATCCAACGCGGCGATCCAGAAGTACATGAACGCCAGGAAGGTGCCGCAGCTGTTCGTCGCCTCCGGCGCCACCAAATGGGGCGATCCAAAGAACTTTCCGTGGACCATGGGCTGGCAGCCCAACTACCAGAGCGAGGGGCGCATCTACGCCAGATACATCCTCGACCATTTTCCCAACAGCAAGATCGCGGTGTTCTGGCAGAACGACGATGCAGGCAAGGATCAGGTCAAGGGCTTGCGCGACGGTCTCGGCGACAAGGCCAGCATGATCATCGCTGACAAATCCTATGAAGTCAGCGATCCCTCGATCGATTCGCAGATCGTCGCGCTGCACGATTCGGGCGCCGACATCTTCTTCTCCTGGGCCGCGCCCAAGGGATCGGCCCAGGCGATCAGGAAAGTCGGCGAACTCGGCTGGAAGCCGAAATTCTTTCTCGCCAATACCGCGACCTCGGTCGCAGCCGTGCTGAAGCCGGCCGGGCTCGAATTCGCCAGGGATATTATTTCAACCGCCTATCTGAAGGATCCGACCGATCCGGCCTGGAAGGAGGATCCCGGCGTCAAGACGTGGCAGGCCTTCATGGACAAATATTATCCTGACGGCGACAAGTTGAACGCCAACAATGTCTACGGCTATGTGCTGGCGCAGAACATGGCGCAGGTGCTCAAGCAATGCGGCGACGACCTGACGCGCGAGAACATCATGAAGCAGGCGGCCAACCTGAAGGATTTCTCGACCGACATGATGCTGCCGGGCATCAAGGCCAATACCAGCCCGAACGATTTCTTTCCGATCGAGCAGATGCAGCTGATGCAATTCGATGGCCAGGCCTGGCGGCTGTTCGGCGACGTCATCAACGGCGAGGTTGGGCATTAAGCCAGTCGGCCGGCCGACTAGCCCGCGGCCAGCCGCACGCCCGCGCGCAGGAATTTCTGCGGGTCGACCGCTTCGCCGTCGATCCGTGTTTCGTAATGCAGATGCGGCCCGGTCGACCTGCCGGTCGAGCCAACTTCGCCGATCACCTGTCCGATCTTGATGGGGTCGCCGACCTTGACGCCGATTTCCGACAAGTGGCCGTAGCGGGTGGACAGCCCGTTGCCGTGATCGACCTCGATCATGCGGCCATATCCGCCGCTCCATCCCGCCGACACCACTTTGCCGTTCGCGGTGGCGCGCACCGGATCGCCCATGGCGGCGCGGAAATCGAGGCCAGTGTGCATCGCCGGACGGCCGAGGAAGGGATCGCTGCGGACCCCGAATCCGCTGGTGAATTCGACCTCGCCGATCACCGGCTTGCGATAGGGCACGAGAGCCAGAGTCCGGTTGAGACGCTCGACCTGGGCGCGCGTGATGGTGATTCGGTAGAGCTGCCGCTCGAAGGCGCCGGCATTGGCGGCAAGCTTGACCGGAACAAAGGGGCCGCCCATCGGCGCCCGCGGCGTCGCGGCTTCCAGTTGCGCCATGTCCAGGCCGAGATCGCTGAAGACGCCGTGCATCCGGCGCACCCGCGAATCCATGCTGTCTTCGACCGCGTTGAGCGCCGCCATCTGGCGGCTCTCGACCTTGTCGAGGGAGCTCTGCAGGCGAACCAGAACGTTATCCACACCCTGGACCTTGGCGAACTGGTTCGGCTGGATGGCGGGCGCGATCGGCGCGCGCGATTCCAGACGCGCTTCGCGGTCCGGGGGCGCCACGAAGATCACGGTATCCGAGATCGGCGATGGCTTCGGCGTGCCCGAAGGCGCCGAATCATTGCCGGAGGTGCCCCGTGCGGGCGGTTTGATCGATCCGGTGATGGCGATGTCGGGGATGGCGCCGAGCGCCGTCGCCCGCGATTCCAGCGTGGTCTGGCGCCGCATGATCTGGTCGAGCTTCTGGTCGAATTGCTCCTGGTCGAGCAACTGGCGGCTGGTGGTGCGGTCGACCTTGGTGCGCAACTCCGCGATGCGGTCCTCGTAGGCGTATTGCATCTCCGCCTGGCGCGCGATCAGCCGCGTCAAAACGTCGTCGCGGAAGGCAAAATAGGTCGCGGTTGCCGCCGACCACATGCCGAGCACGGTCACCGTGCCGACCACGATCCAGAACACCACCGGCCCGAACCGGACCTGTTTGCCCGCATGGACCAGCGTATAGCCATCTTGCGCCGGCGCCGTAGCGGCGGGAGCCCCGGCTTGGCCTGGCACATGACGGCGGGCGGACGCCCTTCCATGGTCATGGGTGTGGTGGTGGGGGTACTCGGAATAGTGACCGGATCGGTACGACATCAGCACTCCCGCGCCGGTCGGACATGAGCTCCGTACGGCCTGATCTACGGGGGCGATTTGACCTTCTCATGGTTAATTTTTAGCGAATGGAACCCTTCGAATTACGACGCCTGTGCCGCCACCAGCACCTCGTCGGCATGGCCATCAACCCTGACATTGCGCCAGACCTGAAGGACCCGGCCATCCGCGCCGACCAGAACCGTAGTCCGAAGAATGCCCAGGAAGGTCCTGCCATACATGGATTTTTCGCCCCAGACGCCGTACGCCTCCAGCATCTGGTGCTGTTCATCCGACGCGAGAGGCATGGCGAGCTCGTGCTTGTCCCGAAAGGCCTCCTGCGCCTTTGGCGGGTCGGCGGAAACGCCGAGAATTGCGGTCCCGGCCTCGGCAAAGGCGGCCGACAAGCGGGTGAAGTCGATGGCTTCCTTGGTGCAGCCCGGCGTGTCCGCCCGGGGATAGAAAAACAGTACAAGCTTCTTGCCGGCATAGTCGGACAGCGAGACGGTGCCACCGCCATCGCGCGGCAGATGGAAAGCGGGCGCCTTGGCTCCCTCTACCAGACCGGATTTTCCGGCGGCCGGCGCCGCGATGGCTTGCGCCGGCGGCTTGCCGGCAGCCGGATCAGCGGTCTCGGGCCTGATTGCCGACGCGTTCGCCGCTGCGGGGGCTTTTGGAGCAGCAACAGCCTTTGGTGCCGGCGCCTTTGCCGCAGCGGCCTTGGGCGGAGAGATTTTGGGCGCAGAGCTTTTGGGTGCCGAGATTTTGGTTGCAGAAGGCTTGGAGCCGGCGGACTTTAACGCTTTTGAGGGTGCCTTCTGCGATGCTGTGCGGGTTGCGGCGCCTGTTTTCTTTGTTGCTTTCTTGGCCGATTCGCTCGCCTTGACCGGGCGGTTCTTGGTTCTCTGCGATTTCGCTGATTTCACCGATTGCGCGCGGGCGGGCTTCCCAGCGGCCGCTTTTCGCGGGGCCGATTTGGGAGATTTCTTGCGCGTTTTCTTGGACATACGCCTTCCTTTCGTCGCTTTCGGCGGATCAATCATGGGCTATTGCGGGCCTTGCCCTGGCGAACCGGAATCAGGTCGGCTGCTGGGCAAGTCTGATGGCTCCGGAGTATGGTTACAAGGAACTCGACGCACCACCCGTCCGCTCGTTGATCGCGCCGCTTGGGCCGGATGACGAGTAGCAGTATTAATCGAGGATTGGCAGCGATGCCGGCACAGGAGCGCTCGTTACGGATCGACGGGCGAGGCCTTGGCGGGGATCAATCTCAGGCTCAGCGCCAGCACCGAGAGGCAATGGCAAGGAATTCGTCGCCACAAGGTTCCAGTCCGCGTGCTGACGTCCAGCCCTCGCAGTGGGATGATGCCGGTTGGGATCAGGACCAGGACGAGGCGGCGGGTCATCGCGCACGCCGGCTGCTGTCCCGATCGAATTCCGGTCTGCATCGGCTCGGTGATTTCCTCGCGGCGGTGCAGCGGTGGCTCGCGGGCGAACGCTGGGTGAAGCGCCTTGCCGTCGTGATCGCGGCGCTGGTCGTGATCTTCGCAGGCTGCTTCGGCGCGCTGTGGTGGCGGCTCGGCGCCGGCCCGATCAATCTCGAAATGGCCACGCCGTGGCTCGCCGCCGCGATCGAGGAAAATATCGGCCATGGCAACACCGTCGAGGTGGGCGGCACGCAAATCGAGCGGGCGGGGCGGATCCGCATCGCGGTTCGCATCCGCGACATCATCGTCAGGGATCGCGACCATGCGATCGTGGCGAGCGCGCCGAAAGCCGAGGTGAGGCTGTCGGGCGCCGCGCTGCTGATGGGACGGCTTCGCGCCGAAAGCCTCAATCTGGTGGATGCCGAGCTCGCGGTGCGCATTACACCGGATGGCAACGTGACCGTTTCCGCCGGCGACAACGCCAAGCCGCTGGCCACCGGCGTTGCCTCCAAAAAAGAGGCTGGCCTTGCGCCGACCTTCCCGCGTCAGGCGCCGGCCCCGCCGCCGGGCGCCGCCGCGCCATCGTCACCCCAGGGCCAATCCGTTCCTGCCGCGCCTGCTGCCGACAACGCGCAAAACGGCCTGCTGGCCGGTCTCGATTGGCTCGACAGCCTGAGTCTGACCGGACTGGACGGACAGAATCTCAACGAGATCGGCCTGAAGAACGGCAGCCTGATCATCGACGATCAGCAGCGTGGCAACAAATGGAGTTTCGAAAACATCTCCTTGAGTCTTCGCCGGCCGAGCGCCGGCGGTGTCGCGCTGAGCCTCGGCGAAGAAGGCAGCCGCGCCTGGTCGCTTCGCGTCGCGGTGGGAGCTCCCGAGAACGGCGTGCGCTCGGTCGACATTCGCGCCGACAAGGTCTCCACCAGCAATATCCTGTTGGCGCTGCGGCTGAAGGACCTGACCTACAGCGCGGATTTGCCGCTCACCGGCGAGTTGAAGGGCGAGCTCGGCCGCGACGGCCTGCCGACCTATTTCCGCGGCAAGCTGACCGCAGGCGCGGGCACCATCATCGACAGCGATACGCCCGATTATCCGATGGCGATCGATTCCGCGGAAGTCAGCGTCGAATGGGATTCCGGACGTCGGGTGCTGGTGGCGCCATTCAAGATCATTTCCGGCGCCAACCGGATCACGCTGCTCGCCCATCTCGAGCCGCCCAATGACAGCGTTGCCGATTGGCAGCTCGGCTTTTCCGGTGGCACCATCGTGCTGGCCGAAATCGACCCCGACCAGCCACCGCTGATTTTCAACCGCATCGCCATCGGCATGCGCTTCGACACCGACAAGCGGCGGGTGCTGTTGACCCAGGCCGACATCAGCAACGGCGAGATCGGCATCGCCGGAACCGGCAGCATCGACTATGCCGGGGAGCCGCGCCTGACGCTCGGTTTTGCAGGCACCCCGATGTCGGCATCCGCGCTGAAGCGGATCTGGCCGATCCTGATCGTTCCGGAGGTGCGCCAATGGGTCATCGAGCGCATCGAGCGCGGTTCGCTTCAGCGCATGGAGGTTGGCGTCAACTCGCCGGTCCGCAACCTGTCGCGGCGCGGGCCGCCGATCCCCGATGACGGGCTTGCCGTCAACATCGTCGCCAGCGGGGTCACCGTGCACCCCGTGGACGAAATGCCGTCGGTGCACGACGCGGATATGAAAGCGCATGTGACCGGCCGTACCGCGACGGTGACGATCGGGCAGGCGGTGTCCGATACGCCGGCGGGGCGTAAGCTCAACATTTCGGATTTCGTGTTCGAGGTGCCGGACATGGCGCCGAAGCCTTCGCCGGCCAAGATCAAATTCCGGGTCGACGGCCCGGTGCCGGCGGCGGCCGAAATTCTCGCCTCCAACCGTCTCAGCGACCTCTCCGGCACCCTGGTCGATCCCAATTCCAGCAAGGGCACGGTTTCGGCTGTCATCACGCTCGGTTTGCCGGTCAAGGGCGAACTGACCAAGGCTGACACCAGCTATACCGTGTCGGCCGATCTCAACGGATTTGCTGCCGACAAACTGGTGATGAATCAAAAGCTCGAAGCCACCGCGCTCAAGATCGTCGCCAACAATGCGGGATATCAGGTCAAGGGCGACGTCAAGATCAACGGGCAGCCGGCCTCGCTGGACTACCGCAAGCCGACCGATGGCGATGCGGATATCAAGCTGCAGGCTACGCTCGATGACGCCAGCCGGGCCAAGCTTGGAATGGATCTCGGCCCCGCCGTCAGCGGCGCGCTGCCGGTCAAGCTGACCGGCAAGATCGGCTCCGACAGCCGCCTCGGCGTTGAAGCCGACCTGACCGCCTTGAAGCTCGACAACATCCTGCCGGGCTGGGTCAAATTGCCGGGCAAGACCAGCCGTGCCGTTTTCAACGTGGTGCAGAAGCCGCAATCGACCCGTTTCGAGGATATCGTCGTCGACGGCGGCGGGGTATCGATCAAGGGATCGCTCGAGGTCGACCAGAATGGAGACCTCGTCAACGCGAACTTCCCGACCTATTCGCCGTCCGAGGGCGACAAGACCACGCTGAAGGCCGAACGCGGTCCCGACGGCGTGGTGAAGGTGACGATGCGCGGCGACGTGTTCGACGGCCGCGGCTTCCTCAAGTCGGCCATCTCGGGCAAGGAAAGTGACGCCAAGACCAAGTCCAAGGGCATCGATTTCGATGTCGATCTCAAGCTGGGGGCGGTCGCCGGCTATTTCGGTGAGGCGCTGCGCAGCGTCGACTGCAAGATGTCGAGGCGCAACGGCGTCATCAAAACCTTCGCGCTGACCGGCAAGCTCGGACGCGATGCGCCGCTGACGGCGGATTTGCGCAGCCGGCCGCAGGGCAAGGACGTGATCTATCTCGAGACCAACGACGCCGGCGCCCTTTTCCGCTTCACCGACACCTATTCCAAGGCGATTGGCGGCCAACTCCAGCTGGCCGTGGACCCTCCGACGGTCGAACCCGGCACGAAAGAGGGACTGATCAGCGTCCGCGATTTCTCCGTCAAAGGCGAGGCTTCGCTCGATCGAATAGCCGCGGGTGGCCAGACCGGCCTGCAGAGCGGCGTGGCCTTCTCGCGGCTGCGCGCGGAATTTACCCGCCAAAACGGCCAGCTCTTGATCCGCGACGGCGTCGTCAAGGGTCCGATGGTCGGCGGGACCATCGAAGGCAGCATCGACTACCCCGGCAACCAGGTGCGTATGACCGGGACCTTTGTTCCGATGTACGGGCTGAACAACATGTTCGGCCAGATTCCGATTGTCGGGCTGATTCTCGGCGGTGGCAGCAACGAGGGATTGTTCGGTGTGACCTACGAGATCGTCGGCACGCCCGGCCAGCCCGTGCTGAACGTCAATCCGATTTCGGCCATAGCGCCCGGGGTGCTCCGGAAAATTTTCCAGTTCAACCCCGGCAAGCAGAACACCCCGACCGAATTCCCGCCCACCAACAACTGATCTGCGTCCTGCCGGTTATTTCCGATGGCTCGGCGGATCGACAACCACGCCTTCGCAAACGATGTCGCCTGCGATCAGCCTGAATTCGAGCCGGTCATATTCGCGGCGTGTGGCGCCGGGCTGCAACGGCAGCAATTCGGCGCTTCCCTGAATATTCAGCGCGCCTTGTCCGGCCCACATCTTGATTCCAGTCTCGGCCCAGCGTCGCCGAATGAGCAGTTCGCGCGCGGATAGGGTGCACTCAGGCGCAAGGGGAGCTTCCGCTGACACGGCCGGGGCCACGACAGGCGGTTCGGATGCCTCGCTCACATCCCGGGGTTCGTCGGTAATCGCATCGGCTTCGTCGGTAAGCCCGGGGAACTCGTCGGTTACGTCGGGGACTTCGTCAGCCACTCCGGGGACGTCGTCAGTGACCCCAGCCGGGGCTTCGTCGGCAGCGTCGGGGGCCTCGTCAGCAGTCGTCCCAGGGGTTCCGTCGGTAACCTCAGGGGCTTCGCCAGCAACCTCAGGGACGCCGTCAGTGGCCCCAGCCCGGGCTTCGTCGGTAGCGTCGGGGGCTTGGTCAGCACCCCCCGGGGTTTCGTCGGCAATCTCTGGGGCCTTGTCAGCAACCGCAGGGGCTTCGTCGATAATCCCAGGGAGTTCGCCCGCAACATCCGGGATTTCGCCGACAAACTCGCTGACGAGCGGTTCGTCGCCCTTTTTGCTGCCTCGCAGCAATGTCGCAAGCCGAATAAACGCCTTCCGCACTGGCGCAATATTGCGCAGTACGGCTGCTAGCTTTGCTAGAAGCGGGAACGGCCTCGACAGGTATTCAGCGTTCGACATTGCAAGGACTCAAGGGACGCAACAAGCCGCCCATGGTTAAACATCGCGCTGATTCGGTCCACTGCTGCGATGCCGCTGTTTTCCTTGCTTTCGCACCGGTCTGTGAGAAGATCGCTCCGCATCGACCGCGATAAGACGGTTGGGCGAGACAGGGAAGGGTCAAGGATGTTCACGGCGATGGCATGCGCCACGGTGGCGCTGGTTGTTTTGATCGAACGGCGACGCCAGGGTTTCAGCGGCAGTCCGGTCGGCGCGGTAAGATCATCTCGCGAAGGGGCGCGATTTGCTTATTACGTGCCTCTTGCGATCCTGGTCGCGTTCGGCGTCGTGATGGATCGGATACCCTGGTAGCGCGCATCCCGGCCTGAAGGCCCGCCAGCGTCCGAAACAATTCAACTAAATCAGACGACGGAGATGTCGCCTTGTTGGGTACATGACCAGCGGGCGGATGCGGCGCGCTGGTCCGTGACATGCATCTTTAAGCGGCGCGTACGCCAGCCAGGAACACGTTGACCTCGCCGGAGAGCTGTTCGGCCTGCTTGGAGAGATTGGTGGCTGCGGTGAGGACGAGGCCGGCGGCGCCGCCGGTCTCGTTGGCCGCAGCGCTGACCCCGCTGATATTCGTCGTCACATCCTGCGTCGCCTTCGCCGTCTGCGTGACGTTGCGCGCGATCTCCGCGGTCGCCGCGCCCTGTTCTTCGATC
>Ga0265340_10001941_pt1 | contig 11817 bp, 11 predicted proteins | sample 4CB225metaG_FD_202082 | JGI IMG/M metagenome (GOLD analysis project Ga0265340, IMG submission 202082) | Rhizosphere microbial communities from Carex aquatilis grown in University of Washington, Seatle, WA, United States - 4-CB2-25 metaG | ecosystem: Host-associated > Plants > Roots >...
TATGGTCGCACCCATGGTCAGTCAGAGACCTATCGCGGCTCTGCCTACAAAGTGGAATTCATCCCCAAGGTACGGATCGAAGTCGGTGTGCCTGACGAACTAGTTGAACAGGTACTCACGGCACTTCAGACCTCAGGCAAGACCGGAAAGATTGGCGACGGCAAAGTCTTCGTGCTTCCGATTGAATCGGCGATGCGCATTCGCACCGGCGAACGCAACGACGAAGCCCTCTGACTGTGCTAGAGCCATCGGCTACTTGGCCCAGAAGCCCTGCAGCCGTTGGCCTCCCCAATGCCAGTCACCCCAATACGATCCAAATACAGCCTAGGACCGCGGGTTTAGTTCACCTGCGGTCCTTGGCATATTAGCGCTGGCGGGGCGTCTCGAGCACACAGACAGTTGCTGCCGACACGTTTGCGAAACCTCGGGTGTGGCACTAGGTAGCTCAGCCTGGGTAAGGCCCGATTATGCGTGATGCAATTGTTGGCGACAAACTGGACCACTACGAGCTCACGGAACTGCTGGCGCGTAGCGGCATGGCTTCGGTTTTCACGGCGCTCGACACACTGTCGGGGCAGACCGTCGTGCTGAAGGTTCCACACTTTCAGTTCGAAAGCGACGTCGTATTTCATGAGCGTTTCAAGCGAGAAGAGAACATCGGCTCGCGCCTGGAACACCCGTACGTGGTCAAAGTCCTGACCCCCAAATACAAGACCCGAGTGTATTTGGTGATGGAACTCGCCGAGGGCAAGTCGCTGCGAGCGATCATGGATAGCCAACGCCGTTGTTCGCCGGCTTTTGCAATCGACATTGCTCGCCAGATCTGCGAAGCCCTGGTTTACATGCACGGCAAAGGCGTGATTCACCGGGACTTGAAACCTGAAAACGTCTTGGTCAACGAGAACGGCAAGATCAAGATCTTGGATTTTGGTATTGCGCTCGATGAAGCCGCACGCCGCCTAACCTGGACTGGTTTCTCGGCAACCGTGGGAACACCCACTTACATGGCACCCGAACAAATAAACGGGCGACGGGGCGACGTTCGAACGGATATCTATGCCCTTGGCATGATGCTATTCGAGATGGTCACTGGTGAATTGCCGTTCAACGACTCGAACATGAACACACTGATGCGTGCCAAGACCACCGAGGCCCCCTTGGCACCCAGCCATTTCATGTCAGATATCGATCCGAGTCTAGAAGAAATCATTCTTCACGCGATTGAACGCTCGCCCAAGGACCGCTACCCATCCGCCGAGCAGATGCTAGCGGACCTCAACGACCCCTCGTGCGTAAAACCGCGGGATCGATCCCAAATACGGGCGTCAGCGGGGTTCTGGGAGCGGATTCCGCAGCCCATTCGCACCGGGGCCATCGTGCTAGCGGTCATATCCGCGCTTTGCCTGCTCATCTTTAGTTCGAGTAAGAAGTCACCGCGACCACCCACTTCACAAACAGTCGACACACGCGTAAGGTGAGCCATGCCAGATTCTCTCGGGCAATCACTCAACTTGATTTGGGTTCTGATTGCGTCGTTCTTGGTCATGTTCATGCAGGTGGGTTTCGCAATGGTCGAAACCGGCTTCACGCGCGCCAAGAATGCCGTGCACACCATGGGGATGAACTTCGTCATCTATCCGCTAGGAGTAGCTGGCTTCTGGTTGCTTGGGTTTGGATTCATGATGGGCGGAATGCACCAATGGCCAACGCTTGGGGCGGCTGGCTTTGGGCATGAGCTAGGTTTGCACTTTGCCGGCAAGGCATGGGGCCTACTCGGTTGGTCCAAGTTCGCCCTGTCCGATGTTGCCAATGATCCGGCAAGCCTCACCATGTTCCTTTACTCGGCGGTGTTCATGGACACAGCTGCCACCATTCCAACGGGCGCCATGGCTGAACGTTGGAAGTTCTCTGCCTTCATGGTTTACGGGCTCTTCATGTCTGCCATTCTGTACCCTATTTACGGCAACTGGGTATGGGGTGGCGGGTGGCTCTCTCAGCTGGGAGTCAACGCGGGTCTCGGTCACGGCCACGTGGATTTTGCGGGCTCCAGCGTTGTACACATGACGGGCGGAATGACTGCGCTGGCTGGCACGCTCGTACTCGGACCGCGCGTAGGCAAATTTCGTCACGACGGCATCGTGGGCGTTATAGTTGGACACAATATCCCCATGGCCGTGGTTGGCACATTGATCCTTGCTTTTGGTTGGTTTGGGTTCAACGCAGGTTCCACATTGGCGGCCAACGATTCTCGGGTCGCCCTGATTGCGGTCAATACCCTGCTCGCTTCGGCTTCTGGAGCCATCACGGCTTTGATGTTCGCGTGGTCACATAGCAAGAAACCGGACATCCCCTTTGCCTGCAACGGGCTCCTCGGTGGGCTCGTGGCCATTACCGCCCCGTGCGCATTCGTATCCCCCGCTGCGGCGATTCTCATCGGGTTCGTGGCAGGGCTCATCGTGCCTACTGCGGTCGTGTTTCTCGAGCGCCGCCTGCACATTGACGATCCGGTGGGCGCCATTACCGTTCATGGATTATGCGGCGCCTGGGGAGCGCTCTCGGTAGGCCTATTTGCCGACGGAACCTATGGCAGCGGCTGGAATGGCGTCAGTGGCCCTGTACAGGGGCTGCTCTTCGGTGATCCTCGTCAGTTTCTGGCTCAATGCATTGGGGTAGCCGTCAACGCTCTGTTCGTATTCACTTTGGCCTACGCGTTCTTCCGCATCGTGGAGCGAACCATGGGCAATCGGGTCGTCGCTGAAGTCGAGTGGTCAGGCCTGGATGAATTCGAAATGGGCGCCGAAGCCTATCGCAATGGGTGATCCCAAACGATCTTCGGGTTACTACGGAAAAGCGGAACGACTTGCGAATTGCATGATAACCGATCGCATCGGTCACCGCCAACGCTGCTAGCGCGAGTCCAAAGCCGATCGAGCGTGAACGATGACCGATCGCATCGGTCACGGCCACCGAAGCGAGCGTGAGTCGATAGCCCAATGATGGCGTGCCGTGCCCGATCGGTCTGCGCTGCGGCACTGAATGCTTCGCTCGTGGGAGCGAATGTCACGGCCATTCTGACCGATTGCTGCGCCAAACCCAACCGAACGCTTTGGTCGCCGAGACCATCGAGTTGGGTCGATTTGACCGAGCGCTGCGGTTGGCTCGACCGGTCCATTGAGTTGCCGGGAGCAAACCCTCGGGTCACCTTGACCATTGGTTGAGGCCCTGAGCACTGACCTATTCGGTACGCCTGACCGATGCTTGAGGTTAGCGACGCGATCGGATCGGTCGAACCGAGCATTACGATCCCCTGCTTTGCGCCGTACTAATGCGCGAGACGGGCATTCGAAGGTATGGTGTTGATGAAGCGCCATCATCGCGGTAGCTAGAGCCCTTTTCAATGGCGTGGAACGCCATTGTTGCGCGCCCTTCGTGCGCAAAAGGGCTCTACTTTCGTTTGTAGGGGCATTCGCTCCTTTCTCCTCACTGCGTTCGTCGATTCACCCCAGAATCCGCTTCCGCGGATTCCTTAGAGCGGTTTTCAAGATGAAGGTTCCATTGTGGTGAAAACCGCTCTAAATGATCTTCGGGTGACTGCCCGCTCGTTTAGGTTCGGCGCAGTCACCCGAAGCGTCCCAGCAATCCAATCAATTGGTGTTGGGCTCTAACTAGCCATTGCTACCTTGCAGCCAATGCGTTGGCGGGAGCCTCCGTAAACACTGGCTTCTTGGACTTTGCGAAGTAGAAAGCGCCGTAGAGGCCCCACACTGCCACGATACCGAGGGCAATAAAGGGTTCCTTGACACTCATACCGGTAACCGCAAATGGACCAACAATGTAGAAGAGCATACAGAGTAGGTTTGCAATCAGTCCAAAGATGGGCACCACGAAGTGCTTGAATCCGTTGAACGTGTGGTGTTGATGAAACGCCACAATTGCGGTGATGCAAGTCAACATGTACAGGAGGAAGGTGCCAAAGTTACTCACCAAGGTCACGATAACGAGCGTGTTCGGTAGCTTGGCGATCGTAGCCGGGTCGAAGATGCCGATGCTGTACCAGATATTGTGATACTTCGGCTCGAGCGCCGCGGGGGTCGTCCCACCGAGGTACATGGTCACCGTGGCCATGCCAACGAAGATTGAAATGATGGCGAGCGTCCAAATTGAGCGATAGGGCGTCAGTGTCTTGCCGTGAAGCATACCGAAGTGCGAGGGAACCTCGTCGTCGCGGCCCATGGCGTAGGTCACGCGTGCACCCGTGCTAAGGCAGGATAGAGTCGTGCCGATCAGGGCCAAGAACACGGTGAACGCTTGCACGAGCATGAAGGCGCGACCAGCCGCTGGGCTACCAAACATCCACGTACCCACCAGTACCATCATGTCGCCGAGCGGTGCTCCCGAGGCCGCTGCATTGGGCATTGTGTAGCCTTGGTTGAGGAAGTAGTTGGCTGCAAAGTACTCAATCAGGTAGCAAAAGATGCCTTGGATCCCCAGTGACAGCAGCACGGCGCGGGGAATGTCACGCTTGGGCTTTTTGGCTTCTTCACCCATTGACGTGACCGATTCGAACCCAACCAAGATGAGAATCGCGATGCACGCTTGGATGAAAATGAACGAGAACCCATGCGGGGCTAGGACCGACTTAGCACTGCTGTGGAATTGGAAGTGTGGAGACACCTCGCTTGGCTTGGCTGGATCCGTGGGCTCGATGGTCACCGCGTTAGCAGGAGTGTAGCTGAGCTTGAAGGGTACGGGTTTGCCGTCCTTTAGTTCAGGCACGGGGTTGCCATCCTTGTCCATCATGGCTTGGAGCATGGGAGCACCTGCTGGGTCCAGCTTGGGTTTACCATTCTCCACCACGGGCTCTTGCGCCACGACATAGTCAACGGGGACGCCATTGACCAAATGGTAAGCAGTAGCGCCTTCTGGGTGATTGGCGCGGTACGCGATGGCCATGACCGAGAACACCAATAGTGCAGTTATTTGCACGATATTGATGGCCATGTTTACACCCGTCGTGCCAGTGACACCTCGAAACGCAATATACGCAACACCCAGCGAGAATGCGATGCAGAACAGATACATGAACAGTGGGCTGTTGAATCCACCACTAAAGGTATCTGGAAAGAATTGGTTGAGAAGATAGCCGCTAATAAGGGCGGTTACCCCCACCATACAACCGGGATAAATCCAGTAATAGAGGTGACTTGCCCAGCCGGTAGTGAACTTTGCCAGGCGTGCATATTTGTACGCCTTGTTCTTGGACAGAAAGGCTTGCTCGGCGAAGAAGTATGACGAACCAGCTCCGGGGTAGAGCTTGGAGAGCTCCGCATAGCTGATTGCCGTAGCAAAGCATAACAACAACGCGGCTACGATACCGAACCACATGGCTGAACCGGCCATGGGCGCGCCGTAGAGCGATTGCATTTGGAACGTGAGCCACAAGAATGCGCCAGGCGCGATGAGCGCCATTGCGTTAATAGTGAGCCCCGTGAGCCCCAGTGTCGGCTTGGTCGAAGTTGCCCCCGACGCGACCGAAGGTCCAGAATTTTCAGCCATCGCGCGATTCCTTTGTCCAGGTGAGATGATGTCTTGTGATTGCGACTTAGATCCAGGTTCAATTGCACAAGAACCGTTTGGCTCGAGTCCTATGAAGTGGCGCTTGCCCATTGCCGAAACGATCATTTGATGTCGCCAGCACGAATTGGAACCTACTCGCCTGGACGTTTCTCGCGGATGTCCTTTTAGTAGCCGTTACATGACAACTCCCGCTGACCGAAACATGCTGGCAATTTCACTGATTGGACATGTGTGAATTCACTGCCGGCAACAGTCAGGAAACAAAAGTCCTCCCCGCGTACCGCCTTGCGGGAAAACCAAGCTTGCCGCTGCACTCAGATGTCCAATAAATAACTTTTACCACCACTCTTGATTGAGCCACGCGATTAACAATGTCGAAACATGAACCATGTCAAGGTGGTCAACATAGCAGTCAACCACATCAGAAAGTCATGCCGTCTACGGTGCAAGCGCTTGAACACAACACTCGCCAAGCTACTGGGGGGCAGCCCCGAGAGCTTCGATTACCACCTGTTGTCGCAGAACCTGGAGTCTACGACGTTGCGGTACTTTCCGACATCGGCAACGAACGCGGAAATAACGAGGACTTCGTAGGATACTCATTCGAAGCCCCGGCCAGCCTCGTCATGGCAGTCGCCGATGGTGTGGGGGGAGTAGAGGGCGGTGAGCTGGCAAGCCAGATTGCCGTTGAATCGACCCTATCGACATTTCGGGAGCAATCGCCGAGCGTTGCAACGGAGAAGCGCCTGTATCGTGCGGCTCAGCAGGGCAACATCGAGATCTACGACAAAGCAATTGTAGTGACGGAACTCCGAAGCATGGCCACCACGCTGACGGCCATTGCGCTGGAGGGAGGGCTTTTGCACGCAGCGCACGTTGGCGATAGTCGGCTGTATTTGATTCACGAGCAGCGGCTGACTCAAATCACCAAGGATCATACGGTGGTTGCAGACCGGGTGCGCAAGAGGCTGTTGAGCGCGGAGAAAGCTCGAAGCCATCCGGACCATGGGGTTCTGACGCGAAGTCTTGGTCGTGAGCTCATCGCAGCCGTCGACCGCATCACCCTGCCTGTCTATGCAGGCGATATGCTAATCCTGTGCACGGACGGACTTCACAACACCTTGGGCGAAGAGGACCTAGTGGAGATCTGTAAGGGGTCCAGCGCCCAAGCTATATGCCGGCACCTTATCGACGAGGCCAATTCGAGGGGTACAGGCGACAACCTGACCGTCGCGGTCTGTCGAATTGTGGGGCCACTGCCCGCCCAGGACGAAGCAACCAATTGGGTGGATAGGCTACGAGCCTGGCTGCGCAACTAACCCAAATTGCAGATACTGCCGGCGCGCACAAGCGAAACTCGTCCGAAGTGATTATGCAACAAGCCGTGATCGAACATGGAATGGTAGGTAACTCGACCTTCGGTTTGGCAATCAATCGAGTGCCCCCAACTCAGAAACAAGGATTACCAAGATATGCCCGGCACTCTCTTCCATCCAATTTCCTACGTTGCGATCATTGCCCCCGCTGTGGAAACAGAATACCGCTCCGATTTCACGATGGAACACGAGGCGAACATACACGTGGCCGTAATGATTGCTATTATCGCCTTGTTCACCATCGCTTGGCTCATGCTCGCTGAGTCGCCACCAGGGCGCCGCTCACTTAGCCGCATGGCATCAAAACGATCAACGTCGCGCTAGGGCGTGAATCGGCGAGGATCCGGAATAATGGCACAGAACCCGCTGTCCCCGGACTGCCTGTGCAGTCCAAGTGAGGGAATAAAGCCACCGCCATCAAATCAGAGCGTTCTGCCAAAATAGCATTGGTGGTTGGCATTCACAGAATGCTTCTGCACGGTAGAGTGACTGTGCGGCAACATTATCCGTCCTCACTTCTAGTGTCACTTTCTGGATCGCCCTTGACCTGGCATCACGAAGAATTGCATGAAGCAACGAGCGACCTACTCCTCGCCGGCGAGCCGTAGCTGTTACAAAGAAATCGTGGATATTCAACAGGCCAAAGCCGCCAAAGGTTGAATACTGAAGAAAGCAAACGGCTAATCCTACACTTCGACTCTGAAGTTCCGCCAAGTAGACGACAGCTGACGGATGTTTTGCAAGGTCGTCAATCAAATGTTCTTTGACCGCCACCTCCAAAGCCCTGCCGCGCCCCATCGGATCAGCAGCGTATTCATCGAGAAGACGAACAATGCCATCAGCGTCGGGTTTCGAGAGCAAGTTCGCCAAACGAACGGCAGTTGCGCGACGCGGTTGCCGAAACACTATCGATGGTGCGTTGGGCATCTAGCTGGGCCTTGGTTGCAACTTGTCGTCTATCATGGCAAAGCGGAGTCGGGAGCTCAGGCGCGACTATTTGCCAATTAGCACATCAGATGCCTTGATAATGGCAGTAACACGATCGCCAACCGCAAGCTGGAGCCGCCCCAGTGATCCCATCGTTATCGTGGAAGTAATCTCCTGACTGTCGACTTCAATGACAACCTCAGCCATGACGGCACCGTGCTTGATGGATATGATTCTTCCCTTAATTTGGTTTCGTGCGCTCAGTTCCATTAGTAACCTCCAGTGACCGTTGAAACAATTCAGAAACCTAAGATTGGTCTACGCGTCCCAACGGGGATGCGTGTACCAGACTACTGGATAACTTCAATAGTTCGTTGACCACTCGAGCATCCAATTTCTTGAGCCAGCGTTTGGGAATCGCATCAGGACCATAGTAAGCTCCAGCGATGGCGCCGACGATTGCACCCGCAGTGTCGGCGTCCCCGCCTTGATTGACCGTGTTCACTAGACATTCCTCAAAGGTTCGGGACCGGAAGAAGTGGTACAAGACGGTCTGCATTGTATCAACCACGTACGCGCTACACAGACCGCGATAATTTGTGTAACCGAACGCAGGGGTACGCTGCAGCGCTAATTGCGTCGCTTGGCGCATGACTTCCCGAGAGCGACCGAGACACGCCAAATGCAATAGACTTCCCACAAGAACGCAAGCAGCGTCGGACAGTGGATGATTGTGCGTGATGTGCGCTTGTTCCACCGCCCACGCCTCGAGCAGTTGTTCATCAGCTAGAGTGGCAATTGCAACCGGCGCAATTCGCATGACCGCCCCGTTGCCGCCGTCATCGTTCGACGGCGGACCCGACAGCGAACCGAACTGCATAAAGCGTCGAATTCCGCGACGGCAGGTACCGCCAACGTCAGGTGGTTTTGAACGCAACCACTGGGCAAACCGCTCGGCAATGTCTCGCGGTGACCAACCGCACGCTACAATTGAGCGAGCAATGCAGAGCGACATTTGCGTATCGTCAGTGACCTGTCCTGGCTTGAGCTGAAGCCACCCTCCGCCTTGAATGTCAGTGAGAACACCATGAGTCTGCTTTATCTCGGTCGGCGTCATGAACTCCACGGTTGCGCCAAGGGCATCGCCGATTGCCATACCGAGCAACGAAGCCTGCGCACGTGATTGCACATCTTCCCAGTCCGTAACAACAGGGCGCATAGGAACTCGGTAACAGCCCGATGTCGGCTCGCTAAAGATAGGAATAACCGATATCGCTCGCATTTTGCTGGTGCTCCATGAACACATTCACAAGGGTATCAAAGAACGAGAGTGTTCCTCTGTAACCAACTGCGAGCATTCGCCCCGCGCCAATTCGGTCGTGGATTGGAAATCCCATACGGATTATCGGGATACCAAGACGACGAGCCATACCGTAACCTTTGCTACTCCCAATGAGCAACTCGACATCTGTGCGACTGCACGCCTTTTCAATCTTTCCAAAGTCGGTGTCATCGAGTACTTCCACGACCAATCCATCGGGAAGTTGCTCCAACGCTTTACTGAGCGCATGGTTACGCGCGCCGGTTGCGCACAATACCGGTTTTGCGCCAATTTCCGCGAGAAACCTCGCTAGCGCCACGACCATTTCCGGCTCTCCATAGAGCCCCACGCGCTTGCCAAAAACGTACTTATGACCATCAGCGTATGCGTCTAACAAGCGCCCCCTTTCCTTGGTGAGCCACTGGGGACATTCGACGCCAGTCTCGCGCACCATCGTTTCTATCAGCTCATCGGTAGCTCGGATCCCAATCGGCAAACCCACAACACGTGCGCTAGCGCCTCGCTTGGTCAAGACATCGCTGGCGCGCGGCGCTTTGCCTGTCATTGTGAAGTCCAAAGTTGCGATCGACCTTGGCATTTTCGCGATATCGGCAAGCGGCGTGCCGCCCTGTGGCAGCGCACAGTACTCTTCGAGAATGACCCCATCCAAGGTGTCGGAGTAGTCGGGCAACATGGTCGCCGCCACGCCAAACGCCTCAATGATCTCCCGTAAGTGACGCAAGTCCGCTGGCGACACCATGGGAGGCAGCACATTCATTGTTCGCTCAGGTGGTCCCGCATGGATTGCCACGGCTTCGACGATGCTGTGCACCATCAAATGGAACCCTTCAACGTGGCCGTCCTTGTAGCTAGGAGTTGAAGCGAACACGACCGGCAGTGCGACTCGGCGTCGGCCATTGTATCGCTTCAACAACATCGGAACATCTTCTCCAACCGTCTCCGCAACGCAAGTCGATGCGACGGTGACGACTTCCGGATGGTATTGCTGCTCGATGTTGTCCAGGTCCCGACCAAGGTTATCCTCCCCGCCAAACACTGTTTGCGTTTCCCCGAAACTGCTTGACGCAATATCGACCGGCTCGCGAAAGTGACTAATGAGGTACCGCCGAATGTATGTCGCGCAGCCCTGTCCACCGTGCAAGAGCGAAATGGCACCGCGAATCCCGCAGGTCACCAACGCAGCTCCAAGCGGGGCGCAGAGAGTGCACGGGTTGACCGTCGCATCGGCACAGGGGGAAGAACCGTTTGACCGTTCACCCGAGGCGTGGGCTACGACAACTGCCTTCACGGCAACACCTCGGCAAGGGGAACTGCTTCTCGGGCCGCTCTGCGAGGCATTAGGCTCCAAATAGGGCTCGTTGCGGTAGCGTGAATCTCTCGTGCAAACGCAACAGCACCCTCGAAGCCCGCCAGCGCAATCTTACGCTCGTGATTGTGATCGCAAAAACCAATACCAAGTTTGTAGGCGACGGGACGTTCCTTGACACCGCCAATGAAGACATCAACATCCTTTTCCACAAGAAAAGATGCCAATTCCAAAGGATTGGTGTCATCCACGATAATGGTATCTTCGTCACACACCGACTGAAGCTCAGCGTATTCTTCCTCGTTGCCCGTCTGCGTTCCAGCGATCACCACTTTAACGCCCAATTGCCGAAGAGCGCGCACCAAGGAGAAAGCCTTGAAGGCGCCACCCACATAAAGGCCAGCACGCTTGCCCTGCAGGTCGCGCTTGAGCGCTCGCAGCTCCGGCAGGACTTCTGACAATTCCTCGGTTACCAAGCTCTGGGCATTACTCACTAGCTGTGGAGCATTGAAGAACTTGGCGGTTCGATAGAGCGCGTCGCTGGTATCCTCAATGCCAAAAAATGAAACTCGAATGAAGGGTATTCCATAACGCTCTTGCATCCCTTGAGCTAGCGGCGTCATCGAGCCAGCGCATTGGACGACATTGAGGTGAGCTCCGTGGGCTTTACTGATGTCATCAACGCGGCCATCTCCGGTCAAGACCGAAACGACCTCAATTCCAATCTGTTCGAAGTACTTCTTGATGATCCAACTTTCTCCGGCAACATTGAAGTCACCCATGAGATTGATCGAATGTTTGCTGATACCGGCAGTGTCACCACGACCGATGAGCGTGAGAAGTGCACGGGTTGCCGCATTGTACCCATCACGCTTGGTTCCCCGAAACCCCTCGGCCAACACGGGAATAACGGGAATCCCAACGTCCTGCTCAACTCGGCGGCAAATGGCATCCACGTCGTCACCAATGACACCCACCACGCAAGTCCCGTAGACAAACGCTGCCTTGGGTGAGTATTTTTCGATCAGCTGGCGCAATGACGCTTCAAGCTGCCGTTCGCCCCCGAAGACCACGTCCTTTTCACGCAAGTCTGTCGAACAACTTATGCGGTGCAATTCAGGACCCGATGAAAGAGCTCCGCGAATATCCCAAGTATACGCAGCACACCCCACAGGTCCGTGCACCAAGTGCAGAGCATCAGCGATTGGGTAAAGCACGACCCGGGAGCCACAAAATGTGCACGCTCTTTGGCTTACAGAACCCGCGACGCTCTTTCATCGGGTCCTGAA
>Ga0265340_10001942_pt1 | contig 11817 bp, 9 predicted proteins | sample 4CB225metaG_FD_202082 | JGI IMG/M metagenome (GOLD analysis project Ga0265340, IMG submission 202082) | Rhizosphere microbial communities from Carex aquatilis grown in University of Washington, Seatle, WA, United States - 4-CB2-25 metaG | ecosystem: Host-associated > Plants > Roots > Rhizosphere...
ACACCGCCATCCCCTCAGGCACCGGACCAGCTGCGAGGTCGCCGAAGCGGCGCACCAACGCGGTCCAGGTTCGCCGCGCCTCGATGCCCGTCACCAGCTGTTCGAGGATCGCCGGCACCAGCGCCTCAAAGACCCTGCCGCTGCTACTCAGCCTCATGCCGGGCAGCCGCCGGCGGGTCTCGCGCACCACCCCGGGCGGCAGTTCGAGGCCGGTCCAGTCGTCGCCGGCGCCAAGCAACGAGGGGACGGCGTCGAGGGCCCAATCAGCGCCACTGCCCCACGCCTGCGTGGCAATCTCACCTGCCGCCGGGTCGGCGGCGAGCCGAACGGTGGCCGCACCACTCGGCGTCCGCCATGTTCGCCAGTGCGCACCGTCTGAGCCGACGCGATGGCACGGGTCGTAGCGCCCACGCCGGTGCGGACCCAACGTGGCATCGAGGTCGAGCGGCCCACTCGGGCGGTAGCGACGCTCGAGCGGCAGGACCCCTGCGGTGAGTGTCATGACTCGTCGCTCGAGAAGCGCACCGCGCCGGGCTCGAGAAGCACGCCCGGCCACACCCGCACGCCGGCAAGCAGTTCGTTGCCGGGGCCGATGTCGGCCCTGTCGCCGACGACTACTCCGTCGAGCACCGCACCAGCGCCGATGCGCGCGCCCCGGCCGATCACGCTCGCCCGCACGCGCGCGCCGGCCTCGATGACCGCGTCGTCGAACACCACACTGCCGTCGACCACAGCGCCGTCGCCGATCACGACGCCGCCGCCAATGCAGCTCCCGCCGACCACGACCGCCGACGCCGCGACGTCAGCGCCTGGAAGAATCAGTGCCTCACCGATCGGTCCGGGGAGTGCCGGTGACGGCGCAATGCCACGCACGAGATCGCACGACCCTTGCACGAACGCGGCAGGTGTCCCGAGATCGAGCCAGTAGCCCGAATCGACGTAACCCATGACCGTTGCGCCGCTCTCGAGCAACTGCGGGAATGTCTCGCGCTCGACCGAAACCACTTGCCCGTAAGGGATTGTGTCGATGACGTCGCGCCGAAACACATAGCAACCGGCGTTGATCAGGTTCGTCACCGGCTCGGGCATCTTCTCCAGGAACGCGGTTACCCGGCTCTGCGAATCGATCGGCACGCAGCCGAACGCGCGCGCGTCGTCGACCTCGGTGAGGTAAAGCGTGACAGCCGCGTCGTGCTTCGCGTGCAAGGCAAGCTGCGCGGTGATGTTGTGGCCCGAGAGTACGTCGCCATTGAGCACGAGCACCGGCGAATCGGCGTCCCCGCGAAGGCGTGCGCTGACGTTGCGGATGCCCCCGCCGGTACCCATCGGCTCGGTCTCTGTCACGTACTCCAGATCAAGACCGAGCGCCGAACCGTCACCGAAGTGCAGTTCGAACGTCTCGGCACGATACGAGGTCGCGAGCACCACGTGATCGACGCCGGCGGCGCGGGCGTGCGCGAGCTGGTGGGTCAGGAACGGGACGCCGGCTGTCGGCAGCATCGGCTTCGGCGCGGTCAGGGTGAGCGGGCGCAGCCGGGTACCCTTGCCGCCGACCAGCACAATCGCGTCGATGCCGCACTCCCCTGTCCGACCGTCACACCCCTGAAGCGCAGCTTAGGCGAGCCGCCGATCGACATCGCCGAGGCATATCCGGCGAGCCACTGATCCAGTTCACAGGTTCGCGGGCTAGCGTTCGGGTCGGACGACGGGGGCGCGCCCTCCTGGAAGCGAGCCCATGTCGCGCTCCAAGCCACCACTCGCGGTCTGGGCCGCGACGGCGCTGCACCTCGGTGTCATGGTCATCTTCACCCTCCTCTACCCCGCCTACTGGGGCTTCGACGAGACCGGGCATGTCTCGCGGGTGCTCGACTCCCAGCACGGCGATCTGTATCCGACGCCAGGAGTCGCGGCCTACGTCGTCGGGGTCAACGACACGTACCAGATGTTCAACCTGAAGGACCAACCGCCGTTCATCACCTACGTCCCGCTCCCGCGCGCCGACCGGCCGTCGTTCGACAGCCTGGGCGGCGGCACCCTGGAGCCGGAACCTGCTTCGGTGCCGAACCAGCTGGCCCAGCACCCGCCCGGCTACTACGCGCTGGCCGCGGGCGTGCTCGACGCCATACCGGGCAGCGCGAACTTGTCGTGGGACCAGACGGTCGGGCTGTTGCGGCTTCTCGACGTCCTCTTCTTGTTACCGCTGCCCTACCTCTGCTGGGCAATCGTGCGGCGTTATACCCGCGGCGGTGTTGCGGCAGCGGCCGCGTTCGCCCCGATTCTGTTACCCGCGTTTGAGCGCCTTGGCGGTTCGGTCAACAACGATGACCTGCTGATCCTGCTCACTGGCGTGTTCATGTTGCAGGTAACGAAAGCGATGGCCGGCGATACCCGAATCCGCGTCGCGTTGACGATGGGCATCAGCCTGACCCTTGCCCTCCTGACCAAGGGGTTTGCGCTTGTCCTGCCGCCGGTCGCCGTACTGGCCTATCTCATCGGGTGGCGGCGCAATCGCTCGCCGTTCCCGCAGTGGCCGGTGCGCATCGTGGTGCTCGCCGGCGCGATCGGCGGCCTGTGGTGGCTACGCAACCTCAACGTCTACGGCAGTGTTCAACCCGCCGGGCTCACCCCCGCGCAGGCGAACACGGTGTGGCCGCCACTGCCTGCGGGCTCGAAGGTTCACCTGGCGACGTACGCGCATCACGTGCTCGATCGGATGACCACTGACGTTTGGGGTGCATTGGGTCTGACAGTGCCACCCAGCCTGCCTGGCTGGATCACCTTCGTGGCAAGCGCGCTGGCCGCCGGCTTGATCCTGCTGGCTTTCATCGCAACCTTTGCCGGACGACGGCCGCGGGTCGAAGACACCGGTCGCCATGTCGGCGCTGCGCCACGCGTGCCCGTCGTCGAACTGCTGATGTTGCTGCTGCCTACCGTGCTGGTCGTCGTGCCGCTGCTGTTCCACGGCTGGGCCGATTACCACCGCACCGGCCAACTCATCGGCATTCAGGGCCGCTATCTCTACCCAGGCTTCGTCGGGCTGGTCGCAATAGCGGCGATCGGGGCCGACCTGATCATCGGCCTCCTGCCTGCGGCGGTCGAACGCTACTTACCCGTCGTGACGTGCGTGCTCGCGATCGCGATCGAGGTCACTGCGGGTTGCGTTGTCCTGTCGAAACTGTGGCTACGCAAGGGATCGCCGCTCAGCGGAAACCTCACCCGGGTCGCGCACGCGGTCGGCGCCAATTCACCGTGGCCCGGCATCGTCACGATCGCGATGGTCGCGTTCGTGACGCTCAGCGCACTGGCTGCTCTTGCGGCTGTGTCGGTCGCTGATCGAGATACCACTCATACGTCGAACGAATCCCTTGTGCCAGCGGGATCTGCGCCGTAAACCCGAGGTCGTTGATACGCCGCACGTCGAGCAGCTTGCGCGGAGTGCCGTCGGGCTTCGTCGGATCGAACAGCCGATCGCCCTCGTAGCCGACGATGCCCGCCACCAGTTCTGCCAGCTCGGCGATGGTCAGATCCTCGCCAACGCCGACGTTGATGGGCGCCGCGTCGTCATAGCGTTCGAGTAGCAACTCGCACGCACGAGCCAGGTCGTCGACGTGCAGGAATTCGCGCCGCGGCGTTCCGGTACCCCACAGAGTGACACTGGGCGCGTCGGCGATCTTGGCTTCCTGAAACCGCCTGATCAGCGCCGGCAACACATGCGACTTCTGCAGATCGAAGTTGTCGCCAGGCCCGTAAAGGTTCGTGGGCATCGCGGAAATCCAGCGCACCCCGTATTGCCGGCGAGCGGCCTGGACCTGCATGACGCCAGCAATCTTCGCGATCGCGTAGGCATCGTTGGTCGGTTCGAGCGGGCCTGTCAGAAGCGAGTCCTCGCTGATCGGCTGCGGCGCGAACTTCGGGTAGATGCAACTGCTGCCAAGAAACAGCAGCCGCTCGACCCCGACCTCGAGCGCGGCGTCCATCACGTTCAGCTGGATCCGCAAGTTGTCGGAAAGGAAGTCGGCAGGGTAGGTCGAGTTGGCCATGATGCCGCCGACCTTCGCCGCTGCGACGACAACGGTGCGCGGGCGCGTCGCATTGAAGAACTCAGAAGTCGCGAAGCGATCGCGCAGGTCGAGCTCGCCCGACGTCCGGCCGATCAAGTCTTCGAAGCCGGCCGCCGCGAAGTGCCGCCACACGGCCGAGCCGACGAGACCCCGGTGCCCAGCGATGTATGTCGGTGCGCTCTTGTCGAGGTCTCCCATGTGGCCCAATGCTAGCCTTGGCCTGCTGTTTTCCCGATCTGACTGCCAGTCTGCGCGGCGCCGGCCCGACCTGCCGCCAAGCGATGCGGAGGCAACCGTTCCCAGTCCCCGAAAGATCGCACTGGTGACCGGGATCACCGGCCAGGACGGTTCGTATCTCGCCGAATTGCTGCTGTCTAAGGGCTATGAGGTGCACGGCCTGATCCGTCGGGCATCGACCTTCAACACCGAGCGACTCGACCATATCTACCAAGACCCGCACGACAGCGACGTGCGGCTGCGGCTGCACTACGGCGATCTGCACGACGGCGTCGGCCTGGTGAACCTGATGCGAGCGGTGCACCCAGACGAGGTCTACCACTTGGGTGCGCAGAGCCACGTCAAGGTCAGCTTCGAGATGCCCGACTACACCGGCGACGTCACCGGCGTCGCGACGATCCGGCTGCTCGAGGCCATTCGCGCGTCGGGGGTTTCGACGCGCTTCTACCAGGCCTCGAGTTCGGAGATGTTCGGTTCAACGCCCCCGCCGCAAAACGAGCAGACACCGTTCCACCCGCGCTCGCCGTACGGGGCCGCGAAGGTCTATGGCTACTGGGTGACCGTGAACTATCGCGAGTCGTACGGCATGTTCGCGGTGAATGGAATCCTGTTCAACCACGAGAGCGAACGTCGCGGCGAAACCTTCGTTACGCGCAAGATCACCCGCGCCGTTGCGCGCATCCAGGCTGGCCTGCAAGAGAAGCTCTACCTCGGCAACCTGTCCGCTCTGCGCGACTGGGGCTACGCCCCCGAGTACGTCGAGGCAATGTGGCGCATGCTCCAAGCGGACGAGCCCGACGACTTCGTGATCGCGACCGGCGTGTCGTATTCGATCGAGCAGTTCGTCGAGTTCGCCTTCGAGCGGGCAGGGCTCGACTGGCGCAAGTACGTCGAGACTGACCCGGCGTACCTGCGGCCGGCCGAGGTCGACAACCTGTGCGGCGACGCGTCGAAGGCAAAGGCCGTGCTGGGCTGGGAGGCCAAGACGCGCACACCGGAACTGGCCCGCCTGATGGTCGACGCCGACGTGGCGATGCTCGCCGACCAACTCGCCGGGCGAGCCATCCGCGTCGACCGGTGAACCTCCGGCAGGCCGCGCCAGCCGTGAGCAGTCGGTCATGAGCGGTCGGCGACTGCGAGTGGCGGTCACTCTCGAACAGTGCTGGCACGCCGTGCCCGGCGGCACCGCATCGTCGGCACTGGAGACAGTGAAGGCGCTGCAAAAGCGCAATGACGTCGAGATGCTGGGCGTTGCCGCGCGGCACGACACGCTGCCGCCGCCGCCCTGGACGCCGACCGTGCGCATGCACCAACTGCCACTGCCGCGCATCGCGCTCTACGAGTCGTGGCACGCATTGCACTGGCCGCCCGTGCAGCGCGCCACCGGGCCGGTCGACGTCATCCACGCGACCACATTCGCGATCCCACCGAAGAACGCGCCACTTGTTGTCACTGTTCACGACCTCGCGTTTCTGCACGAGCCGAGCCACTTCACCAGACACGGGCGACGCTTCTTTCGACGGGGCCTGGCGTTGGCGCATCGAAATGCGGACGTCGTGCTCGTCCCGTCGCAGTCGACCCTGAACGACTGTGTCGACGCAGGGTTCGAACCGTCGCGACTACGGCTAGTGCCGCACGGTGTCGCCGTCCCAGCCATCAGTGCCGACGATGTCGCGGCCTTTGTCGGCGCCTACCAACTGCCCGAGCGATACGTGCTGTGGTGCGGCACGCTGGAGCCGCGCAAGAACGTGCCGACGCTGCTCGAAGCCTTCGCCATCCTGCGACAGACCGACCCGGATCTCGGTCTCGTATTGGTCGGCCCGACAGGCTGGGGTGATGTGCCGGTGCCTGCACACATGGCACGCGGCGTGCGACTGCTCGGGTTCCTGCCGACCGATCAACTACACGCCGCCTACGCCGGCGCCCGGACGTTCTGCTACCCGAGCCTGCGCGAAGGCTTCGGGCTGCCGGTACTCGAAGCGATGGCGCACGGGGTGCCGGTCGTCACATCGCGCGGCACCGCAATGGCTGAGTTCGCCGGCGACGGCGGCCTTCTGGTCGACCCGCTCGACGCGGGCGGGATCGCCGCTGCGCTCGAGACCGTGCTTGGCTCGCGACACGACGAGTTCGCCGCAGCCGCACTGAAGCAGTCGATGCACTACTCGTGGGACGACGCCGCCGCGCTCACTGTCGAGGCGTACCGAGCGGCAGCGTCATGACGCTCACCGTCGGCCTCAATCTGTTGTGGCTGGTGCCGGGCGTTGTTGGCGGCAGCGAGGGGTACGCCACCGGCCTGCTCGCGCCCCTGGTGGCCCGTGACGACGTGAACGTAGTTGCGTTCGGTCTGCCTGGGTTCGTCAAGCAATACCCGCAGTTGGCTGCGGCCGCACACACCGTCGTCCCGCCGATGCCTGAAGGCCGGCATGTGATGCGGCGCGTGGTCATCGAAAACGCCTGGCTGCCAAGGCATTTGCGGGCACAGAAGGTCGACCTCGTGCACCACCTTGGCGGAATCGTGCCGCCTGGTTGCCGGGTTCCGGCGGTGGTCACTCTGCACGATCTGCAGTACCTGTCCTACCCGGCGTACTTCAGCGCTGCGAAGCGTCGCTATCTCGGGCTGACACAGGGCCGCTCGTTGAAGCGTGCCGAGGTGGTCACTGCGATCAGCGAGTTCACTAGGTCGCAAGCGATCGACGCCTTCGATCTCGACCCAGCCAAGGTTGTCGTGGTGCCCCCGGTCGTTCGACCGATGCCTGCAGTGTCCGATGAGCGACGTGAGAAGTTGCTCGGCGACCTCGGGGTGCGCCGGCCGTACGTGCTGTATCCCGCTGCCACCTATCCACACAAGAATCACGCCGTGCTCATCGAGGCGTTCGCTCAGGTGGCGAAGGCGCACGACGTGTCGCTGGTGCTCACCGGAGCAGTCGGTGCCGGGGCGTGGGGCTCGGCGCACTCGACGCAGGCCGAGGTCTGCGATCTGGTCGCGCGGCTCGGCATCGACGAGCGAGTCCGCAGGCTTGGCTACGTCACCGACGAACAGCTTGCTGCCCTGTACGCGGGAGCCTCGCTGCTCGCCTTTCCCTCCCGTTTCGAGGGTTTCGGCCTTCCGGTCCTTGAGGCGATGGCTGCCGGGTGTCCGGTGGTCGCGGCCGACGCAACCGCGTTGCCGTCACTGGTCGGCGACGCCGGTGTGCTGCTCGATCCCGACGACGTGCCCGGTTGGGCTCGCGCGATCTCCGACTTGCTCGCCGACGACGCCGCACAGCAGCACTTGGCCGACGCCGGTCGCGCGCGAGCGGCGGAACTCGCAGCCATAGACCCGGTGCAACTGCTGGTCGATGTCTACGCAAAGGTCGGCTCGTGAGAATCCTCGCGGTGCTGCCGCACTTCGATCCCGACGTCGCCCCGACCGGTGTCATTGCGAGTCGCCTGGTTGAGGAGCTCGGTGCGCTCGGCCATCACGTCGACGTGGTGACGTCGCTGCCGTGGTACGAGCACCACGAGGTGCTCCCCGCCTGGCGCGGCAAGGCGGTACGTCGCGAAAGCACCTCGTGGGGCCGGGTGACACGGGTGTATCCGTTCCCGACCGGCGACAAGCGCAGCATTCCCAAGCGGGCGGTCGGTTTCGCCGCGTTCTGCGCTCTCGACGCCGCGGTGGCGGCAGCAGGCAAGAGCGTCGACGTCACGTTCGCCATGACACCGCCATTGCCGATGGCCGCGACCGGGTGGTTCGCCGCCTTGGCCCGACGCGCGCCGCTCGTGCTCAATGTGCAAGACGTCTTTCCCGACGTCGCGGTCGAGCTCGGCCTGCTCCGCGGCCGTGCTCTCATCTCGGCGGCAAGCGCACTTGAGCGGTGGTCCTACGCCCGATGTGCGGCAGTGACCGTGCTGTCGGCCGACATGCGGGCGAACCTGGCGGCAAAGATGCGTCGGCCGCAACGGTTGCGCGTCATCCCGAACTTCGTCGACGTCGAGGTCGTGGCGCCTGGCCCGACCGAGAACTCTTACCGCGCCGAGTACGGCTTGTCGGGCAAGACGGTGGTGATGTACGCAGGCAACGTCGGCATGTCACAGTCGCTCGACCTGCTTGTGCACGCCGCGAGATCGACTCGTGATCGCGACGACGTTGTCTATGTCATCAACGGCGGCGGGTCGACATTGCCTGACGTCGAGGCGCAGGCGGCCGGCTTGCCCAACGTGCGGTTCGTACCGATGCAACCTCTCGACCGCCTACCCGAGCTGCTCGCGGCAGCGGATCTGCACGTCGTCCCGTTGAAAGCTGGGCTGGCACGGTCGAGCGTGCCATCGAAGACCTACTCGATCATGGCCGCAGGTCGACCTGTCGTTGCCAGCGTCGACGAGGGCAGCGAAGTCCAGCGCGTCGTCGAGGCTGCCGGCGCGGGTATCGCGGTGCCTCCCGCCGACGCTGATGCGTTTACCGCAGCCGTGCTGAAACTCGTCGACGATGCCGGCGCCAGAGAGAAGATGGGCGCGGCCGCGCGCGCATACGTCGAGCGGACGGCGTCGCCGCGCGGTGTTGCACAGGCGTACGCAGCTTTGTTCGAGTCGGTCGCGCGCCGTACGTAACAGCGCGCCTGGCGGCGGGTGTCAGCGGGCGCGGAATGCGCGCGGGGGTGCAGGCATGTCGATACGCGGGCAGTTGCGCAGCGTCAGGCCGGCATGGCCGAGCGCTTCGTCGCACAACTTGTCGACGGTGTAGCCAACACGGGAGCCGACCACCGTCACTGTTGCTCGGAAGATGGTGATCTCCCAGCGGGTGGGCATGCCGTAGGCGACCTGGATGCTGCCGATGAGGCCAGCCGCAGCGGCGGAGCGCTCGTCCTTGCCCTTCCACGGACGCTCGAACAGGCGCCAGCAGCCCGGCTCGGCGTGCCACCGACCATCGGAGCGGACGTCGTCGGCGCGCAACCCAGCAAGCACCAGGCGCGCGTTGCTCTCGGAGAGGACGGCCGCCGGCCGGATGACCTCGGTGACCGTGACGCCGTCGTAGAGCCGGCTGGCGAGGCTTTCAACAGCCTCACGCTGCGCGACACCCGGCGATTTGTCGTCGCTCACGGCTCTTGTCACCTGTTTCCTAGAAATCCGTGCCTTGGCTAGCGGTAACAGCCTGTAGTCATGACTCATCAGCCGCTGAAGCGGCTACAGTGCCTATCGGTAGCCGCGCAGCGGTTACTCTGCCTATCGGCCACCCTGGCGGCTCGCTGAGGTCATTCAAGGACCTTAATCACCGTCCCTCTTCCCTGACCGTGCCGTTCTGAGCACAATCACACCCGGACCAACTTCCGGAGAGGTCGTCGCCATGCCAGTACGAAGCTCCTACGTCCAGGGCACCCCCAACTGGATCGATCTGTCGACCAGCGACCAGGGCGCCGCGAAGGAGTTCTACGGCGAGCTCTTCGGCTGGACATTCGACGACATGCCGATGCCCGAAGGCGTCTATTCGATGGCGCTGAAGTCAACGGGCCTTGTCGGGGCCATCTCGGTGTTGCCTCCCGACCTCGCTGCACAGCACGCACCGGCGATGTGGAACACGTACCTCGCGGTCGACGACGTCGATGCCACCTTGGCGCGAGTCGATGCCGCAGGTGGCAAGACGGTGATGGCACCGTTCGATGTCACAGACGCGGGCCGGATGGCCTTCATCATCGACCCGACCGGGGCGCCCCTCGCGATCTGGCAGGCGAACAAGCACATCGGCGCAACGCTGGTCAACGAGCCCGGGTCAGTCATCTGGAACGACCTACGAACGGACGACGTCGGTGCGGCTGCGTCGTTTTACGAAGCGGTGTTCGGGTTGGTCGCCGACCCGCAAGAATCCGGCCCGACGCCGTACGTCAGCTTGCGTAATGGTGACGACGCGGTAGCCGGCATCTCAGCTCGCACTGACGACGCCGCGCCGAACGAGTGGCAGATCTACTTCGCCGTTGAAGACACCGAATCCGTGGCCGCGCAAGCACGTGCATTGGGCGGCGACGTCATTCTCGAGCCGATCGAAACGCCGATCGGACCAATGGCCACCCTCGCCGATCCACAGGGCGCCGTCTTCAACGTCATAGCAATCTCGGCGTCCTAGCAGCAGCCTGTTCCGCACTGGACACCGGTCGGCCTCCCCTCTGGTGAGGCCGAGGCAATCGCAGCAATCGCCTCAGAACGCTGGCACGGTTGCGCTCTTGTCGAGCCGAGATGGCTGGCCACGCTCACTTCGACGGTCGCTTCACAAACGGCCGATCGCCCCGGAATACTCGCCCAGCGCGAACTCCCTGGACATAGCGAACTGAACCCAGCAAGATCATCATCACACCGACGCCCATGAGCCAGTAGCCGGCGAGCTGAAGCGAACCACTTCCGCCCGCCACGAGCAGTAGAAGGATGCCGGCGACAGCAATTAGCTGGCCAGGGAAGACAGTGACCATTCCTGCTGCCCACAGAACTATTCCCTCAGGGCCATAGTTCTGCTCGATGCGCAATACCGACGTCGTCCGATGGTTCCGTTGCCGCTCAAGAATGAAGGCGGCGAACCACCGTTCGGGCGGCAGCAATCTACGACGTACGGCGGTCGTGTTCATTTGTCGCACAACCAATTCCAGCGTCCGCTGACTTACTCCGCACGGCCAGCGACTGCGACCACGCCCTCACTACTGCTGGATCAGGAAGCCGCGAAGCAAGCTCCTCTACCGACATCGGTCACGTCCCCACATCTTGCAAGTCTGGATATCGAGCCGACTCGCACCCTACGCATCCAGATGCAAGTCTGGAACGGCCCCGCCCGGTCGGCCGTCCGCGAGCCGCCGGGCGACCGACCGTCAGGGCGCGGCTCGTGGGGCCGAGGCTGCCGCGCGGGCCTCTCGATGAGCTGCTACGCGATCGCGCTGCCGGGCGGCCGCGAGGAGATGCAGGCCGTTGTGTCGCGCGATCCCAGCCGCCACGGCGGCGAAGGCACCGTCACCCACCACCGAGATCACCCGCGAGGTGAGCGCGACCACCGTTGCCGACGGCACCGACAGCACCGAGCTCAAGATGGCAATCGTGATGACCTCACGTAGACCAGCACCCGACGGCAGTGGGATCGCCAGGAATCCCGCAGACCAGGCAAGTGCCGTACCGCCCAGCGCCAGTAGCAGCGAACGTCCGATCGGTGCGTGCAATGCCCAGCACAGCACGAAGACCTCGAAGCCGACCGAGAGCCAACCGATGGTCTGCCATACCAGCGCGATGAGCACCCCTCGCAGAGTGAACTCGTGGTCTGGTGGCTCGCGGCGCAGCACCTTGAAGAGAAAATGCGTCAGCCGGTCGAGGTTCTTCGGAAGCAACGCGACTACGAGCAACGGCAAGACGAGTAGCACCCAGATGTATTGCGCGACTTCACCTGGCGCAGAGAACGGCAACGTCACGACCGCGATCACTAGACCAGCTGCGAGTGAAACGGCCATACCGAGCACACTTGCAGCGACCGTGCGCCTGGGTGGTATCGCATGGTCACGGCCGAGATCGGCCTGCG
>Ga0265340_10001943_pt1 | contig 11812 bp, 7 predicted proteins | sample 4CB225metaG_FD_202082 | JGI IMG/M metagenome (GOLD analysis project Ga0265340, IMG submission 202082) | Rhizosphere microbial communities from Carex aquatilis grown in University of Washington, Seatle, WA, United States - 4-CB2-25 metaG | ecosystem: Host-associated > Plants > Roots > Rhizosphere...
CGCCCAGCAACGGCTGGTGCAGACGGTCATCACCTTGAAAGTCGCGCGAGACGCGGTCGCCAAGGGCGAGCCGACTGCCGACCTGATCAACGAGGCCCTGCGCCATGCCGAACGGGCCAACGCCCAATTGCGAGAGCTGGTCCACGGAATCCTGCCCGCTTCGCTTAGCCGGGCGGGGCTGCGCAGCGGTCTTGAGTCGCTGATCGCCGACATAACCACGCCTGTCGACCTGGAATTCTCGGCCCCTCGGCTGCCCGCCCAGACTGAGACCACGGCTTACTTCATCGTCGCCGAGGCGCTCGCGAATGTGGTCAAGCACGCCGCAGCGAGCCGGGCCCGCGTGCGCCTCGGCATCAGCGACCAGTCGTTGATCGTCGAAGTGAGCGATGACGGCGTCGGGGGGGCCGATGCCAGCCGCGGCAGCGGGCTAACCGGCCTGCAGGACCGGGTCGAGGCCGCCGGGGGGACACTCACGATCGCGAGTGATCTCGGCCGCGGGACGACACTGCGGGCATCACTCCCTGTCGGCACGGATCGGGAGCCCGGCGGGCAATGAGGTGCCTCAGGCACCACGGCGGGCGCTGACAGGCGTCGGTACTCCGGAACAGCCGGCTCGGCAGTGACGCCGGCTCAGCTCGCCGCGCCCGTCGGCCGGGCAGGCCGCAGGAGGTGCTCGTAGACCGCGACCGCCGCCGCCCCGCCGAGGACAGGGCCGGCGAGGTAGGCCCACCAGCCGGTGAACCTCCCCGCGACGATCATCGGACCGATCGCCCGCGCCGGGTTGATCCCGGCCCCGGTGAGCGGGCCGCTGATCGCGATCGCGGCGGCCAGCGCGGAACCGATCGCCACGGCGGCCGCGCCCGGCGGCATCCGGGCGTCAGCGGCGACGGCAACGACGACCGCCACCAGCAGAAAGGTCGCGATAGCCTCGGTCGCGAACCCCTGCCAGGCGCCGACCCTGACGGCCGGATAGGTGGCCCCCAGGCTGGCGGTTGCTCGCGCCCTGTCTCCGTAGAGCGCCCAGACCGTCAAGGCGGCGCCGATCGCCCCGGCGAACTGAGCCGCCAGGTAGCCGGGAACGCGGTTCCAGGGAAAACGGCGGTTAAGCGCGAGCCCGAGAGTGACTGCCGGGTTCAGGTGAGCACCGGAGACCGGCCCGAGCGCGGCAACCACGGCCATCAGGGTGAGACCCCCGGCAAGCGGAACGGCCAGCGATCCGTACGGTGCGCCCGCGATTGCCCGGTCAAGGGTGGCGGCGACCGCGGTGCACACGATCACCAGGACGAGGAAGAACGTCCCAATCGCCTCTGCCGCCGCGGTCCTGACCGGATGGACACCGAACGGATGTCCGTGGAGCCCGCAACCATCACTCGCCCCGCGTCCGGCACCTGGCGAACGGACATCCGTGCCCACCGCGATCTCCTTCCCGTCAAGGGGCGATCCCTGCCCGTGATCCGGCCGGGAACGACCGGACGAGCACTCGTCAGCCCCGGCCGAGCTTGTCAGCCGGGCCTGGCGTCCGGCATCGGTCGGACGACGGTACCGGGCGTGCGGCGGCTGGTACTCGCGACGCTCGGCCGGCCGTATGACCGGGGCGTGTTCCGGCTGCGTCCCAGTCATCTCACTGATGTCCCCGCTTGCTCATCCGGCGAGGCTGGAGTTATCCGCCACGGAGCTTCGAGGGAAGGCAGCCACATGCCCACGGTCACGACATCTGATGGCACCGAGATCTTCTTCAAAGACTGGGGCAGCGGCCAGCCCGTCGTCTTCAGCCACGGCTGGCCGCTCACCGCCGACGCGTGGGACGGCCCGGCCAACTTCGTCGCGTCGCGCGGCTTCCGGGCGATCGCGCACGACCGGCGCGGCGGCGGCCGGTCCAGTCAGCCCTGGGATGGCAATGACCTCGACCATTACGCCGACGACCTGGCCGCGGTGATCGAGGCGCTCGACCTGCGCGATGCCGTGCTCGTCGGGCACTCGACCGGCGGGGGCGAGGTCACCCGCTACGTCGGGCGGCACGGCACGGCCCGGGTCGCCAAGATGGTCCTGCTCAGCGCGATCCCGCCGCTAATGCTCAAGACCCCCGCCAACCCCGAGGGCCTGCCGATCGAGCCGTTCGACGAGATCCGCGCGGGCGTGCTCAGCGACCGGTCACAGTACTACCGCGACCTCGCCTACCCGTTCTACGGGGCCAACCGCCCGGGGTCGAGCGTATCCGAGGGCGCCCGGGAGGCCTTCTGGCTGATGTCGATGACCGTGGGCATCAAGTCCGCCTACGACTGCATCAAGGCGTTCTCCGAGACGGACTTGACCGGGGACCTGGAGAAGATCGACGTGCCGACGCTGATCCTGCACGGCGACGACGATCAGATCGTGCCGATCGGGGCCGCCGCCCTGAAGTCGTCGAAGATCGTGTCGAACTCGACCCTCAAGATCTACCCGGGGGCGCCGCACGGCCTGACCGGCGCTCACGAGCAGGAGTTCAACCAGGACCTGCTGGAGTTCCTTACCAGTTAAGCCGGGCGCGGGCCGCAGGGGCAGCGGGGCCGCCCTGACCGGGAGATGCTTCCGGTCAGGGTGGCTTCGTGCTGTGCGGGACGCACCCGGCTACCGCTTCGCGCAGACCGGGCCGCATTCCGCCGGGCTAGCGGGCACCCTCAGGACGGATCGGGAGCGCGGCATGGAGCGCGGTGCCTCCGGCCGGCGGGCTGACGACGGCCAGGGTGCCGTTCAAGGACTCGATCCGGTCAAGCAGGCCGATGAGGCCAGAGCCGCGGTCAGGGTTCGCGCCGCCTGCGCCGTCGTCGCGGACCTGGATGTCAAGGTGGTCGCGCTCGATCGCGAGGGTGATGGTGGCACTGGTGGCACGGGCGTGCTTGATGACATTGGTCAGCGCCTCGGCGACGATGAAGTAGGCGGTGGTCTCCAGGTCCGCGGGCAGCCGCCGCACGTTGATGTCGAGGTGGACGGGAAGCGACAGGTCGTCGACGAGCGACTCGATTCCCGCGTGCAGGCCGTCGCGGGTGAGCGCCGCCGGGAGGATGCCGCGAACGATGTCCCGCAGCTCGCTGGCGGCCCGCTGGGCATTGGTGAGCGCCTCGTCGACCAGGCTGGCGGCGCGGCTGCCCGCGACGGTCGCTTCCTTGGCCAGCTGGAGCGCGACGATGGTGTGCACGAGCCGTTGCTGTGCGCCGTCGTGGACATCGCGCTGGAGACGCCGACGGGTTTCATCGGACGCCGCGACGACGCGGGCGCGGGAGGTCGTGAGCTTCTGCTTGTTCTCGGCGCTGGCGATCGCCGCGGCCGCGAGCTCAGCGAACGGCCGGAGGCGTTCCTCGGTGCTAGGGGGCAGCGGCGCCGTCGGTGAGTTTGCGGCGAGGGCGCCCCAGACCCGTCCCTCGATAGTGATCGGCACGGCCACGCAGGCGGCAATGCGGAGGTCGGTACCGATCCGGCCGAGGGGTGAGTCGCTGACGTTGTCGAGGCGGCAGGGCGCGCCGGTTCGCAGTACCTCGGCGGCGACGGTCCCCGGCACGGCCGGGATCCTCAGCCCGAGCGGTACCGGGCTGGTGGAGACGGCGATGACGCCCGCGGCCCCATCAGGGTCATAGCGGATCAGGACCGACGCGAGGTGGCCGAGCATCCGGGAGGATTGCGCGGCAACCGCGGTGAACACGTCGCCGAGCGCGGCACCGTGGGCGACCAGCTCGGCCACCCGGCGCAGGGCACCTTGCTCGTCGGCCAGCTGCTGGAGCTGCGCGCGGGCCTGCGCCCCGGCGATCGCGGCGCCCGCCAGTTCAGCGAAGCTCATCATCCGCTTGTGTGTCCCAGCCGACAACGGCTTGTCCCGGCCCACGGCAACCAGCGCGCCCCACAGCGTGCCATGGATGAAGACGGGGACCGCGGCGCTGGTCGTGTATCCGTGCCCGTGCGCCACCTGGGGCCATTGCCCGGTCATCGCCGCGAGGCGGTCGACCTGCGCGGGCCGCCGGGTTCGCCAGACCCGCTGGACCGCGCCGTCGCCGCTGCCGGGCGCCCGCATGCCGACGAAGATGCCGGGCGGGGCACCGTCGACGGCCGCGATTTCCGTGGACCCGTCGGGCCCGTAGCGCAGCAGCGTGGTGAAGGTGACGCCGGCCAGCCCAGACGCCTGCCGGGCGACCGCCGCGAGTACCTCCTCGGCCGGCGCGTCCTGGGCAGCTAGCTCGGTTACCGACCGGAGCGCGGCTTGCTCATCGGCCAGCGAGCGCAGCTCGCCGCGCGTCTGGATGATGGCCAGGGCCGTGGTGACGAGGCCGGTGAACTGCGTGAGCCGGTCTTCCGTGTCGGCTGGCAGCGGGTCCGCGGCTGAGGTGGCGGTGAGCATGCCCCACACCTGGCCGGCGACGGAGACCGGCACCGACACCGCGGCCGCCAGGTTGAATCGCGTCGCCAGCTCGAAGTCACGCTCGTGGGTATAGTCGTCGACCCGCGTGGGCTGACCACCTCGCCGGGCGCGGTCAGGTAGCGTGTCGGCCTCGTAGGCAATCGCGGTGCCGACCGGGGCCGGCCCGCCAGCGGATGCCAGGACGACCAGCTCAGGCCCCTCGCTGAATCGGGTCAGGGTCATTGGCACGCCATCGAGCAGGCGCGACGCTTCATGAGTGACGGCACTGAAGATGTCCTGCGCCGGCGCGCCCTGATTGACGAGCTCGGCGATCGCGCGGAGCGAGATCTGCTCTTCAGCCAGGCGCTCGATGCCGGAAAGCCGCGTCACTGTGTCGCCATCAATTACGGGGACCGACCGGGTGTGTACCGATTATCACAGTATGGCCCCCCAGCCCGCGGTAGGGGTAGCCCGAAATCTTCTCCTGCCAGCCTAACTGGCCGATCCGACACCGCGACAGCAGGATTTCGAATATCGGGCGCCCCATTGCGCAGCCCGGCAGCCATTTCCCCGATCGGAGAACCTTATGCCCGGCATCCCTGGCATCCCCGGCATCGTGCTCGGGCGCGATCGCGAGCTCGCGGTGATACGAGAGTTCATTGACGAGGCGGCAGGGAGCGGAGCCGCCTTGCTGCTGTCGGCTGAGTGGGGGCTCGGGAAGACCGTGCTCCTGCAGGCGGCGATCGACGCGGCCGCATCGGCCGGCGTACGGGTGCTCGCGGCCAGCGCCGTGGAGTCCGAGACGTCAATTGACTACGCCACCCTGGATCAGCTGGTCCGGCAGCTCGGACAGGATCACGATGATGTGGGTACGGCGGATCACGGCACGCTGGCGGCGGTAACCGCATCCGGCGGCGCGGCCGTTGCCGACGCGGTGCTCGCGGCAGCCAGCCGGGTCACGGCCGCAGGGCCGACCGTCTTCGTCGTGGATGACCTCCAGTGGGCTGACCGATCGAGCGCCCTCGTTCTTGGCACGCTCGCTCGCAACGCGACCGCTGGCGGTTACGGGTTCCTGGCCTCGTTCCGGCCAGCCGCGGGCAGCCACTTCGATGTGTCCGGCCTCCCGGGACTGAGGCTGCCGCCCCTCGGCGCGGACGCCACCGTCAGCCTGCTGACCAGGCGTTTCCCGATGCTGCCCGTGCGTGCGCTCCGGCGGGTGCTTGACGAGGCACAGGGGAACCCGCTTGCGCTACTGGAACTGGCGATCGCGCTGCGCGGGACCGGGCGACGGGCCGACATGACGGTGCCGGACCTCTTGCCGGTCAGCCATCGTCTGCAGAGCGTGTTCGGTCCCCTGATAGCGCAATTGCCAGCGGACACACGTCAGCTGCTGCTGCTCGCCGCGCTGGAGGGGGACGGCGACCTGCGCCTCATCCTGTCGGCCGCCCAAGGCGAAGGGGCACCGGACGCTCTGGAGGCGGCTGAGCGCTTGCGGCTTGTGATGATCGACCGAGACGCACAGCGCGTCGTCTTCCGTCACCCGGTGGCCCGGTTGACGGTGGTGGCCCTGGCGTCGAGCACCGACCGGCGCGCCGCCCACGGCCGGCTGGCCCAGGCGCTCGCGGATCACCCCGAACGGCAGGCTTGGCATCTCGCCGAGGCAACGATTGATCCCGATGAGGAAATCGCGGCGCTGGTCGAAAAGGCAGCCAGCCAGGTCCTGCGGCGAGGTGACGCGGGGCAGGCGGTAGCCGCGCTTGTGCACAGCGCAGGATTGAGCCCGCACCGTCAGGCGCGGGCCAGCAGGCTGGCGGCAGCGGCTTACGCGGGGGCGCTCGCCGGCGGTGACCTTCGTCGCGTGCGTGTGCTTCTCGGCGAGGCCAGCCGGGCGGTTCCCGGACCCGCGGCGTCACTGCACCAGACGGTGGCCTCGTCCTACGCGCTCCTGCACGGTGAGGGCGCCCTCGGCGACGCCCACCGGCTCCTGGCCCCGCCTGCCCTGGCCCATAGCGCGGACAGTACCAACGGTGCGTTTATCGAGGCTCTGCATACCCTCTTCGACGTCTGCTCGCACGGGGGGCGCGCCGAGCTGTGGGAGCCGCTGGACGCTGCCCTTTCCCGGCTGTCCTCGCAGATCCCGTCCGTTTTGCGGCTGCGAGTCAGCGTTGCCGGTGATCCCGCGAGCGTCGGCCGGGCAGACCTCGACCTCCTTGACTCCGCGATCGCGGCGCTGGGTGACGAGACCGACCCAACGCTTGTCGTGCGTCTCGCTACCGCCGCCCTCCACGCGGACCGGGCTGGTTCCTGCCGTGATGCCCTTTGGCGAGTCGTCAATAGCGGGCGGGCGGGCGGCGCGGTGACATCGGCGATTGCCGCGATGGCAGTGCTTGGCCTGGATCACTACTGGTCAGGCCGGTGGGATGAGTCCGAGCGACTCGGCCGCGAGGGCGTCCAGCTGGCCGACCGGCACGGCTATCGGCTCCTGGCCGCGCAGTTGAAGTCGGGCATGATGCTGATCGCCGCTTCCCGCGGCCAGGCGGACAGGGTCCGGGCGCTCAGCGGGGAGGTCAACGGCTGGGCCGCGCCGCGCGGGCTTCGGGCCATCCAGTTCGGCTGCGGCCATGCCCGTGCGCTCGCCGCCATCGGCCAGGGTGACTTCGAGGAGGCGTATCAGCAGGCCAGCGCCATTAGTCCGGCGGGAGCCCTGTCCGCCCGGGTCCCGCCCGCGCTGCTCACCGCCTGGGACTTGGTGGAGTCCGCGGTCAGGACCGGCCGCCGATGTGAGGCCGCGGCCCACGTCCGCGCGATGAAGGCGGCACACCTGGAAGAGCTGTCTCCCCGGTTCGCGCTCCTGACCGCGGGGGCGGCCGGCATCACGGCCACGGGCGATGCCGCCGTCGACGCCTTCGAGCATGCCCTGTCCATAGCGGGGGCCGAGCAGTGGCCCTTCGACCTGGCCCGCGTGCAACTGGCGTACGGTGAGTGCCTGCGTCGCACGCGCGCAACGGCGGATTCCCGTGGCCAGCTCGCCGCCGCCCTGGCCCGCTTCGAACGGCTCGGCGCCCGGCCATGGGCGCGGCGGGCGGCCAGCGAATTGCGGGCGACGCACCCGCAGAGGCAGTCTCCCTTCGGCTACGATCCGGGCTCGCTCACACCGCAGCAACGCGAGGTCGCTTCGCTGGCCGCGTCCGGGCTGAGCAACAAGCAGATCGCCAACCGGCTGTTCATGTCACACCGGACTGTCGAAGCGCACCTGCGCCAGATTTTCCCGAAGCTGGGCATCGGTTCCCGTGCCGCCTTGCGGGATGCTCTGACTAGCGTGCGCGCGCCGCGATGAGCGCCGCCGGCTCAGCCGCCCGCGTAGCGGCGGGGGCTCTGTTCGGCCGTGAATACGAGATGGGGATCGTCCGGGCGTTCCTCGGCTCGGCCGCGTCGCACGGTGGCGCGCTGCTGCTGTCCGGCGAACCCGGAGTCGGGAAGACCGCGATCCTTGACGCGACCGAGGAAATCGCGCTGGCATCGGGGACAACGATCCTGCGGGCCACCGGCGTCCAATTCGCGGTCGAGGTGAGTTTCTCTGGGCTTGACCAGCTCCTCACGCCCCTCCGGGCTGAGTTCGGGCGGCTCTCGGTCGCCGATCGCACCGCGATTGCCGTTGCCCTCGGTCTCGCCCGTGGCCCCGTCCCGGCCCGCCTGGCCCTGTCTCATGCGGTCCTCGTGCTGCTGCGGCAGATCGCCGATGATCGCCCGGCGCTGGTAGCCATCGATGACCTGCAATGGCTGGACCGGGCGAGCGCGGAGCTGCTGGCGTTCGTGGCTCGCCGTCTCGCCGGAAGCCGCATCGGGCTGATCGCGGCGGCCCGAGCTGGGGAAGCTGGCCCCTTTCAGGGAGCGGGATTTCAGGAGCACGAGCTGCGGCCGCTGGACGACGCTTCCGCGTCGCTCCTGATCGAGTCCCGGTTTCCCGGGCTAGCCGGACGGGTCCGGCGGCGCATGCTCGCGGAGGCGGAGGGAAACCCGCTCGCCGTGGTCGAGCTGCCGGCCGCCCTGAGCGCGGCGCAGCGGGCGGGACGGGAAACGCTCCCGTCGGTGCTGCCGCTCAACGAACGACTCCGGGCGGTACACGCCACCCTGCTCGATCACCTGCCCACCGCCACCCGGGAGCTGCTGCTGGTCGCGGCATTGCAGGAATCGGGTGACCTGCGCGTCCTGCAGGCCGCCACGCGCGCCTCCGGCGGGCTCGCGAGCAGCGTTCCGGCCGAGCGGGCCCGGCTGATCTCGATCCACCAGAACCGTCGTCAGCTCGCGTTCCGCCATCCGCTGATTCGCGCCGCGGTCGTCGAGGCATCCGCTGCCATCGAGCGCCGCCGGGCGCACCGTGCTCTCGCCGAAGCGCTCGACGACGATCCCGAACGGCAGGCGTGGCACATGGCGGAGGCGACGATCGACGCTGACGAGCAGGTCGCCGCCCAGCTCGAACGGGCTGCGGGCCTGAGCCTGAAGCGGGGCGACGCGGTCGCCGCCACCGCGGCCTTCACCCGGGCGGCCGATCTCAGCCCAGTCCGGGCGGACCGCGGACGGCGGCTGGTTGAGGCCGCCTGCATCGGGGCCGACGTGACGGGCGACATGACCGGCGCCGCGCTGCTCATCGCCGACGCCGGTTCAGCGGAACTGCGGCAAGTCGCGTCGCTGCGGGCGGCGATTGCCGCCGCATACCTGCTCCTGAACGCGGAGGGCGATGTCGACTCGGCCCACCGGCTTCTCGTGGGCGCGGTCCTGGCGTACGGGGATCACTACGACGCCGAGGATGAGACCCTGATCGATGCCCTGCACGGCCTGCTCATGGTCTGCTGGTTCGCCGGGCGGCCCGAACTGTGGGAACCGTTCAACGATGCCGTCGGCCGGATCCGCCCGCGAGCACCTGCGCTGCTGACCGCATGCGCCGCCACGTTCGGCGACCCGGTAGTCCTGGCTGCTTCGTCGCACGAATCGCTCTCCGCCCTCCTTGCCACAGTCGGCTCGGAATTCAACCCGGTACAAATCACCAGGATCGGCATCGCCAGCATGTACGCCGACCGGCTCGACGAGTGTCGCGGAGCACTGGACCGCGTCATTGCGGACGGGCATCAGGGCGGCGCGGTGGGGCTGGCGCTCAACGCCCTCGTCTCACGATGCGTCGACGGCTGGCTTACCGGGCAATGGGACGAAGCGCTGACCATGGGGGCCGAAGGCATTGAGATCAGCGAGGAGCACGGCCACCGGCGGTACTCCGTGATCCTCGGCGGGTACATCCAGGCACTCATCCGAGTCGCCCGGGGTGACGTCGATCAAGGCCTGGCCTTGGCCGATGACATGGAGGCGTGGGCCCGCCCGCGCGGTGTCGGGATGGCCGCCACCTTCGCTCACCACGTGCGCGCACTGGCGGCGACCGGCCAGGCAGATTTCGAGGCCGCTTACCGGCACGCGTCCGCGATCAGCCCGGCTGGCGTCCTCGCACCGTATACACCGCACGCCCTGTGGGTGCTGCTCGACGTTGTCGAAGCCGCCTTGCGCACCGATCGGCCGGCGCAAGCCCGGGCGCACGTCGCAGCGATGCTGGATGCGGGCATCGGTGCCCTGTCCCCGCGGCTCGCGCTGGTGTCCGCCTGCTGCGCGGCCATGGTCGCGCCGGCCGACACCGCTGACTCCCTTTACCAGATCGCCATCGCCACTCCCGGCGCCGAGCGATGGCCGTTCGACCTGGCCCGGGTGCAACTGTCCTTCGGGGTGCATCTGCGCCGTACGCGGGCCACCGCGCAATCCCGTGTCCACCTGAAGTCCGCCATCGAGACTTTCGAGCGTCTCGGAGCCGTCCCCTGGGTTATCCGCGCCACCAGCGAACTGAGAGCCGCCGGCCTGGCGAGCCAGCGCCCAGCCGCGAAAGCCATCCCAGCGCTTACGCCCCGCGAGTCCGAGATCGCGACCCTCGCCGCATCCGGGCTGACCAACAAGCAGATCGGCGCGCGGCTCTATCTCTCACCGCGGACGATAGGCAGCCGCCTGTACCAGATCTATCCGAAACTGGGCGTCACCACCCGGGCGGCGCTACGCGACGCGCTCGACGCCAGCACGCGCCTGGCCGGCTGAGATTGCCAGATCAGCCGGGCGCCCTATCGGCGAGCCAGTCCCGCAGGTCCGGTGGCAACTGCGGCGCGGCCACGGCCACCGGGATGAGCTTCGGGTCGAGCAAGAGCGCGTCCGCGACCAAGCGAACGGTCACGCCGTGATCGGGCCGGCTGACAACATCAATGCGGTCCCCGGCGCCAAGGTCGCCTTCACCGACAATGCGCAAGTACGCGCCCGGGCGCGAAGCGCGGGCGAACCGCTTGAGGAACCCGGGTTCGCCGATGCGGAGCCGGAGCTTAAAGCAGGGCAGTCGCGGCTGAGCGACCTCGAGCAGGACCGTCCCGATCTGCCAGCGCTCACCGATGACGGCCCCGGAAACGTCTAGGTCCTGGGTGGTGAGATTCTCACCGAACGCGGCGGTGCCGAGATCGCGGCCGAGTTCCCGCTGCCAGGCACGTACATCCTCGATCGCGTAGGCGTAAACAGCTTTGTCCGGTCCCCCGTGGACCGACCGGTCGGCCTGGTCGTCGCCGTCGAGGTTGACGCCACGGACGCCCACGCGTCCCGTCACTGCCGTTTTCCATATCGCGCTAGCGACGGTCCCGCGGGCGGTGTCGATCAACTGCGGGCGTCCCACGTTGACGCTCACAACTGTGGCCGCGATCCCCAATGCCGGTTGAGCGTTCACTGATGAGTCTCTCCATTGCGCGCGTGGTTACGGCCAAGCGAAACGGACGGCGGGCTCTACCGTACTGAATGATCGCCGTGGTGTCGGCGCCGCCATCCGGCTCACTTGCACCGTAGGGGCGACGACACGTCGGGGGCTTCCGTTATCTGACTGTACGGAGCCGCTGACTGACGCCGTCCGAGCGGCGCGGACGGCCGTCCCAGGTTCAGTCGGCTGACCGATGCCCGCCGGCCCGTGGCGTGGCGAGACTGGCGGCATGAACTTGTCCACCCTTATCACCAGGGGCTTCGCCCCGACCGACCGGGCACTGTGGCTGGTCGTCCTCGCCCAGGCCGCCTGCTCGGCCAGCGGGCTGAGCCCGGATGACTGGTACCCGGTCAGCGCGCCGGCCGACGCCGCCAGGCGGGAGGCGGCCAGAGCCATCGCGGTGTGCGCCTCCTGCCGGGTGCGCGAGGAGTGCCTGGAGCTGTCGCTGCGCAACTGGACGGTCGGCCAGCACGGCGTCTGGGGCGGTACCGTCCCCGCTGAGCGGGCGGAACTGCGCGCCGGGCGGATCGCGCAGCTCGCCCGGGTGCTGGCCCGCAACCGCCAGGCCGAACAGGCGGCATCCTGACCGCCGCCGCCACCGGGGCCGCCGACGGCGGCGCGGGCGC
>Ga0265340_10001946_pt1 | contig 11811 bp, 9 predicted proteins | sample 4CB225metaG_FD_202082 | JGI IMG/M metagenome (GOLD analysis project Ga0265340, IMG submission 202082) | Rhizosphere microbial communities from Carex aquatilis grown in University of Washington, Seatle, WA, United States - 4-CB2-25 metaG | ecosystem: Host-associated > Plants > Roots > Rhizosphere...
ATGAACGGGTCGATGGTGCTTGCACCGCCGGCCCGTTCGCCTTTTTGGAGCAGAGACCCGCCTCTCTGCTTTCATGCTGAAAAATTGCGGCGTTACGAGTTGGACTGAAGTGCAATTCGTAACCTACCGTAGAAAGTTGTTGGCTGAACGGCTTTCGCCGCTCGCTGCTCTCAGGTACCGTCGAGCCTGCCCATGAATAATGTCCGCGTAAATCGGTCGTCAACCTCAACGCCCCTATCGAGGCTGCGGAGTCTTCTCTCGCCGACTCTCGGTGTACTCAGTGCCATCGCGGCATTGTGCTTGGCATCGTCATCGGACGCAGCGAAAGTGAGAGGCGTAGTGGCGGGGTTCAAGCTGCTGCGCAATCCGGTGTGGATGGAGGCGCAGGATGCAAGCCGCCACGCCTTTTCATTTCGCGAGGCCGTGCCAACGGTTCCGGCCACGGCCAGGCAGCTCTATCCGTTCATACCGAAAGAGCTGTGCATAGCAGCCCTCTCCGCGGAAAAGCAGGCGCCTCCGCCACCGGTTCTCATTCGAATTGGCGGAGGGCGTACGGCGCCGGTAACGATTGTGGTTCCGCCGCTGACCAAGCTCAGCTTTCAGAACACTGACCCGTTCCCGCACCGCCTGTACGGCTATAACTTGCCGTCCTTCAGCCCTTCGGACACGGGACGCGGTGCCAATCGCGATTGGACGGTACCGGCTGCGGGCGTGTTCGAGATTCGCGATGAAGCAGCGCCGAGTCTTCGAATGTGGGTCATCGGCGATGACAACGTCGCAACGATCGCCTATCCATCGCTCAAAGGCGAGTTCCAGCTTTCGATCAATCAGCCTGGTGATTACCAGGTGCAGGCGTTCTTCTCAGGAAAGAAAGTGGGTCCCGCGATTCCAATCAAGGTGACCACTACGGATATCGAAATGGGCAAGACACCGCTGGTGGTCGCCAAGAAAGACTCGGCCGCGGGCAAAGACAAGGACGACGACTCTGACAAGGGCAAACCAGAAGATGGCTCGAGTGCGGACGCCGGCGTGGCGAAGTGAGAGGACTTAGAAAATGCTCTTGACCCGTTTTTGGAATGTTCTGGTTGCGTTGCTGCTGGGCGCTGCCGTCTTCGTGCTTTATCTCGCGGTGAGCATGTATAACCGTGCGGGAGCGCGGACCTTGGCCGAGCGCCTGAGCTCAGATTCTCAGGTGGTTTCCTGGTATCTGAAAGAAGACTCGCGGGAACGCGCGGCTCAATTGATTCAATTTGCCGTCAACTCGGAGCTCGCCCGCGCACTGCAAAAATCCAATGAGTCTGAGGCCAAAGTTCCGCCTCAAAGCGCCGAGAAGGTGCACAAGGAATTGCGCAGCATCCTCGAGAAGATCCCGCCAGAGTTCTCGTTCGACGCAGTGTTCGTCGTGGACCAACTGGGTCGCGTAGTCGACCACTCGGGCTATGAGCAAGCTTCGGGAATGGAGAACTTCGAGCTCGGTGGCTACTCGGTGGTGGCTGACGCATTGCATGGCTACATTCGTGACGACACGCTGATCCTCGACCGCATGTATCGCGTGGTGGCCCGACCCGTGGAGCTTGAAGCAGGGCAAGCACCGGTCGGTGCCATTATGGGCGCTAGGATTGTCGATGACCGGTTTTCGCGGGCTTTGTCCATGCGAACCAATGCGGCCGTGGGTTTCTATGCGCGCGGTCAGCGTGTAGCGTCAGGCGCGCCGGACAACTTTGACAAGAGTCAACTCGACCAAATTGTCGGGGACCTCGAGGAACTAGATCACGACGATGCCTACCGCGACATGGGTCGCAGCAAAGTCCGGAACATCGCTGGTTTGATTGGCGTTCAGTACTCGCGGCTCCCGGGGGAGTCGTGGTCACTGGGGGCTGGTTACGTGGTTGCGCGGCGGCCAGACGTCGTGGAAAGTCCCCTGGGATTCTTTCAGAAGTCCGACGACAAGGACAAGGAACAGGCCCGGGTCATCGTTGCAATACTGATTGCGCTTGGTGCGGCACTCATTGGAATTCTGTTTAGTATCTTGGAACACACTCGACCGCTGCTCTCGCTGCGTGCGGAGGCCATCAGGTTAGCCAAGGGCCAGATTGATCAGCTGCGTCCCAGTCGATTCCGGGGAATTCTGCGCAAGATTGCCAGTGACTTGAACGACGGCATTGATCAGGTGGCTGCCAAAGGCGGCGTGCCGCGCAAAGCTGCGGATCTGTCGCAGGTTCTGGGTGACATCCCGGACCAACCACAAATGAGTGCGTTCGCATTTCCGGGCGATCCTGCCAGCAGTGCATCGGCCGTGTCTAATCCCATGGGCTCAAAGGCAATGGCTGCGGCTCCGCGCGTTCTGCCGCAGCCAACGTCGCTGCGCGGGGTGCCGAAGGCTGCTCCCGCGGCTGCTGCGGAAGGGTTGGGTGCGCTCGAGGCGCCAGTGAGAAGGCCTCCGCCGCCCAGAGCCCACGCGCAGGCGCAGGCGGCAGCAATGGCGGACGATCCAAAGCAGGAAACCTGGCGTGCGGTCTTTGAGGATTTCGTACGCATCAAGGAGCAATGCGGTGAAAGCGTTGAAGGCCTGACCTACGAGAAGTTCGAAGTCACCCTGCAGAAGAATGAGAGCTCGCTGATGAAGCATCATGCGGCAACAAGCGTGAAATTCTCGGTTTACGTCAAAGACGGCAAAGCCGCCCTCAAGGCCAGTCCAGTGCGTTAATGAGCCGGGCTGGACCTTGCGGGACTTCTCAGGCCAGGAGAGCGCGTAGGGTTCGCCGCGAACCGAGTATCTGCTATGGCTCTGCGGTATGACTGACTCCGAGCTCCACGATGTACTGGTGATTGGTTCTGGCCCAGCTGGTCTGACTGCGTCGATCTACGCGGCGCGTGCAAATCTTCGCCCGCTCTGCGTCGAAGGGTTTTGCGCGGGAGGTCTTATCCCCGGCGGTCAGTTGATGTTCACGACTGAAGTGGAAAACTTCCCAGGTTTCGCCCACGGTATCCAGGGCCAAGAGCTCATGGCCGTCATGCGTGAACAGGCAGAGCGGCAGGGCACCAGTTTCATCACTTCGGATGTGCAGAAGGTGGACTTCTCTCAGCGCCCCTTCTCGGTTTGGGTTGGGGAGGGCGAGGACATTTTGCACCGCACCAAGGCGGTTATTATCGCAACTGGGGCGCGCGCCAACTACTTGGGGCTGCCGAACGAGCAAGCCTTGAAGAACCGCGGGGTGAGCGCCTGTGCGGTCTGTGATGGTGCCCTATTTCGCAATCAAGACGTGGCCGTCGTCGGCGGTGGAGATACCGCAATGGAGGAGGCCGTCTACCTTGCAGGTCTGTGCCGTAGCGTGACACTACTGCATCGGCGCGATGAGTTTAGGGCCAGCAAGTCGATGCAGCAGCGTGTGGAAGGAAATCCAAAGATACGCATTCTGCGCAGCCATGCAGTTACGGACGTATTGGACGTGGCCCAGGGCAGCGTTAGCGCGATCGAAGTAAAAAACCTCAAGACTCAGCAAGCAGAGCGTATCAACGTGAACGCGCTATTCGTCGCCATTGGCCACACGCCGATGACAGACCTTTTCCGCGGTCAAGTCGATTTGCAGCCGAACGGCTACATCAAGGTCGAGCCCGGTTCGACCCGCACCAATGTGCCCGGCGTATTTGCGGCGGGCGATTGCGCTGACTGGGTCTACCGACAAGCCGTTACGGCCGCGGGCACCGGGTGCATGGCAGCGCTCGATGCTGAACGCTGGCTATCTGCGGGTGGAGGCCACGGCACGTGACAGAAACGTCCGAGGACACCGCGCTGCATGCGGACTTCTTGGAGTGGCTGCGCTGCTTCCGAGAATACGTGCTGTTTCAAGCGAGCAGTGGTGCGACGGGGTTACCCCGTGACCCTGCAGCGCAAGTTGTTGCGGCGAGCAATGTCCCGGCGCTCACCGAGCCGCCCGCCAGTTTTAAGCCACCGGCGCCAGAACCCATTATCGCTGGTGTGCCCTCACTTCCCGACCTTGTCCCGCAACGCCTGGCGGTTGCTGCGAGCGTAGCGCCGGTACCACTAGCTCCGGAAGAAATTTCAGCGCGCTTGGCGGTGTTGCAGCAGCGAGTGGCGGGGTGCACCCAATGCCGACTGCATGAGACGCGGACGCAGACCGTGTTTGCTCGCGGCACCAGGAAGAGCGGGATCTGTTTCGTGGGCGAGGGCCCGGGCGCTGACGAAGATGAGCAAGGTTTGCCATTCGTAGGCAAAGCTGGGCAATTGCTCGATCGAATGATCGCGGCAATGGGTCTTGCTCGTGACGATGTTTACGTATGCAATATCGTCAAGTGTCGTCCGCCGGAGAACCGCAAGCCGCAGCCTGACGAGGCGCAAGCCTGTCGACCGTACTTGCAGGAACAGCTAGACCTGCTGAAGCCTGACGTGATCGTCGCACTGGGAGCTACCGCAGTGGAAGGACTGCTCGGAATTTCCGAGGGAATTACTCGAATGCGCGGCAAATGGAAACTGTTTCAAGGACAGACGGCGGTCATGCCCACATTTCACCCCGCATACTTGCTCAGAAATCCAAGTGCCAAACACGCGGTTTGGGACGACATGTGCGAGGTCTTGCGCCACCTAGGCCTTCCGGTGCCTGGCAAAACCAAGTAATCCAACGAACCTGAGTCATTGCCTGATTTGAATTGCACTCGGCAGCATTTCAAAACTCACAGGGAGGTGGTCCTCCGACCATTCCGCTGCGTCATCGGAAGGACGGAAGCGTTTGATTTCAAAATATCTGCCCTACCGATCTTCTGATCTTCCTGTGACGCCGAGGAATGGTCGGAGGACCATGCCAATATTTCAGGGATGAACCTTGGCGCTGTTTCATGGTTCAGCGTGGCGGGGGCCCGCCACTTGGACTTTCTGCAGGTTCTGCCTTCGAATTGCATCCGATGCAGATTCGTTGCAGCCTCGTTATAGCCTCGTTGGTAACGAGGCTGTAACGACGTAATATCGAGGCAATAGCGAAGAAGTGCCAGGGGAAGCAAGGTGAATGGCCAAATCACGTCCGGGGGGCAGGCTTTCAACCGCGAGCCCAAAACACCCGCGCAGTTCAGGCGGGGACCGAGCCAACGAACTCGTTTACCCCAGCGGATGTACTACGAATACCAGCATGTTCCAGGTGAGGTGCGTGATGAGCGGCGCAATCCAGGTTCGGCAGTACAATCGCTGTGCTGCTAACACTGTGCCGAGGCCGATTGCCACGAGCAGCAGTAGCCATGAGGCACTGAACGCGATGGGTAGCGCGTACGATGCAGTTACCAGTAGTACCGTACGGCCCCTGTTCATGCGGGTCTGACACCAATCGACCAAAACCCCGCGCCAGACGAGTTCTTCGGCAATAATCGACAATACGAGGATAGGCGCCGCTTGCCTGGGACCCGGAGAATGACTCAACGTTGCGTACAACGTCCCTAGCTCGCGGCCAAAGGCCGGCAACTGATGAGCAACGACTGGTGCCACACCCCAACTCAGGCTGGCCAGTAGCACGCCGAGGGCAAACGAACCCAACAGCGCTACGACCGAATACGGCACGTGCACGGGCTTGGGGCGCCATCGTAGCGCAGCGATGATGCTCACGGGCGCCGCGAAGCCGTGGCATGCCCACGGACCATACCGCGGTGTCAGCAGCCAAGCGGCAATAATGGCCGTCGTGCCCACCAGCGTGACGAGCAGGGGATTGCTACAGTTCCGAGTGTGTTCGAGCGGCGACACGTTGAGATTCATACCCTTTCACGGACACGCGCAATCAGTCGTTCACTGGTGGCAATTGAGGGTTCGACCTTGCTGGTCTCGTCAGCCAGCGCGCTGAGAATGGCGGACATTACCGTGCGTGAGGGCGCTTCTCCAATAGCGGACCAAAAGCTTTCTCCTAATGGGGTCAAGTCACTGGGGAGGCCTTCCACCAACTCCGATATGATTGCAGAGCGCTCTCGGGTAATAAGGCCAAGTAACCTTGCCGCGAACTTGGTGGAGATACCGGGCAATGCTCTTTTGATGATTCGCGTGCCCACCAGCGAAGAGACCCGCGATAGTAGTTCGCGATGGGTAAGCCATTCGGGACCCGGCAAATCGAAGCAGGCTCCCTGCGACACGTCCAACTCGAGCGCGCGGACGAGTGCGTACGCAACGTCATCAATCGCAATCGGGCATGAACCGCGGTTCAACCATTCCGGCAGCGCCACCAGCGGAGTGCGCACTGCCAGATCACGCACGAGATTGAAGCTAGTACTGCCTCTGCCGATGATCATGGCAGCGCGAAGTTCGACGACGGTTAGGTTGCCTTCACTGAGAATTCGTCCGGTGGCACGGCGGCTCTCCAGGTGCTGTGAAGTCGGCGCCGAAGGCGCCACTCCGCCGAGGTAGACGAGGGTCTCGACGCCGTAGCTGATTGCGGCGTCGCGAAACTGTGTGGCTGCACGCGCCTCTCTTGCGGCATAGTCCGAACTCGTTCCGAGCGCGTGGAACAGGTAGACGACCGACCGGCACCCTTCGAGGGTTTTCCCATAGGTATCCGGTTTATTCATGTCTATGAAGAACCAACCACTGCCAGGCTCTGCGTTGGTGCAGCGCGCCTCGTTGGAAGTGCCGCGGCGTATTATGTAGTCAGCGGCTTGAAGCGCCACACATAGGTGGCGCCCGACAAACCCAGACGCGCCAACGACAAGTACCGGTGATTTAACCACTTTTTGCACGGAGCTGACCCGGAGAGTATTTGGATGCCTCAAGTGCTTGGGTGGGCCGCCACGCAATGGGCCTGGTGGTTAGGCACTCGCAACGCCTCGAAGCGCTTGGGACATGGTAGCAGTCTTTGCCAACAGCGGAATTGAGCCTCGAGGTAAAAAGAACACCTCACCCGCTCGTAACGTACCTATCATTGTCCGCGCCGCTAGAATCTATCCAAATATCGTGCTCGTAGGTGGCGTCGGGGCACGGATCAGCGCTATTCTCAATACCTGTGTCCTCCATTGATAAGCAGGCTCCCTCTTCAACCGAGCTAGTTGCAAACAAATATCGAGTGACGCGTCTCATTGGACGCGGCGGCATGGGGTCAGTGTGGGAAGGGATTCACGTAACGCTTGGCAATCGCGTTGCGATCAAGTTCATTGAAACGGACTACGCGGACAACGAAGAAGCGCGAACACGCTTCGAGAACGAAGCGCGCGCAGCCGCAAAGCTAAACAGCAAACACGTGGTGCAGGTGTTCGACTACGGCGTCATGCCCGACGGGCGACCGTTCATCGTTATGGAGTACTTGTCGGGGGAGTCTCTTGACGCTCGACTGGAACGTTGTGGCTGCATGTCGCCAGCCGAAACGACCCGCATCATTACTCAAGTGGGTCGCGCTTTGGTCAAGGCTCACGCATCAGGGATTGTTCATCGCGATCTCAAGCCCGAGAACATCTTTCTCGTCCACGACGATGACGACGGTACTGACATCGCAAAGGTTGTTGATTTCGGGATTGCTAAGTTTACGGACACGGCCATGGGCGTGTCGTCTTCCACGCGAACCGGATCAGTTCTTGGAACGCCCTACTACATGTCGCCGGAGCAGGCTCGAGGGCTGCGCAGCGTGGACTATCGTTCCGACCTCTGGTCGTTGGGGGTTATTGTGTTTCGATGCTTGACGGGTCGCTACCCGTTCGAGGGTGAAGCCATTGGTGACCTTCTGGTCAAGATCTGCACGGCTCAGCTGCCAATCCCCTCCCAAGTAGCATCGACGCCGCCAGCTTTCGATACCTGGTTCGAGAAGGCGATGCAGCGAGATCCCGCTCTACGTTTCTCATCAGCGACTGAATTGGCGGAGCAACTTACGTTTGCTTGTGGGCAGGGCGGTCCGCCCGCGCCGCATGCAAACGTCCAGTTCGATATGACCGGCTTGGCGCAAGACGACTTGGGCAAAGCTGCACGAAACGCAAAAGAGCAGACTGGCGTTCCACTGAGTCGGACGCTTGGCAAAACCGTGAATGGCGGAAGGGGCGGAATCGCTCTAGCGTTTGCGATTGGTGCTGTACTCGTCGTCGGGGGTCTCGGGGGTCTCTGGTGGTTCGTCTCCCGAAAGTCAGACGTGCAGCATGCGGCCTCAGCTGCGCCGCCTTCGGCACTCAGCCAAGTGGTTGTGCAGCCGCCCGCCCCGTCGGCAGCGCCTCTGCCCATCGCATTGGCAACTGCGAGCGCCGCACCTCTACCCGCTACGTCGGCCACGCCAGTCGAGTCCGCACGTGCAGCTATAGCCCCGGTGGGACGTCCGATGGGTCGTCCAGCAACGGTTGCGTCTCGTGCCTCCAACACGCGGCCCCGAAACAACATATTGGAACAGCCCCCGACTCCGGCTACGCCTCCTCCTGCGGCGCGTCCTCGCGTGACACCGCGCTCCGAAACCGATCTTGGCTATTGACTTGTGCTTTACGCCAGGCTGTGTTGGGCGGTCTAAGGCACCGTCGCGCCTTGGACAAAGACGCACATCCGCGGACTTAACAAGTTGACAGACGGTGCCGCATCGGAGAAGCGTTACACCATGAGTAGGTTCCGTGTCGGGTCAGCACGCAGTCATCAGCGCAGGGCGCCAGCCTCAATATGGGGTTGCGTAGCGGTAGTTGCTTTAGGCTTATGTTCCGCTTACCCAGCATTGGCACAGTCTGCCGCTGACAAGGCGACAGCCCGCCAGTTGGCAACGCAGGGAATCCAATATTATCAACAAGGAAAGAATGCCGAGGCGCTCGAGCTGCTTCAGAAGGCCGAGCAGCTCTATGATGCGCCAATTCATCTTGTCTACATTGCGCGTGCTCAAGCTGCTCTCGGAAAACTGGTTGAAGCCTCCGAGACGTATCGCCGTTTAGTGCGAGTAGACTTGCCCGCCGGCGCGCCGCAGGCGTTTAAGGATGCCATATCCGACGCACACAAAGAGCTGCCACAGCTCGAGCCTCGCATTCCGAGCCTACGCATTGATGTCAATCCATCAGAAGCGGAAGGAATCAAACTCAAAATCGATGGTGAGCAGCTGTCATCAGTGGTCATTGGCATCAATCGTCCAACGAACCCGGGGAGACACCTTGTTGAGGTATCAGCGAACGGCTATGAATCAGCTTCATCGAGCGTAGATCTGGCACTGGGAGGCAAGCAGACGGTGTCGTTGCGTATGAAGCGCAAGCCTGGCGTTGCTCTTTCAGTTGGGACGCCCGAAGCGGGCGCGCCCACAGGAGGCTCGGCCGCTGCTGGAACTGAGTCGTCGTCTGGTTCCTCGGCGCAAACACGCTCGGCCGGCGACAATCCCGGTAAAGCAAACAGCCCCAATGCGGTGCCCTTTGATCGGGGGTCACAGATAGTCGTGGGTGCGCGGGGTGTTCTTGCCTCGCCGGGTGGCACTCTTCGTCTGGGTGGTGTGGATACCCAATCCATCGCACTGAACGGAACCGACGCGAACCAACAACCTATCACTACTGATTCGACGAAAGACCGCTTCAAGCCGGGCGGGGGACTCGAGGTCCATGCCGGATATCGTTTCGCGCTGGGGCACCAAATGGCGCTGACTCCCACGCTCGGGTTTCAGAGTACCTGGTTCGACAAGGGGGATTACTACAGCCATTCTGTTAGTACAGTGGTGCAACATTACGCCATCCCACTGGGCTCTTCGACAAACGTACTTCAGATTACGCCAAGTGAGGGACAGGTGTCTTTGGGTGCGGCCCTTGAGTTTCCCATGCCCAGTAACGCCTGGGTTCCGAGTGGCTACGCAGAGCTGGGACTCATCCTCTACGATCAACTCAAAGCCAGTGGCACGCTGACTACTGGAACCTCATCTTGCAAGATATCCGATGCATTTAGTGGGCGAGGTCTGAAGCTTGGCCTAGGTGCATTGCTCCCGGCGAATAAGTTGTTTCGTTTCAATGCCGGCATCGGATATCAGGGCATTCTGACCACGGGCCGCGATTACTCCGATACCTGTCAGCGAGACAATGGCACCACAGGTGTCAATTACAGTGCGACCTTTGCCGGATCCGATCAGAAGGTTCACTCGTTGGTGATCGCTGCCATTGGCGGCGATCTGATGATTGGCCTCTAGGCCAGGGTCCGATGCCGAGATAGCCCTAGGGCCTACATTTCACTGCAACGAATTACAACTCCGTGACGATTGCGGCCGGCGGGGATGGTACCTCCTAGTCGTAACTCATGCTGGTTCTATTCGTTGGTCTGTACTTCGCAGTTCTACTACTGCTCTGTTCATACGGTTTGCATCGAGCACACCTGGTTCTCATGCTGCTGCGCCATCAGGGGCGTGTGCGCCAAGCTTGTAAGCTCGAATCGAAAAGTGTGCCGACCGTTACGGTGCAGTTGCCGATATTCAATGAAGCCACAGTTGTTACTCGTCTGCTCAATGGTGTGGAAAGTATTGAATACCCGCGCGATCGCCTGGAAGTTCAAGTACTCGACGATTCCACGGACGAGACTCGCCACATAGCTCAGCGTAAGGTCGATGAACTGAGGGACAGAGGGCTCGACATCAAATACGTTCGGCGCAGTGATCGTGTGGGCTACAAGGCGGGGGCGCTCGATTTCGGATTGCAGTCGGCAAGAGGGGAACTCATCGCGATTTTCGATGCGGACTTCATCCCGCAGCCTGGCTTTCTGAAGTCAATCGTTGGTCATTTTGACGACCCTTGCGTGGGCATGGTCCAAACCCGCTGGGGGCACATCAATCGGGAGGTGGGACTTCTAACCCGTGTTCAGGCACTGATGTTGGATGGGCATCACTTGGTCGAAAACCAGGCTCGTTTTGGCGCAGGCTGTTTCTTTAACTTCTCGGGAACCGGTGGTATTTGGCGTCGCAAAGCCATTGACGAGGCTGGCGGTTGGCAGCACGACACGCTGACGGAGGACTTGGACTTGTCCTACCGTGCGCAGCTCGTAGGGTGGAAATTTATCTACCGCCCCGACGTCGTGACGCCGTCGGAGCTTCCGGAAGACATGTCGGCGCTACGCGCGCAACAGTTCCGCTGGGCAAAGGGGACGGTTCAGACTGCTCGCAAGTTGCTACCCCGTGTGTTTGCGTCGCGGCTCAGCCTTCGAATGCGCCTTGAGGCGGCTTTTCATATGCTGCCGCATTTCGCCTACCCCTTGATGCTACTGCTGAGCGTTCTGCTCTTACCGGCGCTCATCCTGATGCCAGCCACGGACATGACGACCATGCTCACCATTGACCTGCCTCTCTGCGTGGGGGCCACAGGGTCACTGGTGACGTTCTACGCCATGGCCGAACGGGCACAGGGGCGGAGCATTTGGCACGCGGTGCGTGAAATGCCGACGCTCATTGCTCTGGGGGCCGGGCTGTCACCCTTTTTGACCCGGGCCGTAATCGAAGGGATGCGGACCATGGCCGGGGAGTTCGTTCGAACCCCGAAACGTGGAAAAGACGCTTCCCGCTATCACCAAGCCGCAAAGTGGCCAATTCCAGAACTGCTCCTGGGTGCCCTCAGTGGTACTAGTGTTGTCGTTGCCATTGAGACGAACCACTGGGTTGCCTTGCCGTTCGCGGCTCTGTTCATGACAGGCTACTTCTACGTTGCGGGCCGTCTCATTGGCGAGCAGACGCAAGCCAGGCGTCAGGTCTTGGCACCAGTTGCTGATAGTTGAGCGTGTCGCAGAGCACTGATCGAGTAGAAATAGGCCTGCGGGATGGTTGCAGGGCCTGCGTGTCGAAATACCCGAAGGCTATGGACTTTCTGAGTCTTCGGCGTACGATTGCAATGTGTCCTGGTCGGACAGCTAGATTTTTGGTGGGACAA
>Ga0265340_10001947_pt1 | contig 11810 bp, 5 predicted proteins | sample 4CB225metaG_FD_202082 | JGI IMG/M metagenome (GOLD analysis project Ga0265340, IMG submission 202082) | Rhizosphere microbial communities from Carex aquatilis grown in University of Washington, Seatle, WA, United States - 4-CB2-25 metaG | ecosystem: Host-associated > Plants > Roots > Rhizosphere...
TTGCTGGTCAGATCCACGTCGACCTGCAGCTGGGTGGAGCCGGTGGTGTTCTGTTTGAGATTCACGAAGATCCGGTTCGTGACGTAGCGACCGGCCTCGATGGTCGCGCCATTGTTCTGGGTGCTGCCCGGCACCGGGTCGTTGCTGCCCACCGCCAGTCGATCCAGGCCCAGGTGCTTCTGCAGTTCCACCAGCGGATTGATGCCGCCGCCCGCGCCCGTCAGGGTCACCAGTGCGGCGCCCAGCTGCGCGGCCTGGATGGCGGTGAGCTGACCGGCGTTCTCCCCGAACAGCATGCGCGCCAGGATTTCATCCTGCGGCAACGGCGGCGCACTGGTCAGTTCGAACTGCGGCGCATCGGCCACGCCCGTGATCCGCAGGGTCACGGTGGTATCCAGGGCGGTCGTCTGGGCCGTGAAGTCCAGGGTCGGATCGATTTTGCCGGTGACGTCGGAGCCGGCGAAGCTGATCCGTCCGGAGGTGAAATTCAGGCGGCTGCCGGCGAGGGTGAACAGGCCGCGCTGCAGATCAAATCCGCCATCCACGGTGGGCGCCCGAGCCGTGCCACCGATCTGCACGCTGCCGCCCAACTCCGCGTCCAGACCCCGGCCCCGCACCAGGATCTGGCGCGGCGCATTCACCGTGACTTTCAGATTGAAGACGGGGCCGATGCTGGTGGGGGCGGCAACCTGCTGACCCGGCCGATGCACATCCAGTACCGCCACATTCGGCGGAAAGCTGCTCGGGATTTCCACCGTCGCACGATTGATCCCGATGGTCCCCGCCAGCGTCAGTTCGTGCAGCGCGGTTCCCTGCAGCGTCAGATCGGCGTTCACCACCCCGGTGACGATGCTGCTCGACAAGGGCTGTGCGTTGCGCGCCGTGAACTTAAGATCCAGCGGCCAGCCCCCCTGCAGTACACCCAGGGTCCCCGTGACGGCGACCGTGCCCGAGGCCGAATGGGCGTTCAGCTGGGTGATGCGCAGTTCCTTCTGTGTGCCTTCCAGAACGCCTTCGATTTCGGTGAGATCGATACCATGCCGATAGTCATGCACCGCACCCTTGTGCAGTTGCACCGAGCCCTTCACCGTCGGCGCGTCCAGCGTTCCGGCCACCTCGGCATTCACATCGATGGTGCCGCTGATCCGCCGGCCCACGCTTTCCAGCAGCGGGTTCAGACGCGTGAGATCGATGTTGCCGTTCGCATCCACCGCGATCGGACCGCTCCACGGAATCGTCCCCTTTACCGTCATATGAGTGGAATCACCGGCCGATGTCTGCAGTGCGATCCGCGCCCCCTCCGCGGCCAAAGTGACGGTGGCGGCCAGCTGCACCGCCGGCAGACTGCCCGCATCGCCGGCGCCGCGCAGATCCGTGCCGGTGACTTTCAATTCACCCAGTGGATGCGCCAGGGTGCCCTGCAGTTGCAGCGAGGCCAGCAATTTCCCGGAGGCCAGGTAGCCCGGCAGCACCGCGTCGATCAGCCCCGCCGTGGCATCGGTCAATTCGGCATTCAATTGCAATTGCGGGGCAATGTTACCGTCAGCGCGCAGTTGCGCATCGGCGAGGCTGGCACGAAATCCCACAAGCGCCAGCCCATGCGCAAAATCCACGGTCGCGGGCTGCAGCAGTTTCAGGTCCACGCCGTGGACCACCCCGGTGGTCGCCGTCAATTGCAGACTGCGCTTTGCGGCGTCCAGCAGGCCCTGTGCTTCCACATGCGCGGGCTTGCCAAGCACCGAGGATTGCGCGGCGAGCGAGAGCTCAAGGGCATGCAGCGGTCCGGTGCCCGTCAGCGTCGCGTTGAGTTTCAGACCGCCGACTTCCAATGCATCACCGGTGACCTGCAGAGTCGTCTGTGCAGTGTTGCCGGCCGCGCCACGCGCTGCCGGGACCAGGTTCAGGGTGCCCGTCAACGCGCCGCCGAGGTGCTGCCCCAGCAGCAGGTTCAGATCCGCGAGTTTTGCGATCGACCATTTCAGCTCGCCCTGGGACTGATCCAGGTCCTGTGCCAGCGTCACATCGCCCTGGGCGTGCAGGCTCTGCCAGTCCGCCTGCGGCAGGCGGATATGAATCCCCTGTCCGGGATGCACCTGAACCTCCGCCTGCACGGACAGGGGCTGACCGGCGAGCTGGCCACCCAGCTTGATCTGCGCATGGGGTGCGCGTGGCAGGTCGGCTATCTCAAAGGTGCCATGCACAGTGCCGGGCGCAGCGCTGCGGACGGCCACCACGGCCTGCAGATCCCCGCCCAGTCGCAGCGCCGCGCTACTGCCGCCCAGATCCGCGCGGATATCGGCATGTCCGGACAGGCCCGGTAGCAGCAGCGACAGATCCGCCACCGTCACGCGGCTCTTGCCGGCGATGCTCCAGGCAGTGTCCGCGCGCTTCGGCGCCGAGGCGTGGCCGGACAGCGCGATGCTCAGTGCCTTGTTGGTCAGCGTGGACGGCTCAATCTTCAGCTCCCCGGATCCGAAACTCGCCCGGATGTCAGCTGTCTCGGGTCCGCGCAGCCACGGATGCAGTGAGGCAAGCGTCGAATCCAGACTGCCCGACGCGCTCAGGCGCCCCTTGAACTCGGCCCCGGTCTGCTGCACCGTGGCATGCACGCGCAGCGGCCCGGTGAGTTCGCCCGGGACTGACTGCAGCAGCAGGGCGACGTTGCCGACGTTCAGATCAGCATCGATGGCTCGTGCGCCGGCCGCCTGGCCCTTGGCACGCAGCTCGAAGGTCGGATGCAACACGTGCAGCTGGAAGGGACGTGCGGCCTGGGCGAGCTGAATCGAGCCCTCAACGGTCAGCGGCGCGCCCGCCAGCAGGCCCGCCGGCATGCGCGGCGCGCTCGCATCGCTGATGCGCGCACGGGCAGTGAGGTCCCCCGCATGCGCCTCGAGCGACGCATCGAGCGCACCGATGCGCACGCCGTCCGGGAGTACCAGGGCGAGCAGCTGCACCTGTCCAGCCGCCATCGCGTTGGCTAGGGTCCCATGCCAGCTGCCCCGCACATGCAGTTGCTGCCAGGACAGATCGGCACGCGGTGCCATCGCGGTCGCATCGGCCGAGTATTCAAGTTCGGCGGACCGTTGGGTCAGGTCCACCGTGCCGATGGCGGAGGCGTGCAGGTCGCCCAGATCGGCGTGCAGATTCACGTGCTCGCCCTGGCGCGGTCCTGAGAGCGTGCCCGCGACCTGTACTGCGCCGATGGCTGCCACGCCCAAGAGGCCCGCGAGGGGGCCGTGGGCCGGTTCGCGCAGGTTGATGGCCGCGTCCATGCGCTTCTGATCGAACGCGAGCTGCAGTGAGTAGGTGCCTGGCGCATCAAGACGGGTCGCGGCGAACGCCATCTGCATGTCCACCAGACTGCGCAGATGCGCGCTGGCATGCAGATTCAAGGTGGCGGCCGTGCCGACCAGTGCCGGACCCAGATGCACGACATCGGCCGTCAGGTCACGTGCGTCGATGTCAGGAATGCGCCCATGCCCGGGACGGTGGGACTGGGATACGGGCAGCCGGAACCAGTCGATGCGCTGGATATGACCTGTGCCGAGCGCCACGCGGCGCTCCAGCAACGCCCAGGGACGCCAGGTCACCACCTCCAGGTTTTCGGCCTGCAGCCAGATGCCCTGCGCATCGGCAAGTTGCAGCTCCCGCAACGTCACCCGTCCGGGCAGCTCACCGCCCAGACCGATGAGCCGCACGTGATTGGAAGTGAGGGAGGCGACCAGCGACTCGATGTGCCGGCGCCCCCAGTTGGTATTTCCGACCGTCAGCAGCGCGCCCCACAGCAGCGCGCCCAGCCCTATCGGCACGGCGATGATGATCAGGGCGATGCGCAGGCGTCGTGACATCAGAAGGCCTGTCCCAGGCCGATATAGACTTGCAGTCCGCGCGCGCGCGAGCCGACCTCGTTTGCCGGAAGCTTAATCGGAAATGCAATGTCGAATCTGATGGCACCGATTGGCGTGTAGTACCGGGCACCCGTGCCGATACCATATTGATACCGGCCACTGAAGGGGCGCGCGATTTGACTGATGCTGCCGCCATCCGCAAATACCGCAAAGCCATAGTGCGCACCCACCCGCTGGCGCAATTCCACGCTCGCAGATGCCACCGCGATACCCCCCACCGGAGTGTTGATCGAAAAGTTCGATCCGAATGGCAGCGCGCCCGCCGGGCTCGGGTAGCCACAGAACTGCGAGAAGGCTGATACGACCTCCAGGCTCGCGCCCGGCGGTACCGGACTCGCGGCTCCACCTTTGCCACAGAACTTCGAGAACTGCTCGCCTACGGATTGAAAAGAGTAGCCCCGGATGGTACCGCTGCCCCCGGCATAAAAGCGTTGGTCCGGCGGCAGATCGATCGCATTGGCGCCTTGCGCATAGCCATATAGACCTCGCACCGCAATGACCGTTCGACCGGGTGCCGTCCAGGACAGGTCACTCAGGTCCAGGTATGCAGAGGCCCGAACCTGGCTGATGACATAAGTGGCATCAGGGGGTCCCAGGGACTGGGTCGGAGAGACGGTCACTGCCACGCGGATGCCGTGCGTGGGATCAAGCAGCGGCGAGGACAGGCCGGTGGAGTCGTAGCGCAGGCTCAGCGGCAGTGCGAACAGGGTGTAGTAGAAGCTGCCCTTGTTCAGGTTCGGGACGATGAGCTCCTGCGGCTGATCGATCGAGTCGACGGTGGCCGTGAAGCCGACGCTGGCACTCCAGGATGTGGACAAGTTGCGGATCAGCGTCACGCCGGCGGTCTTTGCCGTCTGGTCGTAGGCCAGCAGCGACTGCTTGATGGCATCGATCGACACCTGCAGAGTCTGCGCCGGATGCAGGAACTCGGGCACGATGAATTTTGCCCCCGTGTCATAGCCCAGGCCGTTGGTGGCACTGCCGTTGATATTGATCACCTGCGCGGACAGCACCAGGGCCTCCGCGCTGCCCAGCAGATTGTGATCCGTCCAGGTGACCCCGCCGCTGCCGCCCAAATCACTGGAGTAGGCGGCGCTCAACACCACATCGTGGCGCTTCCTCTCCGTCACCCGAAACGTCACGGGCACCGCGCCGTTGGCATCCACCGCGGTGGCAATCTTGGCATCGACACTGCCGAAGACACCCATGGCCAGCAGGTTGCGGCGGGCGCGGTCCAGGGCTTGGGCGCTGTACTGATCCCCCGCGTGCATACCCAGCCGGGAGAGCACCGCGGACAATCGGGTGCGCTTAAGCCCCGTGACGCTGATGGCACCGAAGCGAGCGACCGTTCCGGTGTGGACATGCACGGGAATGTCGAGCTCACGCGAGTCGGGACGCAATTCGGCGTCACTGCCCACATCGACGGTGGCAAAAGCATAGCCATTGTCCTGCAGCGCCGTGAGCAGCTGCGTGCCGGCGGCAAACACATCTGCCGCGATCGCGGGCTGCCCGGTGCGAAGTTTGAGCATTCCTCGCATGGCATCAGGCAGATCACCGTCGATGCTGATCTTGCCAAGATGATAGAGCGGACCGGGGGTGAACGACACGACGACGCTGGCATCCTTTCCCGCCGGCAGTGCCGTGAGTTGGTCGGCGAGGTCCGCGCCGGTGAGCGGCTCGCCATCGATGGTTGCGGTCACCGCGCTGTCGTAATACCCGAAACTCTCGAGCACTTGCTTCAGTCGCACCGTATCCCCGCGCGAGCGCAGGATCAGGCCGACCGGTCCCACCGAGGCGGTCTTGCGCAGCGTCACGAGATCCGAGCTCGCGGACAACGTGGATTCGATGTCCTTGCCGATCGAACCCTCCAGACGCACGCGGTAAGTCAGGGGATCCGCGCCCCATGCCGCAGGTCCGGCAGCGCTCGCCGCAAGCGCCAGCCACGCCGCCATGATGGCGCCGCCGCGCTGGGTGACAATCCGCACCAAGCCTAGTCCCGCTGCCACAGGGGTGGCCGCCAGGCGTGTCCGAACCCGGTCAGACGAGCGCCTTGACGGCCGCCTGGATGCCCGGCGAGTCCAGACCCTGGTAACCCATCTGCTGCCACAGGCCCCCGCTGCCTTCGCGATAGACTCCGATATGGTTGTAATGCCCCTTGAAGCCCGCCTGCAACAACAGGCTGCCCATGCGGCTCCCCAACCCCGTCCTGACGTTCCAACCCTCCGCGACCAGCACAAAGGGCGCGGCGGCCAGCCGTGCCATCATGGCCGGGTCCACGACATTGAGCGTGGCCTTGTTGATGAGACCCACCTTGACGCCTTGCTCCTGCAATGTGATCACGGCATCCAGGGCCCGATACACCGTCTCGCCCATCGCCACGATATAGCCGCCGCCCGCCGGCGCCTCACGCACCAGCGTATCGGTCAACGGATCAAAGGGCTTGCCGGCATACAGCGGCTGACCGCGCTCGTCCAGAATGTCAGGCACCGGGGCGCGTGTGGTGAACAGGAACCGCAGACCCGGGTCGTCGTAGATGCGCTTCACGCAGGCGGCGAACTGGTGCTGGTCGGCCGGGAAGTACAGCCGGGTATTGTACGGTCCGTCATGGGGATCAAGGCCCCCGTCGGCCAGCATGCTGTTGATGCCGAAGTGACAGGTATTGTCCGCCATGTCATCCACACCGCTGTGGCTGAAGTGCGCCAGCACGTTCGAGAAATTCAGACGCGCCATGGTGATCTCACTCATGCACATCTCCAGAAACGCGCTGAAGGTGGCAAATATGCCCTGCCGGCCCGGGCTTGAGCCGAATCCGGCCGCGGCCGAGAAGTTGCCGCGCTCCATGATCCCACCGCGCACGAACACTTCCGGATGGGCCTTGCGGATATGGTGCAGGCCGCAGGAGCCTTCCAGATCGTTGTCGAACACCCGCACGCTGGCGATGCGCTGCTCCACCGGGATGCCATCCAGAATGCCGTTGATGATCTTGCCGAAGTCGTCGCGGTTCTTGCCCACGCCGCTCGAGCCCTTGAAGGTCAGCGGCGACTTGTCGGGGACGGCGGCCTTCAGCAGGGCGATCGCCGCCTCATAGCCGCCGCGCTTTTCCAGGTAATTGATGGCGATATCGGTCTTGAGGACCTCGTGCGCATGCGGGCTGCCCTCGGCACCGGCGATGCCGGGGGCCATCGGCCGCTTGATGATGAGCGCATGCGGTCGCGTATCGCTGAAGGCGCGGCACAGATCCACATACAGGGCATCCAGATCCTCACCCATGGTGGTTTCGGCGGTCATGCCGTAGCCGTTGAGCGTGCGGGACAGGTCATAGCCCGGCAGGTACTCCTGCGGGTGTCCGGCGATGGTGACGTTGTTGTCGTCCACCAGTACCTTGATGTTCAACTGCTGCGCCACGGCCAGGCGCGCGGCCTCCGCGTCATCCCCTTCCATCTGGCTGCCGTCCGATCCCAGCATCACCACGGCCTTGCCGGGATTGGCCATCGCCACGCCATTGCAGAAGGCCCACAGGTGGCCGAGCCGGCCGGAACTGAATTCGACACCCGGGGTCAACCCCTTCTCCGGATGTCCCGGCAGTCCCGAGTCGTACTCGCGACAGTGCAGCAGGCGCTCCGCCGGCATATGCCCGTTGAGCACGGACAACAGATATTGGGTCGCGACCCGATGCCCCGCCTCGTCATAGAACACCGGCACGATCGGTGCGCCGTGGGCGATGAAGGCGCGAATGATCATGAGCTCCGGCACCGTGTCGTAGGCGCCGCCGGTATGTCCCGACAAACCCCGGGCACCGGCCAGGGAGGTGAAGAACACGATGGTGTCGCGCACCAGCTGGATGTTGTGGCGCAGGGCGTCGCGCTGCGCGTCGGTGAGCGAGGGGACTGCCGGATCAAGCTTAAGTGGCAGCAGCTTGCCCAGATCGATGGGAAATGTTTCGGTGGTCATGTTTACGGCACGGCTCGCTAAATAAAACTCATCTGGAGGTGCCCCAAGCATAACTCACAGGGGGGGCAGCGCGTTGGCGGCGACCCGTCTATGCTTACGCTCATGAAAGCCATGAAACTGGGCGCCAGCGGCGGTCTTGAGCGCCTGAAACAGGTCGATTTACCGGATCCGCCGGCCCCCGAAGGCACCGAAATCCAGGTGCGTGTGCATGGCAGCTCCCTGAATTTCCACGACTATGCCGTGGTGCGCTTTGATGCACCCCACACCGTGGACCGTATTCCGCTGGCCGATGGTGCCGGCGTGGTCGAAGCCGTCGGCGCGCAGGTCACCGAGTTCGTGCCCGGTGATGCGGTGGTGTCCACCTTCTTTCCACAGTGGCTGGCGGGTCGACCCGTCAACGGCGACTTCAGCACCACACCCGGGGATGGTGTGGACGGCTACGCGCGCGAACGCGTCGTGCGGCCGGCGAACTGGTTCACCAAGGCACCCCGGGGCTGGTCGGCGCCTGAGAGTGCCACATTGACCACGGCCGGACTTACCGCGTGGCGCGCCCTGGTGAGCGATGGGGGCCTCAAGGCCGGCGACACCGTGCTGATTCTGGGCACCGGAGGCGTCGCCATATTCGGTCTGCAGCTGGCCAAGGCCCGCGGCGCCACCGTGATCCTCACCTCCTCCTCCGAAGAGAAGCTCGCCCGCGCTCGCGCACTGGGTGCCGATCACACCGTGAATTATCGCTCGATTCCCGAATGGGGCGCGGAGGTGCTGAAGCTCACGGACGGCCGCGGCGTCGACCAGGTCCTGGAACTGGGGGGCCCGGGCACCCTCCCCCAGTCGATCACCGCCTGCCGCCTCGGCGGTCACATCTCACTGATCGGCACGCTGACCGGTTTTGCGGGGCAGGTCCCCACCGCCGCGATGATGCTCAAACAGATCCGCCTGCAGGGACTGATCGTCGGCAGCCGCACGCAGCAGCAGGAACTGGTGACGGCCCTGGACGACAGCGACATCCGACCGGTCATTGACCGGCGCTTTGCACTCACCGACCTCGCTGATGCCTTCCGGCTTGAAGAGTCCAACCGTCACTTCGGCAAGATCTGCCTGGCGTTCTGAGCCGCGATGGTGGCAAGCGGAGGCGGCGAATCGCGCGGCCACAGCAGCCACAGGCTCACCTGGGCGCGCAACCTTCCGGCCAGGGCGGCAGCCGCATCGCCTGCGCCACAAAAATAGTCGGCACGCGGGGCGCCACTGATCGCACCGCCCGTGTCCTGCGCAACCACCAGCCGCTGCAGGTTCGCATCGGCGCCCGTGGCCAGATACACCGGCGTACCCAGCGGAATGTAGCTCGGATCCACCGCGATGGAGCGCCCCGCGCTCAAGGGCACGCCCTGCGCGCCGCGCGGCCCCAGGGCCGGATCACCCAGTGGCAGCTCCTGGAAAAACACCACACTGGGATTGGCGTCGAGCACTTCGCGCAGGCGCTGCGGATGCGCCGCCAGCCAGGCCCGGATGCCGGCAATGTCGGCCTGCTCGACGTTAAGGGCGCCCTGGGTCACGAGGTAGCGGCCGATGGAGCGATAGGGCTGGCCGTTCTGGTCGGCATACCCCAAGCGGATGACGGTGCCGTCCTCGAGCTCGATTCGACCGGAACCTTGCACTTCGAGCAGGAAGCCATCCAGTGCACTCGCCAGCCAGACGATCTCGCGGCCCTGCAGGGCCGGGTCCGACTCGAGCTGATCGCGCGCGAAGTACGGGACCACGGTCTTGCCCACCAACCGTCCGCGCAGCCGCCGGCCCGCCAGTTCCGGCACGATGGCGCCCAGATCCACCGTCAGCAGATCCTCGGGCGGCGCGTACAGCGGCGTATCAAAACCCGGCAGATGGGTGCGCGAACCCCGCAGCTGCGGCTCGTAGTAGCCGGTGAGCAGACCCGTGGCGTGGGCGGTGCGTGTCCCGGCCTGGGTGCCGATGAGCTGTAGGGGTTGGAAGTTCGCGGTAAAAAACTCCCGGACCGTGCGCGCCGAGACCGGCGCGAGCTGCGCTGCGGCGGCACAGACTGCATGCCATTCCGGACGCGTGTGCACGCGGCAGCTCCCCAGCAGCGCGGGCCACGCCTGCTCTACGCTGTCCGCATCCCAGCCCGGAAGATCGCTCCAGCGGGCGGCAACGTACGTCACACGAGACGCCCCGCTTAGGGCGCCCGGCCGCCGCGGCGGGGATTGGCAGGCGGCCAGCAGCACCAGCAGGCCGGCCAGTGCGAGGGCCGGGCGACGCCTCACTTCGTGGCGGCCCGATGCGTCGCCAGGTACCGCGCGAAGGCCGGCAGGGTCGCGGTCAGGATCTGCAGCGTGTCGTGCCGATCCGCGGCGGTCATGAAGGTGAACGGCGCCGACGTATCCCGGCCCTGCAGCACCGCGGCGAACCTGCCGAACACATAGTCGCGGGCGTAGGTCGGCAGGGCATCGAATGACGGCGTGTACACCAGGTAGCTCAGCGGATACTTGAAGAGGCGCGTCGTCAGGTCGAAGTCGCGCAGCGAGCGTCCCTGCGGGTCCTTGATGCCCTGTTGGTGAAACCAGGCATCAAATCCCGAATTGCCGCGAATGGTGTCGGTATAGGGCGCCGCATCACCAAACATCATCGCCTTCGCCAGATCATCCAGATACCCCTCGAGCTCACCGCGCGTTTTTGCCGGGATCGCGGCGGGCTTGTTCGCACTGCGGGCCAGCGCCTTGCGCACTTCGAAGTTGGCCCGCGTGAGCAGATCCTGGACCGTCACCTGGTGTTGCAGCACCAGCAGCGCGACCACATCGCTCTTGTCGCTCAGATACGGCGTGGTGTCGAACAGACCCTGCAGCGTGTCGATATTGCCCCGCCGCACGCTGTCAATCTTCACCAGTTCCTGGACACTCTTCACCAGGATATTGCCCACGTGAACCTGCTTGCCGGTTTGGCCGGTGACATACCAGCCGCCCCAGCGCGATTCGATCGGTGTCTCATCGGTGGTCAGAATGTTGTCTTCGTGGGTGAGCTGATCGCCATGGATGCTGACGTACGAAGACATCAGCAGGAACCTCGGTACGCCACCGCCCGACATTTCATAGGTGTCGTGACAGGCCAGGCAGGTCAGCGTCTGCCGCTGCAGCTGGGGCGCCGCCGCCTCGCGATTCGGCAGAATGTAGAACACCTGCCCGAGTTCACTGTCCATGGCGGCCAACTCCAGGTTGCCGGAACCTTGGACGAAGCCCACGTAGGTGTCAGCGTCGAAGTACAGGGCCCGCGGCGTCGAGGCACTGATGAATCCGGTCTGGAAGCTGGTCTTCGAATACACCAGCGCCTGGGAACTCGGATCGATGTTCAGTGCCGCCAGCAGTGAATCCAGAAACCCACGCGGGGCGGTGAAGGTCAGCTTGACCTCGCCTGATGCCAGGCGCTGCTGCAGACGCGCGATTGCATTGTGCGTCGGGGTACGTCCGTAGTGCATGCTCGGATATTCGGTGTCGTACGGCAGCTTGGTGGGCGGGGCTTGCGCGAACGGCACGGGCGCATCCTGGGCCGCGGCCACCGCCATGGCCAGGGCGCAGGCCAGACCCATGATCAGCAGTTGCTTTTTCATCGCTTAACCCTCCTGCCCGGCTGCTTCAAGGTTGTGGCGAAACAGCCGCGCGGCGAGATAGGTACCCAGGATCATGCCGAACCCGAAAGCCGGCAGCACGGCGTGCGGCAGGCGCAGCGGCTCATGCACCCACAGGTCCCGTCCCGCGACCCCGAGGCCTGCTGCTGTGAATACAAAACCGACCATGTGGAAGAACTGCAGCGGATCGCGGAGCGTCAGGGGATTGCGCCGCCACGTGGGGAAGTGCCACACCGGCTTGTTGCGCGGATTGAGTCGCTGCGCCCACACCACCACCGGCACGGCCACCAATCCATACGCCACCATGCCCAGCAGCACGG
>Ga0265340_10001948_pt1 | contig 11806 bp, 12 predicted proteins | sample 4CB225metaG_FD_202082 | JGI IMG/M metagenome (GOLD analysis project Ga0265340, IMG submission 202082) | Rhizosphere microbial communities from Carex aquatilis grown in University of Washington, Seatle, WA, United States - 4-CB2-25 metaG | ecosystem: Host-associated > Plants > Roots >...
ACCGCGGTATGCCCGGCCGCGCCGCGTTCCGCACATTTGGACTGCGCGTTTTGCAGCCCATTTTCGCCAAAGTCGGCTGGACTGCCAAACCCGGCGAGGACCCGAACATCGCGCCGTTGCGCAGCGATCTGCTCGGCACACTGAGCCAACTCGACGATCCGGCTATCGTGGCGCAGGCCCGAAAGCGCTTCGCCGCCTATGTCAAGAATCAGGACGGCCTTTCCGGCGACCTTCGAAGCAGCGTGCTGGATATCGTCGCTACACACGCCGACGCCGCGACTTGGGAGCTGCTTCACACCCTGGCGAAAAACGCAAAAAGCTCGATGGAGAAAAGCCAATTCTATCATCTGTTGGGTGCGCCCCACGACCGCGCTCTGGCGAGCCGCGCCCTTGATCTGGTCCTGAGCGACGAGGCACCGATTACCGAGCGCCCGGCGATCCTGGCTTCCGTGGCCCGCTATTATCCGGAAATGGCATTCGATTTCGCGGCCGCCCATGTCGACGCGATCAACGCCATGCTGGAGCCGGACAGCCGCAACGACTTCGCGCCGGATCTCGCGGGCACCTCGACCGACGGGACTATGATAGCCAAACTGAATGCCTACGCAGACGCGCATATCCCCGCCACGGCGCGCCGAGAGACCGTGAAAGTCGCCGCCACCATCGCTTATGTTGCGACGGTGCGCAGCACGCGCCTGCCCGAGGTCGATCGCTGGCTCAAGGCACACCACCGCTAAGACGGCGCGGCGGCCCGCGGGCGCGGCCGAGCGCCTTGCCAGGAGCCGGGCGCCGCTTCGAGCACGAGCAACCGGTGGACCGTCAGCGCGTCGATCTCGGCGCGCTTGAGCTGCAGCTTGCCCACCGCCACGCGCCCTATGGCCATCCGGGCGATGGCGAGCGCGCCGATCGACAGCGCGCCCAACGCCAACGCACCGATCACAATCGCGCCAATCGGCATCGCGCCGATGAGCATGACGCGGCGATGACGGGTTTCTTCGCTCATTTGTGTCCGGCCGGCTTGCGGAACTTCAATACGAACTGATCCGTATGTCCGCGGATGGAAGCGTCGAAGACTTTTGCGGTGAGCGGATCCGCCTTATTGCGCAGCGCCTTGCTCTCGCCCGCCAGCACGAAACCTGCTGCCAGCACTTCCTTCTTCACCACCGCCTCGTCGATGCGATGCAGCGTGTCGGTGTCGCGCACGCCCGAGCCTTTGGCCGCTGCGTGATCGAGCACGATGTAAAGACCGCCCGGCTTGAGAGTTTTGTAGATCGCCTTGTTCACCAGAGCCGTATCCGCCGGCGCGAATAAACTGTCCTTAAGGTCGTGGTAGTTCTGGGACGTCCACACCACATCGAGCGATTCCGGTGCGATCAGCGTGTTGACCGGCGCGTGCAGGACGCTGACATTCGGATATTGCGCAGCGACGGCATAGACCGGCGGCTGCTTGCCCTTGAAGAAATGATCGAGCTCGGTCGCCTGGAAGGCATAAACGTAGCCGTTTGGCCCAACGGCCTTGGCAAATAGCCGCGTAAAATATCCGCCACCCGGTACCAAATCCATGACGCGCATGCCCGGCTTGACGCCGGCGAAGACCAGCATTTCGGCCGGCTTGCGGTCCGCATCGCGCTGGGTGTCCGTGGCAGGCCGCGCGGCATCATTCACCGCCGCGGTGATATAAGCGGGAACCGGCGCCGCAACTGCGCCCGCACCCAGTATGACCGTCGCGACGACGGCAAGTAGATATTTGCGCATCATGCTTCCCCTACGCATTGTTGTCGCACGGGATTATGGCACGGGGCCGCCCCCGGCGCGAGCGAGTCTGTCGATCGCATCACAGGAACTTGAAGTGTCGAATATGACGACGAGGCGACGGCGCCTCGCGGCTTGGCGGGCTGGAAAGCCTTACCGTGGACCCGCCTGGCCTTGCGAGATTTATGCGCCCGATGGCGTATGCGCTGAACCACCGTCAGAAATAGATTCGCGCCAGAAGCTGCAGCTGCTTTTCGGTCGCGTGCGCCGGATCGCCCACCGTCAGACGCTGCCGGCGCGTCGAATCCGCCAGGATGAACTCGCCGGTCAATTGCAGCCAGGATTGCGCCCACCATGTTGCGGCGAGAGTTCCTGCAACCCCATCCTCGTTCAAACTGGAGGGCGTGGGCGTGTGTGTTCGCGTGCGGTACACATCGATGCGTGCCGCCAGCCGCCAGGGATCGAGGTCGATACCGGCGAGGATATAGGCGGAGGAGAAATTGGTGGCGCTACGAAACTTGGGGCTCGGATGGATGATCGTGCTGCCGGTCAATGCTTGCGCCAGCACGGTCACGTTGTCGATCTGCTTACGGAAGCCGGCATCCCAGAAATCGGTATGCCAGGCAATCTGTCCGCCGCCCTTTACCGTGGGATCCGCATTGTTGTCGTAGCGCATGATCTGGAAGTTGCCGACGCCGACTGGTTCCCAAGACAGATTGAGATACCAGCCGGGACGGTTGTCCATCTCGCGGAAAACTTCAGCGTGGATCGGCGGCGCCGTATGCAGCGAGGCGGCCATCGCGTCGGGAACGCGCTCGTGCTCGAAAATGCCGCTGACGCGGTCGTCGAAGCTCCAGCCGCGATCCGCGATCAGGACGCCCGCGGGATCGTTCCAACCGAACACCGCACCCGTGAGCGCCAGTGCGCCGTCGTCGCGGCGCCATTCGATCTTGCCTTCGGCCCCGATGGTGCGCAGTTCGTATCCTACCCAGCTGTTGATGGCGGACGGCGTGATCGTCCAGGGACTGGTCCAACCGATCTGATCGTTTTCGAGCGAACCCGGCGGAAAGAACGCGCCGGCCTTCACGGACCAGCGCCATTGGCTGGTCGAGACCGGACGGTAGCGCATATAGGCTTCGATCAAATCGACCGCGGGCCCGTATGCGGTGTTGATCCGCCCGGTTGCGACCGCCATGAGTTCCGGCAAGATTTGCACGCGGGCCTCGCCGACCACATCACTGAGCCGCGCAGCGACAGTGCCGTCGTCATAGCCGAAGCGCAGTTTGCCGAGATCGCCATAGGCATAGGAGCCTTGGGTCGATGGCACAACGAGTCTTAAATCGGCGTAGCCGCTGAAATGAAAATCGGCGGCGGCCGCGCGGCCCGCCGAGGCCATGGCTATAGCTAGAATGAAGCAGATGCGCGCGCTCATGCGGCCTCACTTTTGCCGGCAATCGCCAGCGGGAGAACGATCTCGACCGTCGTGCCGACCTCCAGAACGCTTTTGATCTTCAGCGTTCCACCGTGAAGCGCGATGATGGCGTGCGCGTAGGGCAAGCCGAGACCGGCGCCTTGATGTTGCCCATCGAGGGCACGGCGCAGTCGGTGAAACGGCCGCGTCACCAACGCAATGTCTTCTTTGCGCATGCCGACGCCGGTGTCTTCGATGCGCACCACGAATTGTGCGGCGTCGCCTGCCGCCGATACCGTCACGCGTCCGCCCGCAAGGGTGAACTTGACGGCGTTCTGTAGGACGTTGGTGATGGCCTGGCGCAAGCGCGGCGCATCGCCGGCAAGTCGCCATTGACCGGAATTGTCGAAAAACGACAGCTCGACTTTGGCCTTGGTGGCCGCCAGGCGTACCGACGCCACGCATTGCGAAAGCAGATCGCCGCCGTCGATGCTTCCGCGCGTCAAGTTCAACGTGCCGTCCTCGACGTCGGCGAGATCCAGCATCCGCGACACCAGACCGAGTAGATGCTGGCCGCTGGCGCAGATGTCTGCGGCATATTCGACGTAACGCGGGACCCCGACCGGGCCGAGCACTTGTTGATGCAACATCTCGCCAAATCCGACGATGGCGTTCAGCGGCGTGCGCAATTCGTGGCTCATATTGGTCAGAAATTGCGATTTCGCTTCGTTTGCGGAAACCGCTTCGTTGCGAGCGACTTCGAGCGAGCTGATGGCCGAGGTCAGCGCCGCCTCGCGCTCGGCGATGGAGCCCGTCATGGTACTCAGCGCCTGCGAAAGCTGGCCGATTTCGTCGTGCTGAGCGAGCAGCGGCGGCGGCGCATAGTCGCCCTTGGCGATGCGCCGCGCCGCGCCCGCCAGTGCCTCGAGCGGGCGGGAGACACGCCGCACCACCAGGAAGGCGCCGGCGACCGCCGCCAGCAGCGCCAATGCCAGCACAATGAGCACCGGCATTAGCACGGATTGATACGCCGCAAAGGCCTCATTCAACGGATAGGACAATACCGCGAGAACGGGCGCACTATCCTTCGTTGCGTCGAGCCGGGTGGTGACGGTCAGGAAGTCGCCGTTGTCGCCGCTGACGGTTTGGGCGCCACCAAACGCGGCGGCCGTCGATGGCAACGGGATGGTTTTCGGACCATTCACGGTTCTGCCCACCACCGTCCAACGGCCTTCGCGGTCCGTCGTGGCAAGAGCGATCGAGCGCGAAACCGTCGACAAGGTGCGCAGCTTCTCAAGCAGGGCATTGTCGACCGGGATGCAGGCGGCGATGAATGCAATCGCAACCGGTGCGCGGACAGGTACCACCACGATCCAGAAGACTTTGCCGTCAAGATTTGCCAACGCGGTACTTTCTCCCGAACTCGATGCATTGCTGAGAATGTCCGAATAGGGGAAAGCGCGCCCCGAGGCGTTCGCGGCGCCCGTATCGGCGGAAATATTGCCGTCGAGCCCGACCAACATCATGCGGGTAGCACCGACGCGGCGGCCGTGGTTGCGCAGGGCGGACAACTCCGTGCCGTAATCCTGTTGGGCGATGGCTTGGCGCAGTGCGTAATCGAGCGAAAGGATTTCGACGTCGCCGGTGACGCGCTCGGACAGGATGTCGAGCTGCCGCATAAACATGTTGGTCGCGTCGACAAGCTCGCGTTTGGCTTTGTCGACGAGGCTGGCGCGCAGATAGGTGTAGGCGCAGAGTGCCGTCAGTGCCTGGACCGCGGCGAGAGTCACGACCAGGAACAGCGCGAGACGGTAACGAAAACCCATCGCCCGCTCCGCTCAATAGTCCATGTGCATGTGCTTCATGCTGCGCAAATCGGGCGCGAGAAGCGGCACGGAGAATCCGAAATGGCTGCTATCGCCCGTTACGGCGACAGTCATCGCCGGCCAGGCATGTCCAGGCGGCAATTGCGGATGCCACAGTTTGGCGAGATAGGCACCAACCGGAACGTCGTGGAATTCCGCGCGGCCGTTGGCATCGGCGATCGCGGCAAACGGCGCGTCCGCAACATAGACATAGGCGATCATCTGATCGTGGATGTTGCATCCGATGGCGGCAACGCCCGGCTTGTCGAACGCGACCGGCTTGGAAATCTGTCCTTGATCGATCTCGAATTCGAACTGCTTGATCGGCGAGAACGAATAGACCTGATGCATGGTCGTGTCATTGTTGGTGAACATCACATTGCCGCCGCGTCGCACGATGACGACCAGCGGAAGGAATGTCTCGCCGCGTTGCGCGATGATGCTTTTCTCGGGCGTGTGGGCGGAGATTTGTGCGCCGTCTGTCGGCTCGAGACTCACCACCGCATTCGCTGCGGGTTTGCCATGCGAGTCCGTCACCGTGACCGACACGGTCGCGGCCGAGGCGCCTGCCATTGCAAAAAGCCACAATGACAGTATGGAAATCAAACGGTTGAACATGAGAATGAGACTAAGGCGAATTGGTTACTGTCCTCTTTGCGCTTGGTGTAAGAGGCGTTAACGGGGGGACTCATGAGCATCTTCAACCGACGCAAAGGCATCAGCGGAATCGCGGAGCACGCACACGGCGAAAAGCTGAAGCCGACTTTGTCGTGGCCGCATCTCGTGGCACTTGGCGTGGGAGGGATCGTCGGCACTGGCATCTACACGCTGACCGGAATCGCCGCCGGTCTCGCCGGGCCGTCGATGATCTTGTCGTTCGTCATTGCCGGGTCGGTGAGCGCCTGCGCCGCGCTGGCCTATGCCGAAATGGCCACGATGCTTCCGGCCGCCGGCAGCGCCTACACCTACAGCTATGTCGCGATGGGCGAACCATTCGCCTGGTTCGTCGGCTGGAGTCTGATCCTCGAATACACGGTGGTCTGCGCCGCGGTAGCAGTGGGCTGGTCGGCCTATGCCGCCGGCGCGATGTCCTCGTTGCATCTTCCCTTACCGACGGCGTTGCTGGCGGGCCCTCACGCCGGCGGGTTGATCAATCTGCCCGCGGTCGTGATCTCGCTCGCGGTGGCGGGCCTTCTGGCGCTGGGTACGCGCGAAAGCGCGACTGTGAATTTTATTCTGGTGCTCGTGAAGCTTGCGGCGCTGGCTGCGTTCATTGCCTTGACCTTGCCCGCCTTCGACCCGGCGCATTTTCATCCATTCTTGCCGTATGGTTGGTCGACAGTTTCAACGAACGGCATGAAGCTTGGCGTACTGCCGGCAGCATCGCTGATCTTCTTCGCCTTCTATGGCTTCGACACGATCTCGACTGCCGCCGAAGAAGCGAAGAACCCCGGCCGCGATCTCGCCATTGGCATCGTCGGCTCGATGCTGCTGTGTACGCTGATTTACATGGCCGTGGCGGCGACGGCGATCGGTGCCCTACCTCCGCAGGTCTTCGCCAACAGCGCCGAGCCGCTGGCGCTGATCATGCGCGCGCTACACCAGCCGCTGGCGGCGACGCTGATCGCCGGAGCGGCCGTACTGGCCTTTCCCACCGTCATCATGGTGTTCATGTACGGGCAGAGCCGCATCTTCTTCGTAATGGCGCGCGACCGGCTGCTGCCGCCGAAATTGGCGCAGGTCAACGCCAAGACCGGAACACCCATCGCGGTCACGGTGTTCACCGGCGTTGTGGCCGCCGCCATATCAGGATTGGCGCCGCTTAAGCTCATCGCGGAACTGGCCAACGCGGGGACGTTGTGCGCCTTCGTGGCGGTGGCGTTGTCGATGATGATTCTGCGGATGCGCAATCCACAGCCCAAGCGCGTGTTCTCGACGCCGCTGTGGCCGCTGGTCGGCGTCGCGGCGATTGCGGGCTGCATCTATCTGTTCTGGAGCCTGCCCGGCCTGACGCAACACCTATTCTTCGTCTGGAACGCGGTCGGAATTCTCGTCTACGTGCTCTACGGGATGCGCAAGAGCAAGTTCGCTGAGACATAGCTTACAGCGCGGACTCGATGTCCGTCTCGTCGAAATCGTGGCCGACATAGAGCAGCGGCGCCGAACGGCTCTTGGCGAGGGCATAGGAAAAACAATCGCCGAAATTGAGTTTTGCCGCCGACCTAAAGCCGCGCCCATACTCGATACGGGCGCGCAAGGCGATATGGGCTTGTTCTGTATCGACATCGGCAAGGTCGATGCCAGCTTCCGCGATGAAATCATCCAGATCGTCGATCGCAGTCAACGGTTTGCCCTTCTTGTGTCCGGCCAGCACCGAGCCGGACTCAAGATAAGATGCGGACGACATTAAGCGCTGACCTGGCAGCTCCTTGGCCAGGCGCTTCATCAGTGCCTCGGCCGCGGCCTCCTCGCGCATGATCGCAACGACCGCTGAGGAATCGACGACAATCACTGCTCGCCCCAGCCCTCGTCCCATTCGGCTTTTGTCACGGGGCGCATGTCGTATTGGCCGCGCAGCCGTGCCGTGAATGACTTGAGCCGCGCCACCAGATCGTTGTCAGCCTCGCGGGATTTCCGCACTCGCTGAAGGCGTTCCGCCAAAGACTTCGTTACCGTCTCCGTCATAGTTTCACCGGTCAGGCGGCTGAGCGTCCGGGCGAGCCGGTCGGCTTCCTTAGTCTTGATGCTGAGGGCCATGATGCATGCTTTCTAGAAACCCATTCTAGATAACATAAGGAAGGTGGTTTTGCTAGCATAAAGACGATGCAGCCTGCCCAGCCTGACGTAGCATCTATTCTTCGTTTGAAACGCCGCCGCGGTGCTCGACAGGAAGCATACAGGGACAGGTGCTCCAGGCAACTAAGGCCGGGCACCTACGGGTACTTAAGGCCCGCTGTCGTCCGGTAACCAATTTGCGCAGCTATCGGAATTCTGACGGCGCGCCGAATGGCCGTTTCTTAGACCCATTAATGCCGGGTTAAGAACGACAGTGGATGCTTGGGCGTTGTCCCAGGCCAAGAGGAATTGAAGTGCCCATCACTGCCGTTCCTGCCGAGATCATACGCGAACGGACCGATTTCGAGATGCTTTCGCTCGATGTGGTCGCGTGCATGCCGACTCGACGGGGCATCGCGATCTGGCGTCTGCTTCGTGCCGGCCGGCGATTTCCCGCGCACAGCGATCTGAAAATGAGAGATATCGCAGACATTATGCCGTACATGTCGCTGGTCGCAGTCATCGACGGCGGCAAGGACTTCGAAAACCGGTTCGTCGGCGATGCGGTGGTGCGAGCACACGATGTGCCGATCAATCATCGGCGCTTCAGCGACGTCGCCAAGGACATGCCGACACTGATGCAAGGATTACTGCCGTTGTTCCGCAAAGTGGTCGAGACCGGCGAACCGCTCGCCTATCGCGGCCGGACCGGCCACGATCTGTCCCACGTCGTCTACACCGATTTCGAAGGCGTGCTGCTACCGCTCGGCCAGAACGACGAGGTCATCGACTATGTCCTCTATGTCGGGCAATGCGAGTTGAAGGCTACGCCTGTTCAATGAACGGCAGCTCCCGACGCGAAGCGGATGTCCGACCGGCCCTACCCCTTGATTTCCAGCGGTACGCCCGGTTCGGCTTTCGCGGCATGGATAACCAGCGCGGTCTTCACGCTGGCGACATTCTTTTCCGCGGTCAGGGTTTCGGTGATGAAGGTCTGGAACGACGATAGATCCTTCGCTACGCATTTGAGGATGAAGTCCACTTCGCCCGAAAGCATGTGGCACTCGCGCACGGCAGGCCAAGAGCGCACGCGCTCCTCGAACTGCTTGAGATCGTGGTCGTGCTGGCTGTTGAGGCCGACGAAGGCAAAGCCGATCACTTCAAAGCCGAGCGACTTGGCGTCAAGATCGGCGTGATAGCCCTGAATGTAGCCCGCCTTCTCCAACGCACGCATTCGTCGCAGACAAGGCGGCGCGGTGATCTTGGCGCGGCGTGACAGTTCGACGTTGGTGATGCGGCCGTCGGCTTGCAACTCGGCCAGAATGCGAAGATCGATGGAATCGAGCTTGTGATGCTCCACGGGGGTACCTGTGCGCTGGGAAACGGCAGCTTTTAACTCAGCAGCCCCCCAAAGAGCAATAATATTTCCACAGCCTGGCTAGTTAAACTGCTCGCGCGAGTCGCCCGCTTTGCCGTCGCGCACCCGGAAAACAGCTCCTAAGCGCTTTTAGGGCCAAGCAGATCAGCCCCGCTTGACGTTTTGCCCGGAGCTACCGATATCAACATCCGCATCAGCCGAGGGGCAACGGGCTCAGCCGCGTGATTTTCGGTCCGATTCACGCGGACGTGGCACCTGCACTCGCAACGAAAGCACGAGCCCGTGTCAGCCCATTCCAAAGTCGTAATTCTGGGGAGCGGCCCGGCGGGCTGCACCGCTGCCGTCTATGCCGCACGCGCCATGCTCGCGCCGACGCTGATCGCCGGCATCCAGCCGGGCGGACAGCTGACCATCACGACCGAAGTCGAGAACTATCCCGGCTTTACCGAAGCCATCCAGGGCCCGTGGCTGATGGAACAGATGCAGGCCCAGGCCGAGCGCCTCGGCACCCGTATGGTGCAGGACACCATCGTCTCGGTCGAATTGGCAAAGCGGCCTTTCATCCTGATCGGCGATTCCGGTACGCGCTACGAGACGGACTCGCTGATCATCGCCACGGGCGCCCAGGCAAACTGGCTTGGCTTGCCGACGGAATCGCATTTTCAGGGCTTCGGCGTTTCGGCTTGCGCGACCTGCGACGGATTCTTCTTCCGCGGCAAGAACGTTGCCGTGGTCGGCGGCGGCAACACCGCGGCAGAGGAAGCGCTGTACCTCACCAATTTTGCCGACAAGGTCACTTTGATCCATCGCCGCGACACGCTTCGCTGCGACAAGACCAATCAGGCGCGCGTCGAAGAAAATCCCAAAGTCGATGTGCTCTATGACCACGAAGTCGCGGAGGTGCTGGGCACCGAAAATCCCAAAGGCGTCACCGGCCTGATCGTGCGCAATACCATCACCGGCAGCACACAAGACCTGAGCGTGGACGGCCTGTTCATCGCCATCGGTCACTCGCCGGCCACCGCCTTGTTCAAAGGCCAACTGGAAATGGACGAATCCGGCTATATCAAGACGGCGCCGGATTCGACGCATACCAGTGTGGCAGGCGTATTTGCCGCGGGCGACGTGAAGGATAAGGTCTTCCGTCAAGCCGTAACCGCGGCAGGCATGGGCTGCATGGCTGCGCTTGAAGCGGAAAGGTTCCTGGCAGGGGCACACTGATGGACTGGGACAAGCTGCGCATATTTCACGCGGTGGCGTCGGCGGGGAGCTTTACCCATGCCGGCCAGATGCTGACGCTCAGCCAGTCAGCGGTGAGCCGCCAGATCAGCGCCCTCGAAGACGAGATCACGACGCCGCTGTTTCAGCGCCACGCGCGCGGGCTGACGCTGACCGACGAAGGCGAAATGCTCTACGCCGCAGTGACCGACGTCCTTACCCGTCTGGCGCAGGCCGAGGAGGCGCTCAAGAACGTGCGCGAAGCGCCGCGCGGCACGCTCAAGATCACTTCAAGCCACGGCATAGGAAATTACTGGCTGGTGCCGCGCTTGGCGACGTTCCTGAAGGAATGTCCCGAAGTCGAACTTCATCTGGTGCTGGAGGATCGCGAACTCGATCTGGCGCAGCGCGAAGCCGATCTGGCGATCCGCATGCGCGCGCCCGTGCAAGCGGATTTGATCCAGCGCAAGCTGTTCACGGTGCACTACCATATTTATGCGACCAAGAGTTATCTGGACGAGCACGGCACGCCGCAGGTTCTCGACGACCTCGCCGAACACACGATTGTCGCCTATGGCGAAACCGCCGCGCCGGAAATTCGCGAAGTCAATTGGCTGATCGAACAGACCCGCCGTCTGGCGAGGCCGGGCATGGCCGGCCGCACGATTCGCATAAACAATGTGACAGGCATATTGGGCGCAGCGCTGTCGGGGCTCGGCATTGCGACGGTTCCGGATTATGTCGCCGCCGCCAACCCGCAATTGATCCGCGTTCTCCCCGAAGTTTCGGGGCCCAGTTTCGACGTTCACCTGGTGTTTGCCGACGCCCTGCGCCAGTCCAAGCGCGTAGCGGCTTTCCGCGATTTTCTGGTCCGGGAAGCCAAGGATTGGCGCTATTGAAATGTCGAAAACAGCACCTATCTAAAGGCTACGGCAGTGCCTTTCCCCCGAGGACCTGCCGCCGCGAAGTCCTCTTCGCGAGGGCCGTGGACGGCGTTCGCGCCGCCCGGCTCAACTCGCGCCCCTTTTTACGCGAGTATCCCAAGCGTACTGCCGGGGCGGGAAACCGCTCCGGCATTTTTTTGAGAGCCGCTTGGAGCGGCGTCTCTTGAGTCATGGTACAAGCGGCGCCTGATCGGCGCTTCAACAAGTTCGGAGGGTTGCCATGTCGAACGCGTTCACGAAAATTGCAGGCCGCATCGCAGTGTTGTGCGCGCTGGGTCTCGGACTTGCGGGTTGCGGCATCAATGCGGTGCCGACCCAAGACGAACAGGTCAAAGCCGCTTGGAGCCAAGTGCAGAACGAGTACCAGCGCCGCGCCGATCTGGTGCCGAATCTGGTCGCAACGGTGAAGGGCTACGCTGCGCACGAACAGAACACTCTGACCGCCGTCATCGAGGCACGCGCC
>Ga0265340_10001950_pt1 | contig 11797 bp, 12 predicted proteins | sample 4CB225metaG_FD_202082 | JGI IMG/M metagenome (GOLD analysis project Ga0265340, IMG submission 202082) | Rhizosphere microbial communities from Carex aquatilis grown in University of Washington, Seatle, WA, United States - 4-CB2-25 metaG | ecosystem: Host-associated > Plants > Roots >...
ACGATCCGGCGGATGGACCGCATCGGGATATGCGTTCGCCGCCGGGCAACGCCTGATGGGCGACGGGACCGCCTCCGAACTTTCGAGACTCAAGCGGATCGATGCCCAGCAACGGCAGAAAATCGCTGCCGCCTGCCTTGCCGGATTCGACATCCAGGCCAACAGCAAATCGTACCATCTGTGGCTGACATTGCCCCCGCAGTGGCGCTCTCAAGCATTTGCCGCCGCCGCAGCCCGGCGGGATATCGCGCTGACGCCTTCATCGACCTTCGCCGTGACTCCGGGGCATGCACCGAACGCAATAAGGCTGGCTTTGGCGGCGCCCGCGATTGATCAGCTCGAAAAAGGATTGCAAACGCTGGCGGGGTTGTTGAACGCCAGGGAGGAGGACTTCGATTCGACCGAGTAGACCGCCGTGACGGCAATTGCGCCCGCCTGCCTCACGTTTCCGGCCACTCCGCGATAAACCCTTTGGCCTTGTACGGCTCGATCTTGTCCCATTCGGCCAGAACCCGCATACGGAAAACCGGGTCGGCGTGCCAGCGTTCGCGCGGCGTATCGAAACTGTCGACGGTGACCAGCATCTTCTCCACCTCCGGCCAGTGCCGGTGCAGCGTCATCGGATAACGCCGCGCGGTCCAGCTATTGCCGAGGCAGATCACGCTGCGGATATTATTCAGCCCAAGCGCGGCTTCGATGATCGGCAGCGAAAAGATGACGTTTTCGCCGGTGTTGGTGGAGCGATGTTCCTCGAGGATGCGCCCCGGCGGGATTCCGCGGACCACCATCGCAGCCTTGATGATCTCGCATTCGGAAAGCGCGGATCCCGGCGTCACGCCCCCGCTGACGATCGACCAGCGAAACAGGCCCTCGCGCCAGAGCCTGAAGGCTTCATCGACGCGCCGCCCCACATCCTCGCGGGTGCCGAACACGAACAGGAGGTCGGCGGGCTTCAACGGCGTGCGGATCAAATGCCTGGCGGTGATGTCCGCGATCTCGGCTGCATCGGGCAATCGGCTGCTTCGGTCCGCCACCTTCCGCCTCCGCGCTGTATCCGAAACGGGCCTGACGACGATGCCGTGCTTCGGCCCTGCCGCGAAGTCACATTTCATTGCGCTCGATTGCGGCCTTCGAGATTACGGCAACAGTGTCTCCGGCAAATGATCGAACGTATAGGCTCGCGGCCGGTTGCGCCGGACGAAGCCGCCGATCTGCCAGGCGAACAGCGCGGCAAAGCCGATCAGGAACAAGCCGCCCGCCCATTCGCCGGTCGCGACGGCGCGAACGAGGAGCCCCGCGATCGCGATGCCAACCAGCAGCAGCAGCACGATCGCGGCGGCGTAGACGAGGGGCTTCAGGCCGCCGATCAGCGCGGCCCTGCTCCCGGCCTGTGCCATGCGCCGGTGCAACTGGGTGATGAAGGCCCGATAGCCATTGTCCTGCGGCGCCATCAGGGCCGCAGTCTGCCAGGTGGTCGAAAGAATCCGCATGCGGCCGCCGTCGATATTGCCGATATCGGCGCGGAAGCGACGCGATTGCATCGACACCGGCCGGTACGACAGACCGACCGTCGCGATATCCGCATAGCGCCAGACTCCGGACTTGCCGCCGATACGCCACGACAAACCTTCCTCCGTCAGCTCGAACTGGTGCGCGGCACCGATCAGCGAGGCCTTGAAGGCGTAGACGGTAGCTGGCGATGATGAGGCCGATGTCGTTGCGTCCTGCGGCTGTGACAATCCGATAATCCCGTTCATCGCCGGCGCAGAAGGATCCGCCAAAGGATCAGCGGTTTGACATAAGATCATGCACGCTTTGAATAATTAGAGCGTCGGCTTGCGCGCAATGCCGACTTTATCTTACAAGCGAAGCATGGCCGAAACGACCTATTTTCCGCGCCGCCTGATCCTGGGAGGCGCTATGATTTCGGGAGTGCTCCTCGCGCTCGCGGTGCACATGCTGGGGGCGCGTTACGGCCTCGACCTTGGCGGCCTGTGGCGGTCCGACACCACCGACTTCATGCCGGCGGGTGCGGCCATCGCCTGGTGGCTGATCGCCACCGTCGGCTTCTCCGGCGGCTATTTCACCGCGACGCTGATGGACAGCGCCGTATCGGGGGACATTCCGCCGCGGATGCGTCAGTTCCTGATCGCGGTCGGCGTGCTGGTGCTGGCGGGCGCGGGCCAGGTGGCCTCCTCGCCCGGCGCGGTCCCGACCATTTCGGGCGTGCTCACGGGCCTCGCCGCGCTGGGCCTCGGCGCCGTGATGGCGTTTTGCGGCGCCTTTTTTGCGCTGCGCCGGGCGTGACCTCACGCCGACCACAGGCAGGCGCATGAATCGCCGCGCATTCATGGCTTCGATCGGCAGCTTCGCGTTGTCGCCGCTCGCGGCGCGGGCGCAGGAAGCCGGCCACACCTATCGTCTCGGCGTGCTCATTCCCGCCACGCGTGCCTCCGTCGAGCCCTTCTTCGATGAGCTGCGCCTCGCCGGTTTTGTCGAAGGCCAGAACCTCGTCGTGACCGGCCGCTACAGCGTCCGCGCCGAGCAGATCGCCGAAGCCACGGCGGAGCTGTTGAAGACCGGACCTGAAGTGATCCTCTGCGGTCCCGAGACCTATTTGCGGGCGCTTCAGACGGTGACCCGCAGCATACCGCTCGACAGCATGAGCGAGGATCTGGTTACGGAGGGTTTTGTCGCATCGCTGGCGAAGCCGGGCGGCAACATCACCGGCATCAGCCTGCTTTCGCCCGAACTCGACGGCAAGCGGATGGAAATCCTGACCGAAGCCGTGCCCGGCCTGCGCCGGGTGGCCGCGCTCACCCACTCCATCGCGACCAGGGAGCACCTGGAGCAGCAGCAGGAGCTGGCACGCTCCCGCCGCATCGAGCTGTCGGTGTTTCCGTTTGCCCAGGCTTCGGAGATCGGACCCGCGCTCGAGGCGGCAAGGGCGAGCGGCGCCCAGGCGATCAACTTCCTGGCGACGCCGCATCAGGTCGTCAGCCGCGACCTCATCCTCGAACACATGGCGAGGATCAAACTACCGGCGATCTATCAGTGGCCGGAGACCGCGGATCTCGGCGGACTGATCGGCTACGGTCCGCCATTCTCGCAAATGTACCGGCAGCGGGCGCGGCAGATCGCCAAGATGCTGCGGGGCACCAAACCCACCGAGATGCCGGTGGAACAGCCGGCGAATTTCGAGCTCGTCATCAACCTGAAGACGGCGAAGGCCATCAGCCTCGCGATTCCGGACGGCCTTGTCACGCGCGCCGACAGGGTGATCGAATGATCGACATCGCAATGCAAAACGCCGCGCGGGCCACCCGCGCGACGTTTTGTCTCAACCGTTGCCTTGGGCCGAAAAATCAGCTCACGGCGCGCAGATTGACCTTGCTGTCGGCCAGCTTGGTCAGCTTCTGGTCGGTCGCCTTTTCCTCATCGAGCGTCTTCTGCAGGACGCTGGCGCAATCATTGCGGCCAAGCTGCTTTGCCCACGCGATCAGGCTGCCATAGCGCGTGATCTCGTAATGCTCGGCCGCTTGCGCCGCGTTGATCAGGGCCGCGTCCAGTACCGCCTTGTCCGCGACCTCGCCCGCCACCTCGTCGGCTTCCTTGATGATGCCGTCGATCGCCGGGCAGTTGACCGCCTTCACTTCGGCTCCGTGCATCTGGAATACCTGCTCGAGGCGCTGCACATGCGTCTTGGTCTCATCGAGATGGGTCAGAAAGCCCTGTTTGAGCTGCTTGTCGGTGGCCTTTTCGGCCATTTTCGGCAGCGCCTTCACGAGCTGCTTCTCGGCATAGTAGATGTCCTGCAGCTGATGCACGAACAGGTCATCCATGGTTTTGATGTCTTTGGTAAAGAGTCCCATGTCTCGTCCTTTTTGTTTTGGGGAACAATCGCAGCGGTGGTCGGTGACACGCCGATATGCTCGGCTCGACGACGGCTACGATCGCTAACCGGCGATCCCCGCGGTTGTTCCTGGGAACAGTAAAACCTGACGATGGAACAGTGGGCGCCAAGGAGATGGAACAGGAGGCCGTTTGAGGCCGGACATGAACCGGACTCGAATCGGCCGCGTTAAGACATATGTAGGGCGTGTGACAGCCATGCCGGTCAGAGGCCGGTGCCGGCCTTGTCAAGGACTGCACAACGCGTCCTTTTTGGCCTATGGGTCTTTGCTACGCAGAGCGATTGGCCACCGTCGGTCCCTCAATCGCTTCGATGGACCATTTACCTGTTGCCGCCCCGCCGGGAGGATGAATGCACGGACTGCTGAGCACGCTGGGGCGTGGCTTCAAGAGACGGATCGGATGGAAGCGGCTCGGAATCGCGGCGAGCCTCCTCATTATCGTCTTTGCGATCACGACGCTGGTCCGCACCTTGAGGGGCGTCGATACCGGCGTGATCCTGACGGCGCTGACCGACCTGCCGCCGCACCACATCGCGTTCGCCGCGCTGTGCGTGATCGGCGCGTTCTGTACCCTGACATTCTATGATTTCTTCGCGCTGCGGACCATCGGCAAGAAGCACGTGCCCTACCGCATCGCCGCGCTGTCGAGCTTCACCAGCTACACGATCGGCCACAATATCGGCGCCACCGTCTTTACCGGCGGCGCGATCCGCTTCCGGATCTATTCGGATTACGGCCTGAGCGCCATCGACGTCGCCAAGATCTGCTTTCTTTCCGGCCTTACCTTCTGGCTCGGCAATCTGGTCGTGCTCGGCTTCGGCATGGCGTTGCACCCCTGGGCGGCGTCCGCGATGGATCTGCTGCCGCCGGCGATGAACCGGCTGATCGCCATCGGCTGCCTCGCCGGCATCGCCGCCTATTTCGTCTGGCTCACGATGGGCAAGCATCGCCGCGAACTCGGCCAGAACGGCTGGAAAGTGGTGTTGCCGTCGGCGCGGCTGACGCTGCTGCAGGTGCTGATCGGGGTGATCGATCTCGGCTTCTGCGCGATGGCGATGTATCTGTTGATGCCGCCGCAGCCCGGCATCGATTTTGTTTCGCTGGCGGTGGTGTTCATTCTGGCGACGCTGCTCGGCTTCGCCAGCCATGCGCCCGGCAGCCTCGGCGTATTCGATGCCGCGATGCTGGTGGCGCTGCCCCAGTTCGGCAGGGAACAATTGCTGGCCACGCTCCTGGTCTTCCGCATCCTTTACTTCCTGATCCCGTTCGGAATCTCGATCAGCATCATGGGAACGCGCGAACTCTGGCTCAACGTGGTGCGGCCCTGGCAGGAACGCCGCCGGCTGAACGAGGCGTGCTCAAAAAATTCCGGCGCAGTGCAGCTGAAGAGCCGGCCATCGCTGCAGCCGGAGCCGGTGAAGAGCCGGCCGTCGCCACCGATCAAAAGCCGTCAGTCGCAGGGCTAGCGGGAAGCTCGTCTGGACTCCTTGGGTTTTGAGGCCATCCCTCTTATTTCCGCCCCACCAGTAACGTCAAACGGCGTCATGATCCGAATTTGCCTTCGTTCGATAGTCGCCGGCGCGCTGCTCGTGGGCGTGCCGGCGCTGCTGCCGTCGCCAAGGGCGGCGGCACAGCCCGCGCCGAGCGCTCCAATGCCGATCGCTCCGGCGCAAATCGCGCCGGCGACGACAACAGTCGCGCCGGCGACGACGACGGTCGCGCCGGATGGCACCATGCAAATCACGTGGGAGGTCCGCAACCGCTTCCGGCTGTTCCGCGAAGAGCGCGACTTCCTGCTCCATACCGAGAGCGCGCGCGGCCGCAGCATTCTCGCCTCGGAACAGGCGCTGGAACTGCAGAGCGACGGCCGCGGCTGGGCCCGCAATACGGTGAACCGCCTCTGCATCGATCTGCAGGGCCGGGTCAGCGAGCCCTGCACCCGCGACAACGTCAAGGAAAGCTACCTGACGCCGATCGATCATCCGGTCACGGTCCGGCTGACCGGCGAGGTTCCGGTCGGCGCCACCTGCGCCTGGTCGTTCGACGACGGCGATGGTCCGCAGGCCTCCACCTTCGACTGCGCCGAGCCCATCAATCTGCGGGTGCGCTATGGCCGCGCCACGGTTGCTACCGTGGACGTCTCCGCAGGACCCGGGACTGCGCAGCGGATCTCGACCGAGATCATGGTGCGGGATCTCTTCATCGCCGGTCTCGGCGACAGCATCGCCTCCGGCGAGGGCAACCCCGACCGGGCGATCGCGCTCTCGGACGACGGTTTCTGCTTTCGCAACTATCTGAGCGGCGCGAGCGCGCAGTATTATCGCCCGAGCCGCGCCGGGTTCAAGGGCGGACGGGCCTGCGAAGCGCCGGACACGCTGCAGAACTGGCAGCGCAACAGCGCGTTGTGGCTCAATTCCGCCTGTCACCGCTCGCTGTACAGCTATCAGACCCGCACCGCGCTCGCGCTCGCCGTGCAATATCGGCATATCGCGGTCACCTATCTGCCGCTCGCCTGCACCGGCGCCACCATCTCCGACGGGCTACTCGGCCCGCAACGCGCACGCGAATGCCTGCCGACGAAATCCGCTGCCAACTGCCAGGGCACGGTCAACGCGCAATTGAGCGAATTGCGCGCCGCGCTTGCGGCTGCGAAAAAGCGGCAACCCGACCGCAAGCTAGATCTGATCCTGCTGTCGATCGGCGCCAACGACATCAATTTTTCCGGACTGGTCGCCGACGTGATCGTGGATACGCCGACCGAGCGCGGGCTGTTCAGGCACACCGGCCTGATGGGATCGGTGGACGATTCGCGCGCGGCGCTGATGCGCGACCTGCCGCAAGGTTTTGTCAGGTTGCGCGAGGCGCTGAAACCCCTGGTCGGCGGCGACCTGTCGCATGTGGTCTACGTATCCTATGCCAATCCGGCGCTGGCGGACGGCGGCGCGCCCTGCCCGGGCGGACGCGCCGGCTTCGACATCCATCCTTCGTTCAACGCCGAGCCGCAGCGGCTGGCCGCTGTGTCGAATTATGTCCAGAGCGAATTCCTGCCGCAGTTGAAGGCGCTCGCGACATGCCAGTCGGGCGTATTGTGCCGCGACCCCGCCGCTGACCGCATGACCTTCGTCGATGCCCATCAGGCGTCGTTCGCCGATCACGGGTTCTGCGCGCGCGCCCAAAGCGATCCGGAATTCGACCGGACGTGCTTTTCGGCCACCGGCGACAGTTTCGATCCGGACCTCGTCACCGCGGCGAACCAGCCGATGCTGTGTGGCCGCGGCGCCTCCGAATACCGCGCCTATCTGCCGCGCGCGCGCTGGATCCGCGATGCCAACGACAGTTACTTCGCGGCCATGACCTATCCGCAGGGGGTGCCGTCTTCCAGCCAGCCGACCGACATCCATGACGCGACCTGGGGCGTTCTTTCGGCGGTCTATGGCGGCGCGGTGCACCCCTCGGCAGAAGGCCACGCCGCGATGGCGGATGCGGCGCTGCCGGCCGCGACTTCGGTGCTGCAACTCAACACCGCCGTGCCGGAAGTCACGGCCGAACCGGCGCCGCCGATTACGCCCAATTCGCGCTGATCAACGCCACGCAGGCTGCGCCGCCGCTTACTTCTTCTTGGCGGCAACGGACGGTTTGACGGCCGCTACCGGCGGCTTGGCCACAGCGGCCTGGGCCGCCGCCTGTGCCGGCAAGTATTTCGCAACGACCGTCGGATCGAGCTGCGCCATCGAGCTATCCGGCAAGCGCTGCCAGGTCTCGTCCTTGCCGAACAGCGAGATACCGAGATAACCTCGCATCGTCAGTGCCTGGCCGTCGGGGCTGACGCTCATCTTGGCATGATAGATCTTGCCGTCGCGCGGATCGAGAACATTGCCGTTCTCATACTTCAGTCCGTCGCGCTTCATGTCCCTGATGAAGGAAATGCCGAGCACCGGCGCGTCCTTGCGGTCGTCGGTGCATTTTGCGCAGACCGTATTGGAATCCTCGCCGGGCAGCGGGAAGGTCTTGGCGATCACGCCTTCGAAAATGCCGTCGTGATCCAGCACCAGAAACCACGCCACCGGCTTGCCGCCCTCGACCTTCTGCCACAGCCCCGCGGCGGACGGTTCGGCGGCCTGAGCCGCCGGCACGATGGCAAGCAACAGCGCAAAACCAGCCATGAACGGAAGTGCCAGTCGAAGTCTGGATATCGCAGTCCGCATCGTCACCACCTGATCAATTCATCAAATAATGCCGCCAGACTAAGGCCATTTCGCGGATGGTGCCAGTGGCGCCGACGGATCCCCCTCTGCTGCGAACGGCCGGACACCGCCGCGAAGCCGACGCAACAGATCCATCTCCCGCCCCGGCACAGCGGACCGCGGCGGGGACCGACGCATCGGCGAATGCGTCAGTTGACCCCGAGCTTCTTCTGCAGGCTCGAGGACGACGTCGTGTACTGGAACACCAGGCGCTTGTCCGGATAGACATAGCGGTGCGCCTTCTGGGCCATCAGCGAGCCCTCATGGAAGCCGCACAGGATCAGCTTCAGCTTGCCGGGATAGGTGTTGATGTCGCCGATCGCAAAGATGCCGGGCACGCTGGTCTCGAACGCCGAGGTCTCGACCGGCACCAGATTGTTCTCCAGTGCGATGCCCCAGTTCGCGACCGGCCCGAGTTTCATGGTGAGCCCGAAGAACGGCAGCATGGTATCGCAGGTGATCTGCGAGACGCTGTTGTCGTTGCCCTTGACGGTGGCGCCCTTGAGCATGCCGCCCTCGCCTTCGAGCGCGGTGACCTGGCCGATCTTCAGATCGAGTTTGCCGGCCGCCACCAGCGCGCGCATCTGCTCGACGCTGTGAGGTGCCGCGCGGAAATCGTCGCGACGGTGCAGCAGCGTCACGCGCTTGGCGATCGGGTGCAGATTGAGCGTCCAGTCGAGCGCGGAATCGCCGCCGCCGACGATGAGGAGATCCTTGTCGCGGAACTGCTCCATCTTGCGCACGGAGTAGAACACCGAGGTGCCTTCATAGGCCTCGATCCCCGGCACCGGGGGGCGCTTCGGCTGGAACGAGCCGCCGCCGGCGGAGATCACGACCACCTTGCACTCGAACACCTTGCCGGCATCGGTGGTGACGCGAAAACCGGGATCGCCGATCTTCTCGACCTTGTCCACCATCTCGTTGAGATGGAAGGTCGGATTGAACGGCTTGATCTGCTCCATCAGCGCCTCTGTCAGGCCGAGGCCGGTGACGAAGGGGATGCCCGGGATGTCGTAGATCGGCTTTTCCGGATAGAGCTCGGCGCACTGGCCGCCGATCTTGTCGAGAATGTCGACAAGATGCGTCTTCATGTCGAGCAGGCCCAGTTCGAACACGGCGAACAGTCCGCACGGACCCGCGCCAATAATCAGCACGTCGGTTTTGATTGCTTCGCTCATATCGCTTCTTTTCGGTTGAACATTGCCGGCAGGTGTTCTGGCTGCGCCTGTCTAGCCAACGCGGGGCAGCGAGGAAAGCCATAATATGGCTCCGGGGAACACGGCAACCCCTTGCCGCCGCTCGACAACTGCGCTGTAAAAGCACGACATTTCGGAGATCGTCCCCCGTGAACGCAGCTGCCCGTCTCGATTCGACCCCGCGCCTGGAAGATTTCCCGTACCGGCTGACCGACAACGTGCGCTTTGCCGACCTCGACCCCAACCAGCACGTCAACAACGCGGTCTATGCGTCCTATTTCGAGACCGGCCGGGTCACCCTGATGAAGGACCGCAGCTACGGGCTGATGCCGGAGGGCCTGGCCTGGATCATGGTGCGGCTGGACATTCATTTCCGTGCCGAGCTGCGCTGGCCCGGCGTGATCGAGATGGGTCTCGGCGTTACAAAATTCGGCCGGACCTCCGTCACCTTCGATCAGGTGGTGTTTTCGGAAGGCAAATGCGTCGCTTCGGCGCAGGCGGTGACGGTTTTGATCGACGAGAAGACGCGCAAGCCGACCCCGCTCACCGAAGATATCGTCAGGAGTTTTCAGCCCTGGCTGCGCCGCGGCGTGGAGGTCGTGCCACCGAAATTCTGAAGCGTTTTCGAGCCGGGCGTCATCGGCTCGCGCCGGGACCACGCGCCAACACGGAAACGCTAGGCCTGCCGCTCCGGGGTCGAGACCACGAGGCCGTCGAGTTCGTCGCTCACCTTGATCTGGCACGACAACCGCGAATTCGGCCGGACGTCGAAGCCGAAATCCAGCATGTCCTCTTCCATCGGCGAGGGAGCTCCAACCTTCTCGCGCCAGGCCTCGTCGACATAGACATGGCAGGTTGCGCAGGCGCAGGCCCCGCCGCATTCGGCTTCGATACCGGGAATCGCGTTGCGGATCGCCGCTTCCATCACGGTCGCGCCGTTCTCGACATCAATGGTGCGGGTTTCGCCGCTATGATCGACAAAGTGAATCTTGGCCATGTTTGCTCGTGCTGCCGGATAAAGAGGGTCCGGGCAGTCCTATAACGGGTCGATCCGCCCGACGCTAGCGGTCGGGACGAAAACCTGCGGTGCGTTTTGCCGTTGGTCGGCTCGGGAATCAGGAGCGGCGCAGGATCGCGTCGACCGCCAGGCGCGCCTGCGCCACGGCGTCGTCGAGCTCGGCCAGCGCCTGCGACCGATCGCCGCCGTTCTTGACCAGCGTTTCCAGTCGGGCTGCGGCCTCTGCGACGCCGAACGCGCCGATCGCGCGGGCCGAACCTTTCAGCGTATGCGTCAGCGCCGCGGCGTCCGCGGGCAGGCTCGCGAGCGCGGCGGTCAGATGGACCGCCTGCGCCGAGAACATCGCCAGCACCTCGCGCTCGAGCCCGGTATCGCCGAGCGTCATGCGCTGCAGGTGTGCGACATCGATCGGACCGTCATCGGGGGCGAGCGGCGGCGATGGCATCCAGGCAATCCGTTCCACATGAAGCGGCATGGCGATAACCCAACTCTTCCCGCCCGGCCAAATCGGCGGCGAGCATTCGCCAGCCAATCATGGAAGTGGTTAATGGAACCTTTCGCTACGCGCCGCAAGTTAGCCTTGTTTTTGGCGAAGAGTCGCCTCAATTGCCGAACCGAAATGAGAAATTTGTGGACCCGTAAGACTTTACCGGATTGTCCTGTTAACGATGATTAAGATTGTATTAATCGGAGCCATTTCTTTCACACCGCCTTGCCAATAGGATGTTGGGCAGAGGAAGCGGACAAGCCGGCCCGATGGGCTCGCGTTTTCGCGACCACCGCAGAACAGAATATGACACCGGCTCGAAGCTTGGCGTGGGGACGATCGCGCAATGCTTTCCCGGGTGCGTAAGAAGTAACACGAGGGCTCAGACTGAACATGGCAAACAATCCCAAAAAGGTCAAAGACCCTACCGAAGTCGCGCTTTCTGCCATTCAGGAAGCCCTGAACATCGGCGAAACTTCCGGGGCCGACAACGCGCGGGGATCCGTCCGCAGCGACACGGCGCCGGCAAATTCGTCGTCCGGTTCGCCTTACGACGAGGGCACCTTCGACGTCCGCCCCAACAGCGCCGACCGCCCGGTGTTCGAGCCGATCGAGGAGCCGCGCGCGCCGCGCCGCGCCGCCAATGACGACCGCGAAACCATCGGACAGATTCTGCAGGCGCTGCAGAAGGGGCGGCCCGCCCGCAGCGTCTACACGCTGGCCACCGCGTTCGCCGGCGTCTGGATGATCGGCTGCGCGCTGTTGACCGTCAGCTTCCTGCCCTCGCTGCAGGCGGCGATGGGTCAGAGCGGCGGCGTGCTGGTGCTGGGCGGCCTTGCGGCGCTGTTCTTCGCGCCGGTGCTGTTGTTCTATTTCCTCGCAAGCCTGGCCTGGCGCGGCCAGGAAATGCGCATGATCGCGCAGTCGATGGCGGAGGT
>Ga0265340_10001951_pt1 | contig 11797 bp, 8 predicted proteins | sample 4CB225metaG_FD_202082 | JGI IMG/M metagenome (GOLD analysis project Ga0265340, IMG submission 202082) | Rhizosphere microbial communities from Carex aquatilis grown in University of Washington, Seatle, WA, United States - 4-CB2-25 metaG | ecosystem: Host-associated > Plants > Roots > Rhizosphere...
CGTCGTCGAACACCTCGACCCCGGCGAGCTGCGGGAAAGCGCAGTCCGCCAGCTCGAGGGCGGTGCCCTCAGCGGCCCGGACCGCTTGCGGAATTTCCAGCAGGCGCAGGCGAACCGGGACATCGGCGCCGAGCAACTGGCCGGAGGCGATCCGGAACAGCAGGGCGTAGCCGATCTGGCCGGCCGCACCCGTGACGGTGACATTGACGGGGGACGTGGTCATGTTTTTCTCTCCTACAGAGGGTCTGAAGCCAGCTCAGCCACCATATCCACCGGTGCCCCGGTAACCGCAGCGAGGACCACGCGGTCCGGCCGCAACACCGCCGATCGCACCCGGGCCCGGGTCATCCACCGGCGTAACTCGGGTGAATCGACTCGGGTCGCGCCGGCCGAACCCGGTCCGGACAACTCGATCACCTGGGCCTGGAGCCTGCGGCCGAGCGCGACCAGCCTGGCGTTGAGCAGCGGACCGTCAGTCAGCACGGTGAACGACACGCCGAGGACGTCGTCCAGACGACGCACGGGCCCGGGGACGCCGTCGGGGCCGATCACCCGGACCCGGGGCTGCGGGCACATCGTGCCGCCCAGATCCCGGCCGGGCCGGATCAGCCGGGCGATCGGCGAGCGACGGCGAACGAGCGGTCCGGCGCCCAGCCTCGGACTGGTTCCGCTCAGGATCAGATCGGTCATCCCGGGCACCCGGCAGCCGAGGCCGAGCAGGACCCGCCGTGCCGCCGCCGCCCGGTCCTGACCACCGGTCATCGCCCAGCCGGTCAGGATGGCCAGCCGGATCAGGGCCCGGGCGTGGGGCCGGCGCTCGGCCTGGTAACTGTCGAGCAGCCGATCGTCCGGACCGTGTCCCAGCACGAACGCCAGTTTCCAGGCCAGGTTGTACGCATCCCGTAACCCCGACCCGAGCCCCTGGCCGACGAACGGCGGGGTGAGATGGGCGGCGTCACCGAGCAGGAAAATGCCCTGCCGGCGCCAGCGGTCGGCCAGCCGGGCCCGGAAGGTGTACTCGGTGCACCGCCGCACCTCGATCGCGGCGGGGTCGAGGTCATCCTCCAGCCAGGGGGCGACCAGCGGGCCCAGCCGTTCGGTGGCCGCGAACCCGGCCGCCTCCTCCCCCGGTCGCAGCCGGAACTCCCAGCGGTAGCGATCGGCGCCGATCCGCATGAACGTCGCCGCTCGGCCTGGATCACAGACCTGCTCGACACCGTCCCAGACCCGCAGCGGGGTGCTCGTGCTCAGGTCAAGCACCAGCCAGCGTTCCTCGAACCCGAGGTCCTCCAGCCGGGCCCCGATACACCGCCGGACCAAGCTGTTCGCCCCGTCGCAGCCCAGCACCACCTGGGCCCGGATCGATCCCTTGGGCTGGGCCGAACCGGCTTGACCGCCGACGTCCTGGAACCGGACCACAGTCTCACCGTCGGCCGGGCGGACATCTACGACCTCAACTCCTTCGCGCAGCTCGACCCCGGGGTACCGGGCCAGGTTCTGCCGCAGCAGGAGCTCCAGGTCGGGCTGATCGAACAGATTCGCCTGCGGGTGGCCATGCACCCCCTCCCGCGAGTCGCGCCGGAATTCGGCGATCACCCGGTGCCGGGCGTCCAGCAGTCGCAGCCCCCCGGCCGGGCGGCTGATCGCGGCGAACTCTTCGGCGATCCCGACCTGCTGCAGAATTCGCAGCACCTCATCGTCGACATGCACGGCGCGAGGCAGCGGATAGGCCCCGGTATGCCGCTCGAGCACCAGGCTGCGTACCCCGTGCTGGGCGAGCAGGGTCGCCGCGGTGAGCCCAGTCGGCCCCGCGCCGACGATCACCACCGGCACCCGGCCGCGGCCGTGATCTTGTCCGTCGCCGCTGCCGGCCATCGCCTGACCTCCTTTCAGTCGGGGGACAGCCAGTGCCGTAGGGCGAGACGGGCTTCTGGATCAGAATCGCCCCGTTCCGCCTCGGCCATCGCGACCTCGGAGAGCATCGCGACGAGCAACCGCGCGCTCATCGCTACGGGTCCGCGACCAGTCGCGAGCAAGCTGGGCCCGACGAGCGCCTCGAACTCGTCCAAGAGCCTGGTGAACGACGGGCTCGTCCCGATGCTCGCGCGCGCCTCGACGACCAGCGCTTTCATCGCCGCGTGCTGGAGGCAGACATCGAGGTAGCCGTAGGCAACCGCGAGCAGGAACTCCGAGCCGGGCGGCAGGTCAGCGGTGGCGGCTCGGAGCGCCTTTTCGACGTGCTCGTAGAAGCTCAGGCGAAGCGCTTCGACGAACGAGTTCCGGTCGTCGAAATAGATGTAGAAGGTGCCCTTGGCTACTCCGGCCTGCGCGGCGACCGACGCGATGGACAGTCCCGCCAGCGCGTCCCGGGCGGCAACCGTCTCACCAGCGTCCAGGAGGAGCTGTCTTGTCGCCCGCCCTTTGGGAGTCACTGGGTCGCGCGCGTCGACTCCTCGGGCCATGACCATCATGCTACATGACGCAGCGGTCACATTTTTATGACCGGCCGGTCATATCCGTGTTAGCTTGTCCCCGACCGGCGACCGGGCCGGTCGTCGGAAGGAGGAACCGACCATGAGCGGCGAACGAGTACTGGTCACCGGCGGCGTCGCGAATCCGGTGGACGTCGACGTCGTCGAGGCCGACCTCACCCGCGACGACGGCTGGCCGCAAGCCGTCGCGGGAACGGACTTCGTGCTGCACGTCGCGTCGCCGTTTCCCGCATCCTGCACGACAACCTCGGCGCGGCCGGTCGCCGAGTTCCGCTGCGCACCATGCCCGACTGGCTCGTGCGCACCCTCGCACTGGTCAACCCCTCCGTCCGGCCCATGATCCACGAACTCGGCGTGTTCAAGCCGATGAGCAACCAGAAGGCCCGCGACGTGCTCGGATGGAAGCCCCGCACCCCGACGGATACGCTCGTCGCCACCGGGAAGAGCCTCGTCGAGCGTGGCCTGGTCAAAAAGCACTGACCATCGAGTTCGATCCCACGGTCGACCTGACGACTACGCGGAAAGCCGTGATCGCTGTTCCGGGCCCGGCAGTCACGTTAAGGAGCCCGGCGGGCTCGACTGGCCGTTCGGTTACTGCTCAAGCCCCGTATCGGTCAGGAAGGAGCCTTCGGGTGGGGTGGGGGCGGCGCAGACCCGGTTGCGGCCCTCGCCTTTGGCCTGGTAAAGCGCCTGGTCGGCCCGGGCCAGCAGGGTGGCGATGTCACCGTCTTCCTTGGTCAGATAGGCCAGGCCGATGCTCACCGTGATCGGGATCGGCCCTGATCGGGTCTCCATCGGCACGTCGGCGATGCAGGCCCGTAGCCGCTCGGGCAGGTCGTTACCGGGGCCGGCGTCGACCAGCAGGAGGGCGAACTCCTCGCCGCCGTACCGGCCGAGAATGTCCGTCATCCGGACCTGGGCATTCAGCCGGGAGGCGACGATGCGGATGACGTCGTCGCCGGTCGCGTGGCCATGAGTGTCGTTCACCCGTTTGAAGTGGTCGATGTCCACCATCAGCGCGGTCAACTGACGGCCGTGCCGGGCCGCGGCGGCCAGATCGCGGGCGGCCACCTCGAAGAAGCGCCGCCGGTTGGCGATTCCGGTCAGTTCGTCGGCGACAGCGAGTTCCTGTACCTGTTTGAACAGACTGGCCTTGTCGTAAGCGGTCATGCCCTGGGCGGCCAGCGCGGCGGCGACCTCGACCGCCTGGGCGAGGTCGGCCTGGGGATCGCGAGTGGCCAGGACCAGCACGCCGAGGCTGCTGCTTCCCGATCGCAGCGGCAGGGCGATCCAGCTAGTGACGTCCTGGAGCCGGCCGGCCAGTCCGGGCGGCCGGCCGGCCTCGGTCCCGACCCATGGCTGTTCCAGCGCCAGCAGGGCTTGCAGCGCCGGGTCGTCGGTGACATCGCTCTGAACCAGTCCGCCGCCGGCGCCGTCCGCCGCCAGCAGCAGACCCTGCCCGGCCGCGGAGCTGAGCAGCCAGACGTCGTCGCAGCCCACCACCCGGGTGACGGCCATCAGCAACTGCTTGATCACCTCGGCCGGGTCGAGGGTCTCCGACATGGCCTGCAGGGTCTGCCGGAGGGTATCGGCCAGATCCCGCTGACGTTGTGCGGTCTGCACGGAGATTTCCAACTGAGCCGCCCGGGCCGTCTCCAGGGAGGTCGCGATGTGGTTGGTCAGGGCGGTCAGGATGCCGGCGTCGTCGGCGGTGAAGATGCCTTTGGCCACCTGGCTGTCCAGATAGACCACGCCGAGGACCCGGCCCTCCAGTTGGAGCGGGGCGGCGAGGATCGAGCGCAACCCGTGCAGGACCACGCTCTCCGCCCCGAGGGCCGCACCCTCCTCGGTTCCGGTCACGACCAGCGGCTGGCCGCTGGCCCGCACCCGCTCCACCAGGCTCGTGCTGTAGCCGGTCAGCTCGGGCACGTCGTGTCCGGAGGAGTCGCGGCCCAGGTGGGACACGAGGCCGCCGGAGTCGCCGTCGGTGAGGAAGAGGAAGGCCCGATCGGCGGCCAGGATGCGGATCGTCTCGTCCAGCGCGATCCGGATCAGCTCGCCCGGATCGAGTACCCGCGAGGCCGCGGCACTGACCTCCTGAAGCGCCTGCAGTCGCTGCCGCTCCAGTCCCCCGGTGTAGGTACCGGCCTGACTGACCGACATGGACGTGGTGCCGCGTTCCGGCGGCGCCAGGCCGAATTCGGTCGCGATCACCATCGCCCGGTGGGTCCAGCGCTGTTCCGTGGCAATCGTGACCGCCGTCCGGGCCTGCCGCCGTCCCTCTTCCTGACCCAGGGCGGTGAGCGCGCGGGCTCGTCCCCGGGCCACATCGAACGCCATCCCGGGTGCATCCGGGGTGATGAAGAGCGGGACCCCGGCCAGGACTTTCAGAGCCTGGGCGGGTTGGTTCTCCAGCACCAGCAGATCGGCGCGGACCAGCCGGGCGGTGACCCGGCGCTCGTCGGTTCCGGCGACCCTCTCGGCCTGTTCGACGCTCCGCCGGGCGGCGAGCAGCCGGCCCGGGCGGGTGGCCGGATCGGCTGCCCGTAACTGGGCCAGCCGGCCCATCGCGATCTGGTGATAAATGGTCCAGTGGGCGCGGATCATCATGGCCGGATCGAGCTTCAGGGCTTCGAACTCGGCGATCGCCGCGTCCAGCGGCGCCCCCAGTTCGGCCTGTTCCACCAGGACGAAGATCGTCGCGATCAACCGGACGACGGTCAGGCTGTCGGCCGTGTTGCCGTTACAGAGCTCCTTCATCCGGTGTAACTCGACGCCGGCCTCACCAATCCGGCCGAGCAGAGCGTAGGTCATCGGGGCGGCGCTGATGAAAGAGGTGAGATCGCCGTTGCCGGCCCCGAGCCGGCGCCGGCCCAGGGAAAGCCAGTACTCCGCCTCCTGGGTGCGGCCCTGAACGCAGGCCCCCAGGTTGAACATCGACACGGCGTCCAGGTGACTGGCGACATCCAGCCAGGCACCGTTCTCCTCGGTGGTCTTGACCCACCGCTGACCGTTGTCCGCACCGCCCAGGAACATCGCCGCGCCCTGGTAGTGCGCGGCCATCGCCCGGACCGCCGGGTTCTCGGCCGCCGGATCGGCCTGGGCCCGGGCGAAGGCCCGGCCGGCCACCCGATGCGCTCCGGTCGCGCCGCGGACCAGGCCGAAACTGGCCTGGCTGAGCACGTAGCGACGGCCGAACCCGAGCTGATTACCCCAGTAGAGAATCCGAAGATGGTGAATCCGGGCCAGTTCCCGGCGCATCCCGATCACCCCGACGTAGGCGCCGACCTCGTGCAGGGCGGTGATCGCCTGGCAGTGCTCCCGGTGCGGCCCGTGCGCCGAGCCGAAACCGATCCCGGTCCACTGCCGGAACATCGCCGACGCGAACATCAGCAGCGTCGAGGTCCACAACGCGAACCGGTTGCCGGGCAATTGGGCCCCGAGTTCGGCGAGGCCGGCCTCGATCGCCCCGATCGCGTCGTCGATGTTCCAGCTCGCCCGGTAGACCCCGGCCAGCACGGTGAAGATCTCGGCTCGGCGGAGCGGTGTGGTCTCGACCAGCAGCGCCCGCTCGAGCTGCTCGCGGGCCTCCACCAGCCGCCCGGACTGCTGAAACGCCGCGCCGAGCAGGACCAGCAGGCCGCTGCGGCTGTGGTCTCTCAGACCGGCCGCGTATTGCAGGAACGTCACCGCCTCGGCGGGGGCATGGTTGTCCAGCGCCAGTTGCCCGGCCCGCCAGCAGGTGGCGATCGCCCGGTCCACGCCCACCCCGGGGGCACAGTGCATGTAGTGATAGGCGACGGTGAAGACGTACTCGGCCAGCAGGGTGCCCTCCGGGACCGGCATCGCGTCCAGCGCCTCGGCGATCTGGCGGTGCAGGTCGGCGATCATCCCGGCGTCGAGTTCGGCCAGCAGCGCCTCCCGGATCCGGTCGTGCAGGAAGGCGAAGGCTCCGTTGTCGCGCGGCTCCACCAGCCGCCGGCGCACGGCCTCGGCCAGCGCCTCGAGTACCACCTCGTGGTCGACGCCCTGGACCGCCGCGACGGTGTCGACCCGGAACCGGTTGCCGATCGCCGCCGCGGAGACCAGCAGGGCCCGGGCGTCGGCCCCGAGTTCTTCGACCCGGGCCAGCACCAGCCCGACGGCGTCCTGGGGAAGTTCGAGAGCGTCCAGGCCCTCGGCGTCGAGTACCCAGTTTCCCCAGGACGGACGTAGCAGGCCGGCATCGACGATGGCCCGCAGGTACTCCTGGACCACGAACGGATTACCGTTGCTGCGCACATTGAGCAAGGTCACCAGGTGCGCTTCGACGCTCAGGCCGGGCATGATCGCCTGGATCTGATCGGCCACTCCGGCCTCGTCGAGCGGGCCGAGGACGAGGTCGACGTCCACGGCGTCCCCCATCGAGGCGACGAAGTCGTCCGCGCCGATCATGCTCTGCTCGTCGTCGCGTACCGTGGTGAGGATCAGCAGCGGGTTGCCGGCGAGGTCCGGGGCCAGATGGGCCAGCACCCGGCGGGTGCCCAGATCCAGCCACTGGACGTCGTCGAGAACCAGCATCAGGGCCCCCGCCTCCCGGGCCAGGCCGATCAGGAAACCGGCGACCGCTGCGGCGAACTGGTTCTGCCCTTCCGCGGCCTCCTCCTTCGCCTCATCCTCTTGCCCGGTTCGCGCGGTCTTCCCCTTGGTGTTCGCTCTGACCGGATCGGGACTGGCACTGCGCATCGGTCGCGGCCGGTGCCCGTCCCCGATCGGGTGATTGTCCCGGCCGTTGAGGATGCTCTCCAGGGTCGGCGCCAGCCGGCTCAGCATGGCGGCTGACCAGCCGGCGCAGGCGGCCCGGATCCGGGCCCGCTCGCGCCAGCGCTCCTTGACCGCCATTCGCCCGACCGCCTGCAGGTACTCCTCCAGGGCGCCGCGCAGCGGAGCGAACGGTACCGGGTCGTCCGAGGAGGTCCGGGCCTGAAGCACGGTGCCGCCGGCCCGAAGGGCCTGCTCGGCGGCCGCAGCGGCCAGTCGGCTCTTACCGATTCCACCGGCGCCGCGCAGGACACCGACGCCGCCGTGCCCGGTGCGGGCCAGGTTCCAGCGATCGGTCAGGACAGCCAGTTCGTGCGATCGGCCGCTGAGGGCCGAGGCGGTGTCCGGACCGCGTTGCCCCGGGCCGGCATCTTCACGGGCGCCGCCGATCTGAGCCCGCAGATCCGCGGCCAGACTCTCGCCGTCCTGGTAGCGGTCGTCGGGGTCCTTGGCCAGGAGCCTGGCCACGACCTCGGCCAGCTTGCGGGGAATCGCCGGATTCAGCCGGTGCAGGTCCGGGGCGGGCACGACGGCATGCATCCGCAGCAGCTCACCGACGTCCGTGATCGGGAACGGCAACTGCCCGGCGAGAGCCTCGAACAGGATGACGCCGAGGGAGTACAGGTCCGAGCGGTTGTCCACCGGGCGTTTCAGCATTCCGGACTGCTCGGGTGCGGAATAGGCGAGAGTGCCGACGGCGGCCGGGGTATCGCTGATGCCACCCCGGGAAGTCAGGCCGAAATCGATCAGCCGGGCCTCACCGTCGGCCAGCACCATGATGTTCGGTGGCTTGAGATCGCGGTGCACCAGGCCCCGCCGGTGGACCGCGGCCAGTGGAACGACGACGTCAAGGGCGAGAGCGGCCACCCGCTCGGGGGCCATCGCCCCGCTCACCAGGACATCGGCCAGCGATACGCCGTCCACCAGGTCCATCACCAGGTAGGGCCGGCCTTCGGCCACCCCGACCTCATGGACCTGAGGCAGCCCGGGATCGTTGACGCTGGCGAGCAGGGCGGCCTCACGGCGGAACGCGATCAGGGTGCTGGTCGAGTCGGCCAGGGACCGGTCGAGGATCTTCAGCGCGTACTCGACCGCTCGGGGACCGCCGATGGTCGGGGGCGTAGCACCGCGCGGTTCGGGTGGTAGCGGCCGGCGCACCCGGTAAACGGTGCTCTGGGCCCCTCGCCCGAGTTCGGCCACGATTTCGTAGCCGGCCAGGCTGACCCCGTTCAGCCCTGACGAAGCGGCCCGCGCCGGGGGCACCCGGGCGGGTTCGCGCGCCGTCGATACCGGCCGGTCGGAGCTCACCATGTCCCATCGGCGTGCTTGGTGGGCTTCCTGAGGATCGAGTCCGGGCGGGTTGGAGCTGGGCGGGGACACAGCAGGTGAGTTCGTCCAGTTCAGGCCAACCATACTTGCCTTATGTGATCTGAGAGCGTCGCTCCGGCCGAGCGGCGACCGGTCCCGGCCCGGTGAGCGCGGCGGTCGAACTGCGGGTTGGCGGCCTCGTGGGAAAATCCGATCTTGAACACGTTGCTTGCGGAAATACTTTCCAGCACCCTGCTGCTGATGGTGCTGGTCTGCGCGGTGGCCCGTCCGTGGGGCTGGCCGGAGGCGGTGGTCGCGGTTCCCGCGGCCGGGGTGGCCGTCCTCACCGGGGCGATCTCGCTCGAGCATGCCCGGGCCGAGGCGGTGCAGCTAGGACCAGTGATCGGGTTCCTGGCGGCGGTGCTGGTTCTGGCCCAACTTTGCGACGACGATGGACTCTTCCAAGCTTGCGGAGCGTGGATGGCCCGCACCGCGGCGGGCCGGCCGCAACGACTGCTGGTCGAGGTGTTCGTGGTCGCGGCTGTGATCACGGCGGTGCTGAGCCTGGACGCCACGGTGGTGTTGCTGACCCCAGTGGTGTTCGCCACCGCCGCCCGGCTGGGGGTGCGGCCTCGCCCGTACGTGTACGCCTGCACCCACCTGTCGAACACGGCCTCGGTGTTGCTGCCGGTCTCCAACCTCACCAACCTGCTGGCGTTCGCGGCCAGCGGGCTGAGCTTCACCCGCTTCGCGGCCCTGATGACGGCACCGTGGCTGGTCGCCATCGCCGTCGAGTACGCGGTCTTCCGCCGGTTCTTCGCCACCGACCTGGACGCCGGCACCCAGACCCCGACCGCACCCACGGCTGCGGAACTGCCGGTGTTCGCCCTGACGGTGGTCGCCGCCACTCTCGCCGGCTTCGTCCTGACCTCCACCGTCGGGGTCAACCCGGCGTGGGCGGCTCTGGCCGGCGCGGTGACGTTGGCCGTCCGGGCACTGAAACGACGTCGCACCACCGTTACCGCGGTAATTGACGCCGCGAGCCTGCCGTTCCTCGCGTTCGTGCTGGCCCTGGGCATCGTGGTCCTCGCGGTGGTCGACAACGGTCTGGGAACGGCGCTGGGACACTTGATTCCCGGCGGCGCCGCCCTGCCCGCCCTGCTGGGGATCGCCGCGCTCGCCGCGGTGCTGGCCAACGTGATCAACAACCTGCCGGCCGTCCTGGTCCTGTTACCGCTGGCCGCTCCCAGCGGAGCCGCCGCCGTGCTGGCCGTCCTGCTCGGGGTGAACATCGGGCCCAACCTCACCTACGCCGGATCCCTGGCTACCCTGTTGTGGCGGCGCATCGTGCGCGATCATGACACTGACGTGAACCTCGGCGAGTTCACCCGGCTGGGAGTTCTCACCGCCCCCGCAGCCCTGATCCTGGCCGTGCTGGCGTTGTGGGCCGGTCTGCACACCATCGGAGGCTGAGCGTGAGCGTGATCGTCTGGATCGTCGAAGGCACCTGGCCCGCCTGTGTGGACGCCGCCCGCACCCGCACCGCCGACGACGCCGACCTGGTCCTTCTGCACGTCACCGACCTGCCCAGCACCGCTCACGGAGCTTACGCGGGGCTACTCGGGCGAGGCCGCCCCGACCGGGATCCGGGCGCTCGCCTGGCCCACCTCACCGCCACCGCCACCGAGGAACTCCTGGCCGCGGCCACCGAACGGCTGGGGCGGCCCTGCACCACCCGGGCCAGAACCGGGCGGATCGAACACGAGGTGATCGCCGCCGCCGAGCACGCCGACCTGCTCATCCTGGCCCGTGACGGCGACCGAACCCGGCTGGGACCAAAGAGCCTCGGCCGGGCCACCCGGTTCGTCATCGACCACGCCCCGTGCCCGGTCCTGCTGCTCTGGCCGCAGCCCGCGCCCAGCATCGCCACCATCCCGCCCCCACCTCCACTGCACCACCCGTGAACCATTCCGCGTAATGCCTCCAGCCACGGCCATAACCTGTTGGCGGCCCCCGCCGACTACTGCTACTTTTCCGGTGGCCGTGCGAGAGAACGAGGAGGTGGTACCCGTGAACGCAGTGTCGACATGGGTGCTCCCCCGCGGGGTCATGGTCGGTCGATAGGTCGTCCGGGAGCGCCGTTCACGCCCTCCCGAAAGGAACGACCATGCGATTCACCTCTGAACGGCGCCACGACGACGGCGTCCTCGAACGCGAATTCACCCTCGGCGAAATCCCCGGCACCCTGTGGACGCCTGGACCCGCACCGGCCCCGCTGATCCTGATGGCCCACAACAACGGCCTGCCCAAGCGGGAACCGCGGCTGATCGCCCGGGCCCAGCAATCCGCAGCGCACGGTTACGCGGTGGCCACCATCGACGCCGCCGGGTGCGGTGACCGGCCCCGTTCCGCCGCCGACGAGCAGACCCGCGCCGACCTCCGCCGGGCGATGCAGGCCGGCGAGCCGGTCGATGAGATCTTCGAGTCCTTCATCGGCCCGCTGGTCGAGAAGGCGGTTCCGGAATGGCAGACCGCCCTGGACGCCCTCCTCGCGCGGCCCGAGATCGGCGGCCCGGTCGGGTACTCGTCGTGGACCGCCCTCGGCATTCGGCTGGCCGTGGTCGAGCCCCGGATCGCGGCCGCCACCTTCTTCGCCGGCGGTTTCGTACCCCGCGCCCAACGCGAGCAGGCCCGGCAGGTCACCATTCCGCTGCTGTTCCTGCTGCAGTGGGACGACGAAGGGAACCCCCGGCAGCGGGCTCTGGACCTGTTCGACGCCTTCGGCAGCAAGGAGAAGACGCTGCACGCCAATCTGGGCGGGCACACCGGCACCCCGGGGTTCGAGGCGGAGGACGGGGCCCGGTTCTTCGCCCGGCACCTGAAATGAGCCGGGCCGACTCCTAATCGGCCCCGCTCTCGCCGGCGTTCTTGCGCCGCAGGACGGTGTGGAGCATGTCGTCGGTGATGACGGCTGGGCGGCCGCCGTGGTGACCTTTGCGGGCGGCCGCGTCGAGGCCTTCGAGGGTGGCCTCGCGGATGTTCTCACGTTCGGTCTCGGCCATCGCGGCGAAGAACCCGAACAGGATCCGGCCCGGACCGCTGGGGTCGTAGATGCCGGGCAGGGGGCCGGCGAGCATTTCCAGGACCAGGCCGTGGGCGGTGAGGTGGTCGGCCAGGGCGGTGAGTTCGGCGGCGTC